>Ga0116226_10003678_pt1 | contig 13513 bp, 12 predicted proteins | sample S1TSphfallax_FD_89692 | JGI IMG/M metagenome (GOLD analysis project Ga0116226, IMG submission 89692) | Host-associated microbial communities from peat moss isolated from Minnesota, USA - S1T2_Fa - Sphagnum fallax MG | ecosystem: Host-associated > Plants > Peat moss > Unclassified | place: USA...
ATCACGTCGAGGTGGGCAAACGGGTCGTTGCCGTCGAGTGGTGTCATTGACCGAGGGCCGCTCGTGCCTGGTCACTCCCCCACCGTTTGACAAAATAGGGCAACGATGACGGATCGCGCCTAAGAATGTCGATCGCGGCGGCTGGTGCTGGAGGGAATGTCGGGTTGGCAGGCGCCGCCGGTGACGCCGGCGCACCGGCGGCGGAAGCGGGCGGCGCGCCGGCATTGGCGCGCAACTGCTGCACCGTCGCCTTGACTGCGTCCGGCGTGATCGCCGTGCCGTTGTTCTGGCCCGCGACCATGAGCCGGATCTGCTCGTCGGTCATTTCCTTGATGCGGTCCTGCTCGGCCTTGGTCGTCGCCCGCGACGCGAGATCGGCGCGCCACGCCGCAATGCTTTGCTGACGGTTCGCGTTGGTGCCGGCGTTTTCCAACTGCGCTTGCGTGCTGCGCGCCGCTTGCAATGCCGTCAAGGCGTTGTAAGGTTCGCCCGTTGCCGGATTGACCGCGCCGGATTTGACAAGCTGATCCGCTGTCTTGGCAATCAAATCCGCCTCGGTGACATGGCTTGCCCCCGCCATCGCCGCCTTCGCGGTCAGCATAGCCGCCTGCGTCTGCAATTCTTGCGCGCGAGCGGCGGAAACCTCCGCGTAGGTGTTGTTGCGGTTCGCCGTGTTGGCCAACTGGCCTTGCCGCCAGGAATTGTTGAACTCCTGCTGCTGCTGGCGCAGCGCTTCGTTCTCAACCATCTCGCGCTGCTTTTGCGTTTCCGCCGCGCCGGCCGTCAGGGCATTGCCCAGCGATTCGGCAAAACCGCCCGACCGGGTCGGCGCCAGCATTGCGCCTGCCATTGCCATGTACGGCACGTTCCATCCCGGATCGACCGGAATGGGAAGGTTGGCGAAGCGGCTGGGCGGCTGCTGGGCTTGCTGCTGGGCCTGGACAGGAGGTGCGAGCGCCCCCTGTTGCGGCGGCATTCCCGTCGCCTGATCCAAATTGGTGATGGTCGGGTTGTTCGGATTGGCGGCGCCGCTGGCGAGCAGCGTGTTGCGCGCCGCGATGTTGGCCGTCGCCCGGTCGATCGCCGCCTTCTGGGTCTGCGTTTTGGCCGCCGCCGCCGAGGCAGCCGGCGGCAATGCGCCTTTCGTGGGCGGCGGTGGTGACGGTCCTGCCGCCGTCAGCGCGCCGGCTTCGCCCGGCGGCAGCATGGCGTCAGCGGCCGGCAGCGCCCCTCCAGGCGGAATGGGCGGCAAGATCGGCTGCCCGTCGCTGCCCAGCAGGCGGGGGTCGGTCGTGTCCGTGCTGCCACCGCTATCGAAACGGCGGCGACGGCGCGGCGTGGCGGACATGGCCAGGGCGCCCAGCATCAGGCAGCCCGCCGTGCCGCTATCCGGCGCGGCCTGATCCTGCCGCCGCGCGCATAGGTGCTCAGTGCGCCGTTGCTGTTCGTCGTGGTGCCGTTTTGCAGCGCGGTCGCGCCCAGTGTGGTGCCGACGAACGAGGCCAGCGGCGAAGCGGTGTAGCTGGCCGTCGGGCTGTACTGCATCCCCACGGTCTGCGTGTTGCTGGGCACGTTGAGCCCGTTGGTGATGTTCGAGGCGTAAGCAAGGTTCTGATACGGCCACTGCTGCTGCGCGTTGAAATTGTTCTGCGCGACGTTGAGGTTCTGCTGATTGACCGTGTCCTGCGCTTGGCCCGCGCTTGCCACCAGCCCGGTCTGCGCCGCGCCCAACTGCTGCGTTAATGCGCCAAGCTGGCCATACTGCGCGCCGTAAGCGCCCTGCTGCGCGCCGATCTGGTTTTGCAGCGCGCCGTAGCCGGCCTGCGACTGGCCGAACTGGTTGAGCTGCGACGCGCCGGCCTGCTGCGCCTGCTGCTCGGCGAGCGCGGTGCCCGTGGCACTCTGGTAGCCCGACTGCAACGCACCGGCCGTCGCCTGATCCAGCGCCTGATTGGACAGGTACAGCGCATTGTTGTCGGCCTGCGCCATTTGCGGCGATGCCGCCTGTCCGGCGCCCACGAACTGGGACGAGATCGCCGGCAACTGGTTGTTGATCAGATTGTAATTCGACGCCTGTTGCAGCGCCCCCACCACGCTGTTGGTGTAGGGGTTCATGTACTGGTTGATCTGCTGCGCGCCGATCGGCTGCGCCGCACCCACCGCCATGCCCGTCGCGGCATTGGTCAGGCCAGATCCTTGGCCGACATAGTTGAGTGCGCCGCTCGTGAGGTTCGACCCGGTCGAAGTCAGATCCTGGGCCGTGTTGAGGTCGGGCTGATAGTTGCCGACCGAGCCGGTTGCCATGTTCCAGGCTTGCTGCGTCGCAGCACTCGGTGTCGCGACCTGCTGGCCGGTGTAAGGCGTGTACGGCTGCGTCGCGAGGTTCGCCGCCGCATTGCCGATGTTGTACTGAAGGTCCTGATACCAGAGCGGCGTCGTCGAGGTGCTGTCGGACCCGGTCGGTTGCGGCGGGATGACGGCGCCACTGAAAAGACTACTGAGCGCGCCGGACATCAGGCGGTCCTCCGCGCCGGCTCATTTAATGCCCGGCCCAACTGCTTGGGTGGAAACTGCGGCTGACCCGTGGAATGCGCGAGGTCGCGGCGGAACCTGTCAAGCCATGCAGCGCCGCGCTCGTTGGCATCACCGCGCCCCGGCGCAAACTTGTTGCCAATACGAGATAGATCGTCGTAGGTGAGGACGTATTCTTTATTGGACAGCATCGCCGGAACGTCATCGCTCGTTCCGGTTCCTGGGCCGCGCACATGGTGCCCGTCGGTCGCAACGGTGAATTCGTGCGAGGGCGAGCCGCCGCGGGCAAACCCAAAACTGGCAAGGCTGTTGTTGGTGAAGTAGGTCTGCTCCGGGCCGCCATATTCCCAATAGTTGGGCTGCGCGCCGGTCGGCAGGTTGGGATTGACCTGGGTTCGGCCCGTGGCGCTGGTCAGTGGCGTGCTGTAGGTCGAGGGCTGCGTCACTGACGTTGGGCTGGGCGTGGCGTAGGTGCCGACCTGCGGCTTGTTCAGGACGCTGCTCAATGCGGCGAGCGCGCCCAGTTCCATGGACGTGTTGCTGATGCCGCCAGGCACGCCCTTGGTCACGTTTCCGGCCACGTTGCCGCCCGACCCACCGGCATTGCCGGCGGCCTGCTGCGACACCGGGTTGATCGTCGTGCCGTCGCTGGCGGTTGCCGGCGAAGCGGAAGTGTTTTCGTACAACGGGTTGCCGTTGGCATCGGTCAACGGATCGCCGTTGTCGTCCAGCAGCATGTTGCTGCCGGTCGCGTTGGCCGAACCCAGAACGGTGCCGTCAGACAACGTGCCCAGCGTCGTCGGTGTCACTCCTGTCAGACCAGACCAGTTGTTGTAGGCGCCGAGCGCGCCGCCGCCCACGCCGCCGACCACGGCGCCGGTCAGCGGGTTGCTGCCCTTGATCGCGGACAGGCCGGCGCCGACGCCAGCGCCCTCGACCACGTCGCCCACGACGTTGCCCACCGCCTGACTCAGCCCAGTGGATTGCACCACGCTGGAAATGGCATCAACGAAATGCGGCGCGGCATCCCACAGCGAACGCGGCCCGAAAAAGTTCATGAGCCGTCCTCCGCGTGCGGATTGCGGAGCACCTTGCCCCAGACCGTTTCCATGGGCTCAAAGCCGTATTGTTTCAGATATGTCCCGCCATGCGGGCCGCGCGCGAGGGTGCGGCGCGCCTTTTCGCTGAGCATGATGATGTCTGCCCGCCCCTCGGCGTAGCTCAGGGCCGACTTGATCATGGCCGGCCCGAGCCGGAACTTGCGGTAGGCGGGATCGACATAGAACAGGTCGTCCCTCGCGACGCGGGCCTGCCTGTCGCGCGGATGCGGCAGTGTCAGCAGAAACAGGTAGCCGACGAGAAACTGATCGCTGCGCGCCGACAGGATGTGCAGCCTGCCGTCGCGTTCCAGCGCCCGGTAGCGATCGTGGTCGGGGTCAAGCCGCAGCACATCCCTGAACGTGCCGACCTCGTTCCAATGGCGTTTCGCCATCGGCCATGCCTCGGCCAGAAAGGCGCTGTAGGTCATGCCCCAGCGCATTTCGATGAAATCAGCGTAGAGCATGGCGGCGCTCATCGGCGGGCCGCCTGCAACGCGCCGGTCGCGGCCGGCCTTTGCATGGCGTGCTGGTGCAGCGCGGCCAGCATCAGAGCCCCCATGATGGGATGCGGCATCACGATCACGACGTTTGTGGGGCGCCCGCGCCCGCCGCGAACATAGGAGCCGCGAACCTGGCCACCCCGGGCCAAGCCGCCCTCGCCGCCCGTGCCGTTGGCCGCGCCGTTGCCGCCCGTGCCTGCCATGCCAGACGGGCCGCTGGTTGATGCGCCAGGCTGCCCGTGGCCGTCGCCCTGATCGCCGCTGTTGTCTGTGCTCTGCGATGCCGGCGCACCAAGCGGCTCGCTGGAAACCGACACTGTCGGCGCGGTCTGCGTCGGCATGGACACGCCGGGCAGCTCGCCCCCCGCCTGCGAGGTCGACAGCGCTTGCCGGCCGGCGTCGCTGTTCATCGCCGCGTTCATCGCGTCGGTGGAGGTGCCGCCATACCCGTTGAGACCCAGCACCCCGCCCAGTATCTGCCCCACGCCAAGCGGATCGCCCATCTGGCTCAACATGCTGGCGTTGTTCGCCACGTTGTTGGCCTGGGCCACCGTGTTGTAGCCGGTCATCGCCATGCCCAGCGGCGGCGCCAGTGCCCCGATGAGGGACTGGGCAATCTTGCCGTAGGCGGGGCTGATACCGAGGTCGGACGACACGGTCGAAACGGTCGGCATGTAGCCGCCCGGCGCGGTCGGGGCGGCGGGCGCCGACGGCGCGGCCGGACCATTGCCGGTATAGATGGCTGAGCCGCCCGCATCAAAACGACGGCGCTGTGCCACGCCGATCGGGCTGACGATGCTGCGGAAATCAGTGGACTGCAAAGCGGCCCGGCCCTTCGCGGCTAGACGCGAGACATCACGCCACCGGCCAAGCCTGACCAACGCAGACCATCACGGTAGCACAGCGCCGCCGGCTATTCCAGAACCCGAATGGATTGGTTGAACGCCGCTGCCCAGGCTTCCCAATGCTCGAAATTGTCCGGTCGAGGCGCTCCAACAGCAGCGATGGCCGGCAGGATGACGACGGTGTTGGCCCAGTGCCGCCACAGCGCCGCGTTGTCGAGGCGGGGAATGTTGCCGTAGGCCGACAGAGACAGCACCATCTGCCCAGTCCAGCGGATCACGTCGAACCCGTTCGGATTGACGATGAAGACACTCACGAATTGAGCCGCTTGTCGCCCGACTGGCCGCGCCCGAGGTTGCGCCCGGCAATGAAGTTTCCTCCGACCACGTTGCTTTCGACGTGCAACCGGAGCAGCCGCGTCGGCATGGTGGGGGTAAAGCCGACCAACTGCTCCTGCGGTACACCCGGCACTTGCGGCATCGTCTCGACCGGGCCCGACACCTCGGGCGCCCTGGCATTGGCCGCGCCGATCAGGTTGACCGACATGTTGCCCTGCTGGACGAAATCGGGTTCGAGCTGGGCAAACCGCAGCCCATGATCGTCGGGCGGCGTGTTGGACGGGCCGCCGAACCAGCCCGTTTCGTAGTAGCTGCGGATCGCCGTCAGGCTGTTCCCCACGACCTTGTCGTACCCGCTCTCGTGCCTCCAGAACCCGTACAGCGACCCCGATCCAGTGCCGCCGTTGATCACATCCGTCATGACCGGAAAATTCGTGCCCTGCGCATACAGACCGGCACTGCGGCCGCCGTCCGGCAACGGCGTGTCATACCAGAAATTGTCTCGCACATTGAGAATGCAGGCATAATTCGGCACTTCGCTGCCGAACATGCAGGCACACCACCAGATTTCACCGTAGCGCGGAACCTTGAACGCGAAGGTCTGTGCCTCGAAACCCGACGTCAGATTGTTGAAGAACCAGTCCTGGTTTTGGTCATTCCTGACTTCGGTCACGGTGCCGTTGAACACCAGGAACCGGTCAACGCCGGCCCAAAAATACAGACCATCATATTCGATCACGCTGTTGGCCGAAAGGATTGAGGACGACGGCGAGACCGTGCTGAACGAAAACCAGACCGGGGAGCCCACGTAGGAAGCAACGATGACTTCCGACAGCGACCAGAAGATCGCGGCAGGCTGCTGCACACCGCCGCCGCGCAGCGGCATCCCGGCAATGATCTTCTGGGCCGACACCCGCGCCTGCCCAGCGCCCGATGTGCCGCCCACGACACCGAGGTAAAGCGCCAGGTTGGGCGCGCTCCATTGCACCAAGCCGGCAATGTCGAAGGCGAACACAAACGGCTGCACACAGACGACTGCACCGGCAAAGTTGGGCTGCGTCCAGGTGGCCGGCGTTGACACGCCGGGGTTGCTGAACTGCGTCAACACCGCCGTGCTTGTGACCTGACCGAGATAGGGAATGGTCTGGGTCACGCTGGCCACGTAATTGGCATCAGGCACGGAATGGGCAATGAGCTGCACCACGGTGCTCGTGGTGTCGAACAGGGCATCAAACGACCAGCCGACGTTCGGGCCTGGCACGAAAGCGGCGGGCGTCCGGTTGGCCATCGACACGTAATTGCCGAACCTGTCCGTCACCACCTGAAACAGGCCGGCCGTGGTGCCGATGTGCCAGTAGATCTGCGAGCCCGAGTAGAAGCCGTGAATTTTCTTGGGCAAGCCCTGGATGCTGCCCGTGATCAGGACGAAACCGCCCATCTTGCGAGGGCGGCCCAGCCGCCACCGGCACCACCAGCCGTCCAGATACCGCTTGGCGTCGAACTTGGTGCCGTCGCGCTGAATGCCGGGCTGGAAATCAAGCTGGAACGGCTGGATCGGCATGGGCTACCGCATCCGCCGGGCCTGGATGAATCCCTGCGCCACGATGGTGCCGGACGAGTAGACGGCCTGGTACAGGAACGCGACGGATTGGCTGGCGGCGAGATTGACTTGGCACGGCACAAGAGAACCTGCAACCCCCGACCCTGGTGGGTTGCCAATATAAGATTGGCTCAACCCATTATTAAATCCTGGAAAAGAACCCGTTGTGCTAATTGCAAGGTTTATGTATGAAACAGCCCCACTTGAAAAAACAAAATAAGCGTCTGCCCTGACATCCCAGTCACCAGCCGTCAATGAAACGTTTGCCAAAGTATTTACTACGCCAGTTCCAAGTAATGTTACATTAGCAAAATTTGTGGTGATAACTTCTCCCACAAGCCCGGCGGCAGCGGCGGACCCAGTTGTGATGCCCAGCACGCCGGCACTGGGTTCAATCGTGGTGCCGCTGACAATGCCGGACGAGGCAAGCGACGTGACGGTTACAGCACCCAATGTTCCTGTAATGGTGGCAATCAAATTGCCGCAAGATATTGTGCCATTTGAAAACAACGTCGTAAAACCGCGAGCTGTGATGGTTTGGGCTGCTTCAATTCCTTGTATGGCGGTAAATCCTTGTGCGTTTATGGTGCCACTTTCAGAACCGATGGAACCATTGTCCGCAAAAAATTCGCCCGTCAGATTTAATTGTGCTGCGTTAATCGTTCCGCTGGAACTGATCGTCACAACACCGCCGGCAGCAGCAAACGTTGTGGTACTGGTCAAACTGTTGGCGACGAGGTTGCCGGACGTATCGACGGTCATCGCACCGTTCGCAACCGTCAGGCTCGGAAAGATCGTGCCGTAGGAAACGGCACTCCACGTCGACGCGCCGGCAATCAGGAAGCCGCCCGCGTTGGGCGGAATCACCAGCGTCGTGGCGCCGTTGATCAGGTTGCCGCCGGCCGACGTGAACGTCAGGCTGTAGGCGGACTGGTTCAGGAACGCGAACACGGTGCCGACCGCCGCGCCCGAGCCGATCGTGTCCAGCGACCATGTCCCGGCCGCCGAGCCGTCATAGACCAACACGCTGCCATTCGACGAACTGCCGATCGCAAGGCTCGTCGAGGCGCTCGTGGTGGTGGCGAACGACAGTTGCAGTTGGGTGCCGTTGGCGACCAAGCCCGAGCCGGCGAGCGCGCCGGCATTGGCGTTCGACACGGTGGCGCCAAGCTGCGTTGCCATCCAGGTGCCGTTGGTCGTGGCGTTGCTGGTCAGGGTGATGACCCACACCTGCCCCGCCGTGATCGGCGTGATCTGGTTGCCCGAGGTGTCCGTCACGGTAAAACTGTCGGTGCCAACGTTGGCAATGATCGACACCGCACCATTCGACCCAGTCAGACCGGGCGGCATTTGAAGTTGCAGCCCGGTCGCGGTCGCGGTCACATTGATCCAAGCCGCCGCGAACGGAACGCCCGCCGTGCTTTCCAGCGGCCAGACCAGCGCCGTCGTGGCGGCAATGCTGAGCGCCAAGAACGACGGATTGGCCGGCGCGACCGTAGTGCCGCCAAACACGCTGCTGTAGCTCATCGGGCCTCCGTCATGGCAGCGTTCTCTGCGCGTTGCGATCCAGGATGCGCTGAAGGTCCTGGCCGTTCAGGCTGGATAGTTGCACCTGCTGCGCCTGCTGAAACACCGGAATCCTGACATCGTCGATCAGGAAGATCGCGGTTTGCAGCAAGGTGGACTGCAACAGCAGGTTGGGCGTGTATTCCGTCCAGAAGTTGCTTTGGTTCGAGGCATCCAGCAAGGGCGGCTGCATGTAGAGCACCGCCTCGAACGGATAAGCCTGGTCTGGCGTCGGGACGATCAGCCAATGGTCGAGGTCGTAATCGGCATAGTATTTCGGCGGATGCAGCGCCGAATAGGTGGCGCGACTGGGCCAGTAAGAGGTGCAGACCTCGTACGACCTGGGAAAAAGCTGCACCCGCGTGCCGTTGCCGGTGCCGGCGCTATAGTTCATCGAGACCGTGCTGCGCCAGCGATCCGGCTTGGTGACGACAGCAACGCCTTGCTGAAACCCTCCGCCAGGCTGCTGCGGGGTGCTGACCAACGGTTCGATCTGGCCCAGCAGTTTCAGCAGTTGCGCGCAATCCCGTTCCGCCGCGTTGATCAGGCGCGGGATCTGGGCCGCCACGGTCGGGTCGGTCACGGCTGAACCGCCGCGCTCCATGTAGTTGGAGACATCCGCCGAAAGGCTGGTGAAATTGACGGTGGTCGGCATGTCAGTCCTGCACGCACTTCGCCCCGAGCGGGATCGTCAGCGTGCCCGACGCGCTCGGCTCGGCGGTCAGCGTCAACGTCCCGGCGGTCGCCACCACGGCGGACACGTCGAACGTGGCGACGTAGGTGGTCGAGGTCGCGTTGACGTTGGTGGCGGTGGTCGGCTGGGCCGTCGCGACAGCGGTCACGAGCGGCGCCCGGACGGTGTTGGCAGCGCCGGCCGACGCCGTCGTTGCGTCGTAGATCAGGTCCGACAGGAAGGTGGTCATGGTGCCGGTAAACGCCCATTTCCACGAGGCGCCGACGCTGGTGGCCGACGCGCTGTACGGCACGGTGCAGCGGATTGACACCGGGTAGCCCGTGACCAGCGCGAATTGCAGTGTGTGGGTGCCGTCGCTGACGTTGGTATAGGTGCCGGTCGTCCCGTTGGTGTAGGCACTCCCCGTGCCGTTTGCGCCGAGCTGCACGATGTTTGAGGTCCGCTGCACCGGGTCGGTGCAGGTGTAGATCCCGGCGATGACCGCGCAGGCGCCCGTCAGGTCCACGTAGCTCGGGATCGGCGCCCAGTTGAGCACCCACTGCGAGCCGTAGCCGGAACCGGTCGTCGAAAGCTGGCCGATCACGCCGTAGGGCTGCGTTGCGCACACGCCGCCATAGCCAGGCCGCACCGTGGCCGCCGTGATGTTGCCGTTGGTGTAGCCGTTGACGGTGGCGAGAACCTTGAGCTGGGCGTGCGTCGTGCAGGTATCGTTAAGGGTGATGTAATCACCGGCGGCGTAGTTCTGCCCGGAATTGTTCCCCGGCACGAAATTCGAATTGCCTTCGAGGCCCCACGAAATGGCACATGCGCCGTTGACCAGAAATGGACACGATCCGGTCGTGTTGATCGACGGCACGTTGAGTGGCGGGTTGGTGGTCGCCGGCTGGGACGGCTGTTGCGCGCCGGCCGCGCCGGCCAGGACGATCAGCCAGAAAACGGCGAGAAGTGCCTTCATGTCAGTTCCCCGACGCCCCCATGTTCCACCCAGACCCGTACGTGCTCGGCACCCCAGCGCCGTAATAGTCAGTCGCCACCGTGTTGTACCAGGATGCGTAGGCATTGGCGCTCAATGCGACGCCGGTGCCGCGCGCGTTCGCGTTGCTCGACAGCGTCAGCGCGGTCGGGCAGGGCTGCGGGCCGCTGTTCGACGTGACGGTGCAGGCCGCGTAAGCCGGCGTGCCCGAGAACCCCGGTGCGGTCTGGATCGAATGGCAGTCAAACCCCGTGCCGGAACACCAGCCGGACAACGTGTACCAGTTGTTGCCTCCCGGCATGGAATAGACCTGAAAATTCCCCGCGTTGTTCGTGTAGTAATAGCTGTTGTAATCCATGATCATCGTGGGCGGAAAAGCATTTCCGCTGCCGTCCAGCGCGACATAGCTGGTCGTGCCGTTCATCTGGCATAGATTGTCGTCAAACACCCCTGCGTTGGGAGGTGCATAGAAACCAATGCAGGTGCCGATTTCGGTCGTGATGTTGTTGACCGCCGTGTTGTTGAAATAATACTCGGTGCCGGGCGTGTTGCCGGTTCCTCCGGCGGCGGACAAGACACCAAGACTCTGCCCGTTGGCATGGCTGTTGGTGCTGATGTTTGAGGTCATGTCGTTTTCGGATATGTTGTGGTGGATATAGTTAGGCCCCCACACGACTGCTGGGCAGTAGCCCGACGCCGGGTAGCTGTCCTGGTAGAACTCCCAGGCGTTGCCGGCATTGTTGTCCGAATGGTTGTACGAGATGACGCTATTATACGTGCAGCCGTCGAGATCGTAGGCAAGCTGGTCACAAGCGCCGGACGGCTGCGCACCGCTCCAGCCCATGTGATTGACCTCGTTGTGGTTGATCCAGATGCTACCGGTGTCATAGGACCAGATGCCGCCCGGGCCGCCGCAGGTCGTGACGTTGGCGCCACCATAAGACACGGTGTTGTAGGCGAAGTTGGCGTACAGGCATCCGTTGCATAGGATGCCGTTGCCGCTGCCACCGCCATAGACCCCGCTGGCCCGGCCGCCGATGTCCGTGACGGTGCTGTTGATCACGGTCGCGTTGGTCACGCCGGTCGAGGCCGCGCAGCCGTTCAGCAGAATCCCGACATCATCCGTGCCGGTCAGCGAAGTGCCCGAAGCCGTCACGCCGTTGATCAGGACATTGTTGATTTGGACGCAGCTACCCACCGTGTTTTTCGGCAGGATGGCAATGTCAGCCGAGACATCCTCGGTCGCCGAGGTCGAGATATTGCACCCGGATGCACTGTCCGATGTCAGCGTGACGCCCGAAAGCGCGTTGGAGTTCTGGCTGTTCTGCACCAGAATTCCGTACTGCGTTCCTGTATTGTTGCACTGCGCAACGATGTTGCTGGCGTATATGCCGTTGATGTTGTCGAACTTGACGACCGCCGACTTTGGCCCTTGGTTGCCCGATCCGGTGCCCGGGCAGTTGGACGTGAACGTCGCGTTGCCGGTGCCGTACGTGCTGAGGATGATGCCCAAGGTGGAAGTGGTCGACCCCGAGACGTTGCCGCCGCCGATCAGCGCGAGGCATCCGGTCCAGCTCTGGCCACCCTGGAACAGAATCGCGGTGCCGGGCGCGAACGTCGCGAAATTGTTGACTTTGGTGATGGTCTGCCACGCCGTTGCCGGCGACGTGCCGGCCGCGCTGTCGCTGCCGGTGGGCGACACGTAATAGGTCGCGGTCGGCGTGAACACGGCCGGCGGCAGCGTCGGCATGACCGTGCCGCTCGGGCTGTAGTAGCGCCCCACGTTCAGCACGGTCCAGGTGTTGGTGAGCGAGGTCGGCTGCGAACTGACCTGAAGGAACAGCGCCGTGTTCAACGAGTAGGTGGCATTGTAGAGGCTGTTCAGCAGCGCGCCGGCACCGCCGTAGTTGACCACCGTCCCGGTGCCGTCCTGAAGCTCGCCGACTTCACAGCCGAGCGGCAGCGTCGCGGGCAGCGTGACGATCACCGTCGTCGAAGCGGTAAACGGGATGGCCGTGTTGCAATCGCTGGATTGAAGCGTGTAGCTCGTGACCGAGGTCGGGTTCTGAAGGGTCAGGCCGGCCGAGCCGGTGCTGTATCCACCCCCCGTCGGCCCGCTTGGCTGCGCCGCCGCGACGCCCGTCAGCAGCAACAACGCCAGAATGATGCGCGCAATCATTGGCAGTACCCCGCTATTTGATGTCCTGTCGTAACTGCATCCCAAGTGATTTGTTGCGAAGTAGGACCAACCACCAACGAATTTCCAGCCCGGATTTCTATGGAATTAAACCCGTGACCAGCATTAGATGCAACGCTTATCAAAGAAATAAATATACTTTCAGAAGTCGAAATACCATTTCTGGGTGCAATCGGGTTAAATATAAAACAAGTTACCACATTGCCGGCTGAATTAAAAACTTGCCCTCTGCTAGCAGATTGCCTTGTCAACAACCCATTTGGCGCAACAGGCTGATAGTTTGTCTGCGCCGCCGCCGAGCCGGTCAGCAGCAACAGCAACACGATGATGCGCGCGATCATTGGCAGTACCCCGCGATGAGATGGCCCGTTGTGGCGGCGATCCACGAAATCGCCTTGCTGGTCGGGCCGATCGACAGCGATGATCCTGCCTCGACCGGAATGCTGGTGCTGCCGGCGCTCTGCACCGCCGTGCCCACCACGTTCACCCAGATGACCTCAGCCGTGCTGATGCCTTGTTCCGTTGCCGTCGTCGGGTTGACCACGACGCATCCCAAGAACGAACCGGCCGCCTGGAATAGCTGCGCGGTGCCGCCTGCCCCCAACGTCAGTGAGCCGCTGGGTGCCACGGGCTGGTAGTTTTTCTGCGCCATGGCGGGCGTGGCGATCAGGGCGGCGAGAAGGGCGGCGAGAAGGGCGGCGAAGTGTTTCATGTGCGGTTCCTGCTTTGGCTTCAGGTTATCGTCTACGTCGTGCGGTAATCGTCGCGTTCCCGGTCACGCTGCCGCCAGAGAACGTTGTTTCTTCAACCGCATAGAACGTGGTCGAGGACGATGATGTAATAGTAACAGGGGTCGTTCCGAATAACATGCTATTGCCTGTTGAAATTCCAGACAAATTAAATTCGGATGAAGATAACAACCCAGCACTTGTCGTGCTTGTTGATCCAGCAACCGTTGTAATGGTTGAACTTGATGGGGTCAACCCGAATTGCGTCCACACATCCCAATCACCTGCCGGCAACGATACGCTGGTAATGTTGGTCGGTGTTGCCGACGTAAGACTGACGCCGGATGCAGATTGCGTCACGATCTGACCAACATTTCCAGAACCGGCGCCGCTGCCGTCCGTAGAACCGTTGATTACAACGTTGCCGCCGGACGGGTTGAGG
>Ga0116226_10003679_pt1 | contig 13512 bp, 13 predicted proteins | sample S1TSphfallax_FD_89692 | JGI IMG/M metagenome (GOLD analysis project Ga0116226, IMG submission 89692) | Host-associated microbial communities from peat moss isolated from Minnesota, USA - S1T2_Fa - Sphagnum fallax MG | ecosystem: Host-associated > Plants > Peat moss > Unclassified | place: USA...
GATGCCGTTCGACGCCAAGAGATCGCGAATCCGGTCGGACTCGGCGAAGTCCTTGGCTAGGCGCGCCAGGCGACGCGCCTCGACCAGCCCGTCTATCTTGGCATCGGACAGCCCGGTTTCGGACGCCGGCGCCCAGCGCAGCCAGGCTTCAGGATCGGCCTCCAGTAAGCCCATGAGGTGACCGCTTGCCAGCAGCGCGCCCTTGGCGATCGCCTTCTCCTCAACAGTCTCAGCCTTGTTGAGGGACGTCGTCAGCTCATGCAGCACAGCCTGCGCCAGCGGCGTGTTGAGATCATCTTCGAGCGCAGACAGCACCGATGGGGTTTCCGGCCAGACCGGTTCGATATCGGCAACCGCCCGCAGCGCGCGGTAGAACCGATCGAGCGCCTGCTTTGCCTGCTGAATCCGATCCAGCGTCCAATCAAGCGGCTCGCGATAATGGCCGCTCAGCATCGCATAGCGCAGCGCTTCACCGGGGTGCAGCTTTAACAGCTCATGGACGACCAGCACATTGCCGATCGACTTCGACATTTTCTCGCCCTCAATATCGAGGAAGCCATTATGCATCCAGATATTGACGAACGCCGCGCCGCCATGGGCGCAGACCGATTGGGCAATTTCGTTTTCGTGATGCGGAAAGATCAGATCGAGCCCGCCGCCATGAATATCGAAATGATCGCCGAAATGCACTTCGCTCATCGCCGAGCATTCGATATGCCAGCCGGGCCGGCCGAACCCCCAGGGACTGTCCCACCCCGGCTGCGCGTCGGTTGAGGGCTTCCACAGCACGAAATCGCCCGGATCGCGCTTATAGGGCGCCACTTCGACTCGGGCGCCAGCCCGCATATCGTCGAGCGACCGGCCGGACAGGCTGCCATAGGCGGGCATGGAGCCGATCGAGAACAGCACATGGCCTTGCGCCTCATAGGCATGGCCATAGGAAATCAGCCGCTCGATCATCTCGATCATCGCCGTGACATGCTCGGTCGCGCGCGGCTCGGCGCTGGGTGCCAGGCAATTGAGCCCGCGCATATCCGCCTGATAGGCCGCCGCCGTACGATCGGTCAGCGCCCGGATCGTCTCGCCATTCTCTGCCGCCGCCTTGATGATCTTGTCGTCGATATCGGTGATGTTACGCAGATACGCGACATGCACTGCGCCATAAATATGGCGCAGTACCCGGAACAGCAGGTCGAACACGATTACCGGCCGCGCATTGCCGATATGGGCATAGCTATAGACAGTTGGTCCGCAGACATAGAGCCGCACCCGCTCGGGATCGATCGGTACAAATTCCTGGCGCTGGCGGGCCAGCGTATTGTGAAGGATCAGCGGCACTTGGGTCCCATCGCGTTACAGCCGGTGTCAGTCCGACCGGGTGGCGCACCATATCACTGCGCACCACCGCGACAAGCGACGAGACCGCCACCCTGGGCGCCGCCCGGAGCGGGATTGCAGCGCCCAACCCAGATTCGTTGCAGCAGTTGTTTATTGTTTGACAGAAATTTTTTGAGATTCTACAAAGGCGCATCAATAAGCAGAGGCGTGTGATGGGTAAGCTCTTGACGATGATGCCGGTGGCACATTCCGCCGAGGTGGCGCAACCCATCCATCAGCAGATGCGGGCGCGCAGCCGAATACTCGCTTGGCTGTTTACCGCTGTTCTCTGGTTCGTCACCGCTACCACTGCCGCGCTGATGCTCGGTGCGCTCTTCTATACGGGACATCAGGTGGCTTTTGGTCCGAACGGAGGGGTTTTATATTTTGGCGATACAAGCGGCGAGGTCCTGCCGCCTGGATATGTTTGGTGGAGCGAAGTAGCGCTGCGATTTCGTCTTGGCGGCTTTTTCGCCGCAACATTCCAATTTATGCCGGCGGTTCTGGTCATCGACAATTTGCGCGGGCTGTTTCGACTTTACGCGGAGGGAGTGGTTTTTTCTGAAGAAAATGCCCATCGCTTCAAATGGATGGCAATCTGGCTCATTGCCTATGCAGTAACCCCCTTCATCACTGTCCAATTGCTCATAGCGCTGGACTGTGCCATCGACACAATGTGGTTCCATTCGGCCGAAATATACGCCTTTGTGCTCGGCAGCGTCCTGTTTGTGATTGCCCAGGTCATGGAAGTTGGCCGGGCGATCGAGCAAGAGCGGGACGGATTTGTCTAATGCCGATCATCGTTCGCCTCGACGTGATGATGGCCAAGCGCAAAGTCCGTTCCAATGTGCTGGCCCGCGCCGTTGGCCTCACCGAAGCCAATCTGTCGCTGCTGAAATCGGGAAAAGTGAAGGGCATGCGCTTTTCGACGCTTGAGGCGATTTGCGCCTTTCTTCAGTGCCAGCCGGGCGACATTCTCGAATATAAGCCCGACGAGGCCGAACTCGGCCTCAGTCGTACCGGCTGATCTCACCAATCCATTCGAAATTCATGATCAGGCGCTGCCGCGGTCGCGGTTCAGCAAGGAGGATGCTTTGCCTAAACGGATGCGAGAAATGGCCTTGATGACCGGGTTCGTCTGTCTTTCCGGCTGCTCGGTCACCGAAAAGCCGGTCACCGGCATGATCACAACGCCGCCGAACATTTCACAAACCACGGTGCCGATGATCGTCGAAGGCGACCAGCTGCTCGTCGAACTCGATGCTGTCCGACCGGATGGCAGCACGCGCAAACTATTGGCCAACGTCAATATGGGCCAGTCCCATCCGGGACTGCAGGCACACGTCTATAAGGAACTCGCCATCGACCAGGGCCACGCCTTTTCCTTCCGCCTCGGCGGCATTCCCATCTCGGTGAACGCAAATACGGTCGACTCGCTGGATGATGCCGAGCCGCCCGATCGCCAGCTCGGTTCGTTCTTTTTCCCGCAAAAGGTCGAAGCGTGGCTACAAGCGGGCGTGCTCGAGCAGTTCGAGATCGTGTTGGACTACGCAAACAAGACCATGACGCTGGCCCAGCCGGGTTCTCTTCCGGCCGAAGGGACCGCCGTTCCTATTCGTCTCAACAAGGATACTGGGCTGGTGACTGTCGATTTGACTGTGGATGGTCGGGCCTATCCGATCGTGATCGATAGCGGCGGCGGCTATTCCTGGATACGGCGCAGCATTGCCGGCCAATGGGACAAGGCCCATCCCGAGTGGCAGCGCACCGAGGGTGCCGTCGGGCTCAGTAATTACAACATGTTACCCTATGCCTTCGAAAAGGAAGGCACTGTGCTACGCCTTCCCGAAGCCTCGATCGGAGATATGAAGGTGCAGAACATCGGCTTTCTAGGAGCCGGCCCGGCGCTCGGCTGGCCCTGGGACAATATTATCGGCGAAGTTGTTTTCGACTTTTGGCAGAAAGGCGCTCCTGAACCCGTCATCGGTTGGCTGGGCGCCAATGTCCTGAAGCATTACCGTATGACCATCGACTACCGTAACCAAATGTCTTACTGGCTCAAGAACAGCGATATCGATCCGCACGAGCTTGATCAGGTCGGATTGACGCTGGTCTATGACCAGGGGAGCTATAGCGTCGGCGGCATTGTCGTGAAGGACGGAAAACCGACGGTCGAGGAAGTCCAGATCGGCGATAAAATCTTCTCGATCGATGACGCTCCCGTCGAGGGCTGGTCGCGCGACCAGATCTTATCTGCCTTGCATGGTAAAGCCGGGGATCGCCATCGTCTAACGGTGGAGCGGGAAGGGAAGAATGTGACGCTGTCTCTCCCCGTCACTCTGTTCTGAGAGAGTAATGCGCATTTGCTCTTCAGAACTCGGCCCCGACCGGCTGCGCCAGCCGCTCGATCAGCCAACGGCCGGCCGGTCCCGGCGGGGCGTCGGTTCGGTGGATCGCTTGCATCGGCATCACGAAAATCCGCGATCTCGGATCCGCCAGCGTCAGCACGACCAGCGCGCCGCTCGCGAGATCGGGTTCGATCGCATGGCGCGGCATACTGCCCCAGCCAAGGCCGGCGCGCAGAAAGGCGGCCTTGGCCCCAAGATCGGCGAGCCGCCAGCTCTTCTGGGAGAAAACGCCGAATTCCTGGCCCTGGGATAAATCCGAGCGATCGGTCAATACGAGTTGAATATGCTGTCCCAGCATCGCGGTCTCGATCAGACCGTCATAGACCGCGAGCGGATGCGACGAGGCGGCGACGATCTCAAGCCGGACGCCGAGCAGCGCGCGCCGCGTAATATCGGCCGGCACTGTCGGCAACGACCCCAGAATGCCTAATGAACAGCGCCGGTCGAGTACCGGCTGCAACACAGCGCCCAGCGCCTCAACATAAAGCCTGAGCGGCGTGTTCGGGAATTCGGTATGAAACGCTTGCACCGCCTCGGTGAGAATGGCGGTCGGGAACATGACGTCGACGACGACCGACAATTCGGCCTCCAGCCCGTCGGCCAGTCCCTTTGCCCGCGCCTGGAACAGCGCCATGCCCTCCATAACGGCTCGCGCTTCATGCGTCAGTGCCCGTCCGGCCTCGGTCAGCACCGGCCGACGGCCAGACCGGTCGAACAACTCAAGCCCGACCCTTGCCTCAAGGTTGGCCAAAGTCTCACTCACCACAGACTGGGCGCGGCCGAGCTTGCGCCCTGCTGCAGAGAAGCTGCCAAGATCAGAAGCGGCTAGGAACGTCCGTAACTGGTCCAGCGTTACGCCCGACAACATATCCAATTTTCCGATGGATTATATCGAATTACATAGTCTAGCGCGATGATTTGCCGGGCGCCATGATCGCATCATCATCTTGGAGTTTTGCGTCATGTCGGTCGGCACAATGAGTCAAGTTTCTCCGGCGCGTGGTTTGGTGATTGCGCGTTGGACACTTCAAATTCTGCTGGCCCTCGCCTTTACGGCGGCGGCTGTCGCCAAATTGGCCGGCGCACCGATGCTGGTCGAAACTTTCGAGCAGATCGGAATCGGCCAGTGGTTTCGATATGTCACGGCGTTGGTTGAACTGAGTGGCGTGGTCGCGCTCCTCTTGCCCGGCTTTGCGCTCGTTGGTGCCGTGTGGCTCGGCATCACCATGTTTTTCGCTAGCCTGACGCATGTATTCATCCTCCATAACAATCCGGCACCGGCGGTCGTGCTGCTCGTCCTCTGCGCCATCGTCGCGTGGCTCCGCCGCGATCAGGCGGCGATTTTGCGGGCGCATTTCGGATAGAGGCGAAGGACGGCACAAAATTTCTGCGCCACTGAGCTTGACAAACTGACTCTTAGATATATCTTTGTAACAACGTAAGGAGCAAGATCGCTACTTACCTATGAGAAGAGAGATATATGAGACATTTACATGACCACCACAGGGGCGGTCCACGAGACTCCCATGGCGGACGCGGCGGGCGCCGCCACCGCATGTTCGAGAGCGGCGAACTCGCTCTGGTCCTGCTCCATCTGGTGGAGGCGCAGCCGCGCCATGGCTATGATCTGATCCGAGAGATCGAAACCCGCACCGGCGGGCGGTATGCCCCAAGCCCCGGTATCGTCTACCCAACCCTGACGATGCTGGAGGAGTTGGGCCAAATCGAGGCGAATCCATCCGACGAAGCCAAGCGGTTGTTTGGGATCACGGCGTCGGGCAAGGCACGGATCGATGCGCATCGCGCGCAGATCGACGTCGCGCTCACACGGCTTGGCGCACTGCGCGATGAGGGCGAGCGGCTTGATGCCGGTCCGGTCCGGCGCGCCATGCAGAATTTGAAAGTCGTGCTGGAGCAGCGGCTCAACGGATCGGAAGACAAGCAGGTTCTGTTCGATATCGTCGATTTGATCGACGACGCCGCCCGCAAGATTGAGCGGCTGTGACGGACGATTAATAGGCTGCCTGACATCCTCGATCAAGATCGAGGATTAAGCGCCATCCCGGCCGCCGCGTCGCGACAACGGTGCGAGCAATATTTGACGGACTCCCAGTCCCGCGCCCATTTCTTGCGCCAAGCAAACGGCCGGGCACAGGTCGCGCAGATCTTGGTTGGAAAATCCGCCTTCTGCCGCATCTTGGCCATGGCGCTACCAAGGCACCGTGTTGCCGCGCCAATCGAAGAAGCCGCCATTGGCGTCGGCGGTGAGCCGATCTATCACCCGCAGCAAATGCCCGGCCGCGACCTCGGACGTATGGATCTCCAGACCGACCGCGGCAAAGGGCTGCGAGAGCGGTGTCGCCACCGTCCCCGGATGGAGCGCGATGCAAATCGCATCCGGCGCCCGCCGCGTCAGTTCAATCGCGGCGGTGCGCACGAACTGATTCAACGCCGCTTTGGAGGCCCGGTAGCCGTACCACCCGCCCAGCCGATTATCACCGATACTGCCGACCCGAGCTGACAGCGTGGCGAACACCGCCTTGCCGGTTCGCGGCAATGACGGCAGGACATGCTTCATCATCAAAGCCGGTCCGATCGCATTGAGCGCGAAGGCCCGCGCGAGCTTGGCGGCATCGATCTGCCGCCAGCTTTTCTCCGGCATTTGCTCGGCATCATGCAGAAAGCCGGTGGCATCGATCACCAGGCGGAGCTCGCCCGCAACGCGGGCCAGCCCGACAGCCTGCTCCAGACTCGCCTCATCCAGAAGATCGATCGGCGGCACGCTGCTGCGGCTATAGCCGATGACCTGATCGAACTGACCACTCGCCTGTACCGCCTTGAGCAGTGCGCAGCCAATGGCGCCGCCCGCACCGAACACAACCGCCGCTCCGCCTTTGCGGAAAGATGAAAGGTCGGCCACGCTCGATGCTATGCTACGAGAGGATCAGCCCCACATCGACATTGCCGCGCGTGGCGTTGGAATAGGGGCAGACATCATGCGCGGCATGCATCAGCTTTTCGCCGTCCGCGGGATCAATACCCGGCAGGCTGACCGTCAAAGCCGCCGTAATGCCATATCCGCCCTCGGACCGCGGCCCGAAGCCGATTTCGGCTGTGACCGTCGCATCGGTCGGCACCTTGACGCCGACCTTGCCCGACACGGCCTTCATCGCGCCGAGGAAACAGGCGGAATAGCCGGCGGCAAACAGCTTCTCCGGATTGGCGCCAATACCACCCGGCCCGCCCATCTCCTTCGGCACCACGAGCTTGACGTCAACCGACCCGTCATCCGAACGAGCTGAGCCGTCACGCCCACCGGTCGCGGTTGCTTTGGTCTTGTAGATTACGGTTACGGGCATGGTTATCTCGTCCCAGAATGGTTTTGTTATGCAGCCATAGATATAGGAGCGCAGTGCCGCATGAAAAGCGCAGTGCTGGTGATGCGATCTTGTCGGCGCATCCGGCGTTGTCGCTAGCATGCATACACGCGCATACCGCTAAGATCGATCAACGCACGCTTTCCCGTTAAACCGAATTCTCAGGACCAAATGACATGACCCAGCAGATGCTGACGAAAATCGTGCTCGCAACGCGGCCGACCGGGCGACCGCGGCCGGACAATTTCCGGCTCGAACAGGCTGTGCTGCCCGACGTGCCGCAGGGCGGTTTGTTGTTGCGCACGCTCTATCTCTCGCTTGATCCCTATATGCGCGGGCGGATGGATGACCGCCCATCCTATGTTCCACCGATCGCGATCGACGCTGTGATGGGCGGCGAAACCGTATCGGAAGTGATCGCGTCGGATCGCGCGGATTATAGTGTGGGCGATATCGTTCTCGCGCCGAGCGGCTGGTCCAGCCATGCGGCCTGGGTCGGCGACAGCCTGCGCAAGCTCGACCCCTCGATCGCGCCGATCACGACCGGACTCGGCGTGCTCGGAATGCCCGGCTTCACCGCCTATGCCGGACTCAATATTATCGGTAAGCCGAAACCCGGCGAAACACTGGTGGTCGCTGCGGCCAGCGGCCCAGTCGGCTCGCTGGTCGGACAACTGGCACATCAGGCCGGACTCCGGACTGTCGGCATCGCCGGCGGCCTGGAGAAATGCCGCTATCTGATCGATGAGTTGGGCTTCGATGCTGCAATCGATCATCGCAACGACAATCTGCGGGGACAGTTGGCCTCCGCCTGCCCGAAGGGGATCGATATCTATTTCGAAAACGTCGGCGGGGCGGTGTGGCAGGCGGTGAGGCCCCTCCTCAATCGCTTTGCTCGCGTCCCGGTCTGCGGCCTGATCGCGCAATATAATGGCGGCGGGCCGGCCGATGACGTCTCACACACGATGCGGGCGATCCTGACCAAGAGTCTCACCGTACGCGGCTTCATCAATTACGAATTCGCCGCCGACCATTATGCCGACTTCTTAACCAGCGTGTCGAAAGCGATAGCGGACGGCAAAATCCGCTATCGCGAAGACATCGTAGAGGGGCTGGCCGCGGCGCCCGAGGCGTTTATCGGCATGCTGGACGGCAAGAATTTCGGCAAGCTGTTGGTCAAGGTCTCATGAGGGCAGTTTAGAAAAATCCGGTTTCCGCTTTTCCAGGAAGGCAGCGAGCGCTTCGGCGGCTTCGCCGCTCCTAAGCGCTTTGGCAAAAGCCGCCATTTCGGTCTGCATATGGGCATAAAGCGCCGCGCCATCGGGCCGCATCAGCGCACGCGCCCGGGCGATGGCGGCCGGCGGCTTGTCAGCGAGCCGTAGCGCGATTTTGCGCGCCCGCGCATCGACCGGGCCCTCCGTCACGATCTCATTGACGAGGCCGAGCTGCAGCGCCTGCTGCCCGCTGAGCGGTTCGCCCAGCAGCAGCATCGCGGCCGCGCGCGGATAGCCGAATCGCGCCGGCATCAGCCAGGACGACCCACCCTCCGGCACCAGCGCCATATCGACGAACGGTGTCGAGAACATCGCGGAGGGGGCGACATAGACGAAGTCGCAATGTAGCAGCATGGTCATGCCAACACCGATCGCCGGACCATTGACCGACGCTACGATCGGCTTGCCACACTGCGTAAGGGCCTGGAAAAACCGCGACTGCGGTGAATCCGCGAAATCACCCCGCATCGCAGCGAACTCGCCGATATCGTTGCCGGCGGAAAAAATATCACCCACCGCACTCAGCAACACGACACGGATGTCGGCACTCTGACTCGCCTGATCAAATCCAGCGGCGATCGCATCATACATGGCGCCGGTCAGCGCGTTCTTCTTCTCCGGCCGGTTGATGCGGATCGAGAGGATGGGGCCATCGGGCGAGATATCGATATATGTCAAGGTTCGCTCCTGTTCGGTCTTTGGGGCACGATACAGGGAACATGCAGAACCACCAACCTTGGTCACGAATGTTACGGGGTTGTAATTCGATATGACGCCGACCGGCTTTTATGCTCGCTCCAAGCGTTGGATAGTGGCTTTCTCTCCCTCTCTGCCCCGTTGGGTCGGGGTGAGGTGGGGTCGCCATGCGCAAGTCGTCGAGGATTTGGGTCTCGGCAAAACCCGCCTCTCCCTAACCCTCTCCGCCCTGAAGGGCAGAGAGGGGACAGTTCTTCCAATATGCCGCCTCAACCTAAACTCATACCGAGCTGAAGCGCGCAAATGACACGGTGGATCTCCAGCATCTTCAGTATGGCGAGCAGCTTGAACATCGTCATCCTGCTGGCCCTAGCCAAGTTCCTTATCCAATGCGCGACAGCGGGCCGCTACGGAATTTTCTGTGATGAGCTCTATTACGTCGACAGCGCCCAGCATCTCCAGGCGGGTTACGTCGATTTCCCACCGCTGATCGCGCTGCTGGCCTGGGTTTCGGTCCATCTGTTCGGACCATCCTTATTTGGCCTGCGGTTGCTCCCGGCCGTGGCGGGGGGCCTGCTGGTCTGGGTCACGGCGCAGATCACACGGGAGTTAGGGGGCGGCAAGTTTGCCCAAGGCCTCGCCGCATTCGCTGTTATCCCTGTACCGATCTATCTAATGCTGGACCATTGGCTGACCATGAACGCGTTTGAGCCGCTGCTGTGGATGAGTGTGGTTTGGCTCGCCGCGCGGATGGTCCGGACACAGACTCTTCGACTTTGGGCGCCTATCGGCCTGATCTGCGGCATCGGCATGGAAAACAAATACACCATGCTTCTACCCATAGCCGGCTTAGTCGTTTCGTTACTGCTGACGCCGCACCGCAGGCTGTTCAAGAGCTGGTGGCTGTTGAGCGGATTGGCGCTGGGCGCGCTGGCCATTTTGCCCAACTTGATATGGCTGATCGACCACCAGTTTCCGTTCCTGGAATTCGAGCATAACGCCCGCGGCGACAGCGCGCAGCTCATGCGGCCGCCCTTATCCTTCGCGGTCGATCAGATGATGATTATGAACCCGCTCTTGGCGCCCTTGTGGCTAGGCGGGCTCGGTTGGCTTTGCTTCGCCAAAGCCGCCCGTCCCGTCCGGTTCTTAGGATGGTTCTTTCTCTCCATTTTTCTGACCTTGCTGACCATAAGGGCCAAGAACTATTATGTTGCCCCGGCCTATCCCGTACTGTTTGCGGCTGGCGCAGTGGCTTTCGAGGCGTGGAGCACGAACCGACGGTGGGCGCGCGGCGCCTATGCCTGTGCCGTTCTGGCGGCAGGGCTGTTTCTCGCCCCCTTTGTGCTGCCGATCCTGCCCATTGAGGGCTTCATGGCGTATCAGCATGCTTTTGGCGACTTCCGGCCGGTGGTCATTGAACGGACAGCCCCTGGCCCGTTGCCGCTGCAATTCGCCGCCGAATTCGGCTGGGAACAGATGGCTGCGGAAACTGCCAAAATCTTCCACAGCCTGCCTGCCGACGAGCAGAGGAATACGGCGATCTTTGCTAACGACTACAACGAAGCGGGTGCCATCGATTTTTTCGGGCCGAAATACGGCCTGCCGCCGGCTATCAGCAAAGATGTAACCTATTTTCTCTGGGGACCGCGGGACTATACCGGCAAGATCGTCATCGTGCTCGGCAGCGACGGCGAGGGCGACCGCGCGCATTTCCGCGAGGTCACTGCGGCGGGACGCGCTCAGACCATGTTTTCAAGAACCGACGAGCAGTTCGACATCTTCCTGTGCCGGGACCTCAACGCGGACCTTCGGAATCTGTGGCCGTCGTTGAAGCATTGGGGGTCGTGATTTTCGTATAACCCTCACCCAGCCACGAAACCCGCAGCCCGGGCGGATTGGAGCATTTCGATATCGTTCGATGCGCCGAGCTTATTGCGCAGCATCGATTTGCGGTTGGCGACGGTTTTTTCCGCAATCCCCAACGTAGCGGCGATTTGTTCCGTCTTCGCTCCTTCAAGCAACAGATGAAGCAAATCCAATTCCTGGACCGAAAGGCCGCGCCAGACATCGCCGGGCTCGCCCGCTCCGCTGTCGCTCATCGCCTGCGCAATTGCGGGTTCGACGAAGCGCGTACCCGCGCGGGCATGGCGGACCGCCTCTAAAATCATCTCAGGCGGTGCACTCTTGCTGAGGTAGCCCAGCGCCCCCAACCGCAGCGCGGCTTCCGCCGACCAAACATCGTTCCGCATGCTCAGCACCAACACTCGCGCGTCCACGCTCTCACCGCGCAATGTTTGCAGCAGAGAGAGCCCGCCTTCACCCGGCAGGTTCAGGTCCAGGATCGTGATGTCCGGCCGCAGCTTGCGAAACAGCGCCAGCCCCGCTTGAGCATCTGGGGCTTCGGCAGTGGTCGCTTCGAATTCGACAGCGAAGAGCCGTGCAAGACCAGCACGCAGCAGCGGATGGTCATCGATGATCAGAATATTCATGCTCATGCCGTCACCTCAGAGCCCTCCGTCAGGCTTGCGGTGATGGTTGTACCGTGTCCCGCCTTGCTGTTGATCTTGATGGTTCCACCCAGCGCTTCGACTCTGGCCCGCATGCCGGCAAGTCCAAGCCCCTGACGGCCATTTTCCGGGATGCCCGCGCCGTTATCCTGAATCGTCAACCAGAGATCCTTTCCGTCTTCGACGCACGAAATTGCGATTGTCTGAGCGCTGCTATGCCGGACCGCATTGGCCAAGGCTTCCTGCACCACGCGCAGCAACGCCGTCACCGTAGCGGCTGATCGGGTCACCGCCCAGGGCTGACAATTCACCACCCAATCGATCTCCGGGCAGCGGTCGCGCCAGAACGCGACGAGATCCTGCACGGACGCCGGAAAATCAATATGATCGGCTGGCATCAGATGCAGACGACCAATCATCTGGCCGACAAGCTCTTGCATATGGGCGAGCAGCGTTGCAAGACCACCCGCGCAATCGGCGACGGCCTGACGATTCTCGGTCCGATTGAAGCGAACCAGCGCGGAAACGTCGAGATTGGCGGCCAGCAGGCAGGGTCCCAGCTCATCATGCAGATCGCGCGCGATATCGCGGCGCTCCCGCTCTTGTACCGCCAGCATTTGGGCATCAAGGGTTCGCGCTCTCGCCTGCGCCTTCTGTAACTGATCCGCCATGCGATTGAATTGCAGCCCGAGCAGCGCCACATCGCGCGGACCATGCGGGGTGATTCGCAGCGAGAAATCGCCGACACCGACCCGTGACAAGGCTGACGCCAATTCGGACAGCGGGCGGAGACTGCTCCTGAGACCGATCGCCACCAGTCCGAGCGTGACGGTCACGATCACGACCACCGCCAGCATATTGAGCTCGATGGCCCGTTCGACCTGGGCCACCTCCGGCTGCGGGTCGATAGTCAAGACCACACGGCCGGCCGAACGCCCGGGCAACGAAACGGCAATCTCCTCGACAATCGGATGAACGCCAAGAAGTTGGGATAGAAGCGTCGGTTCCATGACCGGGCGCGGCGAGACGGACACTGCCGCGCTATCGGCATAATAGACCGCTTTAATGTGATATCCGGTCTCCAGCGACCGCAGCAATTCAGTCAGCCGCTCCGGCGATTCATCTTCCTCGGCAGCCTCCGCCAGACGCTCATCAACCAGCTCCCGCGCTACATGCGACGCGGTATCGATTTCGGTTTGCACCCAATGCGATGCGGCTCCGACGATCAATAGCCCGCCCGCCAGCAAACTGATGAGCAGTGCGCCCGCCACGAGAAGAAGCAACCGCGTCGCCAGCGTCATGGACCCAACCAATCCTGTCAGTCGATCTACATTCCTAGCCGGGCCGTGGGGATTGGTCCAGAGGACGCAATCGATAAGAACGCGCGTATCCCTATGACAATAGCCACCCGGGAAAACTTCCCGTGCGCGGCAAAAAACCTTCATTTGGCAATAATGTTGCCCTGTGGCATGTGAGCCATTGTTTTTTGGTACTACAGCGCCGGCCAAAATCAACCGCGCTAACTGGGTATATCAAGCCTCTGTTCTAGAGACCGAAAACTGTCTTAACGCCGATCGATCCCGTGGCAGGAAGTTACATGACAATAATTAGACGGAATAGCTGGGCGAAATATCGCGCAGCATCTACACTGGCGATCGCAGTCGTCGGATTGGCCAGTGGCGCCAATGCTTTCGGCGCCGATAACAGCACCTCTGGATCGGTTGCTCTGCCGCCGCCATCGGATGATCTGGAAACTGTCGTTGTCAGCGTGACCCCGGTCATGGGCACAGGGCTGCCGGTCAGCAAAGTCCCGAGCAATGTGCAGGTATTGCGCAAGGAAACCATCGCCGCCGACCATGCCCAGACCGTGACC
>Ga0116226_10003680_pt1 | contig 13512 bp, 8 predicted proteins | sample S1TSphfallax_FD_89692 | JGI IMG/M metagenome (GOLD analysis project Ga0116226, IMG submission 89692) | Host-associated microbial communities from peat moss isolated from Minnesota, USA - S1T2_Fa - Sphagnum fallax MG | ecosystem: Host-associated > Plants > Peat moss > Unclassified | place: USA...
GAGTATTGAATAGGTTGAAGCAATAAGACAGTAGTATATGTGTCTAGTAATGGGTATCTAATGTGTGCGGGATCTCTTGTGTGTGAAACAAGGCATCACAAACACGCTGGCCCTGCCAATAGAAAAGATGTTGTGCATTTATGTATGTATACAATACATATATTAATGTGTGATTTATTTGTAGGTGTTTGTGTGTATGTGCATATATGTTTTTATACATGTGTAATAATGATAGATTATTATAATTGCAATATTGAATCACTCATGTGATTCTAATTTATTATAGTCACATAACAAATTTTGCAATTGAAAACATTGATGCGTGCTGATTAAGAAAGTGACATCATTGATTGATCAATGCACATAAATGAACACTCGTCAAACAAAAATTAAATAATCTATTTGTCATTCTTCCTTTGTTTTTTTTGTTTTTTTAATTTAAATAATTTAGTAAGATTAAAATTTGTCGTCATTTAAAAAGGAAAACATTCAGATGCAAAAGATGATCGAATGTAAAGATTTTCTTTGAACAAACATTGTGAAAAAATTACAACTAGCAAAAAAAATGGTTGCACACATTTCATTGTTGTGTGCAACAATTTTGGATTTGCCATCATGATTAAAAATTTCACAGTTAAATATCACATCTGTAGTTTTATTTGTATTTGCTAATTTCACTAAATCTTGCTAGTTTGGTGTAATTGAAATTTTTGCATTTTTATACAATGAAGTTTGGCAACTTAGTTCTTGTAAAAGATTTATCATTATGTAAAGTCTTTATCACTATGTATCACATCTTAATACAAAGAAGAGTGAGTTAGTTAAGAGGTTTGGTCATGAACTATTTTCTTATTGTATTATTTTCTTTCATTTTCATTACAATTAATTGGACCCAAATATTTCAAATTTAAATAAGATTATTAAATTTTTGTTATGACAATGATCCTATGAAAACCTCAACCTCTGATTTAATTGTGATGTAAACTATTGCCTTCATGAAATATAATTTTCATGAAAAAAATATAACACTGGTTACCAATTAGATAAGTTAGATGTTTAATTACACAAAACATTAGTTGCAAATAAAACCAAGAGAATTACAAATTGACCATAGAAGGACAATTTTCAATTATATAAGCACCATGAACAAGTAAAGTCCATTTGTCATAACACTTGGACTACTAACTTGAATTGTACAAATTCAAGCTCAAAGTTTGCAAATATTTTTCCAAGAACCTTCTTGGTATGATCTTCAAGTTATTTTTCCAGCACATTTCATTTTAACAACTTACCAAGTCATTTTGTGGTATTGTGTCGTAATACAAATTAGGGAACATAATCGAATAATTTGAAAGCAAAATATATGGGTTTATGATATGTCCAATATGCTTGTGCTAATCCAGAATGGTATTGTTGTATTGGTGCACTTGTCCAAATGTGATTTATTTGTGTATCATTAATAGTACTTTTTTTCTAAATGAAATTAAAATTGTATTTATTCATAAGTGCTTATAATATTGATGATTGAATTATTTTTGTTAAGAAGTTTATATTGAAATCTCGAATTATTACATTTAGACAATGTGAAGGCATTTATTGGAATATGTTTTCTAAAATATAATTGAAATTTGACACTTGCATTTTGGGTGGTCTATATATTGCAATTATATATAATTTTTCTCGTGTGTTGTCATTAAAAAGTGTGGAGATAAATTCAACACAAGAATTTATGACTATTGTGTATTCTATCAATGACACATTGTCATCATAAACTACCATAGTGCCATGTTCTTCATAACATCACAACACATAGATTTTTTGGGATAAATCAATGTAAATTTCTAAATTGAAATGAATTTTTTTTATTATTGCTGCATTTAAACAAATATATATAATATGTTAATAGATTGGGATCTACAAGAATATTTTCAAAATGTAATGTTAAGGAGCAAGTATTAAATGATTGTATAAATTAAAAATTTGAACAGTAAGAATTTTTTAAAATAATAGCAAGTGTGTATTTTGCATTTGTTTTTAATTGAAACATTTCTTCTTAAACAAGATGTTTTATTTGAAAGTTTTTATTCAAAAATGGAATAACTAAATACAAATGTTTTATTGAATGAACTTTCGATAGTGTAATATATGTTAATCCATGTTTTGTCACACCAATTGAATCAAATGTTAAACAATTGAAAGTCAACCCTTGTGAACAATGTATATTCCATCTTGCAATTAATTGAATTAGGAATCATGATAGTGTGAGAATGATTGTTCCCTAATTGTTTTTTGATAATTTATGTTCAATTGGTGTCCATTTTTTTGTCAAAGCCTTAGGAATTCTTCATAGATTTGTAAATTTATAATTCATGATATGTCCAATATAAAGATTATGAAAATATATTCAAAGTAATTTTTTTGAAATAGTTTTTGCAAAATCTTCAAAAATCCCATTGGCACCATTCATAAGACCATTTAATGTTTTGTAATCCCCTTCACATAATTCCATTTTTTTCTTAATTAAAATTTTGTAATGTAAACCAATTGTTATAGATGGTAAATTTGATAATTTAAAATGAAAAGGGCATGTTTCAGCAATAACATCACATGCTAAGAATGTGAATGTTTAACCTAATATGTTTCAAAATACATTTTTGTTATACATAATTTGGACATTTGTGTAAAATAAATATGGTAAAATGTTGTCCATTGATGAGGTTTCCAAATAGTTATTGTTCATAATTTTTATGTCTTCAATTGTTTATGAAGCATTTTAAACCTATTTAATAATTTAATAAAATTTATATTATCTTGTTGCATCACTTCTTGTAATTGATAACATTGTACATATTTTGATTAATATTTGAATGTAATAGTATTAAAAATGTTGATTATTGATTTGAAAATCCATGAATTTCAAACAAAAGGTGTTTGATAGAAGTCACCAATCATTATTGCATCTAACCCACCCATAAATTCATTCATTATGATGAAAAAGTGTTTTGCATCTAGCCTTGCAACTCAATTTTTGATTTGCAAAGGGCATTTGCAACTCACTATATTTATTCACCATGAATGCTAACGAACAAGTTGCATGAATTGCAAATTGAAGTTCACCATATATACGACACAACTCATTGCAACTCTATCAAAACAACTTATTTTCAATTATTATGCAACTCCATTATAATTGCACCCATGATGTCATGTTGACATCATTGATTGTCATCCACCTATTAAAATTTGACTCATGACACAATATTAAAAAATTCCACATGGCATATTAATTATATTTTGGAATATATATATATATATATATATATATTAGTAGTTAGGTAGGTTATAACCATAGGTAGGTAGGTTGGTAGGTCTTAAGACCTATACACTTACGTATTTATTTAGGTAAAAAATAATAATAATAGTCATGAATTTTTTTTTTCCTTTTATGTTTTGCCTTTAGGTTAAACATTTTCGAACTCATCCCAAAATGGCACTTATATGTTAATGTGAAAATATGAAAAAAAAAACCCCTTATTTATGTAGTCTATAATATGGGATTCAAAGACAAAACATATGGGTTAAATCTTTTAGTTGTTCTTTAGTTGCAATTAAGTTACAATTGAGTTGCAACTATAACATTTAACTGTTCAAGGTAGGTTAGATCCAATGGGAGAACTCCATTGTTCTTAGTGTTCGAAAAATACTTGAACCCCTCTTATTGGTGCCTTTAAGGCATTAAAAATCATCAAAAATGGAATATAATTGAAAAAGTTATGGCCCCCCAAAATAGAAGAGGTCAAAAACTCAAAATAAAAATAAACCATTGAATGTTAAAAGGCCAATTCCCAAACACCTTTAAGAAATCTTGTATGTTATTTTATTGTTATTAAAGTTCCAATATGATTTGTAGAACTTCAAGTGGCATTCCTATAGCATTTTAAATCATTTTAAATGAATAAGAAATAAGAAAGTTATGAGGTTTGAAAGTAGGAGGGGTCCAAAAATATATATTTATGTTTTGTGAGTTGGAAAGTTTATTTCTTTTCTTGTTATTTTTTCATTATTCTTTTTCCTTTACATTTCAAAGATGATTTCTAAAGCTTGAGGTAACGTTCCCATAACATTTTAAATCACTCAAATTGAAACATATATGATGATGATATAAATAATTAATGAATATATGTTATTTTTATTAAGTTATAAATAATTGTATTATAGTCGTAACATAGTTGAATAGTAGTACTTCAGTAGTGGTGCATTAGTGGTTGGGCTAATTGTAACAATGGGAATCATAATTGAAAATTAATTACAAATGTATTCCATAATGGGTGATGGAAATGTGGACATGCGGCATGATCACATGTATGTACATTGTACCTAATTGCAACATAGTTGTTGCATTAGTGGCACATTTACAACAATTCTAAAGTAGTTGCCACATGCAATTACAATGCAATTCTTGAAATAGTCAAACATGGTTGATTACATATGTATGTACAATGTGTAGAAATTACCATATAAAAGACCCATTTTCAACTCATTTGCAATTATAATACAACTAATTAACTTTCTAACGTGTCAATTTATTTATTAATACACCATATTTCTAAGGGGATAATTGCACACTAGTTGTAATACCCAAGAAATATTTGCACAATAGTTGTATTTGAGTTGTTTTTTGAATTTTAGTTGCAAGGTAGTGTGATTTTGATGGACACAATTTTTCATAATGATTATGGACTTGTATTCTAATACGTAATTTTACAATCAATGAAGGTTAACATTCTATTTTTGACTAAAGATACTTTATCTATAATAAGTAAACAAAATTGATTGTATGTTTTGTATAACAATGTCACATATTTAATCATTTAATGCATTAAGTTTTGTTAAATTTTTACGTAATGGAATTGCAAGTGCATAATATATTGTTGTACCAATAATGTTAAATGTTGTTTTTTTAGTGTATGTTGATTTCATAACTTTTGGTTTTAAAGGATTAACATTTGTAATTTGCTTGATATAATACTGTAACATGTTTTGTATAATACACATGAAAGTGAAAGTTTTCCTTGTCTTTGCACCACCTATTGAAAATTTATGAAATGGTTTTGTACGGTTTTTGATTTCTTGGTATAAAATATCGTAAAAAATATTCAAGTTGTTCATTACTCAATTATCTCATATGTGAAGAATTTTTTTTGTATGTCATGAATTGGTCTATTCATTGAAAAACATTATGTGTCAACATTTTTTTTGTTGTGCAAAATTCTCATATGATACATCTTTGGTACCAAATAATAATGTATTTTAATGTGGATTACTTACATTATCAATTATTTCATTTGAAATTTCCCATCCATTTGTTTGATGAAGTTTTGTGTATTCTTTTAACATGTGATTTTAAGTTGTCCCATTCAATACCAAAATAATTGAATGGGTTAAAATTATATTTTATTATATTTTATTTTTTAATATCATTTATTTATTCCATATAAGCATATTTTTGCAAATCATAATTATTTTGCAAATTGAGTTTTGATTTTTGAAAGGGTTTATATAAAAACAAAAACTTTTAATAATGATTTTTTGGATATTTATGTCAATTGAATGAAACCCAACAAATTATTTTACTTTAAGTGCATTTTTTATTTACTTTTTGTATCATAATTAGTTACAAATTCTATTAAACACAAATATTCATTTAATCCCTTATCTTGATTCATATACTCATCAAGTAATGATTTACGATGGATTTCTTAAAAAAAATTGGAGATAAACCTTGTATTATCTTTTGTGGTAATAATTAATATAAATGATTTTGTTGTTGACATGTGTTTATAAATTGAAATGATCTTGTTGAATGGTATAATGGTATAGGTAATGTTATATGTACAATTTGTTGTAAACATTTGTTGTGCATTTAAAAATACACCTTCTAATTTTTTTATGTGTTCAAATGTTTTTGTTTGTTTATGCTTATATTTATCTAACATAATTTTCATTTCTTGACTTATATATTTATCTAATGTTGTTAAATAAGAAGACTTAAAATACAATATGACGATGTTGCAAATGGATCTAAAAAATATTGTGCATCTATATTTGTTCCCCACAAAGGTCCTACATGTATGCCAAATACATTTATACATATATCATGTGGTTTTTGTTTATAAAAATAAGTTTGGTTTTGTATTATGTACCATAACCTAAAATGTTATGTTTTTCATCTATTTGTAAATTTTTATAAGTTTTCAAAAAATATATATTCACATAATCCCATGTTGATGAGTTCTTTATAAATTTGAATATTAATTTCACCATGGTAATTTGACATATAATCTTGTTCATCTAGATGCAACAATATTTTTGTATGTTTCATTGGTGGCTTTGGATAATGAAATCAATAAATTGGTTAACTTTTTTCATATATATTTTTTATGTTGATGGATTTGCATATTATGAAAAACAATTGAAAGCATTATTTGATTAGTTATCAAATATTTATTTACAAAATATTCAGTTTTTTCATTTTTCAAAACACCAAATCTAAAAGCATTTTCTAACCACAATAATCCATAATCATGAGGCAAACCTTAGATTGATGAAATTTTGGTTGTGAAAAAATAATCTTTCACCTTACCAAATATCAAATTAATATTGCAAATAAGTTTACAAAAAAAATCATTCAATAATAACATGCACAAGTGACATGATCATTTCCAACAAGTTTTCTAATACTTAATGAATCATATTTCTCATTCTTACATTTTCACCAATATATTGATCATATAATTATTATTATTTTTACAAAAATCATTTAATTGTTTACACTTGTGGTGAACATCGTGAAGAACATTGGTGGGCCAAATTGTTTAATCACTACAAACACATCTTTACAAAAATAATGTAAATAATCCAAAGACGTTCTTATATGACCTAATTTTTTATAGCCTAGATCTGATTTCAATATTTTATTTAAATTCACATTAATTGAAACATCATTAGCTAAACATGATCTAACAATTTTCCTTTACGAATATGAATCCATGCACATGATAATTTAAAATGAATTAGAACTTTGATTGTTTTAAAATATATATTACTTATATGATATGCAAAGTTTTTATTTCTATTAATTATTCTACTTGTAAAATCTTTTGATAAAAACACTCAAGTGACGATTTTGGATGCCCATAAAACAATGTTTTTTCATCATTTTTTTTGTCAAGGTTTTTCTTCATTTTAGTTGTTGAAATTGGATTTTCTTTTACTAAGGGGACAAAATTATCAACATGTTATTCATTTTTACCCATCACAATGAATGGTTTAAAAACATCTTTATTTTTTTTTTAAAACCCCAAAATTTTCATTTTCATTTTGGGTGAACAACCATTTTGATTTTGCAAGCAATTTCTAGGTAATTACTGTTTTCATTTTATAATTTTGGCAAAGTTGAATATAATTTGTCTACAATTGCCAAAATCAAATATGATGTAATCAATTTTCATTTTCATTTTTAACAAAGTTTTTTATCAACACTTGAACAAATCATGTTTTCAAATAAAAACTCTATAGGTTCAAAATGATTATCCCATGTATTATATTCAAAGTTTGATTATCATAATTTTTAAAACTAATTTCATCATTATTTGCCCATTAATTTTGTTTGCAACACGAATTGGACATTGTAAATATTATGATATTCACAATATTGCAATGTAATTTCCCCATAATCCAACATCAAATTTTAACATTGATGTCTTTTCTATGTATGACTCTTGTTCATTTACTTCCCCACCATGTAAATCTTGACAAAATTCGAAAGTCAATTCCCTTGTATGACATTCCATTACTTTTGGTGTTCCCAGATTAAAACAAATTCTTAAAAGACACATACAATTTTATGGAAATTTCTTGAACTATTTTTATATTTTAATATATAAACAATTCCATCAAATAAACATTTGCCAACATTGTGATTAAAATTAATAATTTTTGAAAAACCAAGTTTTTTTTAATTTGATATCTATGTTTATAATGTCAACTTTTCAATTCTTACAAAAATGATTACACTGAAATTAATAGAAGGTTGTATTTCTTTAATTTGCAGTAATATTATAAAACATTTGATTACCAATAGATTTGCAATTTTGATTTACAAATAGAAAAGTGTTTTCAACATCTTTTTCCAATTATTTTGGAGTTAATGTAATTATAATTTTATTTTCAAATTATATACTACAACTTTTATAATATTAATCTTGGTATCAATTTTTATATATATAATTTTTTGTCTGCGAATTTTTTTCAATAAAAAAGAACTTATAATGACCTATTATATCTAATTGACACAATTTTCATATTTATTATAAATAAAAGATATTTTTTTGACCTAAAGTGTTTTTTAATTTTTGGTTCAAAATACTTTAAAGTTAATATAAAATCATCAATTCGAATTAAGGCTTTGAATTAAAATTTATTTTTTAAAATTAAGTTGGGTTATGATAAAAAAAATGATTGGTATAATTATTTTTTCAATGGCAATGTCAACAATTAGCTTTTATGATGTTAAGGTTTTGATATTTAATGTTATTTAGTGTTAAAGTTACAATTTAATGTTAAGATCTAGGCTTATTCAATTCAAAGTTTGACCACTTAAACTATCAAAAGATTAAAACGAGTAATAGGTAATTAAAAAGTTGTAACAATTGTAAAAAGACATGAAGAATTCAAAACAAATATTAAAATAATAATAACAATTGAAACAAAGTCTCCAAATGTCCAAAATAAATACATAAAAATCCTTCTAAGTTTCATAATATAAACAAGAAACCAAATGATTTACATAAATAAAAACTTGTTATAATTCCAAGCATTCCATTAAGCATGAGAATATGAAATGGCTTTGATCTTGAAAAATTCACAAAACAAACAATGTATAAGCAATTTTTTAAAAATTAGTAATTCAAATCCCAAAATTCCATTGATTCACCATTGGCCAAAAATATTCCGATAATTGAATGCAAAATCAAAATTCCAAAAATCCAAAAAAATTGAAACCCAAAATCCAATTCCAAATTTTTGGTATAACACCAAGGATATGGAAAACTAAAAGAATATTATAGTCTTCCAAAATTGTTGTATAACACCTCTATTTTATAATTGTGGCAAAAAACCTTTCAATTCAATATTTTGTGGAACCATTTTTAAAGTGAAAGGTACCTCCAAAACACAAGGTTGAAATTATACAATGTTACTTGAAGGCCAAGGGAATTTTCACTTTTGAAAAAACATAATCAATTAGGTTATTTTACCATAGGTTATTATTGGTTATTTTATTTAAGCTATTGTCAGCTATTATTGATTATTTCAGTGTATGTTATTCCTAGTTATTATATCATAGGTTATTGTTGTTTATTTTAGGTTATTTTACTATATAGTATTGTTGGTTACTCTAAACTATTTTACCATAAGTTATTATTGGCCATTAGATTGTAAGTTATTATTGTATTTTCTAAGCTATATATTTTACCATATATTATTCTTGACTATTTTATTTTAGCTTATTATTAATTATTTTATTGTAGGTTATTCTTAGTTATTTTAGCTTATTTTATTACATGATTTTTTAATTATTTTATTATATGTTATTGTTGGTTATTTTGTTGTAAGCAACCAGTTATTTTATGCAATCTTACCATAGGTAATTATGACCTATTATATCATAAACAATTGTTGGCTTTTTAAACTATTTTATTTTATTTTATTTTGGTTATTTTTGGCTATTTTATCATGAACTATTTTTGGTTCTTATATCATAATCTATTTGTTGGTTATTTTATTTTAAGGTATTATTAACTATTTTAAACTATTTTATTATTAATTATTCTTGGTTGTTCTTGGTTATTATAAATTATTCTATTGTAAATTATTTTTCATTATTTTAGGTTATTATACCATAAACTATTCTTGTTATTCTAAGTTGTTTTATGCCAAATTATTATAACCTAATATTGGTTATTCTACCATATGCCATTTTTGGTTCTTTTAGGTTATTCTGCAAATGTTATTATTAATTATTTTAGATTATTCTACACAAGGATATTCCATTTTAAGTTATTATATGAAAATTTTCATATGTTATTTTACCTTAGATTATTTTAAATTATTTTAAATTATTATTCTAAAATAACTTATAATAACATATAGTACAATGACCTCAAATAGCCTTTAATATAACTTGAAATAACATATAATAACTTAATATGAAATAATTTAAAGTATAGCCTAGGGCTAATTAGAACCAAAGTAATTTAAATTAAGAAGCCTATAACATTATGAAAAATTGTGTTTGTCAAAACCACATTACCTTGCAACTTAAACTCAAAACAACAACTCATATACAATTATTGTGCAACTATCCCCCTAGAAACATGATGTATTAACAAATAAATTTCCATGTCAAAAAACCAATTAATTATACTATAGTGCAAATGAGTGAAAAATGGATCTTCTATACACTAATTTATACACATCATACATACATATCTAGTCAATTATGTTTGATTTTTTCAAAAGTTACATTGTAATTGGATTATGTAGTAATGCACCACTATTAAAGTACTATTGTTCAATTATGTTATAATTATAATTCAATTGTTTATAATTTAATAATGCTACGTACTCATATACAATGTTTTATAAAAATTTATTGTTTCAATAATTTCAGTATTAAATATAAATAAATATAAATCTCAATATTAAAATATATGTTTAATACATTTACTTATTCTGAACTTATTGATTATACTAAATAATTGACTATTAACATGAATAAATAAGTGTAATTCTTATAATTAATTTTACATGAACTAAGAAAAAACTATTTATTAAATAATAATTAAATAAAAATTTGTCCAAATTTGGGATACTTCATAATGAATTAGATAAATTATTTAAGATAATTAGTAATTCATCAATAATTATCAATTCATTAACTATTTAATTATTTGGATACATATAATTAATTTAGATTGAAACTAAAAGCAATGTGTATATTAGATTAAGAATTTAATTTGATGTACATATGGATATTCCTATTTATACCTTCATATTTTATTTACCCAAATCCATATTTAATATTGAATATTTGATAATGAATTTTTTCAATAATTAATTATTATGTAACTGACTTAATTATTATGAATTACAACTAAGTTTGATTCATATTTAGTTCATTAATTAATTAAAATAAGTCATGATTTTTTTCAAATTTTCAAATGGTAAATGATTAATGGTATGAATTTAGGTAATTAATCATCTAATAATAAATTATCTGAAGTCAAATAGTTAATTATCTGAAATAATTCATGAATAAATTGAATTGATTAATTCAAAAGAAAATAATTAATTAAAATAATAATTACCTAATGTTGATTATCCTATTTCATGAATCAACTAGTTATTTGAATTAGATTAATTAATTTAGATAACTAGTTCCATGGTCAATTAATTCAAGTAATCAATCAAGATAATTAATTATCATATATTTAATTCAAAATTTTATGTTTTAGATATTTTTCATAATTAATTATTTGAACAAACTAACTAATTCAAATAAAGAAATTACTATTTCAAGTAACTTCATATCAAATAATTAACTCACATATTTAATTATCATATAATCGCTAATTTAATTGTATAACTCGCATAATGAAATATAAGCACAAAACATGTGGAAAAATCATTCTAGACTTGCAACTCAATTTGTAATTAAGGAAAATGTAATTGTCTTGGAATCCCATATTATAAATTATGTAGAGAAGGCTTATACAAGAGAAGGTTAAAGTAGATTTTTTGTTGATGTGTTCACACAAGGGGCAAATGGAAAGCACTGTATTTATTTAGGGTTTAAGGAGGTAACAAAAAAATTACGATTACATCTAAATCATTTGTAGACCATTTAACTTAGGTAACAACTAGTCTATTATTATTTTTTTGTATGTTTTTTGTGATTTCGTGTGAAGGGCATCTGAGCAAGGCAAGTTTTGAAAATGGAAAGTAGTTGATGGTGGCGGCAACTTGGTAACAAGTAACTTCTTGTTTGTGCATTCACATAAAGGGCGTCTAAAAAAAGAAAATTTTGAGCATGGAAGGTAGTTGATGGTGGTAGCTAGGTAGTAGTAGGTAGTTTATTATCTTTGGTACATTATTTGCGACCAGTATTGAACTACTATTGTTGTTAAGGTTTAGATTTTGTTGTTATAGCCATCCATCCAACATCAATTTGGCCATCTTTCCATGAAGTTTTACGCATGGATTTCGGAGGTTGGTAGTTACATCTTCATCCATTATTAATGAATTTTATGAACAATTGCAATAGGAATAACAACAAGCATCCAAAGTCTGTTTACACAATCTTTTGATTACATTGTTTGTTTCTTGTGTCATTTCAAGCATTCTTTCGATGATGTTTTCATGATGATGAACTAGCCAATCTACTAGCCTATGATCTTGATGGGAGGTGGTATAAGGTACCGAATTCCCCTTTACATGTGGTTAATGTGATTATGTTTTCGCTAACAATGTAAATGCCATGTGACTTTGGTCTTTGCTAAATTATTTACTTTAATTGGCCAAGATTTTAAAAGTGATGTAAGGTAGATAGATTGTTTATTTGGTTGTTGAAAAAAAACAATCTTAGTATAAGAGATGCTTTGTGAGGAGATAGTGGCCAACATTATGCAACCTTAAATTCACTACCTTGTTTCTTGAAACTGGGGTGAAGTGTAATTGGTTGCACCACAAAAGTAAGCTAGTTGATCTATTTGTTGCCTTGATTTTTGTAATAACATTTGCACTAGTATTATATTTTGGCTTGTATTTGTTGAAGTGCATTTTTAGTAATTTGGCTTTTGTAATGGAAACTATAATTATCATCCTTTTTCCAGCACTAGTTAATTCTAAAGGTCTTTTGGTGTTTGCACAACCAACTTATTGTTTTTGGCTAGGAGTTTTGACTTCTAGCAATTACAACCATATAGACCATCACATAAGACAACCCTTCCTTTTGTTGCATCTCTTCCTTTTTCCTTCACTCTTTTTTGGTTGATGCATGATATTGACTAAGGTTTACATGATACACACCAAATGCCCCTACAGATCTAACACCCAATAGTTCTCAAGGTCAATAACTTATGGTGTTTATATATCCAATTTTTAGAGGCATTGAGATCAAGTTTATTTCTATCAAATCATGCATGTTTCCCATCTTGAAATCTTGGACTGGGAAGATGGTGTTGTGACCGAACAACGGGTAGCAGGGGAAGGATCCCATGAGCGTATTGTCTATGTGAACGCGAACGGCTTGATCTGGGTAATCTGGCTGCCACTCTTGATTAGTGGCGGTAGATCTCTCCTTCATGGGAATGTAAGGAAGATTTGATATGCATGGAATGCATGGGGACTTAAGGGAGGAAGTTGACGGCGCATCGGATGCATGGAACCGAC
>Ga0116226_10003681_pt1 | contig 13511 bp, 8 predicted proteins | sample S1TSphfallax_FD_89692 | JGI IMG/M metagenome (GOLD analysis project Ga0116226, IMG submission 89692) | Host-associated microbial communities from peat moss isolated from Minnesota, USA - S1T2_Fa - Sphagnum fallax MG | ecosystem: Host-associated > Plants > Peat moss > Unclassified | place: USA...
CAGATCATCCGCCGACTGAACCAGGAGACCGCGAGCGTCCCCGGCGTCGCCATGTACCTGCAGCCTGTGCAGGACCTGACGCTGGACGCCAATGTCAGCCGGACCCAGTACCAGTTCATTCTGGCTTCCGTGGATCAGCCGTCCCTCAACAGTTGGACGACGAAACTACTCGAGGCGCTGCGCAAGAACCCCAAGCTCGAAGACGTGTCTTCGGACGCCCAGAACAACGGTCTCGAGGCCTATATCCAGGTGGATCGCGATACCGCCGCCCGGCTGGGCGTCAGCCTACAGTCCATCGATAACGTGCTGTATGACGCGTTTGGCCAGCGCATCGCCTCGACCATGTACACCCAGTCCAATCAGTACCGGGTGATCCTGGAAGCCTCGCCGGATGTGCAGAAGTCGCCGGAATCGCTGAATAATATATATCTCACCACCACGTCTGGCGGATCGGTGCCGTTGTCGGCGATCGCCACCGTGCGGATCCAGAACGCGCCCCTGGTGGTGACCCACCAGAACCAGTTCCCGGCCACCACCGTCAGCTTCAACCTAGCGAACGGCGTATCGCTCGGCGAATCGGTGACGCTGATCCAGCAGGCGGAAAAGAAGATCGGCGTGCCGATCAGTATCACCACCACCTTCCTGGGCGCCGCCCAGGCCTATCGCGCTTCGCTGTCAAACGAGCTGTGGCTGATCCTGGCGGCGATCGTGGCGATCTATATCGTGCTGGGGATTCTGTACGAGAGCTTCGTCCACCCGGTGACGATCCTCTCCACCCTGCCCTCGGCGGCGGTCGGCGCCCTGTTCTTCCTGATGATCTGCGGTCAGGATCTGGGCGTCATCGGCATTATCGGCATCATTCTCTTGTTCGGCATCGTCAAAAAGAACGCGATCATGATGATCGACTTCGCGCTTGAGGCCGAACGCAACGAAGGACTGACCGCGCAAGAGGCGATTCACCAGGCGGCCCTGTTGCGTTTCCGGCCGATCATGATGACGACCATGGCGGCGCTGATCGGGGCCATCCCGCTGTGGGTCGGCGGCGGCATGGGAGCGGAGCTTCGGCGGCCGCTCGGCATCAGCATCGTTGGGGGCCTGATCTTCTCCCAGGTGCTGACGCTGTTCACCACGCCGGTGATCTACATCATGTTCGACAATCTAGCCTCCAAGCTGGCGCGCCGCGATAAGGAGAGCCCCGCGCGGGAAGGCCCTAACGACGATGGCTATGGCGTGCGCGGTCCGACGCCGGAGGGGTCGCCGTCTTGACGACGATCGATCCGCCGTTCCTTGGAGACGACCCGGACACCAGCGGGAGCAACATGTCGGCGATGTTCATTCGCCGCCCGGTCGCCACCACCTTACTGACCCTGGCGATGGCGCTGGTGGGCGTGGCGGCCTATTTCGTCTTGCCCGTCGCGCCCCTGCCCCAGGTGGACATCCCGACTATTTCGATCCAAGCCAACGACGCCGGCGCCAGCCCCACAGTCGTCGCAGCGACGGTCGCGACGCCGCTGGAACGCCAGCTCGGCACCATCGCCGACGTCACCGAGATGACCTCGCAGAGCGGCACGGGCCAGACACGGATCACGCTCCAGTTCGGCCTCGACCGCGACATCAACGGCGCCGCGCGGGACGTGGAGGCCGCTATCGACGCGGCCAAAAACCTCCTGCCCACCTCCAGCCTGCGCAATCTGCCGAACTATCGCAAGGTGAACCCGGCCTTGCGCCCAATCGTGGTGATCGGGCTCACCTCGGACACTCTGGCCACCTACCAGATCTACGATAAGGCCGACATTCTCCTGAACCAGGCCATCTCCCAGGTTCAGGGCGTGGGCGAAGTGGATCTCGGCGGCGGGGCGTCGCCCGCGGTGCGCGTCGAAATGAACCCGTTAGCCATGAACAAGTACGGCATCGGCGCCGAAGATGTGCGCGCGGCGATCGATTCAGCCAACTTCTTCCTGGCCAAGGGTGCGATCGCGGTCGGCGACCGCAGCTATCAGATCAATACGAACGACCAAGCCAACGTCGCGGCCGATTATCAAAACCTGATTGTCGCCTTCCGCCACAACGACCCCGTGCGTTTGAAGGACATCGCCGAAGTGATCGACGGCCCGTCGAATCTGCAGAACCTGGGTCTCGTCAACGGTAAGCCCGGCATCATCATCCGGGTGACCCAGTCGCCTGGCGCCAACATCATCACGACCGTCGATAGCATCAAGGCGCTTCTGCCGGAGCTGCAGACCGCCCTTGGCCCCCAGATCAAGATTACGACCATTGTCGACAACAGCACCAATATCCGGGCCTCAATCGCCGACGTTGAGACGACCCTGCTGCTCGCCGTCATTTTGGTGGTGCTCGTTGTGCTGGTCTTTCTGCGCAACGGACGGGCCACCCTGATCCCCGGCGTCGCCGTGACGGTGTCGCTGATCGGCACGCTCGCGATCATGTACGTGCTGCACTTCAGCCTGGATAACCTCTCGTTGATGGCCCTGACCATCGCCACAGGCTTCGTGGTCGATGACGCCATCGTCGTGCTGGAGAATATCACCCGCCACGTCGAAGCCGGCATGCCGCGTATGAAGGCGGCGCTGATCGGCTCGCGCGAGGTGGGGTTCACCGTGATGTCGATGTCGATCTCGCTGATCGCCGTCTTCATTCCCATCCTGGCGATGGGCGGCCTGGTCGGGAGGCTGTTTCGCGAGTTCGGCCTGACGCTATCGGCGTCGATCCTGATCTCTCTGATCGTCTCTCTCACCGCCACGCCGATGATGGCCGCTCGGCTGATCGACGAGCACCCCGGCGAAGGCCGGCACGCCAAAAAAGGCGTCTTCAGCCGTTTGTCTCAAGGGTTCGAATGGGGTTTTGACAAGATCCTGCAAATGTACGAGCGCTGTCTGATCTGGGCGCTCGACAACAGCCTCCTGGTGCTGATCAGCCTGATCCTGACGGTGTTTCTGACCGTCTACCTGTACATAATCGTGCCCAAGGGCTTCTTCCCCCAGCAGGACAACGGCCTTCTCGTCGGCATGCTCCAGTCCGACCAATCCTCCTCGTTCGACAACACGGCGGCGAAGATGAAGCGGGTGCAGAGCATCATTATTCACGACCCTGCTGTGCAAGCCTCCGCCTCCTATTCCTCGGCGCCCAACGGCTTCACCTTCATCACCCTCAAGCCCAAGAGCGAGCGCAAGATCAGCGCGGACCAGGTGATCGCCCGGTTACAGCCCAAGCTCGCCCATGTCGCGGGCATCAACCTCTTCCTCCAGGCGGCCCAGGACCTGCAGGTGGGCGGGCGCTCAAGCGGCGCCCAATACCAATACACGCTGGAAAGCGACGACGCCGATACGCTGCGCACCTGGTCGAACAAGATGTACAACGCCATGAAGGCGCTCCCCGATCTAGCCCAGGTGAACACAGATCAGCAGTCCCATGCGCTCGAGACCTATATCACCTTAGATCGCCAGACGGCGGCTCGGTTCGGGCTGACCACATCCCAGATCGACACCACGCTCGGCGACGCCTTCGCGCAGAACAAGGCGTCCAACATCTATAACCCCCTGAACCAGTATCAGGTGGTCATGGAGGTGGCTCAGCCCTTTCAGCGCGAGCCGGACGCGCTGAAGAACATCTATGTCACCGCGCCGAGCGCCAACGTGACCGCGTCCGGAGTCGTCACAGCGGCGTCATCCGGCGCGACATCGACTTCGACCACGACCAGCGGCGGCGAGTCGGCTCCATCGACCTCGCTCAGCTTGCCTGCGGCCGCTTCGATTACGTCCAACGCCCTCACGGCGCCTTCGACCTCCAGCAGCACAGGCGTCGGGAGTTTCCAAGCCAACGCATCGTCCGGCGCTTCCAGCGGATCCCTTGGGGGGACGACCGGAACCATTTCGACCAGCTCGACGGCGGCCTCAACGCTAGCCAACCCCAGTGGCGTATCGAGCGTCACACCTACAATCAGCCCAACCGGCCTGTTCGGCGCGCCGTCCACGCCAACGAGCCGAATCGGCGCGTCGGGTATTTTCGGCACGCCAAGCGCAAACACCAACCCGAGCAGCTATACGCCGAGCATCAGCCTCCTTAACGGCTCAAGCTCCAGCTCCAGCAATTCGCTGACGGCTGGCAAGGCCCTGTCCGGCGCTGGCTCGTCGGCCTCGACGACGGGCGGCGGCACGGCCACGGCGACGGGCGTCGCGGTCTCCACCTCCGCGGAGCAGATGACGCCGCTCTCGGCCTTCTCCACCTATGCGCTCGGCAATACACCGCTTTCGGTCAACCATCAGAACACGTCGGTGGCGGCGACCATCTCGTTCAACATGGCGCCTGGCAAGGCGCTGAGCGACGCCCAGCGCGATATCGCACAGGTGACGCAGCAGATCGGTATGCCCTCGACCGTCATCGGCTCGTTCCAGGGCACGGCCCAGCAGTACACCGCCTCGCTCGCCAGCGAGCCGATCCTGATCCTGGCGGCGCTGGTGGCGGTCTATATCGTGCTGGGCATCTTGTACGAGAGCTACATCCACCCCCTGACCGTGATCTCCAGCCTGCCGTCGGCCGGCGTGGGCGCGGTGCTCGCCATGTTGATCTTCAACGTGCAGTTCACGATCATCTCCCTGATCGGGGTGATCCTCTTGATCGGCATTGTGAAAAAGAACGCCATCATGCTGATCGACTTCGCCCTGGTGGCGGAGCGGGAGCAGAACCTGTCGTCGCGCGACGCCATCTACCAGGCGTGCATCCTGCGCTTCCGCCCGATTCTGATGACCACCTGCGCCGCCATCCTGGGCGCGGTGCCCCTGGCCCTAGGTCTGGGCCAAGGCGGGGAGCTGCGCCAGCCCTTAGGGATTTCGATCATCGGCGGCCTCGTGGTCAGCCAGATGCTGACGCTCCTGACCACCCCCGTCGTCTATCTCTACCTCGACAGGCTGCGTACGCGCGGCCGCCGCCGGTATCCGCGCGGGTTGGGCGGAGGCTCTTCAGTCGCCCCCGCGCCGCGCCGAGGGCCGACGCCCATGCCGGCGGAGTAGCAAGGCTGATCATGACTGAAAACACGCTCCTTTTCACATGTCTTTCCGTCTTGCCCGGACGTGTTCCGGGCATCCACAGCGCGACGCGGCATCTGCCAATTGGCTGTCAGACCTCACGGCCTGCCCCGGCTCATAGCCTGACCGTTTCCGCGGGTTCTGACAGCCATTCGGAGGCTGAAATGTCGCGCCTTGGCCCCCCGGAACAAGTCCGGCGGAGGCGGATGACGGACGGGCTTGGCCTGAGACGTGTCCGGCAAATGTATCGACATAACCTCGTCGCGACCCTAACCGGCATCCTCGCGACCGCCACCGTCTTAAGCGGCTGCACCGTCGGGCCCAATTACGAGCGCCCCACCGCCCCGATCGCCACCCACTTCAAGGAGGCTGAAGGTTGGACGCCTGCCGATCCGCAGGAGTCGATCGACAAGGGCGCCTGGTGGTCCATGTTCAACGATCCGGTGCTGGACGGCCTGGAGCGACGCATCGCCGTCTCCAACCAGACCCTGAAGGAATATGAGGCGATCTATCGCCAGGCGCACCAGATCGTGGCCGAGGCGCGCTCCCAATACTTCCCCACGGTGTCGGGCAGCCTGGGCGCCCAAAGGAGCAAAAGCGCGACGGGCTCGTCGAGCACCGTGGGCGGGTCGTCAACCACGACGACCAGCGGGGGCTCGACGACCACGACCAGCGGCGCGACTGTCGTCAGCAACAGCAACAATCCGGTAAACCTTTATTCGGGCAGCCTGGACGCGAGCTGGGTTCCCGACCTCTGGGGCAAGGTGCGCCGCACGGTCGAGGGCGACAAGGCCAGCGCTCAAAGCGCCGCCGCCAACATCGCCAATTACAAGCTCTCGCTGCAAGCCACGCTGGCGGAAGACTATTTCGAGCTCAGGGTCACTGACGACGAGATCAAGCTCTATCAGGAAACCGTCGCCGATTATCAGAAGTACCTGCAACTGACGACCAATCAGTACAAGGCCGGCACGCAGGCGAAATCCGCCCTGCTGTCGGCCCGGACCCAGCTTCTAAGCGCGCAAGCGACCTTGGCCAATTTCGGCGCCAGCCGCGCTCAATACGAGCACGCCATCGCCATGTTGGTGGGCGTGACCCCTGCGGACCTCACCATCGCGCCGGCGCCCCTCAGCCGCGACGTGCCCGTGGCGCCTGTGGGGGTCGCCTCGACCCTGCTGCAACGCCGCCCCGATATCGCCGCCGCAGAGCGCACCGTTGACTACGCCAACGCCCAGATCGGCGTCGCGGAATCGGCCTTCTATCCGACCCTCACCCTGTCAGGCTCGGTCGGCTCCGACGCGACAAAGATCGGCAACCTGTTTAGCGCCTCCTCCAGCCTTTGGTCCGTTGGCGCGTCTGCGGCCGACACGCTCTTGGACTTCGGCCTGCGCCGCGCCGAGGTGCGCGCCGCCCGAGCCACTTATGACCAAGACGTCGCCGCCTATCGCCAGACCGTCCTGACCGCCTTCCAAAACGTGGAAGACGAGATCGCGGCGCTTCGCGTGTATGAACAGCAGGAAGCTATTGAACTGGAGTATGAAAAGGCGGCCCGGGAGGCCGTGCGGCTCGACCTCAACGAGTACAAGGCCGGCGTCGTGGACTACACCACGGTAATCACCGCCCAGACCGCCGCCCTCTCCGCCTCCCAGAGCGTGCTGACCGTGCTGGAGTCTCGCCTGATCGCCAGCGTCTTGCTCGTTGAATATGTCGGCGGCGGCTGGACGCCGGCGGATTTGCCGAAGAGTTAGGCCGACCGGAACGGCTCAGCGGCGCCCCGCTCACCCGCCCTGCCCGTACCCTCTGAATTGGGCGAACACCGCCGCCATCTCGGCGTCGTCCAAGATGTTGGGGCCGCCGATGGCGAGCGTTCCCCAGTAGACGGCCGCCTGTTCCTCTACCTCTTCGGCGATGGCCAGGGCCTTGGCTAGCGTCGAAGCGCCAACGATCTGGCCGTGGTTGGCCATGAGGCAGGCGAAGCCGCCGTCGAGCGCTTTTGCTACGGCCGCCGCCAGCTCCGCCGTGCCGAAGGTTCGATAAGGGGCGAGCGGGATCACGCTTCGACCGCCCACGGCGACCATATAATGGAAGGCGGGAATGGCGCGCCCAGCGCAGGCCAGGATGGTGGCGTGGCGGGAATGGCAATGGACGACGGCGTTCAGATCCGGACGATGGGCGTAGAGCCCCGCATGCATCCGCCACTCGCTCGAGGGCTTCAGCAACCCAGGCGGCGCACCGCCTTGGGCGTCCAGCAGAACGATGGCGTCGGGGGTGAGCTGGTCGGGAACGACGCCGCTCGGCGTGACGAGCAGACCGTCGCCCAGTCGCGCAGACACATTGCCTGACGTTCCGCGGTTTAGGCCCCGGGCCGCCATAGCCTGCGAAACCTCCACGATCTCCCTGCGAAGGCGCAGTTCATTGTCGTCCGTCATGGCGTTGCCTCCGCCGTCGCGTGGCGAAGGCCCGACAGGCGACGCAAGGCTGTCGGGCCGCCGCCGCCCGCGGCGCTGATGCGCGAGATCGCCGCGGACAAGGGTTCGACCGCGACCGCCATATGGTAGGCGTTAGCGTGGATCAGGCGATCGGCGTCGAGCATCAGGCCGACATGGCCCCGCCAGAAGACGAGATCGTTCCGCCTTAGATCAACGACGTGATCGATCGCGACGCCCAGGTTCGCCTGCATATCGCTGTCGCGTGGGGCGAACCGTCCGCAGGCGTAGAGCGCCTGCTGCACCAGCCCCGAGCAATCCAGCCCCACGCTGTCGCGGCCGCCCCAGAGATAGGGGGCGCCCAGGTAGCGCAGCGCCACGGCGGCCGGATCGCGCTCGACCTCGCCCAAGGCGGCGAGGTGACCGGCGGGCGCCCATCCCCCGTTATCAAGCTTCGCGAAACGACCCTGGACCGTCTCGACGGTGACCAGGGCGTTGGTCGAGAGGCATTCGAGCGGCGGCGCCTTGATCGAGGCGTGCGGAAACACGTAGGTGCGCAGCGCCCGCACCCAGTGGGTTGGGGCCGCGCCGACGGGCGACAGCGCCTCGCGCGGCGCCCAGCCCACGTAGCCGTCGCGCCGCGCCTGGCCGTAGACAAAGCCATCGCGCAGGGTAAGCGCGTCGAACCGCTCCCCGAACAGAAGCTGATCGACCTGCTCGGCGGCGGGGTCGGGCGCGCGACGCACGCCACAGGCGGGGATGACGACCTGCATCGGCTCGGATGAGACATAGCGGGCCGCTGCGACCCGTCCCTCCAAAGCGACGTCGGCGAGGTCGAAGCCCTCCTCCGTCTCGGCTCGGAGGGCGAGAGTCAGGCGGGCGTCGAGGGCGAAGTTCGCAGACGTCGCGACCGGCGCCGCGGTCATTGAGGCTCGCCCGCCCCGTACCGCCCCTGGATCACGGCGAACAAGGCGCGCAGGCCTTGCGCCTCGCCGCCCATGGGCCAACCAGGGCGACCGCGCGGGTTCCAGGCAAAGATGTCCAAGTGCACCCAGGCGCCGGTCTCCGGCGCGAACCGCTTCAGGAAAAGGGCGGCGGTGACCGAGCCGGCCTGAGCCCAGGCGTCGGCGTCGTTCTTCAGGTCGGCGATATCGCTGTTCAACGCCTCGGCGTAGCCGGCCCAAAGCGGCATTCGCCACAACGGGTCATCGACGGTTTCAGCCGCCGCGGCGATTTCGGCCGCCAGCACGTCGTCGGCCGTGTAAAAGGGGATAACGTCGGGTCCCAGCGCCATTCGAGCGGCGCCGGTCAGGGTGGCGAGATCAACGGTAAGATCGGGGGCGTGCTCGCCGGCGCGGGTCAAGGCGTCGGCCAGGATCAGCCGGCCTTCGGCGTCGGTGTTGCCGATCTCGATCGACAATCCCTTCCGTGAGGCGATCACATCCCCTGGCCGCATGGCGTCCGCCGAGATGGCGTTTTCCACCGCGGGAACCAGCACTACCAGCCGGACGGGCGTTTGGGCGTCCATGATCATATCAGCCAGAGCCAGGGCGTGAGCGGCGCCGCCCATGTCCTTTTTCATCCAGCGCATGCCGGACGACGGCTTGATATCCAGGCCGCCGCTGTCGAACACCACGCCCTTGCCGACCAGAGCGACCAGCGGGGCGTGCGCCCCGGCTCCGGGCCCGGACCAGGTCAGCTCCAGCATCCGCGGGGCCCGTTCAGGCGTAGCCGCCCGACCGACAGCGTGGACGGCTGGGTAGCCGCCCTCCAGAAGCGCCTCGCCGGTCAAGACTTCCAGGGTCGCGCCATAGGCGGCCGCGAGCATACCCGCGATCGATTCGATCTGACCCGGCCCCATATCGTTAGCGGGCGTGTTGACCATGTCTCGGGCCAGGGCGCAGGCGTGGGCGATCCGCTCAACGCTGGCCAAGTCCGCCGGCGTCGAGACAGCGAGGCGGGGGCGTCGCGTCGCGGGCTTTTCCGCCTTGTAACGGTCGAATCCGTAGCTCCCGAGCGCGAAGGCGAGGGTCGCGGCGACCAGATCGATCCCATCGGGCAAGGTCTGATAGGCGTAAAGGCCGGGCGGCAACTTGCTAGGCAGGGCGCGCAGCGCCATGGCGCGCAGGCCCGCCTGGGGGCCGACGCCGAACAGCACGCTTGCGATAGCCCCGGCGCCGTCGGGCGCCAGAAGGACCTGGCCAGCCTTGGCGGTGAAATCGTGCAGGACGGCGGCGGCGGCGCCGGCGGCGTCCAGATGCGACAAGGCCTCCTGGCAGGTCTCGCGCGTCACCACCTTGATCGGAAGGGCGCCGTCCTCGATCGACGCCCGAACCAGCACATCTGAAATCGCATGTCGCAAAGGCGACCTCCTCCCTTGCGAGGCCAAAAACCGTCCGAGATCAGGGCGTCGCCCCGATCATAGTTAACGCTTCCTTGACCTAGGTGGGGCAGCTTGACCCGTGTCTTCGTCTAGCAGAGGCGCCGCTGACATGTCTCCTAAGCTGGCTCGCACCGCAACCGCTCTTACGCTTCTTCTCACGCTCGCCGGTCCCTTTGGGACGACCGCCGCCCACGCCTGGCCCTTCGGAAACCCGGCGCCGCAGCCCGCGCCGACCGCGGCTGCAAGCGCCTCGACCTCGGGCGCCAAACCGGCCGCGCCGCCTGTGCGCGCGACAGCGCAGGAGCGCGCCGCCGCCGACCGTTTGGACCCCCTGTCCCGCTCCGTCTTCTGGTCGCGGGAGGTCGATAAGGATCCGACCGACGCGGTCGCCGGTGTTGAACTCGCCACAGCGTTGCGCCTGCTCGGTCGCTATGAGGAGGCCGCAGTCGCCGCTGGCCGCGTGCTCGTGCTTCACCCCGATAATCAGACGGCGATGCTGGAGAGCGCGCGGGCGTATATCGAGCAGGACAAGGGTTTCTACGCGCTCGACCCGCTAAAGAAGGCGCAGGCGGCCGCGCCCCGCGACTGGACCGTCTATATGCTCGAGGGCGTGGCCCACGAACAAAACGAGCAGCCCGACGACGCGCGGACCGCCTATCTTCAAGCGCTGACGCTCTCGCCGAATAATCCGGCCGTGTTGTCAAACCTGGCGCTCTGGTACGCCAAGCATGGCGATACGGCCCAGGCGGAGACGCTTCTGCGCACCGCCGTCGCCCAACCCTCGGCGACGGCCCAGGAGCGCCAGAACCTCGCCGTCGTTCTAGGCATGGAGGGCCGCTTCACCGAGGCTGAGCGGCTGATGCGCCAAGATCTGCCGCCGCCCGTCACCGACAACAACCTCGCCTATCTGAAGGCGCTTGCTGGGCCGACGACGCGATAAGGTTTAGTGCTTGGCTGACGACGCCGTAGGCTTGCTCTGCGGCTTGAAGGTGTCCTGCACCTCTATGATGGCGGGACCCAAAATGACCACGAACAGGACCGGCAGGAAGAACAGGATCATCGGGACCGTCAGCTTCGCCGGAAGCTGAGCCGCCTGCTTCTCCGCCGCAGCCAGGCGCATGTCGCGATTTTCCTTGGCCATGACCCGCAAAGCGCCGCCCACCGCCGTGCCGTACCGCTCGGCTTGGATAAGGGCTGTGGCGACGCCCTTGATGCCGGGATGGTTGGTGCGCTTGGCGAGCCCTTCGTAGGCCAGACGCCGTTCCGGCAGATAGCTCAGTTCGGCGGTAAGCAGCGACAGTTCCTCGGCGAGCTCAACCGACGACGAGCCGATCTCGGACCCCACCTTTTGCAGCGCCGCCTCCACGGACATGCCAGCCTCGACGCAGATCAGCAGCAGGTCCAGCGCGTCCGGAAAGACCTGCATGATCGACGCCAGGCGTTTGGCCGCCCGGTTCTTTATATAGACGTGGGGGGCGTAGTAGCCGGCGACGAACGCCGTAACTGTCGCCGCCAGGCGATTCATCGACGACAGGTTCGTCGCATGCAGAATGTAAAGATAGACGAAGGCCATGGTGACAAAGACGAAGGGCATCGTCAGGCGGAAGAAATAAAACGTCGTGAGCGGCTTGGGACCGCGATAGCCGGCCTGGGCCAAGTTATCGACGACATTGGGATCGGCGAGGTATTTCGTCAGATTCAACCGGTCGACGATGGTCTTCGTGAAACCGGCGTCCGAGTGGCGCAGGGCGCCTTCGCGGATCTGTTCGCGGGACCGGCGGCGCAGCTCCTCCCGCCGGTTGGCCACGGCCTTCAGCCGCCCTTCCAGCTTATCGCCCTTCATCAGAGGGGCCGCGAGGGTGGTCGCCGCCCCAAAACAGATCGCCGCCGTCACCAGGGCGAGGATGTTCTGGGGATTGTCGATGAAAGCGACGACGTCCATCGGGCGGGCTCCCTAGAACTTGAAGTTGATCATGCGGCGCATGACGAAAATGCCCATCGCCATCCACACGGCGCCGCCCAGCAGCATCACGTGGCCCCGGGGATCGTTGAACATGGGGGCCATATAGGTCGGGGTCATCAATTGGATGAGGATCATCACCCCCGGCGGCATCGCGCCGATGATGAAGGCCGAGGCCACCGCTTCGCCTGACAGCGCCTTAATCTTTTCGACCATGAGCTTGCGGGCCCGCAACACGCTGGAGAGGTTGTTGAGCGCTTCAGCCAAGTTACCGCCGGTCTTCTGCTGGATGGCCAGCACAATCGAGAAGAAGCGAACCTCTGCGGTCGGCATTCGGGTGTAGAGCTTCTCCAGCGCCTGATCGGTGGACAGACCGATGCCCATGTTCTCGACCAATCGGCCAAACTCTCCGCCCAAGGGCTCGGGCGACTCACGCGCGATCACTTTCAAACACTCGTTGATAGGCAGCCCTGACTTGACGCCGCGCACGATGATGTCGGTGGCGTTGGGAAACTCCGAGGTGAACTTCTGGCGACGCCGAGAGGCCAGCATCCCGATCGTCCAACGCGGCGCGCCGAGCGCCGCGCCGACGCCAAGCAGGAGCGCGATCAATGGGTTGTGGGACAAGACGAATGTGAGCAGCACCAACGCCACGCCGAGCACGGCTGAAACGATCCAGAAGGTCTGAACCGACATCGAGAGGCCGGCCTGGTGCAGACGAGCATCCAGGCTGAGCGACTGCTTGCGCTGCGCCCGGTCCACAGTCTTCAGGTTCTGGACGATCTGGCGGCGGCGGTTGGCCGCGATATCCGTCGTGTTTCGGCGACTCTTCTCCGCCTTGCCCGTCGCGCCAATCGTCTGGACACGCTTTAAGGTCTTGCCTTGGCTGTCGCCGCCGCCAACAAAAACAAAGCCCAGGCCCGCCAGCGCAATGATCGCCAACAGACCGATCAGCATCAAAGGCATGAGAGGTTACTCCGCTGCATCCAGGGCCTCGGCCAGCTCGCGCTCCAGGCCATAGTAGCGCGCCCGATCCCAGAAGCGGGGTCGCGCAATCCCGGTTGAGCGGTGGCGTCCGGCCACCTTGCCGCTCGCCTCCTCGCCCGTGATCTCATAGACAAAGAGGTCTTGGGTGATGACGACGTCGCCCTCTAGGCCCACCACCTCGGTGATGTGGGTAATGCGGCGTGATCCGTCGCGAAGACGCGTCGCCTGGATAATCACGTCGATCGAGCCGACGATCATCTCCCGGATGGTCTTTGAGGTCAGTCCATAGCCGCCCATGGTGATCATTGACTCAAGGCGACTTATGGCTTCTCGGGGACTGTTGGCGTGCAAGGTTCCCATGGAGCCGTCATGGCCGGTATTCATGGCCTGCAGCAGATCGAAGGCTTCCTCGCCGCGCACTTCGCCGACGATAATCCGCTCTGGACGCATCCGCAGGCAGTTCTTGACCAGATCCCGCATGGTGATGGCGCCCTGACCCTCGAGGTTCGGCGGCCGGGTCTGGAGCCTCACCACGTGGGGTTGCTGCAGCTGCAGTTCCGCAGCGTCCTCGCATGTGACCACCCGCTCGGTCGGGTCGATGTAGGCGGTCATGCAGTTCAAAAGCGTGGTCTTGCCCGAGCCGGTGCCCCCTGAGATCAGCACATTGCAACGGCTGGCGCCGATCACGCCCAGCACCTTGGCGCCCTCGGGACTGA
>Ga0116226_10003682_pt1 | contig 13508 bp, 15 predicted proteins | sample S1TSphfallax_FD_89692 | JGI IMG/M metagenome (GOLD analysis project Ga0116226, IMG submission 89692) | Host-associated microbial communities from peat moss isolated from Minnesota, USA - S1T2_Fa - Sphagnum fallax MG | ecosystem: Host-associated > Plants > Peat moss > Unclassified | place: USA...
AGGAGATGCGGCGGGTGGCGTCGGCGACCGGTGCGCTCTCGGGCCACGCGGCAAGGCGCGCTGCGGCCGCCTTGGCTGCTTTGCCAGCCAGTCCCGCGCCCTTTGACTTGGGTGAGGGGAAGGCCCGGCTCGACCGCGCCCTGGCGGACTTGGCGCTCAAATGAACGTGCAAATCCCGATCGACCTGAAGGCGCCCCCCGTGGAAGCGCGCCTTGATGATGAGCCTCTAATTGTCGCCCTCGATGGCTATGAAGGCCCTCTTCACATCCTGCTTGATCTCGCCAAGGCGCAGAAGGTTGATCTCCTCAAACTCTCCGTCACGCTTCTAGCCGAACAGTATCTGGCTTTCGTGCGCGCCGCCGTAAGCGGCCGCTTCACGCTGGCGGCGGAATATCTGGTGATGGCCGCGTGGCTCGCGTTTCTGAAGTCGCGCCTTCTGCTGCCGAGGCCAGCGCGCCCAGCCAGCGATGAGGGACCGCCGGAGACCCTGGCGGCGAATCTGGCTTTTCGGCTCGCCAAGCTCGACGCCATGCGTCGGGCCGCGGACGCCCTCGCCGCGCGCCCGCAGCTCGGCCGGGACGTCTTCGCCCGCGGTGATAGCGAGCAGGTCACGGTAGTCTCCAATCATAAGCTCGAGGGCGATCTCACGGAGCTGATGAGCGCCTATGTGGCGATCCGCGTCCGTGCGCGGGATCAGGCCTATAAGCCTAAGGTTTTCCCGGCCTATCGCCTGGATGAGGCCCGCGAGCGGCTTAAGCGTCTCCTGCCAAGCCTGACAGACTGGCGGACGCTCGCATCCGCCGCCCCCGATGAGCCAGACGAGGGGGCTTGGCGCGCATCGGCCCTTGCTTCCACGCTGTCCGCGGCCCTGGAAATGACTCGAGAGGGAGAATTGGAGGTTCAGCAGGCGGAGCACTTCACGCCTATTTATCTGCGCGCCAGAGCGCCGGTCCCCGCCACTCCATGATAACGCCCCAATGATAGCGCCCTCGGACGCCGAGCGCATGGTCGAGGCTCTGCTCTTCGCCGCCGCCGAGCCCCTAACCTTGGAGGATCTGGTCGAGCGCCTGCCCACCGGGGCTGACATTCCCACGGCGCTCAAGGGCCTGGTCGCCCATTATCACGCGCGTGGCGTGCAGTTGTCCTGCGTCGGGGGGCGTTGGCGGTTCACTACCGCGATCGATCTCGCGTTTCTCATGACCCGGGAGCGTGAAGAGACGCGGCGCCTCTCCCGGGCGGCCCAGGAAACCCTGGCCATCATCGCCTACCACCAGCCCATCACCCGGGTGGAGATCGAATCAATTCGCGGTGTTCAATCCAGCGCCGGGACGCTGGAGGGTCTGGCCAGGGCAGGGCTCGTTCGGATGCGCGGCCGGCGGCGGACGCCCGGCCGGCCGGTGACCTGGGGCACCACGGACGCCTTCCTCGCGCACTATGGGATAGAGACCCTCGCTGACCTGCCCGGCGCAGCGGAGATGAAGGCCGCCGGCCTCCTGGGCCTTGACCTTCCAGCCGACTTCACCCTTCCCGCGTCGGAGAACTCGGCAGCGGACGAGGACCCTTTGGGACCCGATGACGCGCCCGAGTTTACGCTCGACTTCCTGGACGAGGCGTCGTCCGCGCAGGATCCACGCTGATCCTCATCTCCCACTGTTGGCGCCTGAGCCCGGAACGCCCTATATCCCCAGAATGTTATTTCCGCGTCGCCGCGCCTCCGGCGTGCGGCAGCGGCTTGGAGCTTTGAAAATAATGGGCACTCTCTCCCCCTTTCACCTGCTTATCGTCGCCTTGCTTGTGCTGCTGGTGTTTGGCGGGCGCGGCAAACTTTCGGGGCTTATGGGCGATGCGGCCAAGGGCATCCGGGCGTTTCGCGATGGATTGAAGGGTGACGAGGCCCCGCCTGCGCCGGCTCCCGCCCAACCGCTCACCCGGCCCGAGGCCGAGAAAGACACCGTGGCGCGCTGATTTTCGCGTCTCGCCCCTAACGCCGGCCATAGGTCCGACAGTCTAGAATGTTTCCCGAAGGCCGGATACTCGATTTCGTCATCATTGGCGTGCTGGCGCTGATCGTCGTCGGCCCCAAGGATCTGCCCGTCCTCATGCGCAAAGTGGGGCAGTTCCTCGCCCACATGCGCGGGATGGCCGCGGAATTTCGCGCGAGTTTCGATGAGATGGCGCGCCAGTCCGAACTGGATGATCTGCGCCGCGAGGTTGAGGCTCTCAGGTCGGGCCAGACCCTAAGCTCAGCGGTCGGTCTTGGCGAGCTTGAGCCCGATCTGGGGGTCAAGAGCGTGATGAACGATATTCACAGCAGTCTTAAACCGGAGGAAGCCCCGCCAGCGCCGGTGGCCGCCGGACAAATGGTTCCCCTCGAAACACCGCCAGAGCCCGCCGCGTTGGAGGCCCGTCCGGCTCTCGGGCAGGCGCCGGACCTCGCGGCTCAGAAGGATGGCGGTTCTTCCCCGGTCAGCGCCGCCCTGTGACCACTGAGATTGATGACACCGAGATCGAAGCATCTCGCGCGCCCTTGATGGAGCACCTCGTTGAGCTACGCCAGCGGCTCATCACGTGCGCGGTAGCCCTGGTTCTGGCTTTCCTGCTCTGTTTCGCCTTCTCGCAGCAGATCTATATTTTCCTTATACGCCCCTTTGAGATTGGCTCAGCCCTTTCAGCGACACAAAAGGCGGCGGTCCACAGCCACAACCCCTTCGACATGCTCCTGGTGCTCAGTGGGCTTCGGCCCGCCCCCATGGGTCTGGAGCATGTGACGCTCGTTTTCACCGCGCCGTTGGAGTTCTTTTTCACCAAGGTAAAATTGGCGGTCTACGGCGCCATCGTTGTCAGCTTCCCCGTTCTGGCCATGCAAATCTATCGCTTTGTAGCGCCCGGACTCTACAAGCGCGAGCGCCACGCTTTCCTGCCGTTTCTGATCGCCTCGCCGGTCCTGTTTATCCTGGGCGCCGCGCTCGTCTATTTCGTCATGCTGCCCTTCGTCCTCTGGTTCTCGCTGAATCAGCAGATTGTTGGGGCGGGAAATGTCTCGGTGGAAATGCTCCCTAAGGTCTCGGAATATCTGAATCTGGTGGAGACACTGCTTCTGGCGTTTGGTCTTTGTTTCCAGCTTCCGGTGATTTTGGCGCTCCTCGGGTTGGCGGGGATCGTCACGGCGAAAATGCTTCGCGCCAGCCGGCGCTATGCGATCGTGGGCATTTTCGTGGTGGCCGCAATCCTCACGCCTCCCGATCCGATCAGCATGATCTCCCTGGCCCTGCCCATTACCCTGTTGTTCGAAGTTTCCATCTGGTGCGTGGCCTTGATTGAGCTGCGCCGGTCCCGGGATGACGCCAGGCAGGACGTGGCGCAGGTTTAGTCTGCCCCGACCCTTGGCGGGGTCGGCGACGCGCCTTAAGGAACTCCCTTCCGCGAGAGTCGACACGCCCTCCCCATGCATGATCTTCGGGCTATCCGCCTTGATCCGATGGCCTATGACAAGGGCTGGGCCGCGCGTGGCCTTGGCCCGGTCTCCGCGTCGATTCTCATTCTGGATCAGGCGCGGCGCGACTCCCAGACCGAGTTACAGAGCGCCCAGGCGCGCCGTAAAGATCTTTCCGCCCTCATCGGCAAGGCCAAGAGCGCAGGCGATACCGCGACAGCTGATCGACTCATGGCCGAGGTGGAACGGCTCAAGGATGTGATTGCCCAGGCTTCGGACGCCGAGGCTGTGCGGGGTCGGGCGCTCAAGGATTTCCTCGCGGGCCTGCCCAATCTTTCCGCCGCCGATGTGCCCACTGGCGCGGATGAGCGGGAGAACGTGGAGGTGCGTCGTTGGGGCGAGCCCGATAGCCGGCGAGCGGCGCGGGACCATGTGGACCTTGGCGCCAGCCTTGGCCTGATGGATTTCGACTCCGCCGCGCGGATGTCAGGCGCCCGCTTCGTGGTTCTGAAAGGTCAGCTGGCGCGGCTGGAGCGGGCGCTTGGTCAGTTCATGCTCGACATCCAGACCCTCGAGCACGGCTATACCGAAGTCTCCCCGCCGCTCGTCGTGCGCAGCCAGGCGCTCTATGGCACGGGCCAATTGCCGAAATTTGCCGCGGATCTGTTCCACACCACCGATGACCGATGGCTGATTCCCACGGCGGAGGTCTCGCTGACCAATATCGTGGGTGACCAGATCCTCGCGGAGAGCGCGTTGCCCCTGCGCTTTACGGCCCTGACACCCTGTTTCCGCTCCGAGGCGGGAGCTTCCGGTCGCGATACGCGCGGCATGATCCGCCAGCACCAGTTCAATAAAGTGGAGCTCGTCTCAATCACGGCGCCGGAGGAGTCCGAGGCCGAGCATGAGCGGATGGTGGCCTGCGCAGAGACGATTCTGAAGCGTCTGGAGCTTCCCTTCCGCACCGTGCTGCTCTGCGCGGGCGATATGGGATTTACGGCGCGGAAAACCTATGACCTCGAAGTGTGGATGCCCTCCCAAGAGACCTACCGGGAGATCAGCTCCTGCTCGAATTGCGGAGACTTTCAGGCCCGACGCCTGGAGGCGCGGTGCAAGCGGTCGGGTGAGAAGGGCGCGCGCTATGTTCATACCTTGAACGGCTCGGGCCTCGCCGTCGGCCGCACGCTCGTGGCGCTAATGGAAAACTATCAGGACGACGGGGGACGAATCGCAATCCCTCAGGCGCTGCACCCCTACCTGCCGGGCCTTACCCGGATTGGCGAGGTCTGATGCGCATTCTGCTGACCAATGATGACGGCATACACGCGCAGGGCCTTGCCGCCTTAGAGGCCGTGGCGCGGATCCTATCGGACGACGTCTGGATATTCGCGCCGGAATCCGAGCAGTCCGGCGCCGCGCGCTCTCTCACCTTGAGCGAACCCCTGCGATACCGCCGCCTGGGCGAGAGGCGCTTTGCCATTCAGGGGACGCCTACGGACTGTGTCATGCTCGGCGTTGAGCACCTAATCGAGGGGGCAAAGCCCGACCTCGTCCTGTCGGGCGTGAATCGCGGCCTCAACGCCGCTGAGGACGTCACGCTCTCGGGCACGGTGGCCGGCGCTATCGAGGGCATGGCCCTCGGCATACCCGCCATCGCGCTCTCCCAGATGATGGAGGCCTATAGCGCGGACCATCGGGAGGATTTCGCCGTCGCCGAGGCCTTTGGCGCGCGCCTTATCTCGCGCCTGGTCGCGGCGGGTTGGCCCCACGACGTGGTCTTGAATGTCAATTTCCCCTTGGGCCCTGTCTCGAGGGTTGAGTCGGTGGAGGTTACGCGTCAGGGATTCCGCGATGTGAGCATCCGCTATGCCGAGAAACGCACGGATCTTCGCGGTCGCAGCTATTATTGGCTTGGCTTTAGAAATTCGCCCTCTCGCCCCGTCGAAGGCACGGATCTTCGCGCCGCCTACGAGGGACGCATCTCTGTGACGCCGTTGCATATCGACCTCACCCATTTGGACACGGTGGCCCGCCTTGGGGCGCTTTTGGACGGCGCGGCCTCGCGTTTCGCAACGGTCGAGGCGCCCATATGAAACGACCGCAAAGGCCCGGCGACGGGGCCGCCCCATCGGCCCAACTTATCCTGACCCTGCGCACCCAGGGCGTCACCGACCCCTCCGTTCTCTCAGCCGTCGAACGCACCCCAAGAGACCTTTTCACGCCAGATCTCTTTAAGGCGAGATCCTGGGAGGATTCAGCGCTCCCCATCGCCTGCGGTCAGACGATCAGCCAGCCCTATATCGTCGGCCTCATGACCCAGGCCCTCACTCTTGAACCTCGCGCCAGGGTGCTCGAGATCGGCACGGGATCAGGCTATCAAACTGCCGTGCTCGCCCGGCTCTCGCGACTGGTCTACACCGTTGAGCGCTATCGCACGCTGCTGCGGGAGGCGGAGGCGCGTTTTGAGACACTCCAGCTCACCAATGTGATCACAAAGTTCGGCGACGGGTTCCTCGGTTGGGCGGAGCAGGCGCCTTTTGATCGCATTTTGGTCACGGCGGCGGCGCCTGATGAGCCCAAGGGGCTTCTGGCGCAGTTGAAGCCCTCCGGGGTGCTGGTGGCGCCGGTCGGCAAGGGGCCGGTTCAGAAACTGTGTCGCTACGCCGGCGACGGCTCAGGACATTTTAATATGGAAGTCCTGTGCGAAGTGCGCTTTGTGCCCCTCCTCGAAGGCGTGGCGCGGGAACCCTGAGAGCCCCTCGCTATCGGATCCGGTGGCGGATCGGCGATAGAATCTCCACGGAGTGTCTATGACGCGGAAGACTGTAAATCGCGCTTTGCCGCTAAGAGCCTTCGGTCAAAGCAAGCCTGTTCAGGTTTTCTGGGGGGGTGTGGCCATGGCCTTAAGCGCTTGTGCGGGCACGCCCACCTATCCCATCAGCTCAACGCCCGGCCCCGCGACGCAGGCTAGCTCGCCGGCCCCGCCCCCGGAGGCCATGCCTGCACAAAGCGGATCGCCGACATCTTCGACGCCTCCGCCGCTACCCGTTGTGGGCGTCGACACATCAACGCTTGGCGATGTTCCGACTCCGCCGGCCGCCCACGCGCTGGCGCCCCAGGCCCCGCTCCCGCCGCTCCCGATCGAGCCGCCGCCGGTGCGGGCCATCCCTAAAGCACCTGTCCGCTACCTCGCGTCAGGCAAGGTCATCACACCCCATCACATGTACCGCCTCTACAAAGTGGCCAAGGGCGATGATCTTGACGCCATTGCCCGCGATCTGGACGTGACGCCCCAGGAACTGATCACTTCCAATCACCTGAAGGACGCTGATCACCTGGTTCCTGGCCAGCGCCTGAAAATACCGGTGGAAAAGGCCTATGAGGCGCGTCCGGGCGACACCATCGCTGTGGTGGCGCGACGATTTGGGGTCGGCGTGGCGGATCTTGCTTCGCTGAATGGCTTATCGGAACGCGCTCGCCTAAGCGCGGGCGACGAGATCGCGTTGCCGTCCACGTTCCATGATCATGGACCCGTGGCTGAAGAGTCCGTCCATAGCTTGCACTATGCGGCCGCCCTGCGCGCGCCTCCGGAGGGGTATGTCCCTTCATCCGAAAGGACCGCCGAAATCACGCCCATCGCGCCCGCGGCGCCGGAGCCCGCCGCGGCCTCCTTAAGCGACGCGGAGATGACGGCGCTCGCGCATGGCCGCTTCGCATGGCCGGTGAAGGGTGAGATCATTTCGAAGTTTGGCGCCAAGGGCGTGGGCGTGCGCAATGATGGGCTTGATATCCGCGCACCCCTTGGAACCGTCGTGCGCGCCGCCGCGCCGGGGGACGTGGTCTATGCGGGCGACCAGATCCCCGGTTTCGGGAATCTGGTTCTGCTTCAACATGCCGACGGTTGGGTCACCGCCTATGCCCACCTCGCCCATATGAGCGTGCAGATGCGGCAGATCATCACGCAGGGCCAGGAGATCGGCCAGGTGGGCCAGACCGGCGGAGTGAGCGAGACGCAATTGCATTTCGAGGTGCGCTATAAGGCCGGCGCCGGCGAGAAGGCCAAGCCGATAGACCCTCTCGTGGTTCTTCCCGCCCCCTAGGCGCGAGCCGCTAGAGCGGGAGGGGTTTTCCAATCTCGCCCGCCAAATGGCGGGCGAATTGCCAGGCGATGCGACCTGATCGGCCGCCCCGCAGCCGCGACCATTGCAGGGCGCGCGCCTCCAGATCTGGGAGGCCAAGGTCGAAGCGCCCGGCATACCCACGCACGGCGGCGAGATAGTCGTCCTGGCTCATGGGCGCGAAGCCGATCCACACGCCAAAGCGGTCGGAGACGCTGACCTCCTCCTCGGCGTCTTCAGCCGCGGCTAGCGGACCGCCGGTCTCCGCGTGCAGGCGAGGCATGAGGTGACGGCGGTTTGAGGTGGCGAGAAAGAGGGCATTGGCTGGCGGCCCCACGACCCCGCCCTCCAGGGCGGACTTCAGCGCTTTGGCGGCCGCGGCGCCCTCTTCGAATGAGAGATCGTCGCAGAGGACGATGAACCGCTCAGGGGCCGCCCGCAGGATGTCGAAAAGGGCCGGAAGTGCGGCGACCTCATCCCGATCCACCTCGATGAGTTTGAGATCGGGCGCTCGGGCGGCGATGGCCATGAAGGCGGCCTTGGCGAGCGAGCTTTTGCCCGCGCCCCGCGCGCCCCAGAGCAGAACGTGATTGGCTGGCCAGCCGGCGGCGAAGCGCTGCAGGGTCTCGACCAGACGCGACTTTTGGGCGTCCACGCCGACCAGCAGGTCCAGGGCCAGGAGGAAATCGCCGGCGGGTCGAAATAGGCCCGTCTCCGGGTCATGTCGGAAAATCCGCGCGCCGCCAAAATCCGGGGCCGGGGCCGGCGGCGGCGCCAGCCGATCCAGGGCGTCAGCGATCCGACGCAAGCTTGCGGCGATGTCCTTATCCGGGGGCTCTGGATCCAGGGGCTTTGGCGCGCTTGGGGGCATGCGCCCCGCCATAGCGGCGCGGGGCCAATTGCAAAAGGGGCGTCGAGCGCCTAGCTTCCCGCGACTTTTTACCCCGCCGCCAGCATTTGGCCGGCCAGAATTCTCGGAGATACGATGTTGTTGATCCCGGCGATCCTTTCACCGGCGCTAATTCCTATGGTCGTGGCGGCGCCCGTGGGCGGCCTGACCGGCTTTCTCGCCGGGCCCCAGGGCCAATTGATCTTCTACGGCGTGCTCATGCTGGCCTTCATGTACTTCATGATTTGGCGCCCTCAGCAGAAGCGTGTGCGTGATCATGCCGCCAAGATCAGCGCCATCAAACGCGGCGACACGGTGGTGCTGTCCAGTGGACTGATCGGCAAGGTGGTTCGGGTCGAGGAGCAGGAGCTCGGCCTTGATATCGCCCAGAACGTCACGGTGAAGGTGATCAAGTCCATGGTGTCGGAGGTCAGGGCGCGCGGCGAGCCGGCGGCCGCCAACGACTCCAAGTCCTGACCCTAGACGTTTAAGCGCGACACGCCGTCATGCTCGCTCTGAGCCGTTGGAAGGTCATTCTTGTCCTGGCCTCGCTGCTGTTTGGCCTGGTCTTTACGCTTCCCAATCTTGTCCCCCCTGGCTCGCTTCCGTCATGGGCGCCCCAGCAGAGACTTAATCTGGGCCTTGACCTGCAGGGTGGCTCCTATCTGCTGCTGGAGGTTGACACTAATGCCCTCAACTCCGAGCGCCTGACCAATCTGACCGAGGATATTCGGACCCGCCTGCGCGCTGACCAGATTGACTTTAGCGGCCTTGCGGTGCGCGGCGGCGTCATCGACGTCCACATAACCGATCCCGCCAAGCTGCAACCGGCCTTCACGCTTTTGAACACTAATCTCGGCGAGGCGCTGATCACCGGCGGGCGCAACATCACCGTCGAGATGAAGGCCGGGAACATCATTGAGGTCGCCTTCGTGACGCAGGCGGCCCAGGCGGCGGCTCGTGACGCTGTCACGCGGTCCATCGAGATCATCCGCAAGCGCATCGATGCGCTGGGCACCAAAGATCCCCTGATCACCCAGCAGGGCGCGGCGCGGATCGTCGTTGAGGCGCCGGGGGAGAGCGATCCGGATAAGCTCAAGGCGGTGATCGGCAAGACCGCCAAACTGACCTTCCAAATGGTGGACGTGAACGTCTCGCCTGAGGACATCGCGGCGGGGCGCATTCCACCGGATGACGAGGTGGTGGCCAGTGATGGTGGGACGACCGCGCCTGTTATTGTCAAACGCCGTTCCGTGGTGACCGGGGAGATGCTCACCGCGGCCAGCGCCGGCCACGATCAAGACAACGAACCTGACATCAACTTTGCCTTCAATAGCCAGGGCGCCCGCCGCTTCGCTGAGGCCACAAGCCAGAACATCGGCAAGCCCTTCGCGATTGTTATGGATGGCAAGTCGATATCGGTGGCCAATATCGAGTCGGCGATAACCACCGGCAGCGGCATGATTCACGGCCGCTTCACCGAGGAGTCGGCCAACAATCTGGCCTTGCTCCTGAAGTCGGGCGCCTTACCCGCGCCGCTGAAGATCATCGCCCAGCACACCGTGGGCGCGGAGCTAGGCGCGGATGCGGTGAAGGCGGGCCAGCTATCCATCCTGATCGGGGCGAGCCTGATCCTCGCCTTCATCATTCTCTCCTACGGCTTGTTTGGCGTGTTCGCGGCCATCGCCCTGGTGGTCAACGGCCTGATGATCGTGGGCGCCATGAGCCTCACCCAGGCGACCCTGACCCTGCCCGGCATCGCCGGCTTGGTCCTGACCCTCGCCGTGGCCGTGGACGCCAACGTGCTGATCTATGAGCGGATGCGCGACGAGGTGCGGGGAGGGCGACCGCCCATGAGCGCCGCGGACGCCGGCTTTTCCCGCGCGCTCGTCACCATTGTCGACGCCAATGTCACCACCCTGGTGGCGGCGATCATCATGTTTCAGTTTGGCTCGGGCCCCGTAAAGGGCTTCGCCTGGACCCTGTTCATCGGCGTAATTACCTCGGTCTTCACCGCCGTTCTGATTACCCAGGTCCTGATTGGTTGGTGGTTCCGCACCTTCAGGCCCAAGAAGCTGCCCATCGTCACCGAAAAGCGGGCGTTTTGGCCGCTGATCAAAATGTTGCCGCAGAAGACCCATTTCGGCTTCGTGGCCCTGGCCCGGCTGGCGGCTACGCTTTCCATCCTGGCGGTGATCGCCACGGGCGTGGGCTTTTTCAAGCCGGGCTTGAATCTCGGCATCGACTTCAAGGGCGGCACGATCCTGGAGTTCGACACCAGCGGCGCGCCGGTGGATCTGGCCAAGGCCCGGGCCACGCTCAACCAGCTCAATCTCGGCGAGGTCCAGGTCCAGGCTTTTGGTAAGCCCAGCGACGCCATTGTTCGCTTTCAGACCCCCAAGGGCGCGGATGACAACGCCACGGTCACCAAGGTCAAGAACGCGGTGGTCGGGGCGCTCGGCCCAGTGAACTTCACGCGGACCGATGTGGTAGGGCCGGAGGTTTCCGATGAGTTGAAGGTCAGTGGCGCGGAGGCGCTCCTCGCCTCCATCGGGCTGATGTTGATCTATATCTGGTTCCGTTTCGAGTTGCAGTTTGGCCTGGGGGCCGTGGTCGCCCTCTTCCATGACGTGACCCTCTCGTTCGGTCTGATCCTGCTCCTGCGCCTGGAGTTCAGCCTGAACGTTATCGCCGCCCTCCTTACCATCATTGGCTATTCCATGAATGACACGGTGGTGGTGTTTGACCGCCTTCGTGAGAACCGACGGAAGTTCAAACGCATGCCGCTGCGCGAGCTGATCGATGTGTCGGTGAATGAGACCCTGTCGCGCACCGTGATCACGGGGCTCACTGCGCTCCTCGCCCTGTCGGGTCTGGCGATCTTCGGCGGCGAGTCGCTCCGACCGCTCTCCATCGTGCTGCTCTTCGGCATCGTCATCGGCACCTATTCGTCGATCTATGTGGCCTCGCCGATCATCCTTCTGTGGGGTGTGCGCAAGGACGAGGCGGCCAAGTCCATTGGGCCCGAGCCCGCGCGGCCTTAAGGGCCGCCCCCTTGCCATGCGCCAGCCGCCGTCCATCGACAGCTTTGGGGCCGGCGGCTTTCGGGTGTCGGGTCTCTGGCGTCCAGGCTCCCTCCTGGTTCTGGACGATCAGCCCCTGGACTGGCGGCCCAGCCGGCTGGAGGACGTGGGAGTCGAGGATTTCGCCGCCGTGATAAGAGCCGGCGCGGCCATTTCCGAGTTCGTGCTTCTGGGTACGGGCGCCGTCCAGGCTCTCCCGCCGGTTGAGGCGCGCGAGGCCCTGCGCGCGGCAGGCCTTGGTCTTGAATTCATGTCCACGCCCAATGCCGCGCGGACCTATGGCGTGCTCATTTCTCAAGGGCGCCGTCCGGCCCTGGCGTTGATTTGTGTCTGAAGCGTGAGCAGGGGGCCCTTGGGCCACATCCCATCTTTGCGGGATCGATGATCGGTTCTATGGAGAAAATAGAATCTTGGCTCGCTGAGCCTCAAGGGGAGCTGACATGGCCGGACTGTTGTCCAATTTCCGCAACACGATGATCCTGAGCTTCGTGCTCGCCCTGATCATGATCTTCTCTTTTGGTCAGGCCCACGGCGCCTTTGACATGCTCTTCTGGCAGGCGACCTTCCGCTGGATGCACGTCGTGTTCGGCATCCTGTGGATTGGTCTCCTCTATTATTTCAACTTCGTGCAGATTCGCGTCATGCCCTCCATCCCTGGCGAGCTGAAACCGGCCGTCTCGAAATATATCGCCCCAGAGGCCCTGTTCTGGTTCCGCTGGGCCGCCCTCATGACCGTGATCGCCGGCTTCGGGGTCGCAGGCCTCCAGGGGCACGTCTACTTCACCAAGGTCTTCACGTTCGGGCTAGCAGGCGGCTGGAGCTCGGCTAGCGCCGGCTTCACCCTGATGGGCATTGGGGTTTGGCTTGCGATCATCATGTTCCTGAATGTCTGGGGGATCATCTGGCCGAACCAGAAGATCGCTCTCGGCATCAAGGACGCCGACGCGGACGCCAAGGCAAAGGCGGCGCGCATCGCCATGCTGGCCTCGCGGACCAACACCCTGCTCTCCCTGCCCATGCTCACCGCCATGGCGATGTATCAGACCTTTTACGGCTGACGCATGGCGGGGACGGACGGCGGCTTCGATGACGCCGTCCGTAAGGGAGATCCTGATCGCTGGCTGGCGAGCCGATTCATCCGCGATCCGGCCCGACGGCAAGCGGTTCTGGCCATCTACGCCTTTGACCTGGAGCTGGCCCGCGCGCCGCGTGTGACCAGTTCGCCCATGACGGCGGACATCCGGCTGGCCTGGTGGGACGAGGCCCTAGACGAAATCTTCGCAGACGGCCCATTTCGTGCTCATCCGGTGATTCAGGCTCTTGCCTCGGTCGTCGCCGCGCACGGCCTCCAAAAGGCGCCGCTGGAGACGATGATTGGCGCCCGCCGCGAGGCCCTTTTTACCCCCGTCGCCGACAGCTCCGCCGCGCTCTCATGGGCCGATGAGGTCGCTGGCGCCGCCGCCGCCCTGGCGGCCCGAATTCTGGACCCTGCCGTTCCCGAAGCCCCCGTGCGTCTGGCGGGCCAGGTGACGGGTCTGGCCATTCTCGCAAGATCTGGGATTAGCTTTGAGGGAACGGCCGAGCTACTCGCCGAGATCCGGGAAGCCGCCAATCGCGCCATCAAAGCCATTTCACCAGCCGCTTTCCCGGCGGTCGCCGCCGGCGCTCTGGCGCGACATGCGGCCGCCTCCGAGCTGGCTCGGCGCCTGCGCCTGACCTGGGCCATCGCGCGTGGAAGGCTTTAGGCCGCCAGAACCTCCGCGCCGCGCCAAGCGTCGATGTCCCGCAGAGCCCGCAGGCTCAGCGCATATTTGCGCATCCGGCCGCGTTCGCCCCGGCCCCCGCGCTTCGCGCCCCCGCCCGCTGAGGCCGTCTCCTCCAGCGGCGGCAGCAGGCCGTAATTGATGTTCATGGGCTGAAAGGACTGGCCAACGCCCGCAAGGCCTCCGCCGGTGACATGGTTGAGGAGGGCGCCCAGGGCCGTG
>Ga0116226_10003683_pt1 | contig 13507 bp, 10 predicted proteins | sample S1TSphfallax_FD_89692 | JGI IMG/M metagenome (GOLD analysis project Ga0116226, IMG submission 89692) | Host-associated microbial communities from peat moss isolated from Minnesota, USA - S1T2_Fa - Sphagnum fallax MG | ecosystem: Host-associated > Plants > Peat moss > Unclassified | place: USA...
ATTTATGTGATTGGATTTAGTTATCCTGTGGTAAATTATTCTTCGAAAATCTTCTTAATATTTTGTCTTTTTGATATAGGTACCAAAAGATCGTGCACGTATTCGTGTACAAGTATCCGCTGCTCATTCAAAAGCTGATCTTAAACGATGTATTGATGCATTTGCTCAAGTTGGTCGACAATTTAAAGTGATCAAATAAAAAATGTTTTTTTTTTTCTAAAACAAATCTCTGCTTATTCTCAAAATGCTTCGAATAAAAGGAAAGAAATTTAAAAAAATCTTACAAAAAAAAGTTGATCTATCTATTGATATTTCTTTGAAGTGACAGAACAGTATAGAAAAATTATGAATGTTAGATCTTCTATCTACTGACAAGTTAATCATAATCAAACAGTATTTCATTATCATTTGTAAATATCACCTGAATTACATTCTGCGCTTCATCTATGTTTATCTATATGAGATGAATCATCACGCGAAGAAAACCGATGGTTAAGTTTAAGTTACTTATATGTTAAACCTTGAAGATTAAGTTTTGTGCAATACCTGGTCGTTATAATGCTAGTGTAATTCTACTTGTATTAATAAAAACACAGATAGAAGTCTTATTTCTTTTCACATTCTATATTCAATCATTAGATTCTTGAAAAATAATTTTTATGATTCACAATAATGTTGAATGTTATTCATCAAGTCGTTTGTTTCGCGTATCATTTTATCTTTTCTTTTATTCAGATTATAACATACGCAAACTTTAATCGAAAGAAATAAAAAAGTGCACCCACACTCGAGGAGTACCTTTTTATTAATACGATTGAGATAGCCATAAATATACCGAGAATACGGGTATCGCTCACACATATATCATTTACAATTGACAGAAAGCAAAATAAAAACGGTATGTAAAACGATATATGTGATCAATATGTCTTCGTAATACTTTTTTTTTTCAATGTAGAATATAATTATGTCTGGTGAACCAAAGTCTTGGCCTGCATTAGTTGGTACAGATGCTACGGAAGCTGAACAACAATTAAAAGCTGAAGGTAATGAATTTCTTAATAGAAAGTTTTAAGTATCTATTCTATCATTTAGGTTATGAACCTGAAATAAAAGCTGAAGGATCACCATGTACTCGTGATTATCGTATCAATCGTGTTCGTTTATTTGTTGATGACAACAATAAAATTGTTCAAACACCACATACTGGTTAATTCTTCAATTTCATAAAGACATTTTTTCTTTTTCGCGTAATCTTTTTATTATTAAAGTTGAAAAAAAAAATTGAACGAGAGAGTTAATTACATATATAGTGTTATACAGATTATATAAAAAAAAGGGACGTATATAATGGAACTTACATAATTATAGATGAGATTATTTAACAATAAAGACAAAGGAATCTATAGGATTTAATAGAATTGTTTTTTTTTAATGAAAAGAAACGATTGTTTTACAATACAACATATATAATACTTAGACAAAAAAAAAGAAAAACATACAAACTAATAGATAACAAAAAGAAAATGGATTAATTAGGATTATCTCTCTCTCTCTCGCATTCTTTGGTTTAGCATGAACAATGATTTATAAAAGTTCACAACCTGCTTTTTTCGCTTTTTTTGGTGGTTCAAGTGCAGCTAAGATAGCTTCATCGAAGACATTTTTTAAACCTTTCTATAAAAGTAAAGAAAAAATTTTGTTATTTAAAAATCAAAAAAAAAAAAAAAAAGGTTTTTTTATACTTGTGTCAATGCACTACATTCAACATATTTAACACCTTTAAGTTCTCGTGCTAATTTTTCTCCTTGTTCAGATGATGTTGGTTTTTGACGGGATTTTTGTAATTTTTCCATTGTATGTGGATCTTCTCGAAGATCAATTTGAGTACCAACAAGTAAAAATGGTGTTCTAGCACAATGATGTGATATTTCAGGTACCCACTAATCATTAATTTAATTCTTTTATCAAATAATATCATTTTTTCTTACTTTTTCACGAACATTTTCAAATGATGATGGTGATACAACACTAAAGCATACAAGAAAAACATCTGTTTGAGGATAACTCAATGGACGAAGACGATCATAATCTTCTTGACCTAATTTTAAATAAAAATAATCAATTAAAATAAAAAAAGAACTATTTTTTTTTCATTCTGACCAGCTGTATCAAATAAACCTAATGTATAAGGTTCACCACCAATCATAACTGTTACTGCATAATTATCAAATACCTAAATAATTGAAATAGATGAGAAATCTTATAAAATAATTCTTACAGTTGGAACATATTCACTTGGAAATTTATTAGTTGTATAACTAATTAGTAAACATGTTTTTCCTATTAAAATCAAATAAAATTATAAAAAAATCAAAAGTTTTCTTCTCATACCAACAGCACCATCTCCAACAACAACACATTTTATTGTTTGCATTGTTGATTATCTTTTATTTTATCAAGTATATATCTATATATATATATATATATCTGAATTTCAGTAATGAAGAGGTATGAGTATGATATATGTAAATAAATAAACAAATAAAATAAATGGATGTGAACGATGCACGAATTACAAACAAGAATTTTTCTTTTTTTTTTTACAAGCGACCTCTATTACTTGCTTTAAGCGCTACAATCGAGTTTTAAATAATGATTTATTTTTAAAAAAAAGAATTTTTTCAATCAAATATAAACAAATACTTATTTGTTTATTGAAGTTATTATAGAAGTATACAATTACGTCTATCAGAGTTAACTCGTCGTGATCTAGTTTTAAGTGAAGTCATTATTGCTTCATCAAAGACATGTTTTAATCCTTGCTAGAAGAAAAAAAATTTTATCGAATTAATTAAAAAGATTAAATTTACTTGAGTTCGTGCACTACATTCAACATATTGAACAGCTTTAATATCTTGTGCTAATTTTTCACCTTGTTTTGCTGTTATTGGTTTTTCATTTAATTTTTGTAATCTAGATATAGTTGTTGAATCATCTCGAAGATCAATTTGTGTTCCAACAAGTATGAATGGTGTTTTTGGACAATGGTGTGATATTTCAGGTGCCCACTATCAACATAAAAAAATAAGTTAATGTTGCGTAATTTTTAAAAAATAACATTATTTTACTAACTTTTTCTCGAACATTACCAAATGATGATTGTGAAACAACACTAAAACATATTAAAAATATATCAGTCATTTGATAACTTAATGGACGAAGACGATCAAATTCTTCTTGACCTAAATAATTAATAAATAAACATTTGAATCATGAATTCAATAAAATAAAATTTACCAGCTGTATCAAATAAGCCTAATGTATAAGGTTTTCCATCAATATTTATTGTCACAGCATAATTATCAAATACCTAAATAAATTTTCATGATATTCAGAACGAAAAAAAAAACTAAAACTTACGGTTGGAACATATTTAGTTGGAAAATCATTTGTTGCATAAGTTATTAACATACATGTTTTTCCTATTGATTAAATAAAAATTAAAAATAAAATAAAACTTTTTTTTCAATCATACCCACAGTACCATCACCGACTATAACACATTTAATAGTCTCCATATTTCGCCTTGTTTTTGTTGGCGTAAATTGCAAAGTAAAAACGAAAATTGCAGTTCTTTTTCTTCGTTTCACCTTCTAATGCAAACACATGTTGTGCCTGACTTTAGTGACACGACAACGCTCGATGAGAAGAACAAAAATGAAAAAAAGAGGCTTTCTTTTACGTCATTTGACTGACGTCATACCAAGAATAAGTCATACGCATTAAAAAAGAAGTTGGATGATGTGACTTTGAATTAATCGAGAACGAAAATAGGTAATCATTTTTTAACATAAAAGATGAAGTGAGAAATAGAGAACATTCTTAAATAAATAAAATTATTGAAAACAATCTTTAAAAACTGATCAACAATATTCTATCTGCTGTATTAGGATTTGGGATCTGCGAAATGGTCTCGCTCCAAGTCTCGGTGGGACCGGGTGTGAGATCGGGACCAAAATTTTCAAGCTGGTCCTAGTCTTTTTTTTGTATCAGAAACTAGATTTTGCATTTAGGCATTTATTATATTTTTGTGATGAGAGATTTAAAAAAACAGCAATTTTCTTTACAATCTTGATAAAAATTTTCGCTGATCCTTGTTTCAATTTCAAAAATCAGAATTTTTCAACACCTTGTCTACTTTTTTGACCGTAATATACTTTTTAATTGACATCGAGTCCAGACTGGGACCAAAGAAAGTGACTTTGCAGATTCCTAATTAGAATAGAGAACATAATAAATGATAAATAGCTTTTATTTGACTTTTTCTTCAATTTTGTTGATGTGTTTTATCCACAAGCTTTCTTATAAAATTGGCAATTGAAGATTTTTTCATACAAAATGTGCCGATTCAATCGATCAAATGACTTTAAAAATTTACCAACAATATTTCATTCAAAATCTTCTTTAATTGATTGAGAATAGAAATCATTAATTGATTTCTATCCTATCTACAACAACACTGAAATCAATTACTTCCTATTCAAAGTTGATAGTCACATTGTATTTTATTCTTTCAAAAAAAAAATTTTGTTTCAAGGATAAACGATATCTTTAGAAATATCATCTTAATTTCGGTCTACACAATTGATTTGCCTCGACACAAAAAAAGAAATTTATGAACATTTGTGGTCTTCTATTAAAATGACTTATCCAATAACAAGAGAACTATTGTTATTGTATTTCTTTGATATAATTATCGATGTAATAATTCTCTCTATGAAATCATTGTTATATAAAATAAATAAATGAACAAGATTAAAGGATTCAAATGAATGTTTTCTTTTCCAAAAATCTACAGATGAAAAAAAAGAACGCTAAGGTTATAAGTAAAGGACAATTTTTTTAATGATGATGATGTTGATCAGCATGATGATCGTCTGAATGTGGTTTATCCGGGTTGTATAAATGAATATGTCCATGAAATGGTGGAAAAACTTTTTCAAGAATTTTTTCTGTTATAAGACAAGTAGCTAAAGCTACCATAGCATAACGAAAACCGAAGAAAGCAGTACGCCAAACAACACGCCATTGTGGATAAGCACCAACTTTCGGATCATATATCCATACTTGATTTCGAATCCAAGGATCACGAAGACCATAATTAGATAATTTTGAACGATGACTTTCTAATTCAGGTATACCATCGACTTTATATGAACGCCAATCTAAAAATTGATCAGATTAATTTGAATATTAGATAAATAGACAGATATTTTGATTTTACCTGGGATTCGAAATTCACAAGAATTAGGAAAACGATCTGGATAGGTAGTTGTTGCTTTTCCGGCGCTACCATGTGCTGATTGATGTCCACTAGTCGAATGACTGTCAGCAGAACCAGCTACCATTTTTAATCAATCTGAAAAAACAGAACACTAAAGAGCATGGCATGGCAGATGATTTTATTATTGTACACAACTGACTAGTGACCAATTTATTATTATTACTGGTTAATATTCCAGCCATATTTATTTATTAATTGGTCGAAGTTTTCATAAGAGTAATTCAGTTTTTCATGTAGTTGATATTGTAAAAAAAATTATAATCAAAATGAAAATAATATCACATTTATGCATAAATTTATCAATAGATGGCGCTAGATGATGAACTAGTTTCCAACACTTCACGTTGTGTAGTTATTTTCCAACTTCGCAGCATGTTACAATGCTTTGGCTTCCCAATAACTTCAGTTCTTCAAATTAATGAATTAGGAACGTCACAGCGTGTAAATGAGATCGATCCGTGATACAAATAAGAAATTTTTGAAAGACTTTCACCATTTCTTCATGATTGTTTTCAAAAACATTTAATTTTATTCTATTTAGAAATAAGTTAATACCAGCTCTTTATATCAGACTATTGAGATCGTGGTTGTGATACACTAATGTTAAATGATCGATGACTTTCTTTGCTTGAATGCGAGTATGATTTAATTGATTTTTGAATATTATAATTTTCGGTAAAATCTGATTTGGAAAGAAATGAATGTATAGCGCGACGTTTCTCTTTGATCAGATTAGGCAATAATTTTTTAGCAGTAATAAGCAATAAAAATAGAATAATGAGAAGAGCGAATATTGAAGTAGTACATACGAGTAGCGTTATTCGAAGTGGTTCTCCATGAAGATATAAACATGAATCAAATCCTTTGGAATATCGATACTGAAATGTACAGCTATTGTTAATATTGATATCGAACATCATTAATTGTGAAAAAACGCGCTTAATGTTTCATTGAATTTAATCTTTTATCTATTTTGTGAATGAACATATTCAAAAATCGTTGTCGGATAGAATGTAACTCTTCCAAAAACGAAACTAATTTGATCGAACCTCTTTTCCTTGTTTTTTTGCTAATACCCTTGCCAACAAATGAATATGACGAACAATATAAATATAAATAAATATGATCACATGACATGGAATCAAAAAGCTTACGATAATTCTATACCACGTAGTATAAGAATACATAAACGAGATTCTGATTGATAAATGTAGGGTCCAACGAGTAAGGATTCAATGAGTAGAACAATACTAATAATCCAATCACATATTATCATATACCAATCAATGCCTCATGCACATAAATAAGTTTTTTGATAATAGACAATAAAGAAAAGACGACTGATTGATTGAATCGTATAAAAATAGATAAATACAGTACAAAACACGACTAAGAACACGTATTGATTGATGCATTGGGCAGTTTGGATGAAATCCAGTAATACGACTAGTGAGTGTTGCAAAGAATAAGAGGGTAGTTATACAAGTATTACAGACAAGTAAATTTGGTAATGTCCTATATCAATTGCTTTTCAGAATGATAATAACAGCAACAAGACTAAAAAATATACCAAAAAGTTGCAAATCCGAGTATAATACAAAGAGTGATAGAAAAAAAACATATTCGATGAAATTAGTAAATATTTTTTGTCGTCTTCAGGACAAAAAATAGTATTATACTCAATGCCTTATCATCAAACAGTAGACATATATACAACAACGAACAAATCATTTGCAAGATCAACTGAAGAGCAAATTGATGGATGATTTCAAAAATTAAGTAGACCTAAAAAAGAAGGCATCAAAATAGATGATTCAAATACTAATTGATTGAGTATACAAAAGAAGTTTGACGCCGTAATAGATCATATTCACGAATGAATAATATTTTCAAGTTGGATTAATGTTTCTTCCAATTATTTTGTTATATACACATTGGAAAGTCAGTTTATTTAATAAATTCTATGAATGTCCCATAAAAATATATCAAGTATTAAGGTTAATGACTTCCGTCGTTTTAGACAAATGATAAAATGCAATTATTTAAAAACGACTCATTATCTCAAATGGAAGAAATAAAGATGAAAAAAGTATTTAATTATGACATTTCTTATATTTATGAATAATATTTTTGTTAGACAAATAGATCTAAAAACAACCTATTGTAGCAAAGACCTATAGTTATTAGATGAGGTAAATTCTATATCATCTCTATGTATTTATTCAATTTATAATCAAATATTTTTTTTTCATATTCTTTTGATAGAAAAACGATACCTTTCTTAACAGATAATTAATGTGAGCCAACAAAACGACGTATACATGATTCTAGAGTCTTTCTTAGTGAGAGGTTGGTCATACATACAAACATAAGAATGACCATAATAAATATAGGAATAGATAATTTCGATAAAAGATACAGTTCATCAGGAATACTAACAACTGTCGGTATTTGAGAACAAATCATAATCAAAATTGTTGGTGTAACTCCAATTAAATATATTCCAACTTGAATAATGATACTTTTCAATATCTTCAGTTCTTTTCCTTGTTTTTTTGCTAATTTTCCAGTAGATGCATCGATCACTATCATAGTAGCAATTCGTTTTGTCAACAAATGAACATGACGAATAATATAAATATAAATAAATATGATCACATGGTATGGAATAAAAAAGCTTACGATAATTAAATATAAAGTTGACGATAAAGATTGTGGTGTAGGAATACATAAACGAGCTTCTGATTGATAAATGTAGGTTCTACCAAGTAACGGTTCAATGGGTAGAACAATACTAATAATCCAACCACATATTATCATATACCAATGAATGCGCCATGCACGTAAATAAGGTTTCTGATAATAGACAATGAAGAAAAAACGACTGATTGATTGAATCATATAAGAATAGATAAATGCAGTACAAAACATGACTACACAATAAGCTCTAAGAACACATATTGATTGATGCGTTGGCCAGTTTGAATGAAATCCAGTAATACAAATAGTGATAGTATTGCAAAAGAACAAGTTTGCAGCTAGACAAGTATTACAGACAAGTAAATTTGGTACTGTTCGATAATGTCGTTTTGTTGCGATGATAACGATACTGAGAAGACTGATGAAGAATCCAACGATTGCAAATGCAAGCATAATAGAGAAAATGATCGAAAAGAAAATATAGGATGGCATTAATAAATTTTGACGTCCAAATTGTATCAATAGTAGCGCTGAATATTGATTTCAATCGATGAATGTTATTCTCATTTATATATAATGCTCAAGTCATTTTCATATTGACTTTGAGATCTCGTTGACTGTCATTTATGACAGAACCGACGAAAACTAGAGAATGTCAACATAATATATAGTTTTGTGAAGAAAAAATGAAATGCAGATTATATTTTAATCATGATCATATGTCATCTATGTTTTCACAAAGAATTTATGCATTCCGAATTAATGAACTAATAAATGTGTTCATCCATCCGAAAATACAATTTTTAAAAGCTCTATATTTACACACAAATTTTCAACCGATTAAATCAATCAAAAATCTGCTATTGTTAATGGTTAATGGAACAAAAATATTATGAATCGATGCGTATTCGAACTAATTTTTTGAAATCTTTTGTAACAAAATGTTATCACGTAAATATGCACTGGCATGTATATGAGACGAAATGCATGACAATGGAATCTACATGCATTCGCCTGAACAAACTTAATTAATGGAATGCATTTCTACCGGTACGTTAGGTCAATAGATATATTGATTCTGATTGTAGTTTTAGATATTTTTTTCTGAAAATCTCTCGGTAATCCAAATGATGTTGACCTCTTTTTTACGAGATATAAAAGATTAGTTTTGATTTTGATACATTTGAAACAAATAAAACGACACGGATAATATCTATCAGGCTTAATTGATGTGAGACTTTAAACTTATTGTTAATCTTTTAAAAAGGACGGTCTAGAAAATTTCTACATTATATAAGAAAAATTGACATTCTTGTCATCTATATATCATCTAGCAAAGCGGAATGCTTTTTACAATAATAGTACAGGCATTAACCAACAAATTTTTTTTTAAGAAAAATATAATTTTCATTTCAATTTATTGGAAATGGCCAATGCGCGAACGCAAATGGCCGCGGAACAAATTATCCACTCGAGAAAGCCCGATGTGGACTTTTCGCAGGCGTCAACGGGGGCGATGTGCAATGCCCGCGCCTCGACCTGGAGCATTAACGTTCATGATCGTTAATGCATCCGTGGCAGGTAAGTATGCTTGCTGTAACGTCTTCTTCCCTTTTATATACTCTTATATATCGCACAAATTGCACAGTAGACTAACACAACGAAGAAAGAAAAGGAAACAGAACGAACGAAGGAAAGAAATGATTATCTATGATTCATCTGTGATTAGTCATTGGTTAAAATTTTTATATCTGGCAATTTTTTTTAATCAAAGTTTAAATTGAAAGACTGATAAAATAGAATTTTAAAAAAATGAAATTAAGTGTTTTTTTGTTTATAAATTAATTCGTTCACCTTGCACAAGTCGACTTTTAAATCTCCAAACATCCTATAAATAAAATAAATATTCATCAATAAATTTTCACATTAAATCTTACCTGAAAACGTGCATCTTGAATTCCAGTTTTTCTTCGAAAAACAGCTGTTACTTCTTTCGAAATCAACTCTTGTACACTATCACATTCAATATATTCACATGCTGAATCAGCATAATGGCATGAAATAGCCTAAATAGAAAAAAAAACAAATAAAAATCATTTTCTTATTAAATTCTTTACCTTTCGAAATCCAGATGATCTATTCATTCCACTACCATGAATAAGTAATGGATGGAAAAAGACAGTATCACCTAAGAAAAAAAAATGACAAATATCAAATTAATAAATGAAATCATTTTAAATTCTACCTATTTCCATTTCTAAATGTATTCTATCTTGATTCGGATCATATTTTTGTATTCCATGATACATTTTATTTACTCCACCCTAAATCAAAACCCAAAAATTCAACCAAAAAAAAAATTCTTTGTTTTTTACTTTCCAATCAGGATATCCATGTTCTTCAAGTTCACCTTTATGAGTTCCAGGTAATACAACAAGACATCCATTTTGACGATTAATTTTTTCCATTGCTGTCCATGCACAAACAATACGATCAGCTGGTCGAAATGGAAAATAATAAAGATCTTGATGAAGTGGATGTCGAGATGATTGAGTTCCTGGATCAGGTGGTTTATTAATTAACTAAATAAAAAGATGTTTTAATATCGAAAACAAAAAAATAAATAATATATTTTTTTTAAAATTACCATTGTATGCATAGCCATTATATTTGGACCAGTAAAATTTTCCACATATTTAACAATATCCGGTAAACAACAGTATTTAAAAAGCTCATCATCTAATGTAAAATCTTGAATTTTTGTTATTGCTTTTTCACCATCAGCAAATTCAGATTTCGCTATTGCAATATCTTTCATAACAGTCATACCTAAGACTTTTACTTTTCCTAAACATACATCTTGAAAACGATTACTATAAAATAAATCAAATTCAAAGAATAAAATCATTTTTTTTATTTGAATTTATTTACCGAAAATGTTCAAGTGTTTCAGGTTTAACTAAATTACCAATAACAAGAAAACCATTTTTTTCATAAAATTGACGTTGTTCATTTGATAAATTTCCATTTGGTAAACTAAAACGATATTCTGATTGTTGAACATTATCAACTGCGGTTTTCTATGATGAAGAAATTGAATAAAAAATTTATAATACATATTGAACATACATATGATGAACTAAAACGAATATAATGATTGATTGTTACTGTATAAAATAAGGGTCGAGCAAAAAGAGATGATTTGGATAATAAATTCATCGCCTTATGTTCTTTCTTATCTAGTTTAAAATAAAATCAAAATAATTTTTAGAATCAAACATAATTTAAAGAGTTTGTTTAGATGATTATTAATTATCATAAAATTAAAAGATAGATTTTAATCAATATTTTTTTATCTAAATATTTGAGAGATATAACTAAACGTGTTTCGTTCGAAGGGTGTGCCAATAGGTAAAGTAGAAGGCGTGTTTCGCTCGCTCGCTCGCTCGAAACAGTTATAAATTAGCGACCTCTGCACACTGCGGCCATATAATCGGTATAGATTTTAGTGAGAAATTTGAGGAAGAAAGTAGTACATGTAAAATGATAATACAATTGTTATTTGATCATAATGTTTTATTTTTCTATCATATAAAACATTCTTAAGAAGATTCACTAACTAATTTTGTACGATATGCGATTCATGGAAATTTAGTGACAATTCAAATAAATTATTGGTCTATGTAACGAACACATTGATTAAAAAAAATTCTGATTATTGTATGATGAAAATATACATTATCATAGTATGAAGATAGTACACCAAACAAGGTTGTGTTTCGGAACATAAATAAGGATACCAATGTGACAAGCATTGTATAGAGAAGTCAAGAAATTTATCGGAATATACAAAGTAGAAACCTCATTGCAAAACATTATTATAACGACTAAATATCCTATTTTTTCAAAAAAAAAGAAATCCAGGATAGGGAATATAATAATTGAATCAAAGCTATTATCATTTATTAATGAAATCAGAATCTTATGACACAATATTTTCCAAAAGCCAGTTCTTTTCAAAGCTCGTACCGTTTACTACAACGATGTCTATAAAAATCTTTGTTTTATATCTAGAGTCTTATACAAATAATAAAATAAGACTATTACTTCGAAAAACTTTGCCTTGCCTTTCTCTATATATTAATCATACGTTATATCGCAAGCATCGTGAAATCTTTCTTGTTCAATATACTCTTCTAGTATTCTTATGAAACTATTAGAAATAAGAACAAAATGACAAAACGTTTTCAATAACGACACACTTAAAATATTTTTACTAAATAATTATGTTATTCTACACAATTATCTATGAATTGAACGATAGGCTTCATTAGTCTTTCGAGTGTTTCTCAAAAGAGTCTTCCACGCAAGATGGCATAAGTATAGGATGAAGATAAACTCACTATTGCTGCAACAATCAGTGTGACCTGGCCTCAAAGTGTTTCTATCCTTGATTGTAAAGAAGATTTCACTGTATCCAGCGTGACAACCAAATAAATACGTTGTATCATATTTGGGATGTATGCAATTAGTAACAACACAATTCGACCAAATAACATCTAAAATAAAAAGTTAAAGATAATCAATCCTTATTTTTCAATACTTAAAAATAATAATTTTAACGTGTTCAAGTTGTCGATCGGTTCGTTAAATACCTTGTTGACAATTTCCGATGGAGATAACATTTTCTTGACATTTTCTAATGTTCCGAATAGTTTTATAGTCGAAGATAAATATTAACATCATGAAATGAATACAAGTGTCACTAATCGAGCGATTTCATTGTATAAACCATTTGCTTGTATAGTGTTTGATGTACAAACCAAATGAGGAGGTGTTCCGGTTACATCGAGACAATACAGCAAATCGATATAAATGAGACAATAAATAATTGTACTAATAGCCACTAATCAGCGAGCGCTCCGAAATAAACTTGTACGCCGATATTCAATTTTTATATTGCTAATAATGAATCGATCTAAGGTAGCTAAACAGATAAACAACTTCGGGAGACTTTAAAATGTATAGACAATAAATTGTCGTATTTTGCATGTTTCTTTGTAAATATTGATGAACATAAAGTCCGTGCTGAATGAGATAGTTTTTCGACATGACTCATTGTTGTGTTTTATATCGCTACGCTTATACAATTGGTTTTACGATTTATAAATAATGTAAAAAATCCCATTCTTATAGGTACAATTTTTTTTTTTTGATAATGCGGCATCTGTTCAGCAGAATATTCCAACTATTCAATCAGCATTACAATGGGTTAGAGTCAGTCGTACAAATTCATATGAATGGACAGCATCGGCATCTGTGATTCAACCATCACAGTTAGGTGATAGACACGTTTTGATTGAAAATCATGCTGCTTCTCTTAATCCAGATCGATAATAAAACGGCAGCAACAAATTTTGCTCATACAAAATTACCAGCTGTTATTGATTATACTGTTAG
>Ga0116226_10003684_pt1 | contig 13506 bp, 19 predicted proteins | sample S1TSphfallax_FD_89692 | JGI IMG/M metagenome (GOLD analysis project Ga0116226, IMG submission 89692) | Host-associated microbial communities from peat moss isolated from Minnesota, USA - S1T2_Fa - Sphagnum fallax MG | ecosystem: Host-associated > Plants > Peat moss > Unclassified | place: USA...
CAGTCCAGAGTTAAAGCTAGCAATAATCGTAGGAAAAATATCGGGCTAATAAAACTGTCTCCGCACAGCACCCTATACCACAAGGTAGCCGAAAAGCGGAGTATTCTTCTTCTATAGATATCATTCTTTTAGAATTCATTTTATCGATTAATAAGGCATAGCAGTTGTTTATTATCAAATCAAAGATTATTCATTACAGATTTCTAGCGGAGAGATATCCTAAAAAATGATGAAAACACGTCTGCTGCAAAGCTCTCACACTCCACTGTTCAACGCCCTCGTATCGTACCAGCTTGCATTCACTAAATATCTCTCGCTCCCTTCTTAATGATCAAACTGCAAACCAACCATATTGAAACTTTTCCTCATCCAGAATAAATTCTACCGCTCATTTTTCTTGTTATTCTAATTAGATTCAAGAAATAAATGAGAAAACGCGTCAAAATGAACAACAATTAATCGCCAATTTAAATCGTGATCATGCAAAAGTTTGCGATAAACTTAAACTTGAATATGAACAAGCTAAAGAACAGTTCGTATTAAAATTTGAAATTCTCATCGAAAGAAAATCTATTTAACAATATTTAGAAATGAAGAAAAATTACGAACAAATTTCAATAAAGAAATCGAAGAAATGAAACGTAAACATGAACAATCAATTGAAAAACAAGAAGAAAAAATGAAAGCTGATTTACAACAAATTGATAAATTAGCTGTGGAAAAAAAACTCGTACATGAAAATGAAAAACAAAAGGTTTGCTTATACAAACAGTTTGATAAAGAAATAATTCTGATCATTATTTTCTTTAATAGCTTATCAATGAATATGAACAATTTATTCGAAAAATTGAAAAACAATATACTCAAAAAAGTGATGAATATGAAAAACGTATTGAAATGTTAATATCAAAAACGCATGAACAATTAAAATCAATTGAAGGTTTGTTAATAGAAAAAGCAAATTTCTTAGGAATTTTTTATTAAAATCTATTTCCAGATGAATTTGAAGAACGTAATACTAAACAACAATCGATTATAAGTGATCAACAAAAAATGATTCAAGTACTTAAAGATGAACAAAATAAAGCCAAAGTTTTTTATGATAAACAATCTACTGCATTAAATGAACAATGTCTTCATGAAAAAAACGAAATCAAAGCAGTATGTTTAAAAATTAAATTAGAAAATTTCGAATTCTTGATCATTCTGTTTTTTTTAGCAATTTGATTTATGTATGAAAAATCTCGAAAAAAATGTTAATACATTAACATTAAAAAAAGAACAACTCGAACGTAAATTATCCTATTTAAATGAACAACATAAACATGAATTACTTGAATGTCGTTTAACATATGAAAATAATTTAAAAGGTTTATTATCAAATGATGTTCGAATTGATTTAGAAAATACAATACATTCATTAAAACAACAAGTTGTTTATTTACAACAACGTATTGCTTTTCTTCAACAAGAACTTGAACAGTATATACAAATGTATGGTCATAGACCATCAGCTCAACCATTAGTTAAAACAACAAATCAAGAATAAAAATCTCAAATGAATTCTGCAGTGTAGTTTTTCTCATATTTAACATTTGTCTTTGTATGATCTCAAGTTTTTTCTTTTTGTTGTAGTTTTTTTTTAAAATGTATAATGCTACTTGCCATATGCTAGCTATTACTAAATAGGAAAAAAAAAGTATTTCTTATTGCCGTCCACTTCTTTTTTTTTACATTATTATTGTATGTTTGAAGAGAATTCAATAAAACTGTAGTTCTAATTATTTTTCTCACTCTTTTTCCCTATTAGGTAACTATAGTAAACGTAAAAGAAAAAGAACGGTGGAATTTGATTTGTGTATTGAGTTTTTAGCCTATACGTATTGACATATATATTTGATGGGGCCATTGCTTTCTTTTTCTTTTTCTTTTTCATTCTTCTTTTACTTTTTCTCACTTCGTCAAGAATGCATGTGCATACGCCTTCGTCGTTCTCATATACATAATCGGCCCGAACGATGGTGAATGACATTACTCACCGAGAAACTCAACATTGGGATGAAAGTATACATATATATATGTTTCGATGTATCGGCGTTCGTTTCACATGAATGAAGTTTTAAATAAGGTGAAGATAAGCGAGTTTAACTACATTTTTACATAGAAAATGTCATGGTCTTTTTCACGCAGGTAAATCTAATAGGTTTTCTTCTGTAGATAAATTAATTTATCAATGGAAACTGTGCAATCATTATATAAAAATCAATTTTTCCGGGAATATTTTAATACAGATCATTTACGTGTAAGACCATGGATACGAGATCCAAATGGTTTATCTCATCCATTTGTATTCGATTTTGAATTAAAATTTTTTGATAAAACTTATGCACATAATATTTATGTTTGGATGAATAAATGGTGGTGGTTAAGTATTGTTTATTCAATAATATATGTTATTTTAATCTATTATGGTCGATCATTAATGGAATCTCGTGAACGTTTTGAAGCTCGTGTACCATTAATACTTTGGAATTTAGGTTTAGCTATATTTAGTATATTTGGTATGGTACGTTGTCTACCTGAAATGATATTTAGTTTAAATAAAGAAGGTTTACAATATACAATATGTGATCGATCTAATATACATGGTATAACAGGTTATTGGTTCGTTAAACTTTGATTATTGTTATTATTTTGTTTTTTGTACATATTATCTTTTATAGGATAACAATATTTTGTATATCAAAAGTTCCAGAATTGATTGATACATTATTTATTGTTTTACGAAAACAAAAATTAATATTTCTTCATTGGTTTCATCATGCTACTGTATTAATTTATGCTTGGTATAGTTATCATGATTGGACAGCAAGTGGACGATGGTTTGTATTTATGAATTATACAGTTCATGGTAAATAATAAAAAAACGAGAATTTTTTTAAATTGTATTTTTATTTTATTTAGCAATGATGTACTCATATTATGCATTTCGTGCTATGCAATATCGTATACCAAAATGGATACAAGTAACAGTAACTGCATTTCAATTGTCACAAATGATTGTTGGGTGTTTTGTTAATTATAAAGCGTATGTTTATAAACAAGCAGGAGCAACATGTCATGTTGCTTATGCAAATATATTTTGGTCATTTGTTATGTATGCTGTTTATTTTGGTTTATTTCTTCATTTCTTTTTTGTAAATTATTTATTAAAACGATCAACAATGGTAAAAAGTGATGAACAAAAAAAGAACAAATAAATCTGTCCTGTATTTTTTTTTCTAACTTTTTTTCTAAAAAATTTTAATATCATTTAGGCTAATTTTTTGTTTTTATTGTTGTTGTCTTGTTAATAATGAACAGAGAGAAAACTTTATACTCCCGTTCATTGAACAATCTCATAAGCAATCGATAAAAAAACAATAGACCATTTACTTGGTTATATTTCTATTGGCATATTTTCTTTTTCTCTTCCGCTTTTTTTTATGTATCGGTGTTCTTTTTTATCTATCGTATCTCATACACAATACTGGACTTTTGAGTCATAAAATAAATATTTTATACAAACAAAAGACGTACAATGTGTATCGTTCTTTTTAATGACAATAAGATTATTTTTTTTTTATCGTATTCCCTTTATAAAAATAGCTGGTCTCCTATGAGGATCGAACGCATGTTCTTCGTGTAATTAAGTGAGATTATTCCAATGGGATAGAATAAGAAATAAATGTGCGTGATGAATAATCCCAACAGTGCTAAGGAATCGATTGTATTTTATGTGAAAACCTAATTATTTGCATTCATAAGGTCTATTAAATCTTTTGATTCTTTGGAGAAACATAATTTTTAATAATTAAAGAAAGTCACTATAATCTATTGATTGATAACTCTTAGTTTTCAATATCAAGTATTTATCTCAGCGGGACAATTCTTTTCAATTCATTTATGCTTTTAAAATTCAATGATTCGATGACAACTATAATTATATTCAATCTCGATCAATAATGAGTTTTGACATTAATAATTCAATGATTTGATTGGAGTCTTTTCTTTCTTTTTACCTTGAAGAAAAATCATTTTTTTTCCAAGTATATCAAAAACATATTTTTACCCTTGTATTTACGTACGATTTTATCGTACAAACCGACTAATAAGCTACAGGATATCAACATACTTTTTCATTCCCGAAGTGCGGTGAGTTACCTGGTACATTCACATTGATATATTAAAAAATGCACACTTGACGAAACATAAGTACGACATAGGTAATTAATGAAAAGAACAGTCCTATGGTATTTTTTGTTATAAAATACACTTGTCATTGAATGATATGAAGAGATGAAATAAATTCTTGAAAATTCGATAATGGGGTATATTCTATACTATAATTTCATAAAAATCAATTGAATATTTTTGTATAATCAACTTGAATTAATCAGATATTTTTATCGATTTATTTCTTCACAAAATAAAACTAAAATTTTGAATTGAAGTGGATGAATAATATACATAAAAATAGAGAAGAAAAAAAAGTGGAAGAACCGGTAATGAATAAAAATGAAACAAAAATTATATATGAGACAAATCAATCTATCATACTATACAGAAGAAGCAAATCAATGAATGAGAATGTATCATTTAAAAATAAAAACAAAAAAAAAACCCTACGCGAGAAACCAAAATAAAGTGCACAGATAAATTATTTTCCTATTCGTTTATGTTGTTGTGGTTGTGTAATAAATAATTTTAAACTATTACGTACAAATTTTTTAATTCCAGTTGTTTGTGTTGAAGAAATTGTTGATATTGGTTCTTGTGGCCATGATAATTTATCATCATCATCTTCTTCCTGTTTATCATTATTTATTATTCGTGTTGTCACATAATGTATATCAGATGTTCGAGAATGATCAGATAAGAAATTAGTTTTTTGTTCAAATTGTTTTTTTAATGTTCGAACATTTGATTGTTGATGTTCTTTTACATTTTCATATAATGATAATGTATTATGATTATCTAAATCGATTTTTTGTTGTTGATTACGTTGTGTAGCTGCAATAAGATCATCTTCACTTCTATGCATTTTTATATGAGAATTTTTATTTTTTGATCGTTGATATTTATGTGTATTGGAAGATAAAGATAATGATGATTTCGATTTTTGACTAGTTAAAAGAATATTTGATGCTGATTTTGATCGACGATTATTATCAACTAGTGGACGAGAATGTGGAGCTAATGGTGCGGGTTGTTTATTTATTGTTGGAGTTATATAAAGACATTCAATAGATTTTTTAAATGGTATTGTAGATTGATTTGTTGAAGATGAATTTAAAATAACTGAAGGAGTTTGTTGATGTTGAGAATTGATTTGAAAAGATAAAGTAGAAGAATTTAGTTTTGGTGAGGAAAGAGTTGGAAGAGAATTTAAACAATCTTGAACCATTTGAGAGAGAAGATGATCAAATTCGAATATATGCATATCGATTATTTTATCTGGCCTAAAATTTTGATGAAAAAAAAAAATTTTTTTTTTTGAAGTAGAAAGAAGGAAAATGATCATACACTCCTTGACTTCTTAAAGCATGGGTCATTTTTTCAAAAATTTCTCGACGAATTTCTTTGATCATTGAATTGCGACTTCGAAGTAATTCATTTTGAATTTGTTTCTTCATGGAAATATCGAGATTGTCCATATAATGGGCTACCGTAACTTGAAGTAAAACAAAAAAAAGGAACATTTTCAAATCAATTTTTTTAGCAATCTATAATACAAGAATATACCTCTATGATGTACATCAAAAATCATTTTGCATGTTAGCCGTAATAGCGCAATCATTTCATTTGTAAATAATTCTAAAATATATGCAATTATTCAATTACATTTTCATAAATAAATCGAAATCTTAATCTCATTGAGCAAATATTTTTAGCAGCATTTATTTATTTTTTTTTTTTGAATCTCTACCTCGGTTTGGGTTTGATAATTGCTACTGATTTTTTTAATATTGGACTGTTACCTCGTAGTTTTTCAACAGTTGTTATATAATCAGATTTGACCTCATTTGACGATAAATCAGTCTGAAAAATATCAAAAAGAAAAGATGGGTTATTTAAATGGAAAAGAACAGAAGTACTGAAGGAAATTCTGGTACACTCTTTGGTCGTGGTGTACTACGGTTTTGATTTGTTAAACGTTCTTGATGAAGTTCACGTTTAATTTCATTCATTGATTTTGTATGTTGTTTGATCATATCGGATACTTTATTTTGTAATGAATTTATAGTGTGTTGATATTCATTGTCTTGTTTAGCATTGAATGTTCGTTCTTGATTTAATCTTTAATCAATAAAGAATTTTGAATATTAAAAAAAAATAAAAAAAAAAGAAATTCGATTTCTTACGCATCATTTGATTGTTCAAGTAATTGAATGAGATTTTCAACACGATTTTGTAAATTATCTTGTCGATTTCTATTTTCATTGTTATATGTTTCTTGAATTCTTGATATTTCTTCATAATGATTTGTTTTTAATTGATTTAAATTTAATTTTAATTGTTCAATTGTTAATTGTGCATCATTTAATTGTTGTTTTAATTGATCACATCGTATTTGTAAACGTGTTTGTTCACGTTGAAATTCATTAATAACATTATTATAACCATCATCTAACTCTTTTTTCATTAGTTGCATTTGTTTTTGATGAGCATCGATTAGTTTTGATTGATGTTGATTTACTTCAATATTTTCATCTTAAAGATAAATATCGGAAAAAAAAAATATCAAATGAAATGAATTTTTTTGGTCAATCTTACGATATAAACGATCGATTTCTATTCGATACATTTTTTTAATTTCTTCAATTTCTTGATTTGGTAGATTCATTGATGAACTAGTTGATTGTTGTTTATTGAATTCATTAGTTAATTGTTGTCGTAATTGATGTAAATCATGTTGATGTTGTTTTTGATCACGTTCATAACGACGCTTATATTCTTGTTCAAGACTGGTTTTGATTTTTTCAATTTCTTGTTTTAAATGAGAATCAGCTAAATCAAGTGCATGATTTGCTTCTTGTAAACGTTGTTCAAGTTGACGTTTTTCAACATCAACAGAGATCAGTTTTTCACGATTGTCAAGTTCAGTGTCCTTTAAAAAACAAACGTTAATAAATGATTAGCATGATTTGAGTCAACAAAAAGAGGAAGAGAGGATTCACTCTCCTTTATAATACACTGAAAAACTTTCTCATTGCTACATTTATACATATTTTAAGAAAGATAAAAGGACAGAAGAATGATCTTTTGTTACTTTTGGATAGGAGTCGTCAATAACGGACGTCCGAGAAAGGGGAAAAGGAGATCAGACACATTTGCATGTAATTTTTTTGCATTTATAGCACATTTTTTGGGAAATTTTTAGGTTCAGTTGATTTCGAAAAGTATTTTTTCTAACTGGTCAGGATTCTATGACGCTTAGTGTATGAATGAATGATATATCACGTGTTGAGATAGAAGCAAAGAATAGGACAGTGTGCAGACCGATAGCATTCTCAACCATGATATTAGTAGTAGTATTATAAATTTACTTTGAGAATCACGGCGGTCAGATCGTATCAGAAATGCTATTGCACTGGATAGCATCCGGAATGGTCATACGATTTTCTCTTTATTAGATTTCGACTATTACTATGCGTCGGTACCTAATAAAACGAATTCTGATAAGGGCGTGGAGGAATCCGGTTGAAATTCTTAGAATTTAACAGGATTTGATGGGGATGAATTCAAACTGAGTGTCTACTTTATTTCTTTTTTCCATAGACTGAATTACTGTACTATTATTTAATAGAAAAAAAATCAGCGACGCTCTTTCCAGAACACTTTTGCAAACTGGTCGTCCAGGGGATATCAAAATAGGGATTTTTAACGGAATGTTCTTTATGGATGATCCAATAAGAGATACCTGAATAATCGCTAATCGTCGTGTTTGATTTAATTCTTGTGTTTGTAATTCATATTGTTTAATTTGTCTTTGTAAATCAGTAATAGTAGTTTCATATTGTCTAAATTGTTCTTGATGAGTTTGTAAATGTTGATTACCTTGATCAGAATGTAATCTAAGTTGATTACAATCATTTTCTTTATTTGTTAACATTTCTTTAGTTAATCTTAATTCAATTTTATATGTATCACGTTGTTGAGTTAATTTTTGTAAATTATTTTCTAATTTAACACGATATTCTTCATATTGAGTGATAACATTTTCATAATTATTTATACGTAATTGTAATGATTGAATATCATCATCTAAATCAATTGGATTATGATCAGTTTGTTGATGTGTAGATAATAATTCGTGTTTGTGATGTTCATTTAATTTTTTTATTTCATTTTCGAATGTTTCAGTTAATTGAAGTTTTTCATGTTCGAGTTTTTCAATTGAATTTAATAAATTTTCATTTTCATTTTCAAGTATTGAACAAGTTTTTAATAATTCTGATTGTTTGATATTTAAATTATAATAATCTTGTTTTAATTGTTCAAATTCTTTTTCTGTATATTCTAAACGATTTTTTGCATCATCTAAATAAGAAATCAAATATCAGAAAATAATATTCAATTATTAATTAATACATAAAACTTACCATCAATTCTAAGTTGATCAAGTTCATTATTTAATTCAATAATTTGTTTTTCATAATTAACTTTAATTCTATCAATTTCTTGATGAAATTCTTTTGATTGTTGTTCGAAATTTTGATTATATTTTCTTATAATTATTTGTTTATCTTGTTCAAATTTTTCTTGATTATGATTATATAATAAAATTTTTTCATTATATTCTTTTTCAAGTATTTGATGAAGATCATCTAATTTTAATTTTAATTCATAGTCAAATTTTGATTTTAATGTATCTTCAATAGAATTTTTTTCTTGACAAACATCTAAATAATATCAAAAAATAATCAAGGAAGAAAAACAAAAAGAAAATTCATTTTTTACCCATATATAATTGTTTTGTTTTATCGACATCACTAACATCTTCACGTAATTGTTCAATTATGGTGTTTAATTCTTGTTTTTCATATTCATACTTCTCTTGTAAATCTGTATAGTCTCTTTGTAATGTTTCAATTTGATTTGTTAATTTTCGAATTTGTTCCATATGAAAATTTGTTGTTATAACTGTTTCATTTGAACTACTACTACTAGTACTATCATGACGTTTAGATAAATATTCATATTCTGAAATTCTGTGTTTTAACTCTTCATTTATTTCACGAAGTTGTTTTTCTTTAACTACATATTCATTAATACGTTCTTTTAAAAGAATATTTTCATTTATTATTGATTCATCTGATACAGAATTTTCAATACGATCATGATCATCAATTGGAACACTTTTTATAGAGAATATTGCATTATTAACTTCATCTTCATCTTCATCTTCATTTTCATTAACACGTTCACGTAATGTTCGAAGTTGTGACTAAATTAAAATTTAAAAAAATCAATTTTTAGAAATATCAAGTTTAACATACCCATGTTACTAGTACCATGGCAGATTCTTATTCTCAGTGTTGTAATCTCTCTTTTTCTCTTTCTGTTATCATAGAATGAAACCTTTTGTTTTGTTATCTTATACTAATAATGGGACATGAATGTTAGAAAGAGACAAAACTTTTATGACAAACAAACATTTGAGTAGTTTGATAGATAGATATGGTAAAAAGGTTAATTGAAAATAGAGATTTTTTGGATATTTGCGGAGAATGTTGGAGAGGTTTTTATTTATTTACAAAATTGTAATAAAAATTTGGAAATAAAGATAAATTTAATAGAATATAAATGTTATACCTGTAGTTCTTGGCATTTTGATTCGAGTTTTTCTTTATCTTCAGTTATATGAGTTAATTGTCGTTTAATTTCTATTTGATTAATAGTTTCTAATGAAGTTTTTGTTAATAAATCAGTATATTTTCGTTGACAATCATGTAATTGTTCATTTAAATGATTAATTGTTTCCATTCGTTCAAATATCGTCTAGAAATCTATCGATAATAAAATAATTTTCATAACAATTTTTTACTTTTTCATTATTTTTATTTGCAATTTCTAATTGAACACGAAGTTCATCCGCTTCCGTATTCTAAAAATAGAATAATTTAAATCGTTTGTTTTTTTTTTAAATTTAAATTAAACCTTTTCTTGTAAATTAATTTGAATATTTTTTAATTTTTCATTAAAAGATATTATTTCTTGTTGTGATCGTCCAATTGATTCGGATTGTTGTAATTCATTGATTTTTCGATGAAGAGATTCGATCAATGATTCCGAATCAGATAATTTCTTTTCAAACTATTCAAAAAAAAATAATAAAACTTAGATAGATTGATAACAATCAAGTAAATTCGAAGAGATTAACCTGTGTTTTAACGGCTTCTAATTGTAATTCCGAATCTTTAATTGTTCGATGTAATTGATTATTGGTTTCAATTAATTCTTTACATTGTGTATTATTCAATTGATATCTTTGTTCCCAATCATATTTTGATCCTTAAAAATAAAATCAATCAAAATTTTTTTGTTTCTTTAAAATAGAAAATCTTTTTTTCGTACTTTCACTTAATTCAAGTTTCTGTTTAAGTTCTCGTGTATCATTTTCATATTTCTCTCGATATTCTTCACAATGATTTTGAAGTTGAGAAGCTTTTCGATCTTTTACACTACATAATATACGTAATTTATTTAATTGATTTTGTGTTTCATTTAGATTTGTTGATAATGTTTGATAAAAATATTGAGTTTGCTGAGGATCAGTTATATCAATAGTTGGAGCATAATGAAAATTTGTAGTAGGTGTATTTGATGATGAACGATTATTATTTTGAAACTGATAATGATTGAAAAAAAAAAGAACTACAAATGAGATGAAGAAAGATATTTAAACATACTGTATGAATATTATTTAAAGGAACTAAGGAAGAAGAAGTGGAGATTGTTGGAGTTGGAAAAAGGGTGGTTTGTTGATGTGAATGATTATGATGAAGTAATCTTAATTGAAAAAAAATAGATATCTTGAATCTAATAATAAGGTGAGTTGCTTTATATAATGAAGAAGTTGACTATCAAACACAGAATATTAGTGGACATTTTTTTGCTATAGAAAGTGATTCAAGGACATGCTACGATGATAATACATTTGATCAGTATAAGCAGGAGGTTTTATTGAACTGCAAACCTTCTCTAAATGAAGAGTGCATGCTTACTCTTCATATCTGTAAGTTTCAATGCGATGGTACTTAGTTTTTCTCTTAGTTATGTCCTAGAGTATCTGTTAACTCTTTGTAATAACAATCGTCATAGCCACGTTTGCAATAAGCCAAATTGATCTGGAATTTTGAATATTAAAAAGAACAAAATTAGGAATGAGTATCTGTTGAATTAATCGAACCGTTTATCATTCAAGCTAAATTATGAGAAGTAGGTTTTTTCGGTATTATTATTCAAAATTAAATTTTCGTAGTTTATTCTTTCTTTAGGCTAAAGAATACCAACTAATATTCTCGATACATTTCAATGTCTAATGTAATAACATTTCAGAATAATACAAAGAATGTTCTATTTGCATTGTAAACTAAATGAAGTATAGATAAATATTTTTTTTTTGCTGACAATTTAATAGTTCCATAGAAGAGCGATTAAAAATTGTTTATCTTATTCGATAAAGTGTTTTTCTTTGATTTAAATAAAATCTATTTTTAAAGAAAATCTTACTCATTTTGTTGTTGAACATACTGTTCATTCGTATTATTATAATTATTAATAATATTTAACATTAGTTGTTCATCTAAACTATGATGACTTGAACTAGATGTATTCGATGATTCATCATCATCGTCATCTTCACCATCTGAGGGTTCATCATGACCTTCAAAAGCTGCCATAATTAACTCAACAATCTAATAAATACAAAAATGTTGCTCAAAAGAAACAAAAACCAAACCGCGTTTTATGTTTTTACTTCATTTTGCTTTGTTTGTTCATGAACAATATCTTCATCATCAAAATCATTTTCAATAAGATTAATAGAATCTGGTAAAATCATATTAACGCCCGAATTAAATTCCATTCCTTTTTTTCCTAACAGCCATACAAAATTTTTACAAATAAAAGTAACAACAATCTCATCTTGAAATGAAAACGAAAACTTAAAAAAATAAATGACTTGTTTTTTTTTTCGTCTGGACTAAAAATAACAAAAAACGACACATTCATTTTTTTTGTCAATTATTTTTATCTTTATTTTCTCTTTTAAAAATAAACCGCAATTTTACCATTGAATTGTCTTCTCTGACCTTATTACTCTAGATACTAAAAAATTTTGTTTATTAGCGACCTCTTAAATAAACTTATCGTTGCTATGTAACGATCTATGGTAGACAGTCTACTTAATTTCGGAAAAGGATTTAGTTAATCAGAGAAATAATGTCATTGATTAAAAGAGAGAAATCTTCATTAAAACAAAACCAAGATCAATTGGGAAATATTAATGAGAATGAAAATGATCAAATTCGACCAACAACAGCTGTGTAAAAAAATTCTTTTTTTAGTTTAATATATTTGTTTTTAATTTTATTATTTAGTACCGATGCTAAGAGTAAATGGTTAGCAGCACATAATGATTTTGTTGCAGGAATTCATACAGTTGGAACATGTATGGAACTTGTGGATTTATTTGCGGAAGGTTCAGTTAATTTAGTAATTGCGGATTTTGGAAATATTCTTTTAATGCCAAAATTACAAGCGAAATTAAAAGTTTTTAAAGGTAAATATTTATTTTATTCATCATTTTTAATTTGAAATATTTTTTTAGAATTTTCATTACTTAAAGAAAATAATCTTACAGATTTACCATGTGCTGTTGTTGCTTGTTATATGGATAATCTTCAACCGAGAATTCCCGGTAATATTTTTGTTTTTTTTTATTTATTAATATTTGATAATTTATGTATTTTTTTAGCATTGGCAGTTGCATCTGGTTCAGCAGTTTTTCTTTTTAAATCACTTCGTCCTTATTATAAATTTGTATTACCTCAAACGGAAATAGCTCAAGTAGAAAAAGATGTTTGGCTTAAAGCTCGAGAGGTTAGTTATATCTAACAGATAAATACAGTTGAGATCTCAATTGAATCAATGCAAAGCATCAGCAAAAGAACGATTTTTTAGTTCATTTTAATTATTGAAATATTTTATAGGGTCCTATTGATATTCGCGCAATGCATGATGTTCTTAGTGATCTTCATCGTGCTGGTAATGTTTCCCTAACACCTCGATCAATCATGTAAAATAAATAAAATCTATATTTTCAATAATTTTTTTTTCATTTTTAAAAATTCCAGGTTTTTACAAATGTCAGACAGTAGTGAGGCATATCAATTCGTTGAACATTTTAAAAATATTGAATCAAAACGACAAGTAACTATGTCTGAATTGATTTATCAA
>Ga0116226_10003685_pt1 | contig 13503 bp, 8 predicted proteins | sample S1TSphfallax_FD_89692 | JGI IMG/M metagenome (GOLD analysis project Ga0116226, IMG submission 89692) | Host-associated microbial communities from peat moss isolated from Minnesota, USA - S1T2_Fa - Sphagnum fallax MG | ecosystem: Host-associated > Plants > Peat moss > Unclassified | place: USA...
CAAAGATATAATAGTTGTTTGGTGATAGGTGTGTCTACCCTACTTATTAATGATGTTACACTAACCTAATTCACCTAATAGCTATACTTAGTATTAAAAATAAGAATATCTAACAAATAAAAATATATTAATAAATATTTCTCATAATAATAACCACCTATTTTTCACTTTTTGAAAGCAAGTGGTGTGTGTGAAGATGTGTTCATTTTTGTAAATGGAGTTGTTTGGAACAAAGTCCACATCATTTGGTAATATGAGGGATGTTGTTTGTGTTTGAAGTTTGGAATGTTGAGTTATGCGATGCACTTTAGTTTCAAATGGTTTGAGAAAATTGCTCGTCATGTTCAAACATGGCCATAAGTTCTTAAATGTCTAGTTAACTTGAATGTCAAAAGTGATCACATTTAATTTTTTTTACAAGAAACCAATAGTCAACTGCAAACTCATAGTCCAAAGTTGTTTATTGCCCAACAAATGACTAATTATGGACAAGGGGGCAATTAGCAAAGTTGCAAGCAAAAAATAATGGTTTGCTTGTGCAAGTTACCCAAGATGAACAAGTTGCAAGAACAACAAATTCTTTGCAACATGAGTACAATAATTTGAACCAATTGAATTAAAGGAATTGGAACAAGATGAAAATTTTACAAACCAAACATGACCAATTAACAAAAGATTACAAGAAGATGGAATAATCAAACTATGAACAAGAAATAAACATTTAAATGTTCTATAAAAAACTGGTCAAAAATAAAAATAACATGTTACAAATGCCAATATTGAATTACAAACACAAACTCAACAATTGCAAACCCATATCTAAATCTTGAAAGGCAACTGGAAGTTATGAAGGTTCAATTGAGCAAACCAATGCAACATATACATGTTCGGATGGATAATAGGTTGAGGAAAGTTGATTTGAAGAGTTGTTATCGGATAACACTTTGCTCAAAATCCAAAATTAAGACTTGGGAGATCAAAACCCCAAATGGAAGGTGTGGTGGCAAACTATGCAAGGGTTTATTAATGAGCAAATATAAGAGAGTATGGAGATTGCCCATGTTGATGGATAGGCTTACCAACTTGAATTGCATGCCTACCAAGTGGCATCTCCAAATTTCAAATATGCACCCTTATTTCACGTACTTGTTGATCCATAGACCAATGCATAAACAACTAGGATTTCAAACCCAATTTTGATTTCATGCATTGAAACCATGGTGTCCAAGACCTTTAAATGATAAAATAAATAATTGCTAACAACAACCAAACTATTTAGTTCCATTCGAAGAGGATTGAACTTGGCACTTACACCATCAATCATACCTTCTATTATTAATATTGCTAAACATGTTTTCATTCCAACACTAATGATTAGCGGTGGATTCACGATTGGGGTTCCAAAAAGGAATGACTTGTATTTAAAGGACTACAAAGGACAACTTTGGATTTTTGTTTATATTCTATTATTATTGTTATTGTGGATTGTTGTATGAAATTAAATAAAATGATGTCTTGTTAAATTAATAAGAATATTTTAAAATAATTTGGATATTATATAAATGTTAATTTGAGTGTTGTAAACTAAGTATATCAAATGTTTAAACTGCATTTTTAAAAAAGGAATCAAAAGGAATGCATAAAGTCATAAAATTTATTTTAAACTTTTTGTACAACAAAAACATGCCCCTTTCTATGAAAGTACATGTTCATTAGATGAACTTGATCAAAAACCAAATTATAAAAAGATTTCAAAGTCTTGAAATTTTGAAGGAAAAGGCTACAATGAAAAGGACTCATTTTTAAAAACCATTTGAAAAAAAAATTATGTTCAATAGGGTCAAAATGTCTAGCTTGAAGTGTAGGTCACATGTGTAGAAAATAATCTTGCCAAAAAACATGTTTGGTTGTCCATTGAAACTCATTTTTGGGATTTTTTTTGTTTTTAGTGATAAACAAAAATATTCATGCACAATTGTGTATGAATGTGAAAACTCATCACCACCACATGAATTATTTTACATTAGACTATTCAATTTTTCTCATTTAAATTTGTTTCAAGTGAATGTTATTTGCAAAAAATAGCCCCATAAAAGTCTTGTAGTCATGTTTCCTTTTTTGGGAGCTTCAACCATGAATAAGCCTTCTAGTAGTATTGTTGAACCGTTCATTCTTAGTATTCTACCACTCACACCACCTTAAATAGGTGTAGGAAAAAAGGTTACCATGACTTCTACTTTTCATGCATCTAAAATTTTTACAACATTACTAGCATTTTTTTCTAAAACACCTTTGTAATTAGAACCACTAAAAGACTTTAGAATGTTCAAGTGATAATTACCATTGAGTTGATAGTACCAATTAATACTAAGGTAGAACTTAATATTTTGTATTTTGAAAACAAAATCTAATTTTGAAAGGGGATAATGTTACCTTGTTTTTCTATGAACTAGTGAATTGACATGATATTATTCAAATGGTGAATAGGTGAACATGGGGTTTCATCTCACGAAAAAATCCCAAGATGGGCCAAATGGGACTTATACATTGGTGGGTGCTAGGTCACACCAACCCATCTTTGAGGCCACCAACAATTATTCAAGGGCAATGAATGCGAAGGCATCATCCATTACATCACGTGTACCAATTTGCATATTACCATGGGTGCATATTAAAAGGTGATTCCCATTTTATCAATGGGTTGAATTCACAAATGATGAAAAAGGTTGTGATGGGGGAATTCAAGCCCAAATCAAAAGGGATGGAAAACACAACCAAAGATAAATGGAACATGGGAAAGACTACACAAGTAATGAACCATGCACATGCACTTGGACCTAGGAATGAAAGGATGAGGGTTCAATGATCATTGCACACCACATTTAAACACCATATGCAAATGCAAATGATAAATTTTATATAAACTTATATGTGAAATAACATTTGTAATTACATTTTCAAATGAATATTAAAAAATTTATGGATGTAAGTTATTTAATTTATGATACATTTATAAAATTTACATCCAAAATAAGAAACAATTTAAACTTAAACTTGTAAAACCTTTCCCCCTTTTACCCTTGGATGCCCTTGAGTGTGTCCTTGCCCTCCTTAGCCTCTTTAAACAATTCTAACTCAGTTCCACAATAACCAAACCACATGTGTTAGAGACTACCCCATCCAAGACCCTAATTTTAAACTAACTTTCTAACACAAGTTTTTTGCTTTTGCATTAGGTGAGAAGGGCTAAACCTATATGCAAACTTCCCAAATGGTTCAAGACTTCATCGTCAAAAGTCCCCCCATTCCATTTGGCAACACAACTACAAGTTTAACATTTAAACTTGGTTCCAAGAGACCCTAGGCACTTCCTCAACCCTCCACCTATTTTTACCACACCTTTGTAATAGAAAATGCTAGTAGTCAAATCTAGCTTGGCAATTGAATCAAAACACCCATGTCCACATGGGGGCCACCCCATGTTGGTCTTAGCTGGTGGAGCCCACTTGTGGTTTCACCTAGAAGGGCATGTCACTATCCCCCCATTTTAGAATTACTAACATCCACGTTGGTGTTTCTAGGAGGGTTCACCCTCTTGGCTATTTGTTCACATGTTTTTCAACTTCCAACATTTTGGGGTCAACTTCTCCCTAAATCTTTTAGTTTTCATTTGTGTCATCTTGTTCATTCAGTTTCCAATATGACACAAGAGGAGTCCTAGGTGGGGTGTCCACTTGAAGTCCAAACACACCCATTTTTGGTGTCTAAACTTCCATTTTTTCTTGTTTCCCTTTTCTTGAGGCCTCCAATACTATTTAGAGTCCATTTTGGGTCCAACACACCTTCGCAACCATGCCAAACAAGGGTTATATACACATCAAGGTCCCTTCTCCCATATGGGACATGAGTTGTGAATTCATGCATATGAAGTCTTAATTCTTTAATCGGCAGTGTGTTATTTTACTCACATGCACCACTATTTTGATCTTGCCTAATCAAGACTTGGGAATTTTTTAATCTTCAAGTCCAACTCGCAAGTCCATTTCCATTGGTTTGCATTGCTATGCCTTTTCCAACCATTTCCTCCTCCCATTGACCTCTAGCCTTCTCACAGTAGAAGAAAAACCCTTTTTTTAACGAAGGAACTTTCGACTAGATGTCGTTTCCAACTACATTCCAACTACAAATTTTAAATTTTAAGTCAAAAAATTATATAAGTTGAACTACCAATAAAATTGTTTAGTACTTGAAGATGGTCTTCAATTAGGCGACCACTTTCAACAAGTGGTTTACAATTACGACTTTCATATTTGACATTTAGTTGAAAGATTAGTTAATTTTGTGATGTCATCAAACATCATTCTACCTTTGGGTGATGTTGCATCATCACAAGTCAAGCCTTCAACTATTTTGATAATTTGACTTTTGTTTAAATGACAATTTACATTAGTGGATGGATGAAATGCAAGGTACATTTGTAAGTTTGGGCATTTCCTTACTTTATTATTGTTAGTTCTCAATTTTGCCATGGGGTAATTTGTTTTTGTAAGTAGTTTACAACCCATTCAAAGTTGGAGATTTTAAAAACATCACACCCACCTTACCAAAAGATTTTGGGGAGAAAATGATTTGGCTCCCAAGTGCCAAATTTGTAAAGTTATTGTACAATATTTCAAAACCCTCAAAAAGACTATAATAACTTAGGATAAATAACATACATAGCTTAAAATAATACACTTTATTATATATATGTATATTTTATTCTATCTTGCCTAAATAAATATAACATAAGTTTATATTACTATTATGTATAAATCATAAGTTATTATCAATATTAATAATATTATCAACCATTATTCATTAATCAAATTTTATTATATAATCAAAATAATTTCATGTATCTAATATTTATATATAAATGCAATTATAACTATTTGAAATTCAAAAATTTCACTGATGAAAAATGTATAAATAGTTAGTTTCAGATCCCAAAGAGAGGGGTGGAGATCTTTCTATGAAGTATTAGCAATTGTTTAATTAATATAATTATAGTTAATATATAACAATAAAAATATAATGATTTTTTAGTATTAAATATTAATTTATATTAATACCAACATTAATAGTTATTATTATTATGCTAAATATTTTAAAATATTTTTATTTGTTAGATATTTTTATTTTTAATACAAAGTATAGCTATTAGGTGGATTAGGTTACTATAACATAACTAATAAGTAGGGTAGACACACCTATCACCAAACACCTATTATATCTTTGAAGTTTTTTGTTCTCTTGGAAAGATTTTCATGAACATTAGTGAGCCAAATGAAAATTTACAATACTTCTTGGAACTCCAAAACCAAAGAAGCAACAACAAAGAATGAAGAAGAGGATGAACTGGTTCAAGGAGAAAAAACATTTTGACTACCTTACTTTCAAATATCATATCTTCTTCATTTCTTGCTTGTTTTGAACAATTTAAAAAGTTGTGAAAATGCCATCTAAAACTTTTTGAAGTGCAAAGCCAATAGAGTGATGTCCAAAAATCTTAAGCTCCAAAACATAGATTGTTCAAATGTGCCAACCCACATGCCAATGACCCCCTTCACTTCCAAATGGCATAACTTGTTCATTCTTTCATCAATTTGAAATATTTTTGTTGCTTTCAATGCACTAGGTGAAAGGCTACAAAATATTCTTGAGTTTTGTAGGCAACAAAATAGTGTACACAGATCTATAAGTTTGTCCTTAAGTTATTAAGATGTCTATTCAAGTAGTTGCAACTAGATTGTGATTAAGTTACAACTAAGATGCATGCAATTAAAATGTTTATCCCTTATTCTTTGTCATATGTTACAACTTTGCAAATTATATAAGTAAACATGCACAAATTATTATTACTTTGAAATGGTAAAGTTGGTATGAACCGATTAAAAATGTTCAACCCTAAAAACCAAACCAAAAATAAAAGAGGATTATTTTAAATTGGCTTATTCAGTAAATAGGTTTTGATGGGTAGGTAGTTTAACTACCTATGCCTACTTAGCCAATCTTAAGTAGATATGTAGGTAAATAAGTAACCTACCTACCTACATAGGTACCTAAGCTTAATTAATTAAGTAAGTAAGTAGGTAGGTACCTAGGTTTAGTTAGATTTAAAATGCATGTCAAATCTTATTGGATGCAAGATCGATGATATAGATTAATGCCATTTATAAAAAGTATTTAATATTAAAATAATTGATCACTACCATGTGTCACCATCTCCTTAATCCATGTGTCAAAATATCTTCCTTCATTAAATTGGATGATTCATATAAATCCAATTTTCATTTCAATATTGGATATTGAAACACAAATTTGATGAAATCATGAAATGTTAGTAGATGAAGTTCATCCACCTTATTGTTGAAGCTGAAAACAATTTTCAATTATAATAGTTGATGTGATGCTAACAGGTGGGTCACATTTTCAACTAGAATGTCATTTCAACTTGTAATTGTCGATTACCATGGATTTTAATTCCAATTAATAGATTTTAGCTGCAAATAAAATCTTCCAACTAAATTTGTTGTTTTCAACTAAAAATGAAATCACTAGAAGAAAAATGGGGTTTTGTAACTAACTTTTGCAACTATTTTTGTCGAAGGTGACTAGTGTTTTAGTTGCATGTGACAAAAATTAGTTGCCTTGGACAAAAATAGTCGCATTGGACTAGTTTAAAAAACCATTTTTCTTCTAATGAATTATATATGAAAATAAATTGGAAATGTAGTTGGAAAAAAGGGTTTCCTTCTAATGTCCATGAGAACCTTGTCAACCAAGCCCATGAAAACCTTTAACCTTGCTTTATTTAAATTTTTTTTTCTAAATGTTTTCCCCCTCTTTAAATGGGTTGATGCTTTCATCAACACTTTAAGTGGTTTGGGGTTGGGCTACTTCCTCATGAGGCCTTTTCTTTTTCCTAGTCCTTTTCACTCCAAGTTCATGCCCGATTTTTTGTTCAAACTTGACCACCATATCTAGAAAATGGATTAGGTGTGAAGGTTTCATCGAAACTATTATTTACGGTGATAACCTTTATGTTGATTACATACTACTTGCCTCACATATGTGTTTGCATAGTTCGGATGATGCCTTTTATTTCATTATTGAACATTTGCTCAACAAGATCAACTAATTTTGATGACATCTTTTGCTTTCAATTTAGTCTCTTTTCATCCTTCAAAAATAAACACTATAAGAAATCACAACATTTCAAAAGGCCAACTTGACCAAAGTGTTTGCATTGACCAAATGGTATGTCCATTTTCATTAAAGGTTTGGGGCATGAAAAACACATGTTACATTTGACCAATACATTTGATTAAAGTGACATTTTTGATTAAGTGTCAAGTCAAAGATTTAGTCAAGGTAGACAAATGTCCATCAAAATGGGCATGCTTTAATCAAATTGGCCATCTTGATTTGACCCTTAATCAAATTGACCATTATGATTTGACATTTGTCAAATAAGCCATACTCATTTGATGATTTAACTACTTGTTAAACCTAGGCTACCTAGTTAACCAAACATAATTTAGTAGGTTAAATCAGGTCTAGATTACCTGTCTAACCTAATATAATTAATAGGCTATTAGGCTATCTATTAGGTAATAACCTAGCTAGTAGCTTAACCTAGACCTATATATTTGATAAGTTATTTAGGACATAACCTAGGGTTATTGAATAGCCTATAACTAGGTAATGTAAGCTTTTTAGGTAGGTATATTAAGTGACTCACGCTTATTAGGTAGACCTATTAACAATGTACATAACTTACTAACCTAGGCCTACTATAGGTACATAGGCTAAACCTACTAGGAAAATAGCATAAGCCACCTAGGCCAACTAGGTAGGTAGCCTAACCTTGGTTATCAAGGTTTACCTAGTAGATATGTACATAGCATAAATCACCTAGGCCTAGGTACGTAGCTTAACCTAGGCTACTTAAGTAGGTAACCTAACTTAGTATTAGGTTGGTAGCTTAAGCTTAGACCTACTTAATAGGCCAAACTACCTACTGAATATGTTTAAGTTAGATCTATTAATAAGCTAGTAAGTACATAGTAGGCTACTAAATAACATAGGCATTGGTAGCTTACTAACTAAGTATGAACATAGACCTAGTAGGTACCTACACTAGAAAAAATCCCCCAAAATGCAACCAATGCATTTGTAATTACATGCAACTAATTGTCATTTGCAACTAGCTCTTATTGGTTTTACAACTAGGTGTATTAAAAAAGTTTTGAAAGGTATGTGTACTTTTGTTAAGTTATATTAGGGGTATAATAAAGGTATGTTTTGATTTGTGTATTTATAAAGTTGTATTTAAGCAAAATAACTACCTACCTACTTATATATCCTTGTTTACCTACCTAGCCTAGCCTACCAACCTATCTACTTATATGTTTACCTACATATTCAACCTAGGTTACTTACCTACCTAATGTAAATTACTATCCAATTATTAATTAATCGATAATTAATTAGTTACACTTATTTTTAATTATTGACAACTAATAATTCATACATAGTATTTATAATTAATAATTCATAATTATTCAATATATTACTTATTTATTTGTTTCTATATGAATTATTGATCAATAATTTATAAATAATTATTTAAATATATTAATTATTAATTTAATAATATTTTAACTATTAATAAACTTATTTATGCAATATTCATCAATAATTTATTATTTAAGAATTATTTATTTAATATTTCAGTTATTTATTTGATTATTTTAAATTTATTGACAAAATTTTATAACTAACATGTTGTTGGTTATTCGTTTTTTTATTTTAAAATTTATTTAAAAATATTCATGAATATTTATAATTGATAAGTTGGTTATCTCATTATTAATTAATTAAAAATTTATTCATTATTTATTTATATTTATGAAAAAATGAAAAATTATAATGAATAAGTTTTTTAAAAAATTTATTACATAGGTATTAATTATTGATTATTTAATACTTTAGTTATTTATTTGACTATGTACCTTAAATTTATAATTTATAGTTAAATTATGATTTATCATTTAATAAATTATAATTAATAAATTAGTTAATTATTATTTGGATATTAAATATTAATATTCTAATTATTTATTTTTAAATTTAAAATTTATTACTGAAAATTTATATTTATAATTTGGTTAATTAGTTATTATTTCAGTCATTTATTTTCTTAGTTATGAATTGTGAAATAATAATGTTTAGTTAAATGGATTATTTAGTTATTTAATTACTTATTTATTCAATTATATAATTTATAAAACTAAAATAAAAAAATAGATATGAAATATTGTTTTTAGTTGGAGGTTCAATTTTTTGTGAGCATGTTTTTCATATCACTTTAGGGCTTCTTTAAGAGCTTTTGGCTTGGGCATACAATTCTTCTAACCTTTTTAGCATTTTTACAACTTCTTTGGAATGGTCCTTCTTCCCCATGGGGATGGCTAGGTCCATATGTTTTTTAGCTTCTTTACCCAATGTAGGTTCAACACATGGACATTTTCATCACCACTTGCATTGTGAAATTATAATAAAATTCTACCAAGCCTAGATGGTTGCCCAATCTTTATGATCAACATCCACATAATTTTTGAGATACCAATTTTGCACCCCATTGACCCTTTTGCATTTAACCATTTGTTTGTGGGTGAAATGCCGTAATAAATGATACCCCATCCTTTAAAAAAAAGTCTGCAGAACTTAGTTATGAAATTTGCATCGTGATCGTTACTAACTATTTCCATTTTATCAATCCTTCTTTTAAGGTTATGCCTTAATTTTCCATTTTGTCAACATCTCCATAAAATAGTGTTGCGCAGAAGGGTCTACCACATATGCTACTACCTTGGGTGGAAACTCCAATCACTCAAAGTGGCTTCAAGTAATCCTTCACAAAGAGACCATGAAGGTCACAATTGAAGCACTTGACCTCCAAGAGGTCCTCCTTCACCTTCTTCGTTGAGGGCTCCTTAACCTTTGGCTTGTTCTTATTTTAGGCATTAGGCTTGTTCCACTTTCACTTGTTTCGAAACATTTGTTGGAATTACTTGACCTTGATTTTTTAATAGCCCAAATTTTAAGGCCATTATGGCAATGCTAGGGACCACCATCCGTTATGCACTCCACCAACTTTATCAAGTCCTAGCACATTTTCGGGGTGTCAGAACATTGGAACACTAAAGTTTGCGCCCAAGGTTAAAGGCCTTGTAGAAAAATTAATTTTTTGGAAAGTTCTTTTTTGATGGGTACAAAGGTCAACTTCATGTTAAACTCTTGCACATATTTTGCAAGGGACATGTGCCCCTTACTTTGTTGCAACTCCAAGAACTCCACACCATCCTTGAGGACTTGGTGGGGTATCGTGAATATTTCATTCTAATGCGATTTAAAGTGTTCTTGTGTCAACATGGTGAACAAATTCGGCATTACTTGCTTTGCACCATTGACCAATCCAACACATGGTCCTTCAACAACATTTGGGTTGAACAAAACCATGCCACATCCAGTGTATGTCCTTGTGTTTCCATGAAAGCCTCCATTTGAACAAGCCATTGGCGAACAAATTGTTTTTCAATTTTTTTGGGTGAACGTGTTGAGGTAATGGGCCTTCATAAGCTTGGTCAAAACTTTTGCTTTCAGGGATCAACACACCTCCGTGTTTACCCAACACCTAGTTCAAGGCCATGTGTGTGTCATTATGCTTTAGGAGCATTACTGGGAACAACTTTTCTAATTTTGTCACCTCTCGAATAGGTGGCACATTCATCACTACTTTAGAAGGCCATGTTGCAATTTGCCCCTAGGGGGAATGCACATGCATTTTTTCATGCCCTTTGAAATGGTCCAGGTTTTGCAATCCCAAACTTCTGTTTGAAGATGCATTTTTTTCTTTGGGTGCCTTTCCACCCTTCCATGCCTTCCCAAGGAAGTGCAAGGTACAAGTACGTTATCTTCATTAATTTGAAGATTCCAACTTCGGGGTAACATCTTCCTCCTCCACAATCTATTCCCCTTTATCTTTTTTCCCTTGGGCCAAAAACATTTTTTCTGTCCTTGGGTAGGGAATCCTTTATCTTCACCTTGGTGCCCTTCTTCATATTTTTCTTCTTTTTCAAAAGAGAACATTTCGCCATGACAAAAAGCCTATATGTTTCCAATGTTGTCAAAGTGCAATTTTTCACGCACATTTTCTTTTCACATATTGGCAAGGTCTTGGACTTTGGCCTCCCTTGCCTCCATCTCCTTATCATTCTTAGCCTTGTATTTCACCTTAAACCTTGATTTGTCAATAACACCTAGTTTTGCCACCTCTTGCATTTCACCCTTTGTTTTTCCAAGTTTTGTTATAATACCACCTTTTGCCCTCCAATGCCCTTTAACGTGTCCCTGCACTCTTCAACTTCCTAAGATGATTCCAACTCACCTACAGACCAATTAAACCACATGTTGATGGGGTCCCCATCCAAAACCCTAATCTCAAACTAACTTTCTAACACATGTTTTCTTTCTTGCCTCAAATAGACGGGATTCAAGCTACATGCAAAATTTCCAAATGATTCATGACTTCATCACATGTAGTCCCTTGATTTTGTTTGGTAACCCAATTGCAAGTCCAACGTTTAAACTCGTTCTAAAAAGACCCCAAGCCCCTAATCAACCTTCCACCTATGTTTACACACCTTTGTGTTAAGTAGCGGCTTACTACACTTAGAGCCTAACCTAGTTTGACATTACAACACCCATGTCAACATGGGGGTTGCCCAATGTTGGTCTGAACATGGGCCTCAGCTAGGTGAGCCCACTTTTTGTCTCACCCAAAAAGGCATGTCACCCCTCCCCCCTTCCAAACCACTTTCCAGCCCCCACGTTTGGCCATGTTAAAAGAAGTGGTGAAGGAAGGGTAGTATTGGGTACTTTAAAAAAAATTGGTGCTAGCCTGGTCCTTGTTATGGGTATTTCAATTATTCTTACTAGTATAAAATTGATACAAGGTTAGCATTACTTCAAGACCCTTGTCCCCGCTAAGCTGGTACTAGCGAAAGGTTAGCATAGCCTGGTTGGGTCCTTGTTACTAATATTGATATAAATGTTAATATCAAGCACAACTCTACATAAAGCCAAACCAACACTCGTTCGGCCACAGTGAGCCATCACCTTCCCTGCTCTTACATCACCTTCTTGAAAGAGGCTTTTTATCATCCATGTTTAATCTAGGAAATGTTACATTTGGACTTAGAGGCCTTGATTTAATTTTAGGATAGGATATTTACCATGGTTTTAAAAAATCAAGGACTTTCCCATGGTACCATGGCAAGTGCTGATTCAACAAACACCATTGGTCCAAAGTCACATTTAACTTATTTAAAATATGTGTTTCATCAAAAGTAATATGTATAGCCCATTTTAATATTGTTTGTAAAGATGTTAACTGTGTTTTAAGTTAGTAATCATCAACATGCATTTACCTACTTATTATCCACCAAATGATTTATCTACTTACTTTTTTACATAATATGTAACCATTTACATTCCCTACCTAGTTATTCAGGACACTTGCCCACTTACATAAGTAACCACTTAGATGAGAGAAAGCAAAGAGTTTAAAAAATACATTATCAACGTAACTCAATTGTGGTTGATCCCCAATTAAGTTATCAAATGTTGAAAACTTGCCAATTATTAATAAAACAAAGCACCCAACAAAAGAAGAGAAAAATGATGGAAGGACTCAAGTCCTAACAAATGAAGAATCCTTCTAAGAGAGCTGACCATTAGGGGAAGGAAACAAATCAAATACTCAGACCCCCAAAGTCACAAGAAGCGTATCAAATAAGAAATAGGAAGGAACACCAAAAAGAACACCCATCCTTAAAGAACCCTCGCCTCCGTTGACATCATGCCTTCAAATAAATAAGTGAGAGCCAGCAAAAACTAGAATTGGAATTGTCAACCGCTCTTTCACTAGAACAAAACCCAAAACTGGATACCTGAAAACCTGGTTATTCAAGATTTCAGTTCTGAAATTTTTTAATTGTAATTGAATTGAATTTTTTGTCTGGGTTAAACATGTTGTTAGTTTGAGAAAGAAGTCTAAAGTTTTGAATAATAACAGCAATTTTATTTGAAATAAGAATTTGGAGGTGAGGTGGGCATTAAGTACGCAGTTCTTACTTTTCGAACATGTCTCAAGTATATGATTAAAGAAAAATATTATCATTAATATTTGGTGGGTCTAGGTTTGTAATTAATATAGGTGGTCACAATTTATTGCTAGTACAATGTTAGGAAAGTGAAAAAAAATTCAGGTTTGGGCTATGTGTAGGTCGGTAAAACTGGATCCAATTTGGAACCAGAGCTGCCTTATCATTTCATTTTTAAATAAAAGAACCCTGAAGCGGGGGTCTTGAAATGTGAAGAACCAGGTCTAGA
>Ga0116226_10003686_pt1 | contig 13502 bp, 13 predicted proteins | sample S1TSphfallax_FD_89692 | JGI IMG/M metagenome (GOLD analysis project Ga0116226, IMG submission 89692) | Host-associated microbial communities from peat moss isolated from Minnesota, USA - S1T2_Fa - Sphagnum fallax MG | ecosystem: Host-associated > Plants > Peat moss > Unclassified | place: USA...
CTCGAGAGCCTCGGCGAAGGCGAGCATTTCGGCCACCCGCGCGGTGTTGTGGCGGTGGATGACAAAATTGAGGGTGAGCGGCAGGCCGGCGCCGTGGATGCGATCGGCGGCGGCGCGTTTCTTGGCGAAGGCGCCCTGGTAGCCGCCGATGCGGTCGTTCTCGGACGGGTCGATGTCCTGAAAACTGAGCTGGATATGGTCGATGCCCGCGTCCTTCAGGGCGTGCATGGCGCGGTCATCCAACGTGACGCCGCTGGTAATGATATTGGTGTAGATGCCGGCCTTGGCCGCGCGATGGACCAATCCCGGCAGGTCGCGGCGGGACAGCGGCTCGCCGCCGGTAAAATGGATTTGCAGCACGCCGAGGGCGGCCGCCTCGTCGATGACGCGCAGCCAGATTTCGGTGGGCAGTTCGCTGGCGACGCGATCCAGCACCAGTGGATTGCTGCAATAGGGGCATTGCAGAGGGCAGCGGTGCGTCAATTCGGCGATCAGGCCCAGGGGCGGCGGGAAAGGCGGCCGCGCCGGGGACGGGGGGGCGAAAACCTGGTTCACAGCCGCACCGCGCCCCGGGTGGCCAGGTCCTGCAGCATCGGCCAGATATCGGCCTCAATGATGTCGGCAGGCGCGGTGAATTTCTCCGCGAGCAAGGCGGCGATCGCGGCTACGGACCGGGTGCCGTCAACCAATTGCAAAACCTCCACCGCGTGTTCGTCGGGCAGGAACAGCCGCTCCGGGCCGAGCACCACCCAGGCGCCACGCACCTGGTCGAAGCGCAGCTTCATGCCGGTGCCGAAGCGGGGCACCATGGCACTTTCGGCAGCGGTAATGCCAGTTGACATAAAAAAACCAGGGAGCAGTGCCCCCTGGCCCCATATCAGTGCCACCGGCCGAACGGCCGGGCTATAGTCCCGCGCTCATCCGACGGCCCTATGAACGCCGTCGGCTCCCGCGGTACAAGGGACCAGGGGCATGAGCCCCCGGATCTTACTTCTTGGATTCAGCGCAGGCGTAGGAATTGATTTCCGCGCCCAGCGCGATTTCAACAACCTTCGGTGCCTTCCAGCTCATACGTACTACTCCCTTTATCGGCTTCGCTTCCCGACGAGGCCTAGCCCACCCATCGGGCAGGTCACCCTCGTCGTCAATCCCACTTTAGGATGACCGCGCCGGGTTTCAAACCCCAAGGCAGTCTATCGACATGACATCGCGTCAATAAACCACCACGCTGCGGATGCTTTCGCCGCGTTCCATCAGGCCGAAGGCGTCGTTGATCTTGTCCAGCGGCATGACGTGGGTGATCAGGTCGTCGATATTGATCTTCTTCTCCATGTACCAGTCCACGATCTTCGGCACATCGGTCCGCCCGCGCGCGCCGCCGAACGCGGAGCCCTGCCAGACCCGGCCGGTGACCAGTTGGAACGGCCGGGTGGAGATCTCCTGGCCCGAGGCCGCGACGCCGATGATGGTGCTGCGGCCCCAGCCGCGATGGGCGCATTCCAGCGCCTGGCGCATCAGGGTCGTATTGCCGACGCATTCAAAACTGTGATCGGCACCGCCGCCGGTAAGCTCCACCAGGTGGGGCACCACGTCGCCGGAGATTTCCTTCGGATTGACGAAGTGGGTGAGGCCAAATTTTTCGGCGAGTGCCTTGCGGCCCGGATTGATATCGACGCCGACGATCATGTCGGCGCCGGCGATTTTGGCGCCCTGGATGACATTGAGCCCGATCCCGCCCAGGCCGAATACGACAACGTTCTCGCCCGGTTTCACGCCGGCGGTGAAAATCACCGCGCCGACACCGGTGGTGACACCACAGCCGATATAGCAGATTTTTTCGAATGGGGCGTCCTCGCGCACTTTCGCGAGCGCGATTTCGGGCAGAACGGTGAAGTTGGCGAACGTGCTGCATCCCATATAATGCGCAATCGGCTTGCCATCCTTCGAAAAGCGGCTGGTGCCGTCCGGCATCAGCCCTTTGCCCTGGGTTGCGCGAATGGCGGTGCACAAATTCGTTTTGCGACTCAGGCAACTTTTGCACTGCCGGCACTCGGGCGTGTACAGCGGAATAACGTGGTCGCCCTTCTTCAGCGTTGTCACGCCGGCGCCGATATCGACGACGATGCCGGCGCCCTCGTGGCCGAGAATGCTTGGGAATATTCCTTCCGAGTCCAATCCGGAGAGGGTGTATTTATCAGTGTGGCAAATGCCGGTTGCCTTGATTTCCACCAGCACCTCGCCGGCCTTCGGCCCCTCGAGCTGTACTGTTTCGATACTGAGCGGTTTGCCGGCTTCCCAGGCCACCGCGGCGCGTACGTCCATTGTTCGTTCTCCCTTAGTGATGATAAAAGAAAGGAAGCACTTCTTTTTTGAAAAAAAGAAGCAAAAAACTTTTGCTCATTGCGTCCAGCCGGCGCGCCAAAGCGGCCAATAAGGTGCAACCCGTAACAGACAAAAGTTTTTTGGTTCTTTTTTCAAAAAAGAACTGCTTCCTTTACCTGCGCAAGCCAATCCTGCAAATTATAGAAATTCGTCACCCGCGCGATACGTCCGCCGCTCACCTCGAAAAATGCTCCGGCAGGCAGCACATAGCTTTGGCCATGCGCCGGGGGCAACCCCTCGTCGGCGACGAGATAGGTACCGTGCACCACGAATTCCGCCGCGGCCCGCGCGCCATCCGGCGTGGCCATAATTACTATATGTTCGAGCCGTTCGCGATAGGCACCGTTCATCCGCGCCATGAAGGCGCGAAACGCATCTATCCCCACTTCGCGCTCGCCCTGGTTGATGTCGTGCGCGACGTCGTCGGTGAGCAGAAAAATCATGCCCTCGGCGTCGCCGCGGTTGAAGGCGTCGTAATAGGACTGCACCAGGGCAATGGTGTCCGCGCTCATGTTTCCTCCCAGACGGCCGTCTCGCAGGCGGGCGGGGTTGCCGGCCAGTCGCGGAAATTGCGCACGGCGCCGCTGCTGCGCACCTCGTCCAACCGGGCGGAATCGAGGTCGGCTAACACCAGGCCCGCCTCGTCGAGCGTGCCGCGCACCACCACGCCGTCGGCGGCGAAACCGCGGTCCACCGGCCCGAACACCGCGGCGTAGCCGTGATTTTCATCGACGGAGGCGAGGTGGGGCGCCATGCCGACGGTGGGTGAGACGGCGACGAAGCACTGGTTTTCGAGCGCCCGGGCGCGCGCCGAAAGGCGCACGCGGTTGAAGCCGTGCAGGCTGTCGGTGCAGCTTGGCGCCAGTATCAGCCAGGCGCCGGCTTCTGCCTGCGCGCGGACGAGGCTGGGGAATTCGACATCGTAACAAATGGCGATGCCGATGCGGCCGAAATCGGTTTCGAGCACGCGCGGCGGGGCGCCGGGGGCGACGCCCCAGCTTTCAGCCTCGAAGCGGGTCATGACGCTCTTGTCCTGGATGGCGAGCCGCCCGTCCGGTGCGATCAGCGGGGCACGGTTCACCACGCGGCCGCCGATACGCCAAGGCAATGTGCCGGGCAACAGCCATAATTTGTGCCGGCGGGCGGCCTCGCGAAAACCGGCCAGCAGATCCGGCGCTGCCGCGCAAACGGCGTCGAGCTCCGCCGAGGGGGTGCCCGCGCCGGGGAAACACGCGGCGGCATCCATGCTGGCGTATTCCGGCAGCACGGCGAGTGCTGCCCCGCCGGCGGTGGCGTCGCCCAGGACGGCGTCCACCTTCTGCCAGAAGGTGTCCAGGTCGGCGGGCCCGGTAATCGGGTATTGCGCCAGCGCGAGCCGCATCTCGCTCATCGACGCCGGCTCACGGCAAGGGGTCTCCGTAGAGGCTTTTCAGCCAGAAAATCATCGGTTTGGCGCTTTCCGCCGGCTCATCGATGTCCTTCCAGGACATCTCGGCGGAGAGTGCCGCGTGTTTGACGTAGCCCCGATGGCTCCAGAAGCCATCGAGCGCGGTCGCGCCAGGCGGCCGCAATTTGTGATCCGTCGGGCGCCGGACGGCACAAAACGTGCAGAATCGCGCCTGCCCGAGCGCGCGCGCCCGTGCTTCGCGCAATTCGAAGAATTTTACGCCGATGCCCTGGCCGCGATAGGCCGCCACGAGCACCGACTCACCGAAATAGAAGAAGTCGTTCAGGCGCAGCCCGGCCGCCAGAAAAGGTGCCTGCACGTCCTGGCTCGCCTCGCTCATCGGCAGGCAGGTGCTTGCGCCGACGACCGCAGAGCCGTCTTGCGCGACAGCAACACCCGCGCCGGGGGCGTTTACATAGGTTTGCAGGTAGCGCGCCTCATAAGCTTCCGAGCCGTCATACAGGTAGGGCCAGGAGCGGAATACGGTGACGCGCAACCGTGCCAGTGCCGGCAGCAATGGGGCCAATGCGGCGCCCTGCTCCATCGCCACGGTTACACCGCCGAGCGCCATCTGGTTGGGCAACAATTCTACTGCGCTGGGCACCCGGAGCGGGTTTTCCGCGCGCCGGTGCTCACGGCCAAGCGGCCGCTCCACTCGGGTGTGCGAAAACCAATTCCGGACTGCGCCAAAAGGCGCCTCCGACTCAGCACAGCGAATTGTTGCCCGACTTCCATGCTCCCCTCCCCGCGTCCATTACCTTCGTCGAAGCGGGAGGGGAGTAAAACTCAGCCTTTAGTAGGGGGCATAGCCCGGGGCCGGGCACTGATAGGGATACGGATAGGCACACCCGTATCCGTATGGGCCACCGTAATAGGCGCCGCCGCCGACGACCGGTCCACCCCAGCCATATCCGCCCCAACCGTGACCACCCCAGCCGCCGCCCCAGCCATAGCCGCCGCGCCAGCCGTAGCCTCCATAACCGCCGCGCCAGCCCCCGCCGCCGTAACCGCCATGCCAACCGCCACCATAACCGCCGCGGCCGCCGGCATCTCCGACGTGTCCGCCGCCGCCCCAGCCGCCGTGACCGCCGGCAAAACCGGCGTGACCGCCGCCGCCACCGCCGCGCGGCGCCGCCTGTGCCGGCCCCGCGAGCAACCCCGCGGCGAGCACGGCACCGGCCAGCCCTAAGCCCGATATGCCCGCTTTCAGGTAAGATTTTTTCGGGCAAGATTTCAGATATGTCATTGAATGCGCCTCCATTAGCGCTTGGGTCACATATTGGGTGCCGCTGGCCTCACGGCATGACAAGTTTATGTGCGAAGAGTATCGGCGCTGGCCCGCTGCGCCCTGGGTGGCGCCGCTGGCCGGCCGCAGCATAATACCGACCAAGGTTCCGGAGGCCCTGCCATGCGCCAAGCCCATGCACTGCTACTTGCCACAAGCTGCCTCGCCGGACCGCTGTCGGCTCACGCCGACCCGGCGCTCGACCAGGCGATCGGCAGCACTTTCCGGACCAAGCGGTTCGTCGCCCGTGACACGATGCGCCACCCGGCGGCGGAACTGACCTTTTTCGGCCTGCGCCCTAAAGCCACGGTGGTCGAGATCTGGCCCGGCGGCGGCTACTGGAGCGAAATCCTGGCGCCCTACCTGCATGGGTTCGGAACCTATTATGTCGCACTGCCCGACAGCCCGGACCCGGATGACCAGAAGGAGGCCGCCGCCTTCCGCGCCAAGGTCGACGCCGACCGGCCGGCATTCGGCCGCATCGTTTTGACCGGCCTGGGTCATGGCCATACCGACATCGCCCCGCCCGGCAGCGCCGATTTCGTGCTGACCTTCCGAAACGTGCACAACTGGATGTACGAGGGCGATGCGGACGAAATGTTTGCCGCGTTCTACCGGGCGCTGAAGCCGGGCGGCATTCTGGGCGTCGAGGAGCATCGGGGCCGCGCCGACAAGCCGCAGGACCCGAAGGCAGAAAACGGCTACGTGCGGCAGGACTACACCATTGCGCTGGCAAGGAAGGCCGGCTTCGTGCTGGCGGGGAGTTCGGAAATCGACGCCAACCCGCGCGACACCAAGGAATGGCCGAAGGGGGTATGGACATTGCCGCCAACGTTCGCGCTCGGCGACAAGGATCGTGCCAAATATGCCGCGATCGGGGAGGCGGATAATTTCGTGCTGAAATTTCAGAAGCCGCAAAGTTGAGTAAGAAAGCAGTTCTTTTTTGAAAAAAAGAACCAAAAAACTTTTAACCATTGCGACGCCACCGAATTAGTCCCGTTCGAACTGGCTGCTGGACGCAATGAGTAAAAGTTGTTTGCTTCTTTTTTTTCAAAAAAGAAGTGCTTCCTTCTTACGGCGTATATAATTTTTTGCTTCCCTGCGTCGTTGTCCAGGTTTTATGACAGCAGCCTTTAAGGGAAGTGCGGACCGCTTATGACCCTATCACAGCTCGGGCGCCGCTGCGCTGCCGCGGCGGCCCTGTCGCTGCGCTTCGCCTACGGTGCTCCGGTGCCGACAAGTAACCCCGCGCCGCTGCCGGCGGCCGCCCCCACCGCCGACATCGAGCCGGTAAAGGATACCTATTTCGGCACCACGCTGACCGACAATTATCGGTGGATGGAGGGTGACCCGACCAGCCGATTCCGCGATTTTCTCACCGCCAGCAGCCAATTCGCCGACAGCCAGATCGCCCGCGTGGAGGGCCGCGACAAGATCTATACCGACATCGACAGGTTCAGCCTGCCTTACGTCGTGGTGTCGGACATGACCCCCGACGGCGAGACGCTGTTCTATCTGAAGCGTGGCCCGGCGGACGATGTCGCGCGCCTCACCATGCGCGGCGGCAACAGCGGCGACGAGGAGGTGCTGGTGGACCCCGAGGCGCTGCCCGATGCGCCGCCAAATTCCGAAATCGACCAGATCGCACCGTCGCGCGATGGCACCTACGTCGCCTTCGGCCTGGCCGACCAGGGACCCGACAGCACCGTGCTGCGCATCTACGACACCGCGCACCAGAAATCCCTGAACGAGCGCATTTCGGGGGCGCGCTTCGCCGCTGTCGCCTGGCTACCCGACAGCTCCGGATTTTACTACACGCGGCCGGTGGACCGCGGACCGACCAACCGCCGCTTTTTGCGCCTGGGTGTGTTCCTCCACCGGCTGCGGACCGACCCCGACCACGACCGCCTGATCCTCGACGCGGCCAAACTCAAGATGCCGTTCCATGCCGCCACCATCGTGCCGCGCATCGTGCTGCCGCCGGCATCGGACTATGCGCTTGCCGTGCTTTCCGACGGCGTCAGCCAGGAGCTGGCCGTTTATGCCCTGCCGCAGAGCCAGGTTCTGGAGGAATCGGATCCCTGGCGGCCGCTCGCGACACAGGGCGATAGCGTGACCGAGGTATCGGTCAGCGGCTCGCTCGCGTTTCTGCTGACCCATGCCGGCGCGCCTACCGCGCGGGTCGTGACCGAGGATCTGGCCGATCCGGGGTTTGCGACCGCGCGCACGATCATGCCCGCGGGCGACGGGGTTATTACCGGCATCGCCGCGGCGTCCGACGCGCTGTATGCGGCGCGGCGACAGGGGTCGGGCATGGAATTGCTGCGCCTCGACTATAATCAGACGGTGCCGGAGCATGTCCGCCTGCCGTTCGCGGGCACGATTGCGCCGGCGTATGACGGCCCCGGCGGTCTGATCGCCGACCCCCGGTCGGACGGCGTGTTTCTCAGCCTGGAATCGTGGATGCATCCGAAGACCTGGCTGCATTACGACCTGCGGGTTCACCGCGTGGTCGATCCCAGCGTGGTGCCGGATTTCCCGCGCGATGTCGCGGCGTATCAGTCGATCGAAACCACCGCGACCGCCAGGGATGGCACCAAAATCCCTCTCTCGCTCATCGCCAGGCGTGATGTGGCGCACGACAAGGCGCGCCCGGTGCTGCTCGAAGCCTATGGCAGCTACGGTTATGCCTACGATGCGCGTTTCCTGCCGGCCGCCCTGGCCTGGGCCGACCAGGGCGGAATTTACGCGGTGGCGCATGTGCGCGGGGGCGGTGAACTTGGCCTGCCCTGGCGGGATGCGGGCCGATTGGCGGCGAAGTCGAACAGTAGCACCGACCTGCTGGCATGCGCCGACGAGCTGGTCGCGGAGGGCTACACGGTCCCGGCCAAGACAGCGGCCGCCGGCACGAACGCGGGTGCCATTGCGGTTGCGGGCGCGATGCTGCGCCGGCCGGATGCCTTTCGCGCCGTGTTGCTGCGTGCCGGCCTGCTCAACCCGCTGCGGTCGGAAGAATATGCCGATGGCGTTGTCAATGTCGCCGAATTCGGCAGTGCGCGCGATCCCACCCAGTTTCCTTCGCTGCTGGCGATGGATGCCTACCATAACGTAAAGGACGGGACGCCTTACCCGGCCGTGCTGCTTACCGGCAGCCTGAACGATTCCCACGTGCCCGCGTGGCACGCCGCGAAAATGGCCGCCCGCCTGGCCGCGGCAACCAGCAGCGGGCGGCCTATCTTCCTGCGGGTGTCGCAGGATGCATCCCGCCCTGGGCACGAACAGCGGGAAATGCTGGAGGCGGAGGAAATTTCGTTCCTACTTTGGCAACTTGACGAGCCGGATTTTGCCCAGGGGCCTCCGCCGGCGCCGGCGCATCCTAAGAAGACACGGCGGCATTCGAAGGTTTAGGAAGGACCAATTTCTTTTTTGAAAAAAGCAACAAAAAACTTTTGCTTATAAGCGGCGGCCGGTCCGGCGGGGCGACTCGGTGGGGGGCATCGTGCTGGCGGCTACGCCTACACACAGAACGCCCGCGGATAGCGGCACAAGCCACACCGGCCTTACCAGCAGGGGGACGAATAATTTCAGCCACGCGACATTGCCGAAAGTGTGCACGATGCTGTGCTGAAGGGTCTGCGGCGCGTCCTGCACCAACTCGGCGAGGCCCTGAACCAGGGTGAGCCCGTCCGGTGGCAGCACCATCAGCGCAAACGCGGTGACGAGCAGAACGGCGGCGAAAACGGTGAAGATTCGGGACATGATCACGGTATCCCCATTGTGCGGCGGAACGCGGGCCGCTGTCCATGTCGCAGGGAAGCTATGGGCGCCCTCTCGAACAATTTTCCCGTACCGCCCCTGGCGCGGCACACACGACGTATAGCGGTCTCATCCTGCCGCAATCCTAACACCGGCGCGGCGCCGTTGCCGGCGCCACCCCGGTGGTGCTACCGCCGCCGCCGCCCGGTGATTTGAGTCATGACAGAATTCGAGAGTCCGATCGTCGCCGTGGTGGTTCCCGTCAGGAACGAGGCACCGAACATCGCGCCGTTGATCGGTGAAATTCGTGCCGCCCTCGCCGGCCTTGCCCATGAAATCGTCTATGTCGACGATGGCAGCACCGACGAGACTCCGGCCGCCCTGGCGGCGGCGGCGCGGACAGCGCCGCTTCTGCGGCGCCGCCACCGCACCAGTTGCGGCCAGAGCGCGGCGATCGTAACCGGGGTGCGGGCGGCGACCGCGCCGTGGATCGCCACGCTGGATGGCGATGGCCAGAATGACCCGGCCGATATCCCCGCGTTGCTCGCCCGCGCCCGCATGGAAGCAGAGGCGACGCCCGCAATCGTGCTGATCGCGGGCCACCGCACCCGCCGCCGCGACAATCGCTTGAAGCGGTTCACATCCCGCTTTGCCAACAGCCTGCGCGCCACCCTGCTCGGCGATGCAACGCCCGACTCAGGCTGCGGCCTGAAGGTTTTCTCCCGGGAGGCGTTTCTCAGCCTGCCGGCGTTCGACCATATGCACCGGTTCCTGCCCGCCCTCTTCATCCGTGCTGGCGGACGCGTCATTAGCGTGCCGGTCAATCATCGGCCGCGCATTCGGGGTGCCTCGAAATACGGCACCCTCGATCGCGCGCTGGTCGGAATCGTGGACCTCGCCGGCGTCGCCTGGCTGCAACGCCGCTGGCAACGACCGGTTGTCGAGGTACCAGACGAAAATAAGTAGGGCGAAAGAGTCCTTGCGAGATCCGCCGCCCAAACAAGCCGCTATTGCTTTGGCGGCGCCGATTGCTGCGGCTGCGGATGCTGCTGTGCCTGTGATGCCGCCGCCTGCGCCTGTGCTTCGCGCTGGTGTTTAACAGCCTCGTGGTGGCCGATGACGCAGCCCGCGGCCGCGCCGAGGATGGCATGGTGGCCGGCCACGTGTCCGGCCACGCCGCCCACCGCGGCCCCGGTGGCACATCCGGCATAGGCGCCGGCTGGCGCGGCCAACAGAAAAGCGGTCGCGAGAAAGAGTGCAGTGCGCATTTGGATCCCCGTCAGGCTGAACCCGAACAACGCACAGCAGCGCGAAATCGTTGCCGCCTCTCCTCACCACCTTACGTCAGATCGAATTGCAGCGCCGCCAGCCGCGCATAGAGCCCTTCGCTGCGCGCCAACGCGTCGTGCGTGCCGCTTGCGACGATGCGGCCGGCCTCCATGACCAGTATCCGGTCCGCCCGCCGCACCGTTGCCAGGCGATGTGCGACCACCAGCGTGGTGCGGGCATGCCCCAATACCATCAGCGCGTGCTGAACTGCCTGTTCCGACTCCGCATCCAATGCGCTTGTCGCCTCATCGAGCAGCAGGATCGGCGCGTCCCGCAGGATGGCGCGCGCAATGGCGACCCGCTGGCGCTGGCCGCCGGACAGGCGCACGCCCTTCTCGCCAAGAAACGTATCCAGCCCCTGCGGCAAGTCGAACAGAAAATCCGCCGCCGCCGCCTCGACGGCGGACCTGATTTCCGCCTTGTCGGCATCGGGTTTGCCGTAACGAATATTTTCGGCGGCGCTCGCGCTGAAAATAATCGGGTCCTGCGGCACCACGGCGATGCGGCGGCGGACGGACGCCGGCGCCGCATGGCGGATATCGACGCCATCGATACGAATGGCGCCATGATCCACATCGTAGAAGCGCAGCAGCAACTGAAAGACCGTGGTCTTGCCGGCGCCCGAGGGCCCGACGATGGCCACGGTTTCACCGGGTGCCACGCGGGCGGAAAATCCGTCCAGCGCCGCGGTTTCGGGTCGGCTTGGATAGGTGAAGGTGACGTCGTCGAACTCGATCGCGCCGCGAGCCGGTTCCGGCATGATCATCGGCGCCGCCGGGGCGGCCACCGCCGGGCGGGCGGCGAATAGTTCGGCCAGGCGTTCGGCGGCGCCGGCGGCGCGTTGCACCTCGCCCCATAATTCGCTGAGCGTGGCGCCGGAAGTGGCCAGCATGACCGCGTAGAACACGAAGGCGGTTAACTGTCCCCCGGTCATGCGGCCGGCGATGACGTCGCGGCCGCCGACCCAAAGGCTGAACGTAATTGCACCAAATCCGAGCAGGATAACCGCGACCAGCAGCAAGGCGCGGGTGCGGATGCGTTTTACGGCGGCGCCGACGGATTGCTCCACGCGGGTGCCGTAACGGGAAATATCGATCGGCTCGTGGGTGAAGGCCTGCACGGTGGTGAGGCCGGTCAGCGTCTCCTCCGCATAGGCGCCGAGATCGCCTACGCGGTCCTGCGCGATGCGCGACAATTTACGTTCGCGGCGGCCGAATACCAGTAGCGGCACGACAACGGCGGGCACGACGAGAAAAATGATGCCGGCGAGTTTTTCGCTGGTGAACAGCAGCATGACGAAGGCGCCGATCAGCGTGAGGCCGTTTCGGACCCACATGGAAATCGCGGAGCCGACGAGCGTCTGCAACAATGTTATATCGGCGGTCATGCGCGACAGGATGTCGCCGGTGCGGGCAGTTTCGAAGAATTCCGGGCTGAGGGTGATGATGTGGCCGTAGAGCGTGCGGCGCAGGTCGGCGGAGACGCGTTCGCCGAGCCAGGAGACGAGGGCGAAACGGGTGGACGTGGCACAGGCGAGTGCGGCCACGACACCGAACATGGTGAGCGCGGCGGCATTCAGGGAAGCCGTGCTATGGCCGGCAAAACCATGGTCGATCAGTTGGCGCACGCCCTGCCCGATGGCGAGCAGAAGGCCGGTGGCGGCGAGCAGGGAAACCGCGGCACCGGCCGCGTGCCAGAGGTAGGGGCGCAGGTAGGGCAGCAGCAGCCGTAATGCGATGAGGCGGCTGGACGCCGGTTTTGTTTGCAGCCTTTGTGTTTCGCTCACGTGAAGCGCCGCAGCAGGGCCTGGGCACTGGCGATGCCGATTGCCGAGGCGGCGCCGGTGACGAAACAGCCCCAGGCCATGTCGGTGGCGGTCAGATAAAATGTCCAGGGGCGGATGAGGGCGAAATTTGTCAGATCGAAACATGCGTAGGTGAACAGGCCGAACAGGGCGCCGAACATGAAGTTCTGCCAGATTGTCTGCGCACCCGGTGTCGAGGGCACGACGAAGACCATGATGCCGGCGATCTGCAGCAGATAGAAAAGGATGGCGGGCTGGCCACGGAATTTATCCAGCAGGATGTCGCCGAGCGTCTGTTTGTAGGCGGGGGCGACAAACAGGGTGATCCAGCCGACATCGATGATACCGAAGGCGAGGAGGGTTGTTACGTAGGTGATAGTGTAGCGTAGCATTTGGACTCCTGAACTTTTATCCATGAGTAAAGGTTTTTTGGTTCTTTTTTTCAAAAAAGAACTTCTTCCTTACTCCTCCTGCTCCAGAAAAAACTGATCCGCCTCCTCATCATAATTGAACAGCTCGGCGAACCGCGCCCAACCAATCACGGCGCGCAACGTATCCTCCGCGTAGTCAGGCGACATATGGTCCTCCAACTCATCGCGGAAGCGGGCGGCGTTGGCGCGGTGGTTCCAGCGTTCGTCGAGCACGGCGCGGATGTTGGCGGCCATTTTGACGCGGCTGCGCAGGGCGGCTTCGAACAGGGCGCGGCGTTCGTCGGTGTCGCCGTCGGCGAATTTCTTGCCGTTTTCGGTGAGGCGGATGTCGCCTTCCTCCAGCACGGCGAAACCGAGCAGGTGGAGTGTTTCGCCGAGCGGCAGCAGTTCGTCGAGTTCCAGTTGCAGGGCGGCGGCGAGCGGCGGCAGGTCGGCGCGGCCCTTGTACGGCTCCATGGCGAGCGTTTCCATCAGGCCGGCGAGCAGGTTCGTGCTGACGAAATGCAGCGCGTGGATTGTCTCGGCGGTGGTGGTTTCTATTGTGCCGGGGGTGGTGGGCGCCGGCACGCTGGTGGCGCGGCGGGTCATCAGGGCGTAGATGTCGTCGACGAACTTGCGGAATGCGGCGTCGTGGCGGTTGCGCGGGTGGGGGAAGGGCACGCGCAGTTCCTGTGCGACGCGACCGGGGTTTGAGGAGAACACCAGGATGCGGTCGCACATCAGCACCGCTTCCTCGATGTTGTGGGTTACCATCAGAATGGATTTAACCGGCAGCTTGTCTTCCATCCAGAGGTCGATGAGGTCGGTGCGCAGTGTTTCCGCGGTCAGAACGTCGAGCGCGGAAAATGGTTCGTCCATCAGCAGCAGGTCGGGGTGGACGACGAGGGCGCGGGCGAGGCCGACGCGCTGGCGCATGCCGCCGGACATTTCTTTCGGGTAGGCGTCCTCGTAGCCGCCGAGGCCGATGAGGTCGATGGCTTCCTCGGCCCGGTCCTCGCGCACCTTGCGGGCGACGCCCTGGGCTTCGAGGCCGAGCTCGACGTTTTCCTGCACGGTGAGCCAGGGGAA
>Ga0116226_10003687_pt1 | contig 13501 bp, 11 predicted proteins | sample S1TSphfallax_FD_89692 | JGI IMG/M metagenome (GOLD analysis project Ga0116226, IMG submission 89692) | Host-associated microbial communities from peat moss isolated from Minnesota, USA - S1T2_Fa - Sphagnum fallax MG | ecosystem: Host-associated > Plants > Peat moss > Unclassified | place: USA...
GGCCCGCATCAAGCAGATCAAGGCGCAGATCGAGGAGACCACCTCGGACTACGACCGTGAGAAGCTGCAGGAGCGTCTCGCCAAGCTGGCCGGCGGCGTCGCCGTCATCAAGGTCGGCGGCAACTCCGAGGTCGAGGTGAAGGAGCGCAAGGATCGCGTCGATGACGCTCTGCATGCGACCCGCGCCGCTGTCGAAGAAGGCATCGTCGCCGGTGGCGGCGTGGCCCTGCTGCACTCGATCAAGGCCCTGAACGATCTGAAGCCGGCCAATGAAGACCAGAAGGTCGGTATCGAGATCATCCGTCGCGCTCTGCAGGCGCCGGTGCGCCAGATCGCCGAGAATGCCGGTGCCGATGGCGCCGTCGTCGCCGGCAAGATCCTGGAAAGCAAGGACACCAATTTCGGCTATGACGCTCAGAAGGGTGTCTATGGCGATATGGTCAAGGCCGGCATCATCGATCCGACCAAGGTCGTGCGCTATGCGCTGCAGGACGCCGCGTCGGTCGCTGGCCTGGTGATCACCACCGAGGCCCTGATCGCCGAGAAGCCCGAGAAGAAGTCGGCTCCGGCCGGCGGCCCGGGTGGCATGGGCGGCATGGACGGCATGGACTTCTAAGTCCAAGCCATCCAGCTCAGGTAAAGAAGGGCCGCATCCGAAAGGATGCGGCCTTTTTTTCAGGCCGCCTTGGCCATTACCATCCCGCTGACGATTTCGGCGGTGGCGGCCGACAGGGTCCAGCCGAGATGGCCGTGGCCGGTATTGTAGAATACCCGCCCATGCCGGCCGGGGCCCACGCGCGGCAGCATGTCGGGCATCATCGGCCGCAAGCCGCACCAGGGAATGACGCGCGCGGTCTCCATCTCGGGAAACAGGCGGCGGCACCAGTTGGTCAGAGGGGCGATGCGATCGGCGCGGATATCGCGATTTTCCCCATTGAACTCGGCCGTGCCGGCGACGCGGAAACGGTCCGCACCCAGGCGGCTGGTGACGATCTTGCTGTCGTCGTCGAGCAGGCTGACCCAAGGGGCGGCGGCCCGGCTTTTCGCGTCGTCGAGATGGATGGTGATGGAATAGCCCTTGACCGGATAGACATTGACCCGGTCGCCGGCCATCGCGGCGAACCGTCGGCTGGCGGTCCCCGCGCACACCACAACCGCGTCGAACTGCTCGCTATGGGCGACGTCCTGGCTGGTCCAGTCGATCCGCACCCCATTCGCGCCCGGTGACAGGTTGGTCACTTCGCTTTCGAAGCGAAAGGTCACGCCCTGGCGGGCGCAGGCATCTGCCAGGCCGCGGGTGAATTTGTGGATGTCGCCGGTCGAGTCGGATTCGGTGAAGAACCCGCCCACGCAGGGGTCGCGCAAGGAGGGCTCGATCCGCTCCATTTCGTCTTGCGTCACTTCGCGCCGGTCGAGGCCGCCCTCGATCAGCAGCGCGTTGACCCGGCGGGCATGGTCCAGGCTCTCGGTCCGGCGATAGATGTGCAAGATACCGCGCCTTTCCAGGTCGAAGGCGATCTGCTCGCGTTCGGCCAGCTCGAACAGGCGCTTGCGGGCGGCGAGTGCCAGCTTGACCGTCCGCACCGTGTTGCCGCGATAGTCGGGGATCTGGCCGATGAATTCGCCCATCCACGAATATTTGTGCCAGGTCGGGCTTGGGTTGACCAGCAAAGGGGCGGCCGGCGTCAGCAGCCATTTGAGCCCTTTGACCACGGTGGACCAACTGTTCCACACTTCGGCATTGCTGACCGAAAGCTGGCCGCCATTGGCAAACGACGTCTCCATCGCGGCGTAGCGCTGGCGATCGAACAAGGTGACGTCAAAGCCCTGCTCGCGCAGGGTATAAGCGGTGGTTACGCCGGTGATGCCGGCGCCGAGAACGGCGATGCTGCGCATGATTGTCTCCGGGTGCGCGACAGAAACAGGGGTGGGCGAACCCACCCGGTGATCCCCATCTGTCACGGTACCTGAGAGCTTACCCGTCCCTTGCGAGCGGGCTTCCCCTTCGGTGGAGCCGGTCAAGCCGGCCCTCTCTCCAGAGCGTTCAACGATACGGTCCCGGTTGCCTGAGAGTTTCCTGGGGGGTTGCTCCTTCGGCGGTGGTCAGCAGACCACTCTCTCCCGTATCGCTTGGCGAACGCGGCGGAGTGTAGCGAGCAGGCTCGTGTCCGTCCACTGATTAGACGTCCGAGGCTTCGCCCAGCAATCATCGATCAGGACTCCATTGCGCCGGCCTTCCTGTGGCATATAAGGCGGCCACGCCATAGGAACCCCGCCGCCCATGATCCGTTTCGACAATATCAGCAAGCAGAACGCCCATCGCATCCTGTTCTTCGAGAGCTCGGCGGCGCTCAATCGCGGTGAGAAGGTCGGGCTGGTCGGTCCCAATGGCGCCGGCAAGACGACCTTGTTCCGCATGATCACCGGCGAGGAAGAGCCGGATGATGGTCAGGTGTCGGTCGAGAAGCAGGTCACCATCGGCTATTTCAACCAGGATGTCGGCGAGATGGCCGGCCGCAGCGCGGTCGCGGAAGTGATGGATGGCGCCGGACCGGTTAGCGCGGTGGCGGCTGAGCTGAAAACACTCGAAGAGGCCATGTGCGATCCCGACCGCGACGATATGGAGGCCATTGTCGAGCGCTATGGCGAAGTCCAGGCGCGCTTCGAGGAACTGGGCGGCTACGAGCTCGAGGGGCAAGCCCGCGAAGTGCTGGCCGGCCTCAGCTTCAGTCAGGAAATGATGGACGGCGATGTCGGAGCGCTGTCGGGCGGGTGGAAGATGCGCGTGGCTTTGGCCCGCATTCTGTTGATGCGCCCCGACGCCATGCTGCTCGACGAGCCCTCCAACCATCTCGATCTCGAAAGCCTGATCTGGCTGGAACAGTTTCTCAAGGGCTATGACGGCGCCCTGCTGATGACCTCGCATGACCGCGAATTCATGAACCGCATCGTCACCAAGATCATCGAGATCGATGGCGGCTCGCTGAACTCCTATTCCGGCGACTATGCCTTCTATGAACAGCAGCGGGCGCTGAACGAGAAGCAACAGCAGGCCCAGTTCGAGCGGCAGCAGGCCATGCTGGCCAAGGAAATCAAATTCATCGAGCGCTTCAAGGCCCGCGCGTCCCATGCCAGTCAGGTCCAGAGCCGGGTCAAGAAGCTCGACAAGATCGAGCGCTTCGAGCCGCCCAAGCAGCGCCAGGTCGTCGCCTTCGATTTTCTGCCGGCGCCCCGCTCGGGCGACGATGTCGCGGTGCTGAAGGAGGTCCGTAAGGCCTATGGCAGCAAGACCATCTATGACGGCCTCGACCTGATCATCCGCCGCAAGGAGCGCTGGTGTGTCATGGGCGTCAATGGCGCCGGCAAATCGACCCTGTTGAAGCTGGTCGCCAAAGTGGCGCAACCGGACGGTGGCAGCGTCGCGGTCGGGGCCAGTGTCAAGATGGGCTATTTCTCGCAGCATGCGATGGATGTGCTCGGCGGCGACGAGACCATCTTCGAATTCCTCGAACGAAGCTTTCCCAAGGCCGGGCAGGGATCGCTCCGCGCGCTGGCCGGCTGCTTCAATTTCTCCGGTGACGATGTCGAGAAGAAGTGTCGCGTCCTGTCGGGCGGCGAAAAGGCCAGGCTGGTGATGGCGGCCATGCTGTTCGATCCGCCGAATTTCCTGGTGCTCGACGAGCCGACCAACCATCTCGATCTCGACACCAAGCAGATGCTGATCAAGGCGCTGGCGACTTACGAGGGCACCATGCTGTTCGTGTCGCATGACCGCCATTTCCTGGCGGCGCTCTCCAATCGGGTGCTGGAGCTGACGCCCGACGGCGTTCACCAATATGGCGGCGGCTACACCGACTATGTGGCGCGGACCGGGCAGGAAGCGCCCGGTCTGCGCAGCTGAGCGGCGTTACTGGTCGCCGAGGCTCAGCCTCTCGATCAGCGTCTGGGCGGTCGCCGCCGACGAGGCGGGGTTCTGGCCGGTGATCAACAGACCGTCGCTGACCACATAGGACGCCCAGTCCTGCCCCTTGGAATAGAGGCCGCCCTTGGCTTTGAGGTCGTCTTCGACCAGGAAGGGCACCACCTTGGTCAGCCCCACGGCCTCTTCCTCGGTGTTGCTGAAGCCGGTGACCTTCTTGCCCTCGACCAGCGGTCTGCCGTCCGGCGTCTTGACATGGCGCAGAACGCCCGGCGCGTGGCAGACCAGGGCTGCGGGCTTGCCGGCGGCGAGGAAGGATTGGATCAGCTCGATCGAAGTCCGGTCTTCCGCCAGATCCCACAGCGGTCCGTGACCGCCCGGATAGAACACCGCGTCGAAATCCGCCGCCGAGACGCTGTCCAGGCGCAGGGTGGCGGCCAGTTGCGATTTCGCGGCGGCATCGTCCTCGAAGCGACGGGTGAGGTCGGTCTGGAAAGCGGGCTCGCTGCTCTTGGGGTCGAGCGGCGGCTGCCCGCCCTTGGGGGAGCCCAGCACGATCTCGGCACCGGCATCCTTGAAAGCGTAATAGGGCGCGGCCAGTTCCTCGAGCCAAAATCCGGTCTTGTGGCCCGTATTGCCCAGTTGGTCATGCGAGGTCAGAACCATCAGAATTTTCATGTTGCGTCTCCTGTTGATAAAAATAGTAGACCAGTCGTCTTGAAATGACCGGCATTCCGTGCGGTGAGTTGCTTTCCCGTCGAAGCTAGAGGCTGAGGATCTGGCGAGTCGTCGTCATCGCCGTGTCGAAGGGCTGGGGGCTGCGGACGATCTTCACCATCACACTGGCCCCCAGCCATAAGTGATAGAGATTTTGCGCGATATCGTCGGGCTCTCCCTCGACCGTGAGCGATCCCTCCGCCACGCCGGCGGCGATGGCCCGACCCAGGCGGGAAATGATCCCCGATGTGCCGCGCTTGAGGGCGGCGCGCATCACGTCCGACAGGTCGGCGACTTCCGCGGCCAGCTTGACGGCCAGGCACTTGCCCTGACACTCATCGAAAGACTGGTTATCCTGCCAGTGCCGCCAGTAGGTCATCAGGCGTTGCGCCATGGTCAGGCCGGGCAGGCCAAGCGTCTCATCGAGATCGGCCAGATAAGCCTCGAAGTAGCTGTCCAGCAGCGCCTCGCCAAAAGCGTCCTTCGAGCTGAAGTAATGATAAAAGGACCCCTTCGGCACGCCGGCCGTGGCCAGAATCTCGTTCAGCCCGACCGCCGAGAACCCCTTGCCGGCCATGATGCGCTGGCCGGTTTCGAGGATGGTTCGACGAACATCTGAGGATGCGCTGCTCATCGGCTGGATCATAGGGATGAATAGACCAGTCGTCTAGTCCTTTGTTTCGTGACAGTGGCGGCCCAGGACGCTGGTTCCTATTGCGCCGCTTTCTGGATTGGGATCGGCACGCCGTTGGCCGCCAACAAGGACCGCAGATCGCGGATCGGCGGGAAGACTTCCCTGTTCCAGTCCGCGCCCTGGCGGTCATGGGCGGCCTGCTCCATCTCGACGATCGCGCGGTCTTCGGCGAAGATCGATTCGGTGAACCAGACCAGGGCCGGCCAGGCCAGATCGAGAATCGCGCCGAATTTGGGCCGGCGAACCGAGAGCAGCCCGAAGGTCCGGTTGAGTCTCTGGGCCGCATCGACCGGCGTATAGGCGATCCACAGATGCATCACCGGATCCTCGCCCGAGGTCCAGATCTTCAAGGTCTGATAGGGATATTCCGTGCGGATGGTCATCAGGTCGCGGTGGACCGGCGCCTCCGACGAGGTCTTTCGCATGCCCATGATCACCGCCTCGCCCAAAGGCTGCTTTCCGCCGGTACGGGCGAAGCTGTAATCGATCTCGAGCCAGTCCTCGCCCATGCGCCGGTCGAGATAGCGGGGGGCTATCTGCCCCATCAGGCGGCGATGCAGGAACTGATGGTTCATATCCATCAGATTCTCGTGCATGAAGGTGTAGTGGCAATTGACCTGCTTGCCGAAATAGCGGGTCTTGAACGCCTTGTCATGAGCGGCGCCGAGCGGCCCCAGTTCGGTCACCGCCGCCGGATCGCCCGGCCAGATCAGGATCAGCCCATCCTGCTCGCGGCAGGGAAAGGCGCGCACGGCGTTGGGCAGCTTGTTCTTGCCCAGATAGGGGATGTCGATGCAATTGCCCGAGGCGTCATAGGTCCAGCCATGATAGCCGCAGCGGACCGCGCAATCGGTCACGACGCCTTTGGACAAGGGAATCTGCCGGTGGGCGCAGCGATCCTCAAGGGCGAACACCGGCTTCCCTGGCGGGCGAACCAGCACGATGGGCTGGCCGGCAAACTGGGTTGGGTAACTCTTGCCCGGCTTCAATTCCCGCGACCAGGCGACGGGATACCAATGGTCGGGATGGGCGCCCACACGGCGGAGATCGTGGAGTTCGCGCTCACCTATATCTGTGATGTCAGGCATGGGTGCTCCTGTCCAGCGGTCACGACCGAAGATAACATTACAGGATTTTTTGCCGCTCGACCTGTGTTCGTCTCCTGCCATCGGGCTTGGGTAACGCGGCGATGAATGCCTTGACCACCGAGGCGGCATTCTCCGCCGCCAGGGTCATGAACAGATCCGTCCGGTTGGCGTCGGTCTCGCCACCCGCCAGATCCGACAGGCTGCGGAAGGCGATGAATGGAACGCCGTTGACAAAGGCAACCTGGGCCACTGCGGCGCTTTCCATATCCGTGGCGCGGGCCTTCCAGGCGCTATAAAGCCAGTCGCGGAACTTGGCATTGTCGACGAAACTCATCGTACTGACGCCGACGCCGCCGACCACCACGTGCGGCGGCTGGTCGAGACAATGTCTGTCCGAGGCGCAGGCATTGAGGCTAAGGCTTGCGGCGACTTTGCGCGCCGTCTCGAGCAAAGCGGGGTCGACCTTGAAGCTCTGATGGAATTCGTGGTTGGTATCGACCTTCTTCGAGGCGATCACGCCATAGGCGGGCAGGCCGGAGATCATCTCATCTTCCATCCATTGCGGCGCCTTGGCGTCATCGGCAGTCTCGCGCATGATGACGCTCTCCAGCGGCTCGGCCCATTCCTCGGGCACCACCACATCGCCGACATGCAGGCTGGGGTCTATCCCGCCGGCGATGCCGGAAAAGACGATCCGCTCGACCTTGAAGCGATCGATCAGGCTTTGGGCCGTCAAGGCGGCGTTGACCATGCTGACGCCGCTTTCCGCCAGCAGCACCGGATGGCCTGCCAAAGTCCCGGCGATGATCTCGGCGCCATGCAGCTGATAGATCTTCTTGTCGCTCAGCAGGGCGACCATGGCCGTCTTCTCGGGCGCGAAGGCGGTGATCACCGCCGTGCGCGGCGTGATGTCCAGGGTCTGGGCCGACACGGCGCCCGCCAGCACCCCGCACAGAGCCGCGCCGATCAGTTTCGCCATTTTCTTCAAAGACATGCTTATCCCACCGCGATTTTGCCGCATTCATAGTGCCTGCTCGTGCCGCATCGCCAAAGAGCTTTTCCACCGCCTCTATTGGGGGTAAACCTGTCCGCTCCTGTTCCCGGAGGCCTCATGCGCCCGCGCTTTCTGTTTCTCGCCCTGGCGACCCTGGCCTTGTGCCCGGCCCTCGCATCCGCCCAGCTGTTCAATCCCGAGAGCTTCACCCTGAAGAACGGCATGCAGGTGGTGGTCATCCCCAATCATCGGGTGCCGGTGATCAGCCACATGGTATGGTACCGGGTCGGCTCGGCCGACGAGCAGGCGGGTCATACCGGCCTCGCCCACATGGTCGAGCATATGATGTTCAAGGGCACCAAGACCGTCGGGCCCGAGGAATTCTCGCGCATCGTCGCCGCCAATGGCGGGCAGGACAACGCCTTCACCAACGAGGATTACACGGCCTTCTTCCAGAATGTCGCCGCCGACAAGCTGGAGTTGGTGATGAAGCTGGAGGCCGACCGCATGGCCAATCTGGCGCTCAAGGACGAGGCCTTCCAGAATGAGCGGCAGGTGGTGATCGAGGAGCGCCGCATGCGCACCGAGAACCAGCCCGAGGCGCTGCTGCAGGAACAGATGCGCGCCGCCCTGTTTCTCGATGGCGGCTATCACCACCCGGTGATCGGCTGGCATCAGGACATCGATGCCTACAAGGTTCAGGACGTGATCGATTTCCACCAGCGCTGGTATGCCCCCAACAATGCCATTCTGGTGGTGTCGGGCGACATCACGGCAGCCAAGCTCAAACCGTTGGCCGAGAAATATTATGGCGTCATTCCGGCCCGTCCGACCCCCGCCCGCGCCCGTCCGCTCGATCCCACCCCGGTGGCACAGCGGACCGTCGAGATTCGTGACGAGGACGTGCACCAGCCCAGCTGGACCCGCTATTACCTGGCGCCGTCCTATCATGTCGGCGACAAGCAGGATGGCGATCCGTTGCAGATCCTGGCCGAAATCATCGGCGGCGGTCCGATCTCGCGTCTTTATCAAAGCCTGGTGGTCGATCAGAAGCTTGCCGCCTCGGTCAGCGCCGAATATGACCCCGACAGTTTGGGCCAGACCATTTTCGCGGTGGCCACCACGCCGCAGCCGGGAATCGAGATGAGGACGCTGAGCGCGGCGATGACGGCACAGCTCAAGGATATTGCCGAACATGGCGTCACCGACGCCGAACTGGCCCGCGCCAAGAACAAGCTACGCGCCGAAACGGTCTATGCCCGCGATTCCTATCATACCGGCGCCATGGTGTTCGGTCAGGTCCTGACCACCGGCGGCAGGATCGAGGATGTCGAGGCGTGGCCGCAGAAGATCGCCGCCGTCACCAAGGATCAGGTGAACGAGGCGGCCAAGCGGCTGTTGCGGGACGAGAAATCGGTGACCGGCCTGCTGCTGCCCGCCAAGCCGGGCGAGGCGACGGTGGTGTCGGATCCCGACGCGGAAGGGGCGCAAGGTTTGATCGGAGGCAATGTGCGATGAAAAAGGTTCTGTTTGTCGCCGTGGCGCTGATCTGCGGTAGCCAGGCCAGCGCGCTGACCATCGAGACCGTCACCAGCCCGTCCGGTATCCAAGCCTGGCTGGTCGAGGATCACAAGAATCCGATCATCGCGCTGGATTATTCTTTTGCCGGCGGTGGCGCCTCCGATCCGGCCGGCAAAGAGGGGCTGGTCTCGATGGTGGCCGGCCTGCTCGACGAGGGCGCCGGTGACATGGATGCCCAGGCCTTCCAGGGCCGACTCGAAGATTTGGCCATCGGCCTGACCTTCTCGGCCGACGCCGACAATTTCACCGGCCGCCTCAAGACCCTGACCGACAATCGAGACGAGGCCTTCCGTCTGCTGCATCTGGCGCTGCTCAAGCCCCGCTTCGATGCCGACGCGGTGGCCCGTGTGCGGGGCCAGATGCTGGTGGGCGTCCAGCAGTCCGAGCAGGATCCGCAGAGCGTGGCCGGCCGCGCCTTCGCCGCGGCCATCTTCCCCAATCATCCCTATGGCCGCTCCAGCAGCGAGGCCAGTATCAAGGCGATCTCGGACGCCGATCTCAAGGGCTGGCCCGGCGCGCATCTGTCGCGCGACCGGCTGGTGGTCAGCGTGGTGGGCGACATCACGCCGGCCCAGCTGTCGGCGCTGCTCGACCAGACCTTCGCCGACCTGCCGGCCAAAAGCGATCAGGCCGCGATCGCCGAAGCCGAGGTGCCGACCAAGGACAGTCTCAAGATCATCCGCCGCCAGATCCCGCAGAGCGTGGTGAATTTCGGCGAGCCGGGTATCAAGCGCGACGATCCCGATTGGTACAATGCCTATGTGATGAACTACATCCTGGGCGGCGGAAGCTTTTCCTCGCGTCTGATGACCGAGGTGCGCGTCAAGCGCGGTCTGGCGTATGGCGCCTATACCGGGCTGGAACCCTATGAGCATGGCGGGATCGTCGCGGGCGAGGTGGCGACGCGCAACGACAAGGTCGCCGAGTCGCTGAAGGTCATCAAGGAAGAGCTGCGCAAGATGGGCTCGACCGAGGTAAGCGCGGCCGAACTTGCTTCGGCCAAGACCTATCTCAACGGATCCTTCCCGCTGCAGATGGATAGCACCACGGCGATCGCGGCATTGCTGACGGTCGTCCAGCGAAGCCATCTCGGTATCGATTATTTCGACCGTCGTCCCACGCTGATCAACAAGGTTTCGGCCGCCGACGTCAAACGGGTCGGCGCCAAGCTGCTCGATCCGGACAAGCTGACGGTGGTGATCGTGGGGGATCCCAAAGGGATGACTGAATGACTCTGGTCAAACGGGTCACGCGCTCGGACTCCGTGCGCGGCGTCCTGTGCTGGCTGGGGGCCCTGTTTATCCGGCTGGTGCGGGCGACCGGCTATTGGCGGGTCGAAGGCGGTCAGATTCCGGCCGCCTTCTGGCGCGAGAACAAGCCCTTCATCCTGGCCTTCTGGCATGGGCGCATCATGATGATGCCCTATTGCTGGCGCCGCGATAAGACCATCCATATGCTGATCTCGCAGCATCGCGACGGGCAGTTCATCGCCCGTACCGTGGCTCATTTCGGTATCGATACGGTGGCCGGTTCCTCCTCGAAGGGCGGATCGGCCGCGCTGAGGTCCATGCTGCGCTCGCTGAAGCAGGGCGACTGCGTCGGCATCACCCCCGACGGTCCGCGCGGTCCCCGGATGCGGGCTTCGGACGGCATCGTCCATGTGGCGCGCCTGTCCGGGGTACCGGTGATCCCGTGCGGTTTCTCGGCCCGCCGGCGCAAGGTGCTGCGCAGCTGGGACCTGTTTACTGTTGCCTTTCCCTTCACGCGGGGGGTGTTCGTCTGGGGCGAACCGATCCGCGTGCCACCGGACGCCAACGCCGAACAATTGGACCAAGCCCGCCTCGCGATCGAAACCGGCCTGACCCATGTCACCCAATCCGCCGACCGCATCATGGGCCACATCCCGGTCGAACCGGCGGTCCTATGATCCTCGGCCTTTATCGCCTGCTCACCACCCTCGGCGCACCGCTGATCCGTTTCTACCTTGAGCGCCGCCTGGCGCGTGGCAAGGAGGATCCTAACCGCTTCGCGGAGCGAATGGGCAAAGCCGGCGTGGCGCGGCCCGCAGGTGGCCTCGTCTGGCTGCACGCCGCCAGCGTCGGCGAGGCGGTGTCGATGCTCTCGGTGGTCGAGGCGCTGCAGAAGCGAGCGGGCCTGACCGTGCTGGTCACCACCGGAACCGTCACCTCGGCGGCGATGATGAAAGGCCGTCTGCCCGAAGGCGCCATCCACCAATTTGTGCCGGTCGACCGCATCGCCTGGGTGCGGCGCTTCCTGGATCACTGGAAGCCCGATCTCGCTCTGTGGGTGGAATCCGAATTCTGGCCTAACCTGCTGGTCGAGACGGCCAAGCGCAAAATTCCGCTGGTGCTGCTGAACGGCCGCATTTCCGCACGCTCTTTCCGCCGCTGGCTGAAGATGCGCGGCTTCATTGGCAAGCTTCTCGCCTGTTTCGAACTCTGTCTGGGGCAGACCGAGGAGGATGCGCGGCGCCTCGCCACCCTGGGCGCCGCCAAGACCGCCTGTCTCGGCAATCTCAAATTTGCCGCCCCTGCCTTGCCCGCCGATGAAGCGGCACTGGCTGTGCTGCTGGGGACGCTGGGCGACCGGCCGCGCTGGCTGGCGGCCAGCACCCATGCCGGCGAGGAGGCCCTGGCGGGACGGGTCCATAAGGCGCTCGGCATTCCCGACCTCGTCACGCTGATCGTGCCGCGCCATCCCGATCGCGGCGCCGAGATCGCGGTCGAACTCGAGGCGCTCGGGCTCAAGCCGACCCGCCGTTCGCTCGGCCAGCCGATCGGCGCCGTGTATATCGCCGACACGATGGGCGAACTCGGCCTGTTCTATCGCGCCGCCCCGCTGGTTTTTGTCGGCAAGAGCCTGATCGGCGAGGGCGGGCAGAATCCGCTGGAACCGGCACGGCTCGGCGCCTCGGTGCTGTTCGGCCCGCATATGGGCAATTTTGCCGACATCGCTCATCGGATGCAGGAGGAGGGGGCGGCCATTCAGGTTGCAAGCGAAGGGGATTTGGTGGCAGCCTTGGCCCGACATATCGCCGAGCCCGCCCTGGTCGCGGCGGAAGGGGAGCGGGCTAAGCGCTTCGCCTCGGCGGAAGACGGTGTTCTGGCAGCGGTGCTCGAAGCACTCCGACCCTGGCTGCCGGCTTAGGGGGGTATGATGCGGGCACCGGCATTCTGGTACAGACAGGGCATGACGGCGCGCTTGCTTACGCCGCTCGGCTGGCTGTGGGCTGCCGGCGCCGGCGCGCGCGCCGCCAAGCCGGCCCGGCATCGCTCACCGATTCCGGTCATCTGTGTCGGTAATTTATCGGTCGGCGGCGCCGGTAAGACGCCCATCGCCGAATCCATCGCGCAATTGATTCCGGGCGCCCACTTTCTCTCCAAGGGGTATGGGGGCAAGGAGACGGGTCCGTTGCGCGTCGAGCCCCACCGCCATGGCTATCAGCAGGTCGGCGACGAGCCGCTGCTGCTCGCCGAGATCGCGCCGACCTGGGTCGCCAAAAATCGCATCGAGGGCGCCGAGGCTGCCGCCGAAGCCGGTGCCTCCTGCCTGGTGATGGATGACGGTTTTCAGGATCCGAGCCTGGAAAAGGATATCTCGATCCTGGTGGTCGATGGTCATACCGGCTTTGGCAATGAGCGCTGCCTGCCTGCAGGTCCCTTACGCGAGCCGGTCGAGCAGGGCTTGAAGCGCGCCGATGCCGTGGTGATCCTCGGTGAAGACAAGCACTTTATCGCCGATCGCGTCGCGCCCAAACCGGTCCTCCATGCCTGGCTGGAGCCGGAGGCCGAGGCCTCGATATTGGCAGGGCGCAAGGTGGTGGCCTTCGCCGGCATCGGCCGTCCCGCCAAATTCTTCCATACGCTCGACACTTTGGGTGCCAATGTGGTCGAGGCCTATGCCTTCCCAGATCATTATCCGTTCCATCCGGCCGAGATCGGCGAATTGCAGGTCGCGGCCAATAATCACAATGCCTTCCTGGTCACCACCGCGAAGGATTTCGTCCGCGTGCCCCACACCATGCGCGATCAGATCGGCGTCGTGCAGATGGATGTGGCGTGGGAGAAGGAGGCGGCGCTGCTCGACGTGCTGGCCCCCGCGCTCGGTGATCGGCCGCACCTATGAGCGGACTTGGGCACCGTATCGAGGCGGCTGCGCTGTGGCTGGTCTATCACGGGTTCCGTCTGCTGCCGGTCGATGCCGCTTCGGCATTGGGCGGTTTCATCGGCCGCACCATCGGGCCACGCCTGTCGGTGTCGCGCCGCGCCACCCGCAATCTGCAGATGATGCTGCCGGGACAGGACCATCAGAGCATTCTGCGTGCCATGTGGGACAATCTCGGCCGCATGGCCGGCGAGTTTCCGCACGCCCGCACCTTCCTCGACGACCCCTCGCGCATGGAGATCTCCGGCCTCGACCATCTGGAAGCGCTGCGCGAATCGGGCGAGCCGACCCTGCTGTTCAGCGGTCATATCGGCAATTGGGAA
>Ga0116226_10003689_pt1 | contig 13498 bp, 10 predicted proteins | sample S1TSphfallax_FD_89692 | JGI IMG/M metagenome (GOLD analysis project Ga0116226, IMG submission 89692) | Host-associated microbial communities from peat moss isolated from Minnesota, USA - S1T2_Fa - Sphagnum fallax MG | ecosystem: Host-associated > Plants > Peat moss > Unclassified | place: USA...
GTACTGCTGCAGTTGCTCATCGCCTACAGCGTGGCCGTATGGGTGTATCGCCGCTTTGCCGAAGGCCTATCCCCGGTCGGCACAGGCCTGTACGGCCGGATTTTTTACCCCCCCGCGCGTGCCCCGTCCGTGGCGGCAAAGCCCGGCTTTTTCGGCGGCGGCAGAACAGGGCGGCCGATCACCCTGACCCCAGCCGACTTCCGCAGCTTCGAGGAGCTCCTGCATTGTATGCAGACTGCCTGGTCGGCGCACGATCTGGACTCTTTGCGGAGCATGACCACGCCGGAAATGGCCCAATCCTACGCCCGCCAGTTGGCCGATCAGCAAGCCCGCGGCATCCGCAACCAGGTCACCGAAGTGAGATTGCAGCAGGCCGATGCCTGCGAGGCATGGTCCGACGGGCGGCGCGACTTCGCAACCGTGTCCATGCAGTTCTCCATGGTGGATGTGCTGCGGGACAAGTCCGGCCGCATCGTGGATGGCAGCGAGACGGAGCGCGTGTCGGTGCGGCAATATTGGCGCTTTACGCGCACCATGCGGGCGCGATGGATCGTTTCCGCGGTGGAAGAAACAAGGTAAGCAAGAGTCTTCTTTTCTGAAGAAAAGAAGCAAAAGACTTTTGTTTCTCCGCAGCTTCACTTGAGCCGGCCAAGTCCCGGATCTGCCAACTGGCGCAGGCATAAAAGTCTTTTGGTTCTTTTCTTCAGAAAAGAACTGCTTTCTTACCCGGGCCCGATCGTGCACGGGCCATTGCACAGGCCCGGCGCGCGCATCAGCGCACGCAGGCCAGGCGCGCATCGTCATCCGCCGCCAGCAGCGACGCGACCGCCTCGCTCCGCGCCCTGGAGACGGGCGGCAGGGCAAGCGGCGACCAGCGGGCCGGGGCGGGCAGGATCACCAGCAGGCGCGCAAGGTCCGCCGGGCTGAGCGCCCCCGCCGGGCGCCCGAACCAGTGCCGCGACGCCGCCTCGATCCCGTACAGCCCCGGTCCGAATTCGGCGATGTTCAGGTAGATCTCGACCTGGCGCCGGTGCGGCCAGAGCCAGGCGATCTCGGCCGCGATCAGCACCTCGATCGGCTTGCGGGCCAGGCTGCGTCCGGGCCACAGGAACAGGTTGCGGGCGGTCTGCATCGCGATGGTGCTGGCCCCGGTCGGTCGGCCCCCGTTCCACCACACGCCGATCTGGGTCTCCAGCGCGCCGACATCCACGCCCACGCGCTCGGCACAGAAATTCAGATCCTCGGCCGCGATGGCGCCCTCGCGCGCCGCCCGGCCAAGACCCGTGGCATCGCGCCATCGCATGTCGATGCCCTCGCCCTGCATAAGGCGGATCAGCATCAGCGCGCTGGCCGGCGGATCAACGAAGCGCAGGGCGACGATGCCCAGCGTCACCCCCACCAGCGCCGCCGCCACAACCCACGCCGCCGCGCGCAGGACGGAGGACGCGATGACGGACGGCGCGATGCGTGTGCCGGACAGCGCGGTCATGCCGGCAGCACTGTGGTAAAATCGGCATCCAAATCCAGCCGGCTGCATTGCCACCGCAGCACGGGCGGCGGCGGCCTGTCGCCCTCCGTCACGGCGCGCAAATGCAGGATTGCATCGGCCGGCGAGGCGGTCAGCGTCAGGCGATCGACCGCCCAGCCCGCGCCGAGCTTCGGCGATCCGGGCCGCAGCCACCGCGCCAGCGCGGGACGGGAGGCCGCCGGCCGGGTGTCGAGCATCGCGGTCAGGCGGTCCACCGGGCCGCGCACCACCATCCGCCCGCCCAGGCGCAGCACCCGGCGAAGCTCCGGCCAGGCGCGCTTGTCGCGCCACAGGCGGGGGAACACTGCATCGGCATGGATCGCCTCGACCACCCCGTCCGTCAGATCCAGCTTGCCGACCGGCCGGTTAAGGTAGCCGTGCCACGGTCCCGGACCGGTCCCCAGCCGCAGCAGCACGGGCGCCCCGCAGGCCGGCGGTGCCACCGCGTGCCGCGGATCGATCTCGCGAAACGCCCAGTTCGACGTGTCGCGCCGGGCACTGGCGCGGTAGAACCGATTCTCCTCGCTCAGCGCACCCTCGTCGATCCACCAGCCGAGATGCTCGGCCAGAAAGGGCCAGCCCAGCCGTGCTGCCGGGCGGTCCAGCCCATGCGTACCGCCGGGGCGGTACAGCGCGAAAGTGGTGTCGATCGGGGCCAGGAACACGCCGGGCGCCGCCGGGCGCATCCAGTATTGCCGCTCCCAGCCCATGACATGGGACCGGTGCCTGTAGCTGGCCGGCACATTGTCCACGCGCAGGCCAGGTCCGGCCTTGTGCAGACCGGGCTCGTCGCGCAGCAGCGTTTGCAGTCGCGCGACCAGATCGGACGGGCAGGCCGCATCGGGGATGATGTCGGGGTCGGTGTAGACATATTCGGTATCGATCCCCAGCGTGGCCAGCAGTCCGGGCCGCCAGGGCGCCAAATGGCCGAGATTCTCGCCCAGGCGGATCACGCGCGCCGTGCCGTCCCGCTCCAGCCGCGCCAGGTAGCCCAGCAGCGGGGCGAAGCTGGAGGCGTTGTCCAGCACGAGCAGATTGCGGTGCCCGGCCCGCAGCAGCCACTCGATCAGAAGCCGGAGCGGATGCAGGCGGTTGAAGCTGTTGATCAGGATGGGCACGTCCCGGTGGTCGGCCACGCGCGGGGCGGGCGGCGCTGGCGGGGCGGCGGGCCGATCCGGTGCGGGATTTGGAAAACGCATCAGGGTTGTTACGACGCGCCGATTCGTGGGGCAATCACGGTGCGCGCCGGCGCGGCCGAGGCATTCGCGCCACGCTGGTGTTGTCCGGCAGGTAAATGTAGCGGCGCGAAATCATAACTGGCCCGACGCGCAATCAAGGGCGGTTTCCGACGCAGATTAACTGATGACGACCTGTATCGGCGCTTTCGCATCGACAACCGTAATCGGCACTGCGCCGGCAGGATCGCCGTCGGCCTGGGCCGGAACCTGGCCGTGGCCCAATATCTCCACATGCGAGGCGCGGATCAGCCGCAGGCCGGGCGCGTTCGGCAACAGGTTCAACGGCAACGCAGCGCCATACATCAGGGCCGACCACGGCCCGCTGCGTTCGAAAAGGGCCACCGAAAAACCCGGCTCGCCGGGTTTGGCGCCCGGCGCCAACATATACTGGCCCGCATACAAAGTGCCCTTGCTGACGATCACGCTGCCGGCCTCGGCCGCCTGCCCGTCGATGCGCAACCGGATCGGCGCATAATCGTAGCGCACCAGTTCCCGCAGCGTCTGCACCACATAGGCGCTGCGGCCAAGCGCCCGCTTGAGCGCCCCTGGCAGCCGGTGCACCACCTGGGCATCGAGGCCCACGCCCAGCATCTGCACGAACACCCGCTCCGGCCCCACGCCGCGGGCAATGCCGGGCCACAGCGCGCGCGTGCGGCCGAATGCAAGCGCGGCCGCCACCGCCCGTGGCGTCCGCGGCAGGTTCAGCTCACGCGCCAGCACGTTGGCGGTGCCCAGTGGAATAACGCCGAGCCGCGCGGAACTGCCGGCCATGCCGTTCGCCACCTCCGCGATGGTGCCGTCCCCGCCCGCCGCGACAATCAGTTGCCCGGGAAGCTGCGCCGCCTCACGCGCCAGAACCGTGGCATGGCCGGCATACCGCGTCTCCTCCAGCCGCACCTTGATGCCGTTGCCGGAGAGGATATCCAGCACCCGCCACAGCCGGCCGGATCTGCCCTGCCCTGCCGCCGGGTTGTAGATAACGATCACAGCGTCCCCGATCTGGCGAGTAGCCCACTCGCCGGTAAAATCGTGAACACCACCTATCCAGATCGACCATTGCGATTCGGTTGCAGATTTAAGGCAGCTGTGTGATATTTGAAAAACATGCTATTTCAGCCGGTCGTCACGCAATCTTCACTGACGCGACGCGGTGCGTAGCCTATGTGCTTGGCCTTGCCCCGGACCCCAAATCGCCGGGAGCCGTGCACGTGACGGTGAGGCATATGAACGCCTTTACGACCAGCCTGGACCCCCACAGCCTGCCCCGGCCGACCTATAGAGCGGTGTTCATTTCCGACGTGCATCTTGGCACGCGGGGCTGCCGCAGCGATTTTCTGGCCCATTTCCTCGGGTCGTTCAGCACCGATCACCTCTATCTGGTGGGCGATATCGTCGATGGCTGGCGCCTGCGAAAATCCTGGTACTGGGACGAAATGCACGACGAAGTGGTCAAGCTGATCCTGCGGCATGCAGCAGGCGGCGCACGGGTTCTGTACGTTCCCGGCAACCACGACGAGATGTTCCGCGCATGGCTGCCGCTGGGCCTGGAAATCGGCGGCATCAAGCTGGTGGGCGAGGCAGAGCATTGTACGGCGGACGGCAAGCGGCTGCTGATCATCCACGGCGACCAGTTCGACAGCGTGGTGCGTTACGCCAAATTCCTCGCCTTCCTGGGTGACGGCGCCTACACCGCCTCGATCAACGTCAACCGCTGGTTCAACGCGGTGCGCCGCTGGATGGGCTACCCCTACTGGTCGTTTTCGCAATGGGCGAAGCGGCAGGTGAAGGAGGCGGTGAAAGCCATCGACCGCTTCGAGTGCGCGGTCGCCGGCGAGGCCAGGCGCCGGCATTTCGATGGCGTGGTCTGCGGCCATATTCATAACGCGGAAATGCGCCAGGTGGATGGCGTGCTCTACCTCAACACCGGCGACTGGGTTGAAAGTTGCACCGCGCTGGTGGAACATTATGATGGGCGTCTTGAACTGATCGACTGGGTCGCGGTGAACAAGCTTTCGTTCTTCACACAGCAGCGCATGGCGGTGCCCGAACCTGCGTGACGATGCCATTTCGCCGCCGGACGCAGGCCTAGCTGACCCCACGATCGACGACGTGGCAGAGCTCCCTCCGAATTCGCGTGTGCTGATCATCTCGGATGCGTGGCGTCCGCAGGTGAACGGGGTGGTGCGCACGCTGGCGACGCTGGTGGCCGAGCTGGAAAGCCTGGGCATCGTGGCCGAGGTGGTGGGGCCGGACAGGTTCCGGACGCTCCCCTGCCCCACCTACCCGGATATCCGGCTCTCTGTTCTGCCGAGGCGCAAGCTGCGGCGCATCATGGAAGAGTTCCGCCCGGATGCGCTGCATATCGCCACCGAAGGGCCTTTGGGGCTGGCGGCACGCAAACTCGCGAAGTCCCATGGATGGACGTTCACCACCGCCTTCCACACGCGCTTCCCCGAATATCTGCGCGCCCGCACGCGGGTGCCGACGCGCCTCTCATATGCCTGGCTGCGCCGGTTCCATGCCGCCGGCCACGGGCTGATGGTGGCCACCGAAAGCCTGCGCCAGGAACTGGCGGCGCGCGGCTTCCGCGACCTGCGGGAATGGTCGCGCGGCGTCGATCTCTCGCAGTTCCAGCCGGAGCCGCGCGAGGACTATGCGGGCCTGAAGCGGCCGATTGCGCTCTATGTCGGGCGTGTGGCGATCGAGAAGAATATCGGCGCGTTCCTCAGCCTGGATCTGCCCGGGTCGAAGGTGGTGGTCGGCGACGGCCCTCAGCTTGCGTCCCTCAAGCGCGATTTTCCCGGCGTGCATTTCGCCGGCGTGAAGCACGGCGCCGAGCTGTCGCGCGCCTATGCGGGGGCGGACGTGATGGTGTTTCCATCCCGCACCGACACGTTCGGTCTGGTGCTGCTGGAAAGCCTTGCTTGCGGCACGCCGGTGGCAGCGTTTCCTGTGACTGGCCCCAAGGATGTGCTGGTGGGCGGCGGCGACGCGATCGGCGCCGTGGATACCGATCTGCGCGCCGCGGTTATGCGCGCGTTGGAAAACGGCGACCGCATCGCTTGCCGCGCCTTCGCGGAAACGTTCTCATGGCGCGCCTGCGCCGAGCGCTTCGTGACCAATTTGGTTCCCATTCGCCAGGGCCTGGAAGTTTCGATCAACTACGCCCCGGCCATGGGCTGATCGGGACACAGCACTTCGTCTCCCTCCCCCTCGTCGGGAGGGCCGGGGTGGGGGTCTCGGCCGGGCAAGCGTCAAAATCGATGCAACCTGGTATACAACCCTACCGGTGAATCAGCGTGCCCGGCCCGGCCTCGGTGAACAACTCCAGCAGCACCGCATGCGGCACCCGCCCATCCAGGATCACGCAGCCCTTCGCGCCGAAACCTAGCGCCTCGAAACAGTTTTCCACCTTGGGGATCATGCCGCCGGAAATGGTGCCGTCGGCGATCAGCGCACGCGCTTCGGCGACCGACATCTCGGCGATCAGCTTGCCCTCCTTGTCAAGCACGCCCGGCACGTCGGTCAGCATCAGCAGGCGGGTCGCGTGCAGGGCGCCCGCAATGGCGCCGGCGGCGTCGTCGGCGTTGATGTTGTAGGTCAGGCCGTCCATGCCCAGGCCCACCGGCGCCACCACGGGGATCAGACCGGAGCCGGTGAGCGCATGGATCACCCGCACATCCACGTGCTCGGGCTCGCCCACGAAACCGAGATCCAATACGTGCTCGATATGGCTGTCGGGGTCGATCACTTTACGGGTGAGTTTTTTCGCGCGGATCAGGCCGCCATCCTTGCCGGAAATGCCCACGGCCAGGGCCCCGGCGCGGTTGATCAGCTCGGTCACGTATTTGTTCACCGTGCCGGCCAGCACCATTTCCACCACTTCGACCATGGCGGCGTCGGTCACGCGCAGGCCGTCGACGAATTCGGATTTTATCGCCAGGCGCTTGAGCATTGCGTTGATCTGCGGCCCGCCGCCATGCACCACCACCGGGTTCACGCCCACCTGCTTCAGCAGGGCAATGTCCTTGCCGAATTCGGTGGCGAGATCCGGGTCGCCCATGGCGTGGCCGCCATATTTCACCACGATGGTGGCGCCTGCATACCGGCGCAGGAACGGCAGCGCCTGGGCGAGAATGGCAGCCTGCTCGGTCGCGCGCCGCAGCGCCTCATCGCTCGTGCTCATGGGCTTTCCCGTTACGTACGAGCGCACGGCAGGTCAAGCGGCGGAGCCGACCAATCGAAGCGCTGCATGCCGATGCGGGCCCTATTGTCTTGCCGAAAGCGGCCGGACCGCGCCATAGATATTGCGGGGCCAACATGAGTGGCAAACCGCAATGGCACGGGATACACGCCGCAGCCTGAACGGATCGCACGCCGAGTTCCGCGGCTTCTCGGCCGAGGCCTTCGGCTTCCTCAAGGTGCTCTCGGTGCGGCAGTCCCGCGAGTGGTTCCAGGCGCACAAGGATGTGTTCGAACGGGAGTGCAAAGGGCCTCTGGCGGCGCTGGTATTGCGGCTGGATGAGGCGTTTTCCGCACGCGGGATCCCGCTTGCCTGCGATCCGCAACGCGCACTCTTCCGCATCCATCGCGACACGCGGTTCGGGCACGACAAGCGGCCCTACAAGACCCATGTGAGCGCCGCACTGACGCGGGACGGGGCAAAGCTGTCGCCGGGCGTGCTGTATATCCATATCGATCCGGAGGGCAGCTTTGCCGCCAGCGGCTTCTTCCGCCCGGCGCCGGCGGCGCTCGCGGCGATCCGTACGCGCATGGTGGAGCGGCCGGCGGATATCCTGGCCGTGGTGGGCGACTTGACCGAAGCCGGCCTGAGCCTCGATCGCGACGACGTGCTGAAGCAGGCGCCACGCGGATTCGAAGGCGCAGGCCATCCCGAGATTGCCGGCCTGCTGCGCCTGAAATCGTTGCTGGTGCGGCGGCCATTGACCCGCTTGCTGTGCGCGGATGGCGACCGGCTGACCGATGCGATCGCGTCACTTGCCGTCGCGGCGCACCCCCTCCTGCAATTCGGCTGGGCGGCGCTGCCATGAGACAATGGCCTCACTGCGAAGGTTATACAACTTAAACGAGTATGTTTTTTACATTCACACGCTTGTGAGCTGAAAGACTACTCGCAAAAGTTGTAGTTTATGCCGGTAACCCGCAGGCCGCACCTATGCCGTTTACGCTTCTCAAGGCTGCCGCCCTGATCGCCAGTTTCGGGGTCGATACGCATATCCCCTACACGGACGGCGGCTACGCCAACCTCAACACCATCGCGGCCGATCTGGCCTATCTCGGCGTATGGAACGTGCGCGACGGGATCAGCCAGGGGATCGGCGGATCGGCACCGCTATCCTCATACATCTGGCTGGCGAACAAGGGGGTGAAGTTCACCTTCCTCACCGGCAGCGGCGGCACCTGGACCGATGCGACGCTGCAAGGATTTCTCGGGCTGGTGGACCAGGTGAACGAGGCCGTGCCGGGTAGCGTGGTGGCCGTGGAAGGGCCGAACGAGATCAACAATTTCCCGATGACGTTCGACGGCGTTGGCGGCCTGCAGGGTGCCGTGAATTGCCAGGCCGCGCTATATGCCGCGGCCCATGCCGATCCGAACCTGCCTGGCGTGATCGTGGATTATTTCACCGGCTACGGCGCCTATGGATTTGCCAACGGCCCGAACCCGGCAACCACGCCGGGCCTGGCCGATGTGGATACCCAGCATCCCTATCCGCGCTTCGGCCAGCCCCCCGCCAACTGGGTGCAGCCCCAGACCGTACTGCTGAACGAAACAGCGCCGCTTGGCCCGGCTGTCTATACCGAAACAGGCTATACATCGATCGGCGGGAAGAACGGCGGGGTAAACGCCACCGTGCAGGGGCGCTACGTGCTGGACCTGCTGATGGACAATGCAGCCGCTGGCGTGGGGTCCACCGATATCTACGATCTGATGGATGCCTACGCGCCCGGATCGCGGCAAGGCGATGACGGCTACGGGCTGTTCGATTACCACAATGCGCCGAAACCCGCGGCCGTGGCTTTGCATAACCTGACGCAGATTCTGGCCGATCCGGGTGCGAACGCCACCAGCTTTACGCCGGTGCCGCTGAATCTAAGCATCTCGGGGTTGCCTGCATCGGGCAACGCACTGGTGGCCGAGAAATCGAACGGCGTGTACGAAATCATCCTGTGGCAGGAGAATGCGATCTGGAACGGATCCACCGGCAAGCAGTTGCCGATCACGACATACACTGTTTCGGTCAATTGGGGTGTGAAGTTCGCGCAGGTAAACGTGTATGCACCGTTCGGTTCTGCGGCCCCTTTGACGCACGCTGCCAATCTGCAAAAGGGGGTCGTTTCGCTTGGCGCCGCCGCTATGGTTGTGGAATTGGTGCCGAGTTCGGCGGTGAATGGGAAAGACAAGTAAGGAAGTATGTTCTTTTCTGAAGAAAAGAACCAAAAGACTTTTGCATCTGGAGCTTGCGGATCGATACGGGGCATGGCCGGAGAGTTGGTAGACCGCCAGAATTAAAAGTCTTTTGCTTCTTTTCTTCAGAAAAGAAGATTCTTGCTTTTCTTATCCGCCGATCAGGTCAAAATCCCCGCCCAGCACCGCATCCAGGCGGCCGGTGCGCCAGCCATGCACGGCATCGCGCACCATCGGGGCGGGATCTTCGCGATAGCGCCGAATAATGGCGGCGCCGCATGGCATCGCATCCAAAAGCTGCGCCGCGGCGGCAAAACCTTTCGATGCGGGAAGATCGTTGTCGGGGCCACAGGTTACGGTCACGCGGGCGGCGATGCGGCGGCTGGTTTCGCCCACCAGCTCGTCGAAAATGTGCAGGCCGGCCTCCTGCTGCAGCGTGCGGAAGGCGCCGAAGCCGGTGATGTGCAAGATCGGCAGGAAGCTGACCGATTTGGGCTTGATCTCGGCGATCTGCATGCGGCGGCGCGTCGCCCACTGTCGATACATGCCAAGCAGGCGCAGGCACCAGCCGTTGGCGTGGGATGCCTCGGCGCCGGAGTCCATGGCGGGATCGACGCGCAGCAGCGCGTCGATCGGGGCGGCGGCCGCGATGTCGTCCAGCCCCTGGCGGAGGTTGTGAAGCTGCAGGGCCACGCGGGCGGCGAGTTCGCGTGAAGCAGGCGCGTTGTGAGCGCTGCCGGCCATGTAGCGCTGCACCAGGCGGTCGGCGGTGCGGGCAGCCTCCTTCACGCGGTCGGCAAGCTCCATGGCCGAAAGCGTGCGGAAACGGCTGGCGCTCGACCAGAATCCAGGCTCGGCCATGGCCTGCGCAAGCTGGTCGAGCGAGGCGGTCCAGCCCGGGCCTTGCAACGTTTCGCTGATGTCGCGCCAGGCGGCGGCGAGCAGCGCGCGTTCGGCGGGCGAGCCGGTCTGGCGCAGAACGATGGCGGGCAGCGTGAGCGTGCCGCCGAGCTCGGGCGGCGGGGCAGCAGCCTGCCCGGGCGTGCCGTCGGGATCGACGAACTCCACTTCGATCTTGCTGCCATTGCCGCGCACAAAGAGAAATTGATCGCCTTGCGGAAAACGGTGTTCGACCAGGGTCGCGGCAAGCGGCGCAAGCAGAAGCTGGTCGATCGCGCGCTTCAGCGGGCGCGCGCCCATCTCGCGCGAAAATCCCTTGTCGAGCAGAAGCTCGATGGCGGAGGATTCCCATTCGATCGCCCAGGCCCGCTCGCGCAAGCCGCGCCGCTCCTGCACACGCGCCAGCTCCTTGTGCAGCACGCTGCGCATCAGCTCACGTGTTAGCGGCTGAAACACGATGATCTTGTCGAGACGGTTGATGAATTCGGGGCGGAATGTCTGCGCCACCGTGTGCATCACCTGGTCCTCGATATCGGCCTCCGCGCCGCGGCCGAAACCGAGCGTGGCGCCGGGGCGCGCGGCGGCGCCGAGATTTGAGGTGAGGATGATGAACGTGTGGCGGAAATCGGCTTGCCGGCCGAGCGCATCACTGAGCCTTCCGTCATCGAAAATCTGCAGGAAGAGATCCCATGTGTTGGAATGGGCTTTTTCGAATTCGTCGAGCAGGATGACGGAGAAGGGCTGCTTACGGATGCGGTCGATCAGCGAATCCGTGGCGCCCTCGCGTGGCTGGCCGAGGATCTTGGATGTGGACTCCGGTGTCTGGAACTCGCTCATGTCCAATCGGGCCATGCGGTCGGGCGAGCCGAACAGGAATTCCGCGAGAGTTTTGGCAAGCTCGGTCTTGCCGGTGCCGGTGGGGCCGGCAAACAGAAAGACGCCGATCGGGCGGCCGGGATCGGTGAGGCCGGCCTTCAGCATGGCGATGCGATCGACCACGGCGCGCACTGCCTCGTCCTGGCCGATGACGCGGCGGGCGAAGAAGTCGCGGACCTGGGCAAGATCGGCGCGCTTGCCGGTATCGAGAATGAGCGCAGGCAGGCCGGAGATTTGCGAGAGCGTGGCAATCACGCTGTCTGGGGTGAGGGTGGTTTCCTTCAGGCCGATCGAGCGGCTGATGGCGCGTTTCAGCAATTCTAGCACGCTGCCGGGAAGCTGGCCGCTGCCGAGATAGTGCTGCGCAAGCTCCATGGTGGTGGCGACCGCGTGGTCGGACACGGCGATATCGGCGTGGCGGCTGACCCTGGCGGCCAGTTCGTCGGCGAGGTTCTTGGTTTCCGCTTCGTTCAACGGCGCCAGGGCCAGCATTTCGATAGACGAGCGCAGGGAGGGGCGGGCCTGGAAAAGCCTGATCGCGGCCGCGGGCGCGGCTTCGCCGATGATGACGAGGTCGCCGGCGGCAAGGGCGGGCTGGATCTGGTCGAGGATGCTGGCTGTCTGGCCCTGGTGGCGGCCGGACTCGGCGATCAGGGCGAAATCGCCGACATGCCAGAGGATTTTGCGGCGGGCGTGGAGCGCCTCGACCAGCTTGCGGATGCGGCCTTCCAACTGGCCGATATACATCTGGTCGGCCATCAGTTCGGCGCCGCTGGCGGAGAACAGGGTCCAGCCATAAAACTGCAGGCGGGCGCCCAGCAGTTTTATCAGGGTGGATTTGCCGACGCGCGGATCGCCGGTAACGAGGATGGAGCGCGGCTTTTTCAGGCCGATGGCGGCTTCGGCGGCATCGAGGCTTTCCTGCCAGGCCGCGGGCTGGATCAGCAGGGGATCGGCCTCGGCCGCGTCCCACAGCGTGCCGACGGTGACCAGGAACGCACGGTTGATGCGGGTGGCGTTCCAGGCGCGTAGAGCGGCTTGCAGCTGGTCCGCGGTGGGGTGCTGGATTCGCTTGAGCAAACCTTCGATGGGGGCGGTCTCCAGGCCTGGGCTTGCTTGCAGCAGGCCGCCGAAATCCGGCCGGTCGCCGAGTTCGGCGCGGCGCTTGAAATGCTCCTCGAAGAAGCCGGGAATGACCGAGTTGTTCTGCCACCATTGCGTCGCCTGCAGCAGTGCTGCGCCGACCGGCGGCCGTTTCTTGAGTGCAGCCAGAAAGCGCAGGGCGAACAGCAGGACGAAGGGGCGGACATTCTCCAATTGCCGCAGCAATGGGCCGGCCAGGTCGTGGGCATCCGGCTGGCCGGCGAGGACGATCAGGGCGGCGGAGGCAAAAATCCAGTTGCCGCCCAGGGCATACTGGGTGAGCAACTCACGCGATGCGTCGGGCCTTTGGAACACGGCGACCACGGACTGGAATTCGGGAAGGTTGAGCAGGTCGGCGGGATCGTCGGCATCTTCGGCCAGCGGCGAGAGTGTGCGGTTCAGGCGCGCGAGAGCCGCCTGGATGGTTTCATCTTTGGGCTCCGTGGGGGGCTCGCTGGATTTTTCGGGGGCCGGTTCCGGGGGCGGCTCGGGCGCTGGTTCGGCCGGGGCGGCGAGTGGCAGCGCGGCCGCGCGCTTGCGCGCCAGCAGGCTCGACGCGAGCCCAGCGGACGCGCCGGCGACAAGAGCGACAAGGATGGACAGCATGCGGCGGCTTAACCGGGATGGTGCGCTTCTGCCAGTGGTGTCCGGAACGTTGCGCGGACGTGGTGGTGCGCGGGATCAGCCCGCGGCACAAAATCCTGATACGCGCTCCGGCTGAAACGCGGCTTGCGTCCGCCGGTCCGGTCGCATCATCGGGGCGTCGATGCGGATGACGGCGGCCCTGGAGGCGGCCAACATGCTGTGGAGCAGGCTTTCGTCAGGCAGGTGCCCAACCTCCCAAGGTATGGACCATTCGGGGCCACCGAAAGCGGAGCTGCCGGCAGCCATACCATCAGGGGCGTAGTTCAGCATGTTCCGTGAATTCCCTTCGCGCAGAACCGACCCTGGCTTTACGATATTGCAGGCGCGAAGTTAGGGCGATTACGGCCCGCCGAGCCGAAACATGTAAAGCGAGTTACAAAGATTTGTGTGAAGTGTAAAAGGCGGCAGAATGGATGCGCCCTGCTCAGGCCGTCGCGCAAAATGCCGCCTGGCCAATTGTAGCTCTGCGTTTCGTAATAGAGCCGCCGCATCATTGGCATCGGGCCCTGAGCATCCTGCGACATGCACTGCAGGAATAAAAGTCTTTTGCTTCCCGCAGGGCAGGCGCCGCCTTTCTTCAGAAAAGAAGGACTTACTTTCTTTCTTCAGTAAGGTAGCAGTTCTTTTCTGAAGAAAAGAACCAAAAGACTTTTATGTCCTCGCTGGGGCCAAGAGACGGGACTTGGCCGGATAGCTGACGCCGCGCTTGCCGGCGGCCCTCGCCATACGCAAACTACGCCA
>Ga0116226_10003690_pt1 | contig 13497 bp, 10 predicted proteins | sample S1TSphfallax_FD_89692 | JGI IMG/M metagenome (GOLD analysis project Ga0116226, IMG submission 89692) | Host-associated microbial communities from peat moss isolated from Minnesota, USA - S1T2_Fa - Sphagnum fallax MG | ecosystem: Host-associated > Plants > Peat moss > Unclassified | place: USA...
ACCGTGACGGCAGTGACAAGACCGCTAAAGCGTGGCCCGCCGCGGAAGCCACCACCGCCGCCCTGCGCGGAGAGGATTACAGTTGTGGCAAGGAGTACCAAAGCAACGGCAAATCCCCGCAAGCGAACCGGGCTGCCGCTGAAATTCATTTTGTTGCTCTTGGTAATTTGCATTGCAGTTTGCATAAGGGTTTCCTCATTTTTGGGTGACGCGCGCGCCTGAAATTGCATAGTCTGGCGGGTGCTGGTGAAGAGACGGTGCAGACACGGATAAAGATGCAGCCGCAGGTATTAATTTCTAGTGCAATTTAAGATACTCGCAAAGCTGTATGAAAATACTAGCGTTTGTAGTCGCCAGATTTGCCACCGGATTTGGTTTCAAGGCGTAGGTCGCGGATGACGATGGCATTGTCGAGCGCTTTGCACATGTCATAAATCGTCAGGGCTGCAACTGAGGCGGCGGTGAGGGCTTCCATCTCAACACCTGTGGCCGCCGTGGTTGTGACAGTGGCGAGAATGGCAATGCCATCGGTGCGCTGCTGGGTAACAACATCGATAAAACTGAGGGGAAGGGGATGGCACATGGGGATGAGTTCCGCAGTGCGTTTGGCGGCCTGAATGCCAGCGATGCGGGCGACCTCAAGAGGATTGCCCTTGGGATTTTTGGGCAGATCTTTAAGAACAGCCGATGACATGGCAACAAAGGCGGACGCGGTTGCTTTGCGGCGCGTGGGCTGCTTGGAACTGACATCGACCATGCCGGCACGGCCATCTGCATCGTAATGGGACAATTTTTTCACCATACTGTTATCAGCCTAACGCAATAGGACACTGACAATTGCGCCGCGCGTGAGTTGTTCGCAATCTTGGGGAATGACGAGATAGCAATTTACGCGCGCATTGGCGGTAAGGTCTCCGGACCCCTGCCAGGGAACGCGGCGAACTCGAGCACTGTCCCATGTGCTGCTGATGAAGGCAGGAAGAAATTTTGTGAGGCCGGGTTTTGTTTTGAGGTCTTCATCCAGCGTGGCTAGGGCAAAGCGTGGCAAAGAAGGTGCAGCGCCAGCCAGTGCGGCTAATATAAGCTGAACAAAAAGCAGAAAACAAACTTGTACTGAGACGGGATTGCCGGGAAGACCAAAGAAGTAAAGCGGACGCGGGCGAACTTGGGCGATACGGCCAAAGACGACGGGTTTGCCGGGCTGCATGGTAACCCCGGTAAAAAGAAATTCAGCGCCAAGGCGGGCGAGTGCGGCTTCAACGAGATCATACTCGCCGACAGAAACACCGCCGGAGAGCAGCAGGAGGTCGACACTGCTGGCGATTGCAGTTTGCAATGCGGCTGCGATAGCTTCGGTGTTGTCAGGAAGATTTTGCGTGAGACTGGTTGTGCCTCCCACAGACTGTACCATTGCTGCGAGTGCTGGGGCGTTGCTGTTGCGAATCTGTGCGGGCAGTGGTGTGTTTGCGGCATCGACCAGCTCATCGCCAGTAGAAAAGATAGCAACCTTGGGTTGCACGAAGACGGTTGGCGTGATTACCCCGCAAGTGGCGGCCAAGGCGATTTCAGCGGGGGTGAGTTTGGTGCCGATGCAGAGAAGAATATCGCCTCCGCGGGCCTCTGCCCCTTGTGCGACGATGTTATCGCCAGCTGAGATTTCTCTACCAGATGCAAGGGTGAGTTTATCGCCAGAGCGAATAGCGTGTTCGATCATGAGGACGGCATCTGCCCCTGCGGGTACGGGGGCACCTGTCATGATGGTGACGGCCTCCCTAGATCTTAATGGAACTCCGGACCAAGCTGTGCCAGCTCGTACGGTACCGATGATGTGCGCAGGGTGGCCGGAGGTGATCTGTGCGGCGGTAACTGCGAACCCGTCACGGGTGGAGCGGTGGAATGGAGGAAGGTCGCAGTCAGCAACGATGTGATGGGCCAGTATGCGACCGAGTGCCAGCTTGAGATTCGCCGATTCAGTTTGTGAGGGTGCAGAGATTGCAGAGGCATGGTCCATAACAAGCTGCAATGCAGATGGAAAAGAGAGTAGTGGCGCGGGTTGGGGGGGTTGAGTCACGCTGCTGATTGTAACTGGATGAGGGCTCTACAGTAGATGCCCCACATACTCAGAAGGGAGATGCGGGGCAAGGCAGTTATTGAAATGATGTAAAGACTATTTTTTTGCCTTGAAACTGGTGGTGAGGGTTGCACCAAAGCCAGCGAGGATTTGTTTTACCTCTGGCGCAAATGGTCCGTTGGGTGCGACGGCAAGATATTTCTGATATGCCTCGAGGCATCCCGGCGGAGCGATTACTTTGCCAGCAGCATCAGTGGTGGTCTGGCCAACCAGCGACTGACCCTTCACGTAGTATGCGATGGCATTGTTGGGGTCGAGCGCGACGGCCTTGTCGGCAGCAGTGGCGGCACCAGCATAATCTTTGGCCTGATTGGTGAAATCGGTCGAGCCAGCCTTGTACAGCGTGATGGCCTCATTGCTGTAATAGACGGCTGCAGAGGGTGGATTGGCCTTCGCGGCGGACTCATACGCGTCGGCTGCCTCCGGCACTTTGCCCTGGTTTGCAAGCGCTTCGCCCAGTTCGTTGTAAGCGGAACCGGCGGTCGCTGGTGACTTTTTGGTCGCTGCGTTATTTAGGTCGATTGATTTCTGCAATGCGTCGGCGGCCTGATCAAATTTCTTCGATCCTATGTAGGCATGGCCTAGTTCAAACCAGAGGACCGGCTCGTTGGGCCGCGCCTTGGTTGCCTGTAACATCAGACCGACGGCCTTATCGAAATCAGGAGGATTGGTTTTCTTGGGGTCCATGGCATCGCGCGCCTGCTGCAGCATGGCGTTCAGGTTCTTGATGACGTTATTTTCCGCGTTTGCCTCAGCATTTTTTTTCTTGTATTCCTCATACGTCTTACGGTCTTCGGGACTCATCTTGTCGATGTAGGCCTGACGGCTGAGATCGAAGTCAAATTTTGAGTCTTGACCAGCAGTCAAAACGGCAGTCTCAATGAAATCGACAGTCTTGTCCTGACGGAATAGAACGATATGATACGTACCGGGCTTGATGTTGGTGCCTTTGTAGTCGCCGGTGGAGTCAGTATTGAAAATGTAAAGATACCGGCTTCCCTTATCGATTATGCCCGTGTCCTGGGTCAGCTTAATGAAGCCGTCTGTGATGGGAACTTGCAGTGGGTCCTGTACATGGCCGTGAATGCTGGCCATGGTCGATGGGTCTTGCGCTTGCGATACACCAACTGTTAGCGCCAGCACCATTAGTGTCGCTTTGAGTGGTGCGGACGGAAAAAAGCGGGACTGGAAAAACTTCATGGTAGTTCTCCTTCAGACTGTCGGGCTGACGCCGGGGTGATATTTGAACGGCATCCACAACGGTAAATGGAATGGTGCCTTCAGTTCAAGTGCCGAGGACCAAATGATGCAAAGTGTGGTGGCCACAGAAATGTATAGTGGAGACCGCCCTTATTTCTGTATACCCTTGGAAAATTTACGGGAAAAAAATTCCTGGAAAATATTCGCCCCACCGCTGCCAAGGATGCTGAGCGAGAAATTTTCAAAAGTAAGCGCCACGCCATTGCGACTGGCCGCCGGATAGTAGACGTTGGAGATGCCGCTGGCTGCCAGGCCACCGAGCAGAGCGGAATAATTTGGCTGCCAGTGGTCATTATCTCCCTTGCAGATGACGGCATTAGCCAGTGCATAGAGGATGCGTGATTTTTTACTGCCAGTGCCCTTGTAGAAGTATCGAGGGTCCTGCTTGAAGATGGAGGGAAGAACGGCACCGCTAAGGTAGGATGCGATGGAAAAAGTCGCGAAGCCCGCGGCATAGCGTTCGGCATAGCCCTGTGCACCCTGACCGTAGCCACTAAAGTCATTCAGCCCCTGCTGTATACCAGCAATGGCACCGGTTATGGGAAAGGTGGTGTAGTCGAAGGTGGACTTGGTAGCCAATTTATATTTTTGTTTGGTCGTCAGTGGAACAAATTGATGGTCATATTCGACATAAAAGTTTGGTATAAATCCTATGAGGCGCTGCTGCTCGTCGGCCTTTAGTTGTACCTCGGCGATTTCCTGCTGCGTCGCATGAACGGTCACATTAATACTGGCACCAGCGAGCGGGAGTTCTATGTCTGGCATGTCATGAATTTCACCGGGCAGCAGACTGCCAGTGCTTGTTTGCGCTGCAAATCCCTTCGCTGTGATGCTGAGCTTAAATGGACCGGAGGCTACGTTGCTGAAGGAGTAGTTGCCATCTCTGTCGGTAAAAGATTTTTGCGGATTTGAGTTGGGCAGACTGGTGAGGATTACTTGCGCGTTAGGCACTACATCGCCACTTGGATCAACGATAGTGCCTTTAACGTTACCAGTAATAGGCGCTGTTTGTGCATGGAAACGAGTGCCGTCAATAAAAAAGATCAATATAAAAATATAAGGAACCCGCGAAAGGATAATACGACTGCACATGAGCCATCGTAACCCGAAGAGTTTTTCGTGGCTACTCAAAATACATGGCGGTGGTGGTGTCCGTTTCGTAAATGGTACAGTCTTTTACGGTGACGCGGCCACCGGACATTTCGGCGACCTGCTTGCTGGTTTCATCATAAAAATAGCGCGCTAGGTTTTCTGCCGAAGGATTGATCTCAGTAAATGGAGGCAGATCATTAATCATGTTGTGATCGAGATAGTCGATCACCGGGCGCATGACCAGCTTTAGCTGCTTGAAATCAAGCAGCAGTCCGGCGGGATCCAGCTCTTTACCGCGCAGGGTGACGCGCACTTTATAGTTGTGGCCATGCGGGTTCTCGCATTTGCCGACGTAGTTGCGCAGATAATGGCCGGAGGAAAATTCCCCAGTAACAGTGACTTCGTACATAGTAGATCGCTCTATATTTATTGTATCGTTTATGGGATTTAGTCAGGGGCTTAGTGGTGGTCATCCATGCTAGAACGCTGGCGTGAGGGCAGATTGCCAAAGCGACGGTCACAGGCCTGGCTATCGCGGCCTTTTTTCTCGCGCTCATAGAAGCGGCGTTTGGTCTGCTCATACATGCCGGAGATAGTACCGATGAAAGCAGCAATCAGAGCGAACATCATCAGCATGAGACCGATGGTTTTCCAGAGGGCTGCATCGCCAGAACTGCCCGTGTCAGGATTGCCGTTGGTCCACATCAACACAAACGAGAGCAGCGAAAAGAAGAGAATGGTTGCGGCGAGGATGTAGAAGTTGCGCGACATAATGCTGATCCAATGGTAGCGCGTTATGAAAAGAATCGCTCTACTTCGGTGATGTCCTGAGTAATGCGATAAGGCGGAAGGCTTTCGATGAAGACACGTCCGTAGCGTGCGCGCTGGATGCGCGGGTCAAGTAGTACCAGAACGCCACGGTCATTGAGTGAGCGAATCAACCGACCGAAGCCCTGCTTGAGGGCGAGGACGCTGGAGGGAAGTTGGAGGTCGTTGAAAGCGCTACCGCCAGCATCATTGATGGCCGCCATACGCGCGGCGATGACTGGGTCTGTTGGCACAGCGAAGGGCAGTTTGTCTACGATGACGCAACTGAGTTGTTCGCCCTGTACATCCACACCCTGCCAAAAAGATGTCGTGCCGAAGAGGACTGCGTTGGGAGTTTCGCGAAATTGTTCGATGAGCGCTTTGCGCGGTGCACTGCCGTGCAGCAGTAACGGATAGGGCAGCTCGGGCAGCAGGCGCTCGTAAAGGTCACGCATCTGGCTATAGCTGGTGAAGAGGCAGAAGGCGCGGCCACGGGTGATTTCAAGTACGCGGCGGATACGCTCCGAAGCCTGTGCTGGGAAATCTGGATCGCGAGGTTCAGGCATTTCCGGAGGCAAGTAAAGCAGCGCTTGTTTGGAGTAGTCAAAATGTGATGGCACTACCAGCTCGCGCGTGTTGGAAAGCCCAAGGCGGCGGCGGATATGGTCAAAGCCACCCTGCACGGTGAGCGTGGCAGAGGTGAGTATCACGCTGGAATAATTTTCAAACAACGATTGTGTAAGTAGCTCAGAGACATCAATCGGCGTGGCTTGCAGGAAGGTGTTGTATGCGCCCCCACCGCCGCGCGTGTTGCGGACTCCACCAATTGCACGGCGTTCGATCCAGAAGACGGTGTTTCGGTCGGTCGACTCCAATAAAAATTTCAGGTGTGCACGAATGTCCACGCAGCGCTTGGCCAGTCCTGTGGCCTCTTCTATTTGGCGGAGCTGTTCGAGTTCGCCTTGCAATCGCTTCAGTGTATTGGTAACACCGAGGTAGACATCACCATTTGTTTCAAGAAACTCAACACGATCAGGAAATGGTATCCGACCGATGTTGTTTGGCACACCCACATGTGTTGGCAGTGCTGCAAAGAAAAAGCGCGAGCGGTCCCGCACGGCTTCGATTGCACTTTGTACGCTGGATGAAAATGCATTCTTGGCGCGCATCATCAGTTCGATATCGCGGCCAAGTTCTTCAATGCGCTGGTTGCCGATGCCGACACCAAAATATTCTGATGCAATTTCTTCCAGCTCATGCGCTTCATCAAAAATGACCGCGATGGATTCGGGCAGGACGCCAGCATCAGGCACGCCTTCTGTCTCCTGTTTGATGGCAAGGTCGGCAAAGAAAAGATGATGGTTCACGATAACAATGTCGCTCTCAAGCGCCTTACGCCGCATCTCCGTAATAAAACAGCGGTCATAATTGGGGCAGTTTTGGCCGAGGCAAGCTTCGCTGCGGGCATCCAGCTTGTTCCACAACGCACTAGATTCAGGCAATGCAGCAACCTCAGCGCGATCGCCGGTGACGGTGGTATGCTCCCACTCTGAAAGGATGTGGAAGTGATTGATTTCTTCCAGACCATTCAGCAGAGGCTGGTCGCGCAGGGCATACAGTTTTTGGCGACAGAGATAATTCGCGCGACCCTTCATGTAGCAGATGCGAAGCGGGCCTAAAAGCGACTCAAGAAACGGGATGTCCTTGAAGTAAATCTGCTCCTGAAGATTTTTTGTACCGGTAGATATGATGATGCGCTGGCCGTTTTGCTGCGCCATGCGGAGTGCGGGTAACAGATAGGCAAGGGTCTTGCCGGTGCCGGTACCCGCTTCGACGATCAGGTGGCGCTTGTCTTCGAGGGCTTGCTCAACCGCGCGCGCCATTTCATGCTGGCCCTTGCGCTGCTCATATTGCAAACTACTACGCGCAAGAATGCCACCGGGCGCGAAAAACTCATGCAGCGTAGGGAGCGAAGTGGATATTGAGTCGGAAGACATCTCTCTCTAAAGTAGTACGCTGCCAGTGGGATGTATACAGCGGTAATGAATCCATTGCGCATCAAAAAGAGCATCAGATGATGTCATTCTCTATGAATGAGAACGACTCTTACTCTCGACGATGATCTGTTTCAAGAGGCCGTGGCATTTACCGGTATGCGGGAAAGTCAGCGTTGGTCCGTGAGGCACTGAAGGCGCTCATCCAACGTGAAAGCGCCCGGCGGTTGGCCAGTATTAGCGGCATCGAGGCGCAGTTGAGACCAGTGCATCGTCGCAAATCGAATACGAGACAGGCTTGACAATGGTCTTAGCAGACACTTCAGTCTGGATTGATCACCTACGTCGCGGTGACGCCGAGCTTGTCACTCATCTTCAAAACAGCCAGATTCTATGCCATCCGTATATTGTTTGTGAGCTGACGCTCGGGATGTTGAAGCAGCGGGAAACAGTTCTGGCGGCACTGCGAAACCTTCCCCAGGCAACACTGGCAAGAGAAAATGAAGTGCTGGAGATGATTGAGCGGCGTACGCTTTTTGGGCACAGCATTGGATATATCGATGCACACCTTCTGACATCGGTGGCGCTAACGCAGGATACTCGGCTATGGACGCGAGACAAGCGCTTGCGGAAAATTGCCGAACAGCTTGGTTGTGATGCAAATCTATAAAAAAATTCGTATTAGAAATAAAGCAGCCCTTTCATTCGGTAGTAATTGCGATTGCGTTTCCATAGCGCGGCCTGATTTTGTACATTTGAGGCTGCAATCAGCACATCGACTGATCGGACGATACAATCTTAATTACCTGAGCTAATTGCTCCAAGTCGAAAGAGTCCCTCCGTGCCAGCAAAAAAACTTTCCATCGCTCAACGCAAGCGCCCCAAGCAAAAACAGCCGCACGGCGGGAAAAGATATTCCCCCAAACAATACGGCGCTGCTAAAAAGTCCGCAAAGAAGACAGGGATAGCAGCAGCGAAACGGCCCGCTCCGCGCAATCCAGACCTGCGTCGTGAACGCTTGGACGAAGAATATCGTGCTGAAAGATTTTCAGATGAAGGGCGGCATCTTTCTCTGCTGCGGCCCACGGAGCCTGAAAGTGGGATGCCGCTGGTTGCAATTTGCGGGCGTCCAAATGTAGGCAAGTCAACGCTGTTCAATCGGCTTACGTGTAGTCGTCGTTCCATCGTTGGCGATGAACCGGGCATCACGCGTGACCGCATCTATGGGGTAGTGGAGTGGTCCGGTCGAAAATTTAGGCTGGTTGATACCGGCGGAATTATCCCGGATGATGAAGCACTCATTCCATTTGAAATTTTTCGCCAGGCACGAGTTGCACTTAAGGACGCAGCAGTTGTCATTATGGTGGTCGATGGACGCACTGAGCTAGCATCATCTGATCTGGAACTTGCGCGCTTGCTACAACGCACTGGCAAGTCGCTCTTTCTTGCAGTGAACAAAGTTGATGCACCTCAGCTTGCTTCGGGAGCGCAGGAATATCACCGTCTGGGGCTCAAAAACCTCATCGCGATATCAGCCGAGCATGGCAGTGGAATTGGCGATTTGCTGGATGCAGTTTTTGCTGTGCTGCCAGCAACAGTAGCCGATGAAGACGTTGGTGAGCTGACGCAGCCCGAGGTGGAAGAGGCCGAGGAAGTTGCTGCAACTGCCTTGGTTGAAGGCGATGTGAGCGGTGAAGTTAATGCCGATCCAAACACACCGCGACTGCTGCGCACTCATGGTGAGTATGAACAGCGCGAGACTAAAGTCGCCATTATTGGGCGGCCCAACGTGGGTAAAAGCACACTACTGAATGCACTGACTGGGACAGACCGCGCTATCGTCTCGCCCATTGCCGGGACAACGCGCGACGCGGTGGATGAAGTTGTTGAACGCAAAGGGCATAGTTTCAGGTTTGTGGACACTGCGGGTATTCGCCGTAAAGGCAAGACGACGTTGATGGCAGAGAAGCTTTCTGTGGTAATGGCGCGCAAGCACCTTGAAGCAGCAGATGTCGCGCTGCTAGTGATTGATGCGACCGAGGGGGTGACGGCGCTGGATGCCACCATCGGTGGATATGCACATGAGAGTGGCCGGTCCGTGGTGATCGCGATCAATAAATGGGACCTGTTGACGGACAAACGTACCGATGGCAAACCAGTAGCAGATAAACGAATTTTTGAGGAGCAGGTGCGTCGCTCACTTAAGTATTTAGATTATGCGCCGGTGATATTTTTGTCTGCGGCGGAGAAGCGCAATGTTCAGTCTGTATTCACACAGGTGGTTCATGTGGCCGCCGAGCGCCGCAAGCGCGTAAGCACTGGGCAGATGAACCGTTTCTTAGAAAAAATAGATTTTCAGCGTGCTAGTGTGCCCATGGCAAAACGAGTTCGCATCTATTACATAACGCAGGCCGCAGTTGCGCCGCCTACATTTGTTTTGTTTACTGACCGTGATGTGAAATTACACTTTAGCTTTGAACGATTTCTAGAGAACCAAATACGCGCCTCATTTGGATTTGATGGCTCTCCAATATGGTTCAAAGTCAAGGCGCGCAATAAAAAGAAAGATAAATAGAACTACTTCGTTTCAGGCTCGATGTCGTAATCGTCCAGCCTAAAAACACCATCTGTCTCATGCCAAGTGATACGTTCAATGGCCTTCTGGTCGGTAGTGAAGGTGGTATCAAAATTAGCGTAAAGATAACTACCATCAGTACTTCGCCGCATACGTTTACTAATGACCCTACTGCTGCCTGGCGTTCCATAACGTGTTGATATATTTGCAAACATCGCAACGGCGCTGTCCTGTGTATATTTTTTCTTGAATTGCTGGTCAGACTCAGAATAAATGCGCTGCAAATCTTGTTCAGCCAGTACACCGTGGAACTGGGCCTCAAGTTTATCGGCCAGATTAGTTTCATACTGGCTGGAGTTGTAAAGGCCATATGCCACCATCAGGGCACTAAAAAGAACCAATATAAATATCAATAGACCAATATTTGAACGTCGATCCTCTGGACCATTATCGGTCTGATCTGCAATATAGGTTTCCTCGAACATTTGGTGCCCCCGTGGACTTAGATGCAATAAACAATACCCACGGATGTAATTCTAGGCATGTTCGGCAAGTATGGCTGCATGTAAAGTTTGCAGAGCATTCACTGCTGTGGTTCCCTTTTGCAGCGCGGCAATTCCCTCCGCAGCGGCCTTAGCGGCAGCCAGCGTGGTAATGGTGGGGATGCGTTGCAGCACAGCTGCGCGTCGGATGGCCTTCTCATCGAAGAATGGGTCCTGCCCGTGGGGGGTGTTGACGATGAGCTGGATGCGGTCGCCCTTGATGAGATCGACAACATTGGGGCGGCCTTCCTTCACTTTGTAGACACGCTCAACACGCAGTCCAGCATCGGCAAGGATGTCTGCTGTGCCGTGGGTCGCAACCAAGTTGAATCCCATCTCAACAAACTGCCGAGCCAGCGGGACAGCCTCTCCTTTATCGCGGTCATTGACGCTGATAAACAAGGTGCCGCGAAGAGGCAGTTTTTGGCCGGCGGCGAGTTGTGCCTTGGCAAAGGCCTCACCGAAGTTGTCGGCGACACCCATGACTTCGCCAGTCGATTTCATCTCCGGGCCAAGCACAGTGTCGACTCCGGGGAACTTGCCCCATGGGAATACCGGCGACTTCACATAGTAGTGTGAGCCGGTTTCAAGGTCAGTGCGGTATTTAATGTTCTCCGGCAGAAATTCGCTCAGCTTGCGGCCCGTCATCAAGCGTGCAGCAATCTTAGCAAGAGGAATACCCGTCGCCTTTGATACATAAGGCACCGTTCGCGAGGCGCGCGGATTGACCTCAATCACATAGACGTTGCCGCGCTGAATGGCGAACTGGATGTTAACGAGTCCCTTTACGTTCAGTGCGAGTGCCAGCTTGCGGGTGTAGTCACGAATGGTGGCAAGGGTTTCTTCGCTAAGATCAACCGACGGCAGTACGCACGATGAGTCACCCGAATGGATGCCAGCCTCTTCAATATGCTGCATGATGCCAGCGATGACAACATCTGTGCCATCGCACAAGGCATCGATATCAACTTCGGTTGCGTCTTCAAGGAAGTGATCAATCAGGACTGGGCGCTCTTGCGAATACTCCACAGCAACATGCATGTAGTGCTCTACTGCGGCTTTGTCATAGGCGACGACCATGGCGCGTCCGCCCAGCACATAGGATGGCCGCACCAGCACGGGGAACCCGATGCGCTCAGCGCCAGCGATAGCTTCTTCAACGCTGGTGGCCATTGCGCCTGGCGGCTGCGGAATCTTCAAATCTTCAATCAGCTTGCCGAAACGCTTGCGGTCCTCAGCCAGATCAATCGATTCCGGCGAGGTGCCGATGATGTTGACTCCGGCGGCCTTCAAAGGCAGCGCAAGATTTAGCGGGGTCTGTCCACCAAACTGCACAATCATTCCTGCCACGGCTCCGTTCGCGGTCTCATGCTCGTAGATGGAGAGCACATCCTCGTACGTGAGCGGTTCAAAGTAGAGCCGGTCGCTGGTGTCATAATCGGTCGAAACTGTTTCAGGATTGCAGTTAACCATAATGGTTTCATAGCCATCTTCCTTCAATGCGAAGGCGGCATGGCAGCAGCAGTAGTCGAACTCAATTCCCTGCCCGATGCGGTTCGGACCGCTGCCCAAAATGATGATTTTCTTACGCTCGCTGGGAGTGGCCTCATCTTCTTCGTCATAGCAGGAGTAGAAATATGGTGTAAAGCTCTCGAACTCCGCGGCGCAGGTCTCGACCAATTTATAGACAGGTTCAACTCCGTGCAGCTTACGCAAGTGGGGGATTTGCGCTGCTGCGCCCTTGCCGTTCAAACTCCACCCTGAGGCCAGTAATTCATCGGAAATGCCCATGCGCTTGGCCGTGCGCAACTGGTCTGCGGTAACGCTTTCTATGGGCGTCGCGGCCATCTCTTTTTCCATGTCGCAGATTTGCTTCACTTGGTATAAAAACCACGGATCCATTGAAGTCATGCGCGCCACTTCGCGAACACTCATACCCTGATGAAATGCATAGCGAATATAGCTCAATCGTTCAGGATGCGGCGTGACCAAACGCTGGGTCAGGCGGCGCGGCTCCAGCACTTCGCTGCCGGTCTTCTTGCCAGTCTCCAGCGAGCGCAGCGCCTTCATCATGGATTCTTTGAAGGTGCGGCCAATGGCCATTACTTCGCCGACAGACTTCATTTGCGGGCCAAGGCCCTCATCTGTACCGGGAAACTTTTCAAACTGCCACTTAGGAATTTTAGTCACCACGTAGTCGATAGTCGGCTCAAAACATGCAGGCGTCTTACGCGTGATGTCATTTTGAATTTCATCCAGCGTATAGCCGACGGCCAGGCGCGCAGCAATTTTCGCAATGGGGAAGCCGGTCGCCTTTGATGCCAGTGCAGAAGATCGCGAAACACGAGGGTTCATTTCAATCACAGTCATGCGGCCTGTGCTGGGTTGCACGGCAAACTGTACATTGCTCCCGCCAGTCTCCACGCCAATTTCGCGGATGACGGCAAGAGCGGCGTTGCGCATCACCTGATATTCGCGGTCGGTCAGGGTCTGTATCGGCGCAACGGTAATGGAGTCGCCGGTATGGACGCCCATCGGATCAAAATTTTCAATCGAGCAGATGATGATGCAGTTGTCTTTTAGATCGCGGACAACCTCAAGCTCATACTCCTTCCAGCCCAGTACGCTCTCCTCAATCAGGCACTCATGCACCGGAGAAAGATCAATGCCTCGCGAGAGGATTTCCATCATTTCCTCACGGTTGTAAGCGATGCCGCCGCCGGAGCCGCCCAACGTAAAGGATGGCCGTATAACAACTGGAAAACCAATCTTGCTGGCGAACTCAAGACCGTCGCGCAGATTATTGACCAGCGCTGAACGCGGCATGTCCAGGCCGATCTTATTCATTGCGTCCTTGAATAGCAGGCGGTCTTCCGCCTTTTTGATGGCTTCGAGCTTAGCACCAATCAGCTCGACATTACAGCGTTCGAGTACGCCGGCGTCCGCCAGGTCAACGGCAAGGTTGAGGGCAGTTTGTCCGCCAACGGTGGGCAGCACCGCAAACACACCGGGCCTGCCTGAGTCGGCAAGCATCTCCGACTCAACGCGAATAATCTCCTCTAGATAGGTAGTGTTGAGCGGCTCGATGTAGGTGCG
>Ga0116226_10003692_pt1 | contig 13495 bp, 10 predicted proteins | sample S1TSphfallax_FD_89692 | JGI IMG/M metagenome (GOLD analysis project Ga0116226, IMG submission 89692) | Host-associated microbial communities from peat moss isolated from Minnesota, USA - S1T2_Fa - Sphagnum fallax MG | ecosystem: Host-associated > Plants > Peat moss > Unclassified | place: USA...
GGCGCCGCGCAGCACCATGGTGCAAACGTCACCCGTGCACACGGGACAATGCACGGATCTCGCGGCGGCGCTTTGCCATCTCGTGGCGACGATGGTCAGACGAACACGCGCGGTGTAAGCACAAACACCCGCGGTGTAAGGCCGAACAGCCGCGGTGTAAGTCTTCTCTGAGCCAGTCACGCAGACGCTTACCGATGTCGGTGCGGCCTTCCTGCACGGATAATGGCCGTACTTTCAACTACATCAAGGACATCGCCAATGGCTTCCTCACAACTGAACGGCCTGCGCGTGGCCATCCTCGCGACCGATGGTTTCGAACAGTCGGAACTCCTCGAACCCCGAAAAGCCCTGGACGCGGAGGGCGCAGAGACGAAATTGGTATCGCCCCACGAAGGTAAAATTCGGGGTTGGAACCACAAGGAGTGGGGCGAGGAGGTCGTCGTGGACCAGGGTCTCGACAGCGCGGACCCGGCGCAATACGACGCGTTGTTATTGCCGGGCGGGGTCATGAATCCGGATACGCTGCGCACACAGCCTAAAGCCGTGTCGTTCGTCAAAGCTTTCTTCGATTCGGGCAAACCGGTGGCGGCCATATGCCATGGACCGTGGACGGTCGTCGAGGCGGGTGCCGCGAAGGGCTATCGCATGACGTCCTGGCCCTCTCTGCAGACCGATATTCGCAATGGAGGAGGCGAGTGGGTGGATCAAGAGGTGGTGGTGGACGAGAATCTGGTCACCAGCCGCAAGCCCGACGACCTGCCGGCGTTCAACCGTGAAGTCGTCAAACTGTTCGCCCAAAGCCGGCATTGATGTCTCTGATTTCCTACGTGAAAACGAGCCGCCAAGGGGTGCGCAATTTGCTGTCGCGTAGCGACAATTCGACCTGCAACCACTGCGGCGAAAGCCGCGGTCAACATAAATTTTAAGGAGAGACAAATGAAAACGATTTTGGCATTTCTGGTTCTGGCGCTACCTCTCGCGGCGGTGGCCGCGGATGATCCGGACGCGTCATTTTATAAGAATGCCGCGGAGGCAGGGATTTCCGAGGTCGATCTTGGCAATCTCGCTGAGCAAAAGGCCAGCAGCCAGGACGTCAAGGATTTTGGCGCGCAGATGGTAAAGGATCATTCGGCAGCGAACGAGAAGCTGCAGTCTCTGGCGGCATCGAAGAGCATCTCGTTACCCACCAGCGCCAGTGTGGGTGATATGGCGACCAAGGCAAAGTTGGAACTGCTGACGGGTGACACCTTCGACAAGTCGTACATCAAGTCGCAGATCAAGGCGCACCATGAGGCGATCGCGCTCTTCAAGAAGGAGAGCACGTCGGGTCAGGATCCCGAGGCGAAGTCATTTGCCTCGGCAACGCTGCCCAAGTTACATGAGCACCTGCACATGGCCTATGCGGCGGCAAAGACTCTTGGCATCAGCACGAAGTAACCGTGCCGCGCGGACGGCCGGCGGGGGACACGAGTACCCGCCGGCCTCGTTCCGCGCCAGCTGGGCGGAATCCGGCTTAACTCCTAGCCGACGTAAGCTCGCGAATCGCCTTTGCCAAAGACCGGCTCGCGTCTAGATATTCCTCCCATGGACGCGATTTTCGCAGGATTGCGGCGCCCGTGCGTACTGTGAACTTCGCCGGATTGAGGCCTGCTTTCACGGCTTTCCAGTGAATCGGCATGGAGATAGGCGCGCCCGGTCGCGCGCGCGAGGAGAGCACGGCAACGGCGGTAGAGGTGCGGTCGTTTCGTAAGTAATCCAAGAATATGCGGCCGACTCGATCTTTCTTGGACATGCTGTCCAAGTACTTCCGCGGTGAGTCCTGTGCCATCTGTGCGCAAATGATGTGCGCGAAATTCTTTGCCGCCGGCCAGGCGACGGCGTCTTTTCCGCCCATCAGCGGGGTGACGACATGCAGACCTTTGCCACCCGTGGTCTTGCAGAAGGATTCCAGTCCGACGGCTTGTAGTCGTTCGCGGATTTCAAGCGCTGCCGCAATGACCGCCGCGAATTTCACGTCCGGTGCGGGATCCAGGTCGAACACGAGACGGCCGGCTACCTCGGGATCTGCCGGGGCGCAGTTCCACGGATGGATCTCAAGCGCGCCAATCTGGGCGACAGCCGCGAGCGCTTCAATGCGGTCGATCTGCACATACGGCGCCTTGTCGCCTTTCACTTTCACCAAGTTGAAGAGATTGGACATGCCCGGCATGGCGTGACGCTGAAAGAACTGCTCGCCTCCTATCCCATCCGGCGCACGCACCAGCGAACACGGTATGCCTACAATATGCGGCAACATCCATTCGCCGACTGCCTCGTAATAATGAGCCAGATCGAGTTTGCTCACGGGCTCATCGTCTCCCGCATCGGGCCACAGGACTTTGTCCGGCTTTGACAACGTCACGCCCATGACGACTGCAGCACCCATCTGAGCGGCCGTGGCTCCATCGGATGATTTCGAGCCAGCGGTGCCTGCGGGCGCTGCTTTTCTCTTGCGCGAGCGTGTCGCCTTGACGGCCAATTTCACATCAGGAACGTCGTCGTCCGAGGGTACGGAACTCGGCATTTCGGCCACTACGTCCTTGGCCGGCTTGTCGCGGCGTAGCCCCTTGAACGCAGCTTGTCGGATCATCCCCGCGGCGGTCCACCCCGCGAATTCAATCTCCGCGACCAGCGTGGGCTTCAGCCATCTAATGCTGTTCTCTTTCTTCGGCGCATTGGCGCCGCCGAACGGACTGCTCTCGCGGGTAAGTTTTTGAAGAATCGGTTGTAGCTTCGAAACCACCGCCGCGCTGTAGCCGGTGCCAATACGGCCGACATAGACCAAGTGCCCAGCGCGATTGACACCCGCCAGCAGCGAGCGAAGCTGTCCCGACTCGCTGGTCCAGCCGCCCAACACCACTTCGTGACCCGCGCGGCATTTGGCTTTCGTCCAATCACCGGACCGACCGGAGACGTACGAGGCCTCCAGCCGTTTTGAGACGATGCCCTCGAGATGCATCTTACAGGCGGAGAGGAGGACCGTATCGGCGGTCGATTCAAAATGCTCGACGTAGCGAATCGAGTCCCCCACGTCCGCCTTCTCGAGTAGCGCCTTGAGCCTCGCCTTGCGCTCCGCCAAGGGCAGCGGCCGCAAGTCCTCCTTGTCGGCCGCGAGGACGTCGAATGCAAAGAACACGAGGCCCTCAGACTGATTCTCCGACAAGGCCGTCTGTAGCGCCGCGAAACTGGGCATGTGATCGCGATCGAGCGCGCAGACCTCACCGTCGAGAATACAGTCGGGAAGTGACTCTGCGCGTTCGGCAATCGCGGCAAACTGTTCGGTCCAGTCAAGTCCGCTGCGGGTTCGAATGCGCGCTGCGCCTCGCTCGACGCGTAGCTGCGCCCGGTATCCATCGAATTTCACTTCATGGGCCCACCCGGAGGCGGCGGGCGGGCGCTGCACCAACTTGCACAGTTGAGGCGCGATGAAGGTCGGCAGCGATTTCAGCGCCGCCGCTTTCGAGTGTCGCGTACTCTTCGAGGCTCTGGCGGGCGGTGCCGCCTGCAACACGCTTTGGGTCTTGTCATCCCGATCGCTGTGCCAGACGGCATTAGCCTCAACAGTCTGATCCGCAAGCATGAATGGTACCGGTGATTTGCCTTTCCCCGCCTCGATTTGGCGCATCGAACGTCCCGAGGCGACAGAACGGTCTAGGTCAAGAAGCGCCTGTTCTTCACCCGGCATCGCAGACGAGTCGCGGTGCTTAATCAGCAACCAGTTGGTCCGTTTGTTTCCAGAGCGGTCGTTCTTTATGCGTACCAACACCCAACTGCCCGTAAGGCGCTTACCCTCCAAAGTGAATTTCAGCTCCCCCTTTTCCAAGGCCGCCATGGGACTCGAATCACCGGCAGGTTCCCAATAACCCCGATCCCACAACAGCACGGTGCCGCCGCCATACTGGCCTTCAGGAATAGTCCCCTCAAAATCGCCATAGTCGAGCGGATGGTCTTCCACTTCGACCGCGAGCCGCTTGACAGTCGGATCGAGGGATGGGCCTTTCGTGACGGCCCAGGACTTGAATACCCCGTTGAGCTCAAGTCGCAAGTCATAATGCAAATGACTCGCGGCGTGTTTTTGAATTACGAAACGCAAGCGATTCGAGGCTGCTACGGCCAAACGCCCGCTTGGCTCCGTTGTCCGGGTGAAATCGCGTTTCTGTTGATAACGCGAGAGCGAGGGATGAGTTCGTTGCATGCTGAAGCTCGCTCTAGGCGGGGCTTTGTTGAGTAAATCGCACGCAGATGCAGAAACATAGACTTGCTTTTTCCCGGTCTCCTATCGGTATGCGCTGACATCGCGAAGGTTTGAGATGAACAACGGCGCAAGCGCCAAAGTGCGAGGCACGTCGCGCGCTTGGGGGTCGTGCAGCGTACAGTCCGCCGGTATCATTGGAATATGTCATTCCTTACAGCCATTTGTACATTCCGGAGGTCTGCCGTGCGCGTCTTTCGCAGTGCCCCAGCGGCGGTGCCGCTCCTGGCACTCTTGCTCTGTTGCGCCTGTACCACGTCAACTGGCCGTATCGAGGCAGAGGACGACCCTATATTGATTGCGCCAACCGCCGAAGCGCCCAAGGAACAGGTTCTGCCGATTGCGGGCGAAGCCAAAGCGGAGGGCGAGTTCGAAGTTCCTGCGGTAGTCGCCGAGTCGGAACATCGCGAGACGCCGCCCAGTGCGGAGGGCTTGGCGGAGTTGGTTGTTGAGGGGCGCGAACGCCATCTAGTCATCCGCGACCTGGTTGCCGAGGGCCAGGCCCAGTTGCGCGACGTGGAACTGCACTATGCCTTCACTGGCAGAGCTGGGCATGAGGTACTGCGCGGCCGTCCCGTCGCCTTTGCGTTGTGGAGCGAGTCGCATAAAAAATGGACCGTTGCCCAGTTGGAGATTCCTCGCCCGCCGATAAAATGGAAGCCCGGCCATGGGCCGCTGCCCTTTGTCGTGCGCACGCCGGGTCTTGAGGTGCAGCACGTGAAGGGCACGGGAGCCGAGCGTCTCATGTTTGCATTCTCGCGGAACGGCGAGGCTTTGAAGGTCTATGGCCGAAAATTTCCGGTATTCGATAACGCCCTAATCAAGAAGAAGCGCTGGCGGGAAGCGGTGGCAACAGCACGCCCCATCGTCTACCTGCCCTTTACGGAGGACACACTCGATCCGCGTTTCGTCACGGGCGGCAGGGATTTCCTGCTCACCACGGCACGTCGTTCCATGGACGAGCTTCGTCATGCGAACGTGCCCAGTCTGGCTTTTCCCGGCGAGCTGCTCGCGGATGTGATTCCGGCGGAGGTGATTACCACGCTTGCCGTCATAGAACAGACCGACGACGAGGACTTTCTCGACAAGGGAAAAGAAGCATTCGACGAGGTACTCAGTCAGTACGGCCTGCAGCGCGAGGAAGCCTATCGCTACAGCGTTTCAAGCGCAAAGGCGCTGGGACCCATGCAGTTCACCAACCTTCACGGCAATGGCACCTACGCACTCGTCGTGCGCGATTGCCGCGGCGCCAATCTGGACCCCAACTTCGAGCGCGGCGCAACTGATTTGTCGAACGCAATGAAGGCAGCCGTCTGCCTTCTGGACATCGAGCTGTCGCAGATGAGCAGTGATATCCGCGCAGCCTATCGCGAGAATCCGCAGGTGATCGGAATCTTTGCGGTCGCCGCTTATAACGGCGGGCCGCGCAACGTGGCGAAGCTGTATCGTGCGCTCGACCGGATGGGCGTTCAAATCAACGAGCTCCGCCGTGCGGGCCAGCTCATGCCCGGCTCCGCAGTGACCTGCCCCTGTGTCTGGCGCCAAGAGGCGTCCATGGTGCGAGCTGTCAGCATTCCGCGTTATAACCTGGAAAATATCGGCTACATCGAAAAGTATCAGAGGATCCTGAGTATATTCGACGAGTAGTGTCCTATCGTTAGTGGGCATGAAGGAGTCAAATGCGATGCAGTTCCGATTGACGTTGGCAGCCGTTCTGACTGTTGTTTCCGCCGCTTCAGCGGCTCAGGCGATTTCGCCACCGCGGATTGTCGTCGCGATCTCGGTCGATCAGTTCTCGGCCGACCTCTTTGCCGAATACCGGCCGCTGTTCACGGCGGGCTTGAAGCGTCTGCAGACCGGCATCGTATTTCCAGACGGTTATCAAAGCCACGCGGCGACCGAGACCTGTCCTGGGCACGCGACGATATTGACCGGCTCCCACCCGGCGCGTACGGGCATCATCGCCAACGAATGGTACGATCAGTCTCTCGCTCGAGCGGACAAGAAGGTTTATTGCGCGGAAGATCCCACCGTGCCCGGCTCGTCGTCGACGAATACGACGGCGTCGGTCTATTTTTTGAAAGTGCCGACGCTCGGTGATCGAATGAAAGCGGCCGATCCGCGCAGCCGCGTGGTTTCCGTCGCCGGTAAGGACCGCGCGGCGATCATGCTGGGCGGTCACGCCATCGATCAGGCGTGGTTTTGGAACGGCAAGTCCTACGTCACGCTGCGCGGCGTCGCACCGCCGGCTCCCGCAATCATCGAACAGGTGAATGCCGGCGTCGCGGTGACCATCGCGAAAGACGAGACGCCGGCGTTGCCGGAAGCGTGTCGTAGCCACTCTAGTGCGCTGGCGGTCGGCGACAAGAACGTCGGCGTGCTGCACGTGCGCAAAGGCGGCGATTGGGCCGCCTTTCGCACCTCGCTCGCGTTCGATCACGCCACCACGGATATCGCGATTGGCTTGATTCGAGACCTTCATTTGGGGTCGGGCGCCGCCCCCGATTTGCTTGCGATCGGTCTTTCGGCCACCGACTACGTGGGGCATACGTTCGGCACGGAAGGGGCGGAAATGTGCGCGCAGCTGCTGGGCGTCGACGCAAACGTCGGCCGAATTCTGGCGGCACTCGACGCAACCCATCAGCCTTACCTCGTCGTACTCACCGCCGACCACGGTGGTCATGACCTGCCGGAACGCGTGAAGATGCACGCCGTGCCCGATGCCGCGCGTGTGGATGCGTCGCTCTTGCCGGGTAGCATGAGCAAAGAGCTCGCGACCGAATTCAATCTTCCCGACCCGGTGCTGCTCGGGGTTTCACCCTTCGGTGATATTTATCTCGCGCGAACTGTTCCCGACGATCTTCGTAAGCGGGTGTTGGCAGCCGCGAAGGCACACTACCTCGCGCATCCGCAGGTCGCCGCGGTATTCACTGCGGACGAGCTGCGCCGGATGCCCGCTCCCTCGGGACCGGTGGACGAATGGTCGCTGGCGGATCGTTTCCGTGCGAGCTTTGATCCGGATCGATCCGGCGATTTGCTGGTGGCGTCGAAACCGCATGTCACGCCCATCGTTGGCTGGGACGGCTATCTGGCCACACACGGTTCGCCCTGGAACTACGACCGTCGGGTACCGATTCTCTTCTATCAGCCGGGCATCGCCGGATTTGAACAGGCGCTGCCCGTGGAGACCGTCGACATCCTACCGACCCTCGCCGCTTTGATTCATCTGCCGATTCCCGCCGCGGAAATCGATGGCCGTTGTCTGGATCTCGATGGCGGTGAAGGCGATACCTGCCTGGACGTCGCCTCATCGAGATAAATGGACCGCCCGCACGGTCTCGATGAGCTGGCGCAAGCCGGGAGGTGTCTGCCTGCCGGTGGGGTAGTACATATAGAACGCCGGACCTGGCGCTGCCCAACGAGGCAGCACGAGTTGCAGCGTTCCCGCACGCAATTCTGCGGCGACTCGCAGCTCGAGACAGTAGGCGAGCGCCACGCCGCGTATCGCCGCCTCCACTGACAAGTCCGTCTCGTTCACACTGAGCGGCCCCGGGACGTCGATCTCCTGGGCTTTGTCGCCCGTGCCGAGTTCCCACTTGTAAGGCGAGTTATCGCCGATGCGCATTCGCATGCAGACGTGCTGCAATAGGTCTCTCGGCACCTTCGGCCGGCCATGGCGTGCGAGGTATTCCGGCGACCCGACGACCACCCAGCGTAGAGGCGCTGTCAGCGGCATCGCGATCATATCCTTCGGGACGCGAACGCCATAGCGGATGCCGGCGTCGTAGCCGTCGGCAACGATGTCGACAAAGCGATCATCGACCGTGATGTCCAACTGGGTATCGGGATAACTCGCGACAAATTTCGCGAGGATCGGCGCGAGCAGCAGCCTGGCGGCATCGCGCGGCACGTTGATGCGCAGCCGGCCCATCGGCGACGCCCGGTGCCGCTCGAGTTCTCCCAAGGCGTCGCTGATGGTTTGAAACCCACGTTCGAGACGAGTGGCGAGCTCGCCGCCGGCCGCGGTCGGGACCACCGATCGGCTGGTCCGATTGAGCAGCTTCACGCCGAGCCGCGACTCCAAGCCCTTCATGGCATGACTCAGCGCCGAGGTGCTGACCTCCAATTCGATGGCAGCCTGACGAAAGCTTCGCCGCCGCACGATGGTCATGAAGACATTGAGGTCCGCAAGTTCCGCGCGCTTGAGTGCCGGCATGGTGAACTTTACTTACATCGCTTTGAGAGTTGCTCTGGGTGAAACGTATCATTGAATCCATCTCAATGATAGTTGAGTTAGATTCATAACCACGGGGCGTCGGTCAGCCCTAACGCATTCACGAATCCGGAGGCTGAAAATGGAAACCACACGAATTTCGGGTATCGACAAGCCCGTCTCACGCATTGGCTTAGGGACCTGGGCCATCGGCGGTTGGATGTGGGGCGGGACCGATGATGCCGCATCGATCGAGACCATCCGCGGGGCGCTGGCTGCGGGGATCAATCTCATCGATACCGCGCCCGTGTATGGGTTCGGTCACTCAGAGGAGGTGGTCGGTAGGGCGCTCGAGGGGCGGCGCAGTCAAGCGGTGATCGCGACCAAAGTGGCGCTCGAGTGGCCCGAAGGCAAGCCGCGACGCAACGCCAGCGCGGCGCGCATTCGCACGGAGATCGAAGACTCGTTGCGGCGGCTGCGCACTGATCATATCGATCTGTATCAAGTTCATTGGCCCGATGCGAGCGTACGCGCCGAAGAGACCGCCGGTGAACTCGAGAAGCTGCGCCGCGAAGGCAAGATATTGAGCATCGGCGTCAGTAATTACGACATCGGCCAAATGGACGCGTTTCGCGCGTTCGCGCCGCTGTCCGTCGTGCAATCGCCTTACAACCTGTTTGAACGCGCCATCGACGCCGACATCCTGCCTTACGCTCGCGACACGGGACTTACGGTCTTAGCCTACGGGGCTCTGTGCCGCGGCCTGTTGTCGGGACGGATGCGTGCCGCTACGGCGTTCAACGGCGATGACCTGCGCCGGTCGGATCCAAAGTTTAAGCCGCCTCGCTTTCAGCAATACTTGGCCGCGGCCGAGGCATTGCAACGCTTCGCCGCCGAACGCTTCGACAAATCCTTGCTGGCGCTCGCTATTCGCTGGATTCTTGACCAAGGTCCCACCATCGCGCTGTGGGGCGCGCGCCGGCCCGATCAGATCGCGGGGCTTGACGATGCGTTCGGCTGGCGGCTGAGCACGCAGGATTTGGCGGCGATCGATGGGCTGCTCGCCGAGCACATCACGGACCCGGTGGGACCTGAGTTCATGGCGCCGCCGCCTGCTCATTCCGAAGCACGTGGCGTGATGAGCGCGTGAGTCAGCGCCTTACCGATCGCGGCCGCAGCCGGAGCCGCGGCTCATGCCTGCCGGCGATCGCCTTCATGCTGGCGCTGGCGGCGGTCGCTGCGCGCGCCAACGCGAATGCGAACACAAATGCGAACGCGGAGGCGAAGGCGCCAGGCGATTCTACCCTTGCCTGTGCGACGGCAGACGCCGGCATCACACTGTCACCCGGTTTCTGCGCAACGGTGTTCGCCGACAATCTGGGACATGTCCGCCATCTGGCCGTTACCGCCGACGGGACGGTGTACGCCAATAGTTGGAGCGGCCGTTATTACGACAACGACAAGCCGCCGGCGGGCGGGTTCCTATTGGCACTCAAGGATACGACGGGTACGGGGCGTGCGGACGTCGTCATGCGTTTCGGTGAGCGTGCGGCCGAAGGCGCCGCCGGTGGCACGGGAATCGCCTGGTATGACAACGCCGTCTATGCCGAACTCAACGATAAGATCGTGCGCTATGCGCTCGCGCCGGGACAGATCGTGCCGAGCGGAAAGCCTGATGTGATTCTGTCGGGCCTGCCGCTTACCGGCGACCATCCGATGCATCCCTTCGTGATCGATGCTGACGGTAATCTGTTCGTCGATTCCGGATCGTCGACCAATGCCTGTCAGTTGCAGAACCGGATGCCGGAGTCGGTCGGCACCCGACCTTGTCTCGAGCTCAGGACGCGGGCGGGCATCTGGAAGTATGACGCCAACAAGACGGGGCAGGTCTTCTCGCCGGCTGAGCGCTTCGCCACAGGCCTGCGCAATGGCGAGGGACTGGCATTCGATGCGGCGGGGGATCTCTTCGCCACGCAGCACGGGCGCGATCAACTGTCACAGGACTGGCCAAAGCTCTACACCGTTGAACAGGGCGCCAATCTGCCGGCCGAAGAGTTGGTGAAGCTTCGGCAAGGCGGCGATTACGGTTGGCCTACCTGCTACTACGATCAGAGCCAGAAGCGGTTGGTGCTGGCACCGGAATACGGTGGGGACGGCGGCAAGATGACGGGAGTTTGCGCCCACAAGCTCGCCCCGGTCGCAGCCTTTCCCGGCCATTGGGCCCCCAACGATCTGTTGATCTATACGGGCACTGAATTTCCCGAGCCGTACCGCAACGGCGCCTTCATCGCCTTTCACGGCTCGTGGAATCGAGCCCCGCTGCCGCAGGGCGGCTACAATGTCGTCTTTCAGCCGATGGTCGGGGGTAAGGTGTCGGCTGCCTATGTGGTATTCGCCGACGGCTTCGCTGGGGAGCACAAGGAGCCGGGTCGAGCGACATTCCGCCCGACCGGACTCGGCATGGCACCGGACGGAGCGATCTACATCGCCGATGACGTTCACGGCCGAATCTGGCGCGTGACCTATCGGGGCGATGCCGCCACCGCGCGGATCGCGCCGGCGCCGACGCCTACCTTCACTGCGTCGAACGGACAGCCGTTGCCGCCCGAGGGCATGCACCCCGATGCCGGCCGCGTCACTGCGTCACTGATTCCGCCCCCCGGCGCGACGCGCGAGCAGCTGGCCTTGGGCGACCGCATATTCCATGGCGAAGCCAGCAACGGCACCTGCAGCGGCTGTCATGGGTCGGATGCCGGCGGAACCTCGGTGGGACCGGCTCTGAATAAGGGCATTTGGGTGCAGACTGACGGCAGCCTCGAGGCGATCACCCGAATCATCACGAACGGTGTCGCGCAGCCTCGAAATTATACGGGCGTCATGCCGCCATTGGGTGGGGCGCCGCTATCAAAGCAGGATATCGCCGCAGTGGCCGCCTACGTGTGGGCGGTCGGGCACGCAGCGCTCGCGCCAGCCGCAACGGCGGCGACACCCAAGTCGTCCGCCGTGAACCGGACGCGCTCTTCGCCTGCGCCGTAGTACTATCGCTTCAACAACCACCGTCGAGGAAATACGATGCCTGAATACACCGGATTTGGTGCCACCGCAGCCGACCAACCACTTTCCAAGCTGACGTTCACGCGCCGCGACGTCGGGGTGGACGATGTTAAGATCGACATACTGTTTTGCGGGGTGTGCCACTCGGATCTGCACTTCGCCCGCAACGAATGGCATTTTACCGTGTACCCCGCGGTTCCCGGACATGAAATCGTGGGACGGGTGGCCGCCGTCGGCGCCAACGTGCGAGATTTCAAGGTCGGCGATCAAGTCGGGGTCGGCTGCATCGTCGATTCGTGCCGCACCTGTGCATCGTGCAAGGACGGCCTCGAGCAATATTGCGAAGTCGGTATGACCGGAACTTACGGTGGGACAGACAAAGTCATCGGCGGCCCGACCTTTGGCGGTTATTCGAACAGCATCACCGTCGATCGCGGTTACGTGTTGCGCATACCTGAGGGTATGGATCTAGCCTCGACTGCGCCGCTGTTGTGCGCCGGCATCACCATGTATTCGCCGCTGCGGCACTGGCGAGCCGGCCCCGGTAAGAAGGTCGGCATCATCGGCCTCGGCGGCTTGGGTCACATGGGGGTCAAGCTCTCGCACGCCTTGGGAGCCCACACCGCGCTCTTCACCACCTCCGCGTCGAAGGTCGAGGATGCCCGCCGCTTGGGTGCCGATCTCGTGATCCTGTCGAAATCCGCGCAGCAAATGGCGGAACACGCGCAAAGCTTCGACCTCATTATCGATACGGTCGCCGCCGCACACGACCTCACCCCCTATTTCGGTTTATTGAAGCGCGACGCCACCATGGTCCAAGTGGGCGCACCCGAACATCCGCTGCCCATCAACGTATTTCCATTGATCTTGCAACGGCGCCATTTCGCAGGGTCCTGCATCGGCGGCATCGCCGAAACTCAAGAGATGCTGGACTTCTGCGCGGCGAAGAACATCGCCGCCGATGTGGAGGTCATCCCCATCCAATCGATCAACGAGGCTTATGAGCGGATGTTGAAAAGCGATGTGAAATACCGCTTCTCCATCGACATGGCATCGCTGCCTCGCATCGCTTGACAACAAAACACAGAATGCCCTGAAGGCGTCGACCGACAAGAGCGCGTACCCTCAAGCGATAGAGCTTCACGCCTCCCATGCGAGTTACAATGAAAACTCGTTCCCATGGCGGGGACTACAATCGAGGCATTTGAAATGACGGATGGTCGTTTGATCGTTCAGCCGGAAACTTCTCGAACGGCGGTTGCGGAGAGCGTTGGGCCACAGGTTGAACTCATCGTGACCAGTCTGCTTCCGACCCGCTTTGGCGAATTTACCATCCATGGCTACCGTGAAACGAAGAGCGGCGCGGAACACGTGGCGCTGGCGCGCGGGTCGTCGCCATTCGCTTCACCAACGCTGGTGCGAATTCACTCGGAATGCTTGACTGGTGAAGCGTTCGGCTCGCGGCGCTGCGATTGCCGCATCCAGCTGGATCTGGCGCTCACCAAGATTGCAACGGCAGAAAGTGGCGTGATCGTATATATGCGCGGCCATGAGGGCCGTGGCATTGGGCTCATCAACAAGCTGCGGGCCTATGCGCTGCAAGATGCAGGGCTAGATACGGCTTGCGCCAACAGCGAATTGGGCCTTCCGATCGATGCGCGGGACTATCGTGCTGCGTTTTCGATATTAGCCCACATGGGCATCCATGCCATGCGTTTGATGACGAACAATCCGGAAAAGCTGCTTGCCGCGACAAAGGCAGGTTTTCCGGTTGTGGAACGAGTGCCGCTGCTGACCGATGTAACGAACGACAATGAACGATACTTGCGCGCCAAAGTGAGCAAATTCGGTCATCTGTTCCCGGATCTGTAACGGCCACCCGTGTGAGGCGCCTGGCGCAACCTACGCGACAGGCGGCCTGGGTGTGAGTCAGCGAA
>Ga0116226_10003693_pt1 | contig 13488 bp, 13 predicted proteins | sample S1TSphfallax_FD_89692 | JGI IMG/M metagenome (GOLD analysis project Ga0116226, IMG submission 89692) | Host-associated microbial communities from peat moss isolated from Minnesota, USA - S1T2_Fa - Sphagnum fallax MG | ecosystem: Host-associated > Plants > Peat moss > Unclassified | place: USA...
GAAAACCAATGAAAAAGCCTTGCCCACGCCGATGGCGGGCAAGGCTTTTTTGTCTGAAATGTGGACAGGTCCGCGCGACTATATGCGGTGCTCGGTCGGTTCCTGCCCGGCTGAAACCCAGGGAGTCCCTGCCGCGCCGACTATCGCCGGCCTGCCGAACGGCGCCGATTTCCTTTGCGCCTGCAATGTGCGGTTGTTCGCTCTGACCTCATAAGCGGCGGAAATGTCGCTGGAGAGCTGCTGCAGCAAATCGAAATACTCACCCTCGATCTGGTCAAGCCTGAGCGTTGATTTCATATATCGCATGACGATGGACCCGACGGCGCGGCCACCCACCAATAAAGGTAATGCAAATCCACCCTCCTGATATTCAGAGAAGCGGATATGGCAATATCCCCGGGTGCGGATATAGCTCAGTGTCTGGTCGAGATGTTTACCACCCTGACGCAGGATATTCGGCAAGGGCGGAGATGACCGGGCGATTTCAAGGATCGATTCGCGCACATCCTCTTCGCAAAAAGCGAGAAAACAAAAGCCTGACGGCGCGTAGAGCATCGGTGTGGCGAACCCGATCATATAGCGATCGATCGCCAGCGAGGTGTCGTAGTCGGTCGTGACGCGCACCACCATATCTTTGCCCCGCGGCGTCGCGAGCGCCAGCGGCCAGCCGACCACCGAGCCGACCCGTTCGATCATCGGTTTGGCCACTTCCACGACGAGGTCGGTATCGGTGAAACCGACCGACAATCGCTCGACCAGGCTGGTCAGCCGGTAGATGTCGCTATGGAGCTGCTTTTCGACATAGCCCTCGGCGACCAGGGTTTCCAGCAGGCGGTGCGATGTGGTTCGTGGCACGCCGATGGCTTTCGCCACCTGGGTCACCGTCGATTCGCCATTGGCATTCAAGAAGGTCAGCGCGCGCAGCGCCTTCTTAACCGATTTGACTTCCTGTTTCTCGTCCATGATTGATCGCCACCCCATTGTTTGCCGAGGCTTGCAGCCAAGCGGCGTTTCAGCATCCGAGAATCACGTTTTGTCTCCAACCTGTCATAATGATATACCATTTAACCGAACAGGCGTAGCACCAATTTGATCGAATAGTGGGCAATCCGCCTGCAATGATCAGGCTGCACGAAATGGATGCAATTATCGTTCCTGGAAGGCTTATCCGAGACGTGGGCATCGTCGCCAACCCTTTTGTCCTGGCTGCAAACCCAACATTATCCTGAGCGCCATGCGACAGTGGCACGAATGACGACGGGAGCGGTCGAAATGAACTTTGAGGGAAAGACGATTGTCATTACCGGCGGAATCGGCGGAATCGGCATTGAGGTCGGACGGCATCTTCTGACTCTGGGCGCCAAAGTGATCCTGGCCGATAAGGAGTCCGATCGTGGTCAGGCGGCGGTGGACGAGCTCGGCCAGGGCGCGTCCTACATTACCCTGGATGTCACCCGGGAGCAGGCCTGGAAGGACGCGATGTCCGATATCCTTGCCAGCCATGGCTCGCTCTATGGTCTGATCAATGCTGCCGGGATTTTCAAACCGGGGGTCCCCTTTACCGACATGTCGCTCGAAATCTGGCGCGACCATTTCAACGTCAATCTCGATGGCGCATTTCTGGGCTGCAAATATGGCATTCTCGCCATGAAGGACTCGGGTGGCGGCGCCATCGTGAATTTCTCGTCGGGATTGGCGCACATCATGTTGACCGATGCCGCGGCCTATTGCGTCTCGAAGGCCGGCCTTCTGGCCCTGACCCGGCTGGCGGCGAAGGCGGGCGGGAAGTTTGGCGTGCGGGTCAATGCGGTGCTGCCTGGCGCCATCGAAACCGAGATGATGTGGGGCAATCTGCGTCCCGGCCAGGCACGGCAGGAACTGGTCGACATGCTGGTCAAGCAGCATCCGATCGGGCGGATCGGCGTTCCATACGATGTCGCCAATGCGGTGGCTTTTTTGTGCGATCCCGCCAGTTCCTTCGTGACCGGCGCGTTGCTGGCCGTCGATGGCGGCCAGCTGGTCGATTAACAGAATTAAATCGCCAGATTGGAAGCGAGCGCGATCAAGAGATCGGTACTTTTGCCCATGATCTGCAGCGAGCAAGGAAGACCATTGGCATCGCGACCGAAGGGAAGGGCTAATGCCGGCAGGCCGCTCAGGGAGGCGGTCATGGTGAAGCGCGCCGCTGATCGATCGTCGGCGTGATCAAGACGCGGCGCTACGGTCGCTGTGGTTGGCGTCACGATCAGATCAAAGGCGGCGATCTGCCGGAAGATAGCAGCTTTGCTTGCGGCAATCCGTAACTTCGCGTCGGTCAGTTTCGCCGGCGGCTGTCCCGCGCCCCACTCCAGCATCGACCGCAAGCCGGTGGAAATCTCTGCGCTTGGCTGATTCAGGATATCGCGATGGGTTCGGGCGGCGTCAACCTCGGCAATCAATAAGGCCGGCTTCATCCCCTGTTGGAATGGGTCTTCTTCCCAATCGATGGTCCGGCATTCGATGCCGAGCTCGGCCAGACGCTGCGGCAAGTGCCGGCCGAGCGGTGCGAGATCGCCGGCGAACCCGGTCATGCCTACCATGGAAAGGGCCGGCGTCGGATCTGCCGGCAGGGCCAGGCAATCGAGCAAGATCCGGCAATCTTCGGCCGACCGGGCAAGAAATCCGACCGTATCGAAATCTCGCGTCAAGGGGACGATCCCGGTGGTGGAGACAGCGCCGAACTTTGGTTTCAGGCCGAAAACCCCGCAATAGCTGGCCGGAATACGAACCGACCCGAAGCTGTCCGTGCCAAGGGCGGCGGCACAAAATCCGGCGGCCACGGCCGCAGCTGATCCACCGGAGGAGCCGCCGGCGATATGATCGGCGGCACCGGGATTGCGAGTGCGGCCAAACCACGGATTATTGCCGACCGCACCAAGCGCTGCTTCGTCCATCCTGGTGGTCCCAACGATGATCGCGCCCTTGCTACGCAAGCGCGCGACGCAGGTGGCGTCCCTCTCCGCCATCCGATGGCGATAGGCGCCGATGCCGGCGGTCCAGGGCAGGCCGGCGACAGCGATGTTCGACTTGACCGCCAGGGGAACGCCGTCCAGCGCCGAGAGCGGGCGTCCGCGCGCCCAGCGCGCCGCACTGGACGCGGCGGCCGCGCGGGCCCCCGCGATGTCGAGATCGGCGAAGGCGCCGATCGCGTCGTCATAGTGTCCGATGCGGTCCAGATAGGAGTCTGTTACCTGAACCGGATCGAGGAGGCCGTCCTGATAGGCCGGAGCCAGTCCCCTGACGCCGGCCAGCAGCTCAGATCGATGCGGTGACAGGATCATAGGCGTAAAAGGCGGGGTCATGGGACGGAGCCGATCCTGTGTCGAAGCGGTCCGGATCGCTGCTTTGCACCAACTCGCCCTGCAGCAAAGACATTTCCTGGATGCGTTTTGTGCGCGGCCGGCGGGCGACCTCATAGCGTGCCAGAGCGGCAGGAGATTCAGACTCAATTTCCAAGGCGCGCGCCAAAATGAGCGAATCCTCGATCGCCATGGCGGCGCCCAGGCCGAGAAAAGGTAACATCGGGTGCGCCGCGTCGCCCAGCAGCGTGACGCGGCCATTGCTCCAGCACGGCAGCGCCGGGCGGTCGAACAGCCCCCATTTTATCAGCCGTTCGCTCTGCCCGATCAGGCCGGTGACATCAGGATGCCAACCCTCAAAGTCGGCCAGCACCTCGTCGCGCTCGGCGGCGATAGACCAGCCTTCATCCAGCCACTGGTCGGTTCTGACGATGCCGACACAGTTGAGGAGCGAGCCGCCACGGATCGTATAGCGGTTGAAGACACGGCCAGGCCCCTGGAAGACGGCGCTGCGGCCGAATTGCAGGAAGGGGCGCGCCACCTCGATCGGGACCAGAAAGCGGTAGGCGATCTGATGGGTGAAGCGGGCCGCCTGGTGTCCCCATAGCAGGGCGCGGACCTCTGATTTCAACCCGTCGGCGCCGATCAGCAGATCGCCTTCGGCGCTGGCGCCATTGGCAAACTGCGCGGTGATCCTGTCCACTTCATCGGTGAGGCTGGTCAATCGGTGATCGAGATGAAGCCGACCCCCGGCGCGCAGGAAGGCATTGGTCAAAATCTCATGCAGATCGGCGCGGTGCATCTGGCGGGCGGCCAGTGGCGCATCCGGGTCGCCCGAACCCTCGCCCATATCCATTTTTCCGGCCAGCAAAGCGCCGCTCCGATAATGCAGAAAGGCCATGCCGGCGGTAACGATGGCTTTGGCCTCGATCTCGTCCGCCAGCTCCAGGCTGCGATAGACCGAGAAGGCGGCCTGGCTCAGGCTGATGCCGGCGCCGGCTTCACCGAGCTGCTGCGCCTGTTCATAGACGTCGACATCGAAACCCGATCGGCGCAAGGCGATGCCCGCGGTCAGCCCGCCCAAACCGGCGCCAATGATCAGCAGGCGGGCCGTCATGGGGTGAAATCGGGCGGGCGTTTGGCGGAAAATGCCGCGAGGCCCTCGGCGAAATCACGATCTTCGAATGCCGCGAAGAAGGCCTGGCGGTTGGCCTCGTGATCGCCCGTCTGGCCGCCCCGGATGGCGTTCAGATGGCTTTTGATGGCGCGCAAAGACGAGGGGGCGTTGGCGGCGATCGTTTCGGCGAAGGCGATGCTGTCCGCCTCCAATTGGGAGGGTTCGGCAATCCGGCTGATCAATCCGATGGCCAGCGCCTGCTCTGCACCGATCAGTCGGGCCGAGAAGAGAAGCTCGGCGGCATGCGCGAATCCGACCGCGTCGACCAGCCGCTTAGTGTCGGCAATGCTATAATCGAGGCCGAGTTTGGCCGGCGTGATGCCGAATTTAGCCGTGCTGTCTCCAAAGCGCAGATCACAGCCCAAAGCGAGGCCGCAGCCGCCGCCGATACAGGCGCCCGAGATCATCGCGATGCTGGGTTTTGGAAAGTCCGCCATCGCCGTCTGGGCCGCAGCGAAAGCGTCGCAGAAGCGCTGTCGCGCGGCCGGGTCCCGGGTCAGCGCCTGAAATTCTTCGATGTCGGCGCCGGCCGAGAACGGCGACAGGCTCCCGCCGGTGACGATCAGAACGCGCAAGCTGGCCGCCCCTGCCGCCTCCTGCAGCAGCAAGGGCCAGGCCTCAAGCATGGCCGCCGTCAGGGCGTTGCGCTTTTCCGGGCGACAAAGACGCAGCACGCCGATCCGGCCGTGGTGCGACAGGCTGATCGGAACAGGGCCCGGGCTCATGGCGGGGGCGGCACCGCTGTCGCGAAATGGCTGGCGATCTGCGATCGGGTGGCGAACCAGAGCCCCGGCTTGGCCGACGCATAATCGAGGAAGGCCTTGAAGGCGCCGATCCGGCCGGGCCGGCCGATGATTCGCAGATGGGTGCCAACCGACATCAGGCGCGGCTGGGTCGTCGATTCCTCGTGCAGCCAGTCCAGGGTGGCGATGGCGTAATCCAGCCAATCGGACGGGGAAAAACCGGGATCGAGCCAGAATTTCATGTCATTGGTATCGAGAGCATAGGGGATAATCGCCAGGGGCTGAAGGGTGCCGTCGGCCATGGTAACCTGATCCCAAAAGGGCGCGTCGGCGCTAAAATTATCCATATGGTAGCGATATCCTTCCTCCAGCAACAGCCGGCGCGTGCTGTCGCTGTAGAGATAGCGCGACAGCCAGCCGGTCGGGCGTTGCCCGCTGGCCTGCAGGATGGACTCAGCGGCCTGACGGATGAACAGCCTTTCCTGGTCCTCGTTCATTTCGAATTGGGGTATCCAGCGATAGCCGTGGCTGCAGATCTCGTCGCCGCGCGCGGTGATCGCCTGGGCCAACTCTTTGCTGCGCAGCAACGCCAGACCGGCCGCGGTCCAGGTGGCGGGCAGGCGAAACTGGTCGAGCAGACGGAGCATCCGGGGCGCGCCCTCCCGCAGTCCATACTGATAATTGCTGGCGGCGGCATGGGCTCGGATCGCCTTCCGTGGCACGGCCTGCAATTCGTCGACCGGTTCCGGCAAGGGATCGCCGTCATCGATGTTCTGCTCGGCGCCCTCTTCAACATTGATCACCAATGACAGGGCGAGGCCCGCGCCATTGGGCCAGCGATAGCTCATGACGCCCTACCCGCTCCGGTCACCAGCATTGTCTGCCCCACCGCCACGACATCCTCGGGTTTGCGCGCTGATGCCGGGATCTGCATGCCGCGCTGCACCGCCGGACGGTCCCCCACCACCCTGAACCAGCGCGACAGGTGGTTGAAGGGCGCCAGATCGACTCCCGACCAATCATGTTGCGCGACCCAAGGGTAACAGGCCATATCGGCGATCGAATACTCCCCGGCGAGAAACTCATGGTCGGCCAGCTGCCGATCCATCACGCCATAGAGCCGGATGGTCTCATTCTGATAGCGGGCGATGACGTCCGGCAGCTTGGTGGGAAAATAGCGGAAGAAGACATTGGCCTGTCCCTGCATCGGCCCCAGTCCGCCCATCTGCCACATCAGCCATTGCAGAATGGTGGAGCGCTGCTTACCAGCTTGACCGAAGAAGACTCCGGACTTCTCGGCCAGATAGACCAGGATGGCGCCTGATTCGAACACCGCGAAGTCGTCTTCGTCATGGTCGATCAGCGCCGGGATACGGCCATTGGGATTGATCCGCAAAAACTCGGGCTGCTTCTGTTCGCCCTCTTTCAGATTGATGACCCGCAAACTGTAGGGCAGTGACATCTCTTCGAGCGCGATCGAGACCTTGCGGCCATTGGGCGTGCTCGCCGTCAAGAACTCGATCATGGCTGGATCACGAAATTCTGACCGAAGCGTTTGGCGATGCGGACTTTCTCCAGATCGCCGCCGCGCGCCTCGCCATCCGGGTCCTGCTGTTCGAGATTGGTATTGGTCTCATTGGTGCAGACACAAACGAAATGGGTATCGCCATCGATCGGGAAGGGAACCTCGTGCCAGGTTCCCACTTCCATCACGATGCCGGCCGACCCATCGAAATAGAAGGCGGTGACATCGTCGAGGTCGGGCACCGGCGATTGAGACGCATCGAAACTGCCATCCGGGCGGCGCTGGGTCGGTTTGCCGAGCACCATATAGAAAGGCCGTCCGCTCAAGGGGATGAAAGTCTGGGTATGTTTGGTGTGATATTCCATCCAGCGCACCTCCAAGGGCCGCTTGGTAAAGCTGACCAGATTGAGGCAGGTATCGTCATTGGAGCGGAAACTGGCCGGATGGGTCACGCGGACCTCGCGGCCATAGAAGTCTATCTTGTTGCGCTCGATGCCGGCCGGCAGACCCATAACCCAGCCATAGCCGGCGAGAGACTCCGCCGTGGCGACTACCGGGTGCAGGATGTGTGGCTTCTGTGCTAGCTCGGTTTCAGGTTGAAGGCTCATGGCGGGTCTCCTATCCCGGTTGACGCAAACTCAACAGGCGGCGGGCGGTGGCGGGTTTCATTGGCTGGAAATCGAGGGAGTCGAGGATCTGCACGGTCTTCTCGACCAGTTGGGCGTTGGTGGCCAATTGACCGCGCCGCAGATAGAGATTGTCTTCCAGACCGGTTCGCACCCAGCCGCCCAGCAGCGCCGCCTGCGCGACCATGGGAAAAGCATGGCGTGAAATGCCGAAGGCCGCCCAGTGGGCGTCGGCGGGGAGCATGTTGCGCAAAGCAATCATCGATTCAGGCGTGGCCGGCGCGCCGCCGGCGGCGCCGAGCACGAACTGGAAAAGCGGCGGCGAAGCGATCAGACCGGCCTTGATCAGATCGAGCGCATGGCCGACCTGTCCCATATCGAAACATTCGAGTTCCGGCTTGACGCCAAGTTCCTGCGCTTTGCGCGCCATCCAGGCCAGATCGCGCGGCCGATTGACCACGACATTCTCGGCGCCGAAATTCATCGTACCGCAATCGATCGTGCAGATTTCCGGCAGAAGTTCGACGATGTGGCAGAATCGCTCTTCGGAAGCGACCAGGTCGGAGCGGGGCCCATCCTGATTGGGGTCGTCGAAAGGACGATGCAAAATGCCGCCCATGCCCGCGGTGATATTCAGAACGACGTCGACGCCGGAATCGCGGATGCGGTTGACCGCTTCACGATAGAGTTCCGGGGCGCGGGCGTTAAGGCCAGTCGCCGGATCCCTGACATGCAGATGAACCGTGGTCGCGCCGGCCCGCGCCGCCTCGATGGCGGACAGGGCGATCTGTTGCGGTGTTACCGGGACATGCGGACTCTTGTCGGCCGTGTCGCCAGCGCCGGTAACGGCGCAGGTAATCATCACTTCGGTCATTTAACCCTCCGCGTCCGGGGAGCCTGACGGTGGATCGGGCTCGATTTCCTCAAGCACCACGCGCAGCAGCCGCTTGATATAGGCTTCGCGCCAAGCCTCGCGGGCAGCACTCGTCTCATCGTCAGGGCGATAGGCGTCAACCGCGTCCGGGGTCGCCAGGATGCCGTCCCGCGCCAGGCGTTCATGGGTATCGACCCGTTGGCGCAGCGCTGCCACTTCCGACATCAGAGCGAGGACGATCGACATCACCCGATCGGTGTCTTCCGGCCGCAAATAGGCCGGGCGCGGCGGCCCGGCTGCTTTGCGTCGACGGGGTAACAGCGTCGCCATCGGTTAGTCCAGTCCGATGCTGCCCGGATTCATTCTACCATGCGGATCGACCACTTGTTTCAGCCCCTTGAGCAGGCTCATCGGTTCCGGTCGCCGGCTTGCCAGGAAGGAATAGGTCTTGCCGATCTGCAGATGAGCGCAGCCGAACGATGTCCACATGGCCACGAGATCCTTGCGAATGCTCTCGATCATCGCCGATACGGCCGGAGAATCCGGATAGGTCTCAAGTTTGGCGAGACGTTTGGGCGATACCATCCGTTCATGATAGGCCTCGCGCTTGCCGGGCCAATAGAGCATCGGCTCGATGAGAATAGCGGTGGTCGAGACGGCGAAACACACATATCCCCACTCAATACCGAGCCCGTCAATCGCGTCGGCGCGGCTTTCGAAGTAGTCATGCATCGCTGTGACGACCTCGCCCGCCCGGGAATGGGGCGCGATGCCGTGAATCGGCGCCCAACGCTGGCCGCGCGGCCCTAACATATCATCGGGCGGCAGAAAGGGTGTGCCGCGCACAGCGCGCGGTGTCGACGCCTCGACTTCGCGGCCAGTTTTGGCAATGGCGCGAATCCGTTCCATCGCTGTGTCGATTTCGGCCTGGCTATGGCCGTCAATGGCGATATTCATGGCGAAGTCGACATTGCCGAGCGCGCGCCGGCCTGCGGTGGCCATGCGGACCGCGTCCTTCAAGCCTCCCATCATGGTGCGATTTGATTTGACGACGCCGGCCAATCGGGTGAGATCGGTGCCGAGGTCGCTGTCCCACAGGCGCATGTTCCAGACATAGGGGTCGGCGCCATAGCATTCCGCCGCCAGGGACTCGCGCGAGATGGCCGACATCGCTGCGATCAGATCGGCGTGGCTGTCAAAAGTAAAGGTGAGGAAGCCGGAAAATTCAGGGGTCTTGATCAGGCGTAAGGTCGCCTTGGTCTTGATTCCAAAGGCGCCGCAATCATTCAGGAACAGTCCGGTGAGGTCAGGCCCGTAGGTACGAAAGAACGGGTTGTCGCAATATTGGCCGCCGGCCGACCCGGTGGTCAGCAGACTGCCATCGGCGAGGACGACCTCAAGGCCGAGGGTTGATTCCGCTGTCGTACCGAATTGGGTGGAACCCAGAAACACGCTGCCCTGCGACAGGGCGCCGCCCACCGTCGAGGCATAACCGGACATCGGGCCGAAATAGGGCGTGCGCAATCCCAGGGGGCGCAGCGCCTCATAGAGGCTGCGCCAACTGCACCCTGATTCAACCGTAACATACATGTCGTCGGGCTGAATGGTCAGGATCTTGTTCAAGCCGCTCAGATCGATCATCACGCTGCCCGGTTCGACCGGCAGGAAGCCACCGGTATAGGACAGGCCGGCGCCACGCGGTATCACGGCAAAACCCCGCGATGTGCAGAGTTGGACGGCCTTGGCGAGCAGCGCCGGCGAGCGTGGCCTGATCACCAGAATCGCATCATGCTCGGCATGCCGATAGACGTCCGATGAATAGAAACTTAAATCACCCTGGTCGGATCCAACATTCTCGGCTGAAAGTAAGACACTGAGATCAGTCTGTAATAATTGGAGGTCGTGATCACCAAGTGTCATCGAGTTCATCATATCCTCTATCTCGGAGATCAATTCTTTGCCCTATCGCTAATTATGAACTTCAAGGTTTCCTCGCCCCGCGAAAACCGACATAGGAGAGCTGTTCCTGCATGTAGGCGGCCTCGATCGGATCGATGAAAACCGACTCGGCGGGAAAGCCGGCCTCTCCGCAGATCTCCAACCACGGCAAAGTTCCACTGCCGCGCTCGAAAGGTTCGTTATTATTGTGGACATTCCATTCGGCCATGACGGTTGTGAAGGGGTCGGTCGGCCAACCCACCATGTCGTTATGGACCGTTATGCCGCCCGGCCCGAGCAGGCGAAAACTTTCGGCAATGACGCGCCGCGAGGATTTCTGGGGTATCTCATGCAGCAGAAGGTTTGATACGACCAGATCGAAACTACCGTCGGGAAAGTCGGTCTCTTCCGCATTCTGTTGCGAAAAATGGATCGGTATGCCGAGCGCTTCGGCCCGCCCATGTCCATAGCGCAACATCGGCGCGGCGATATCGATTGCGAAGATCTCAGCCCCAGGGTAGGCCTCCGCCAGGGGCAGGGTCGCGGTGCCAATCCCGCAGCCAAGCTCAAGAATCCGTTTCGGCTGGAAATCAGGAAATTTCTTCTGAAGATAGTTTGTGGTGGAAAAACCGAGCGCGTCATTCTTCGGCCCGAGCCCGCCATAGGCATAAATATAGACGCCGCGGTCATAGAGCGCGCCAGCGAACAGATCGTCGGGTCCCAGTTCGGTGTGAAAGCTGCCCGGCATCACATGGATGTCGACCTGCCGGGTATAGTGCTGCAGAACGAAATTTTCGTCGAGGCGCAGGGTGCCTCCCGCCGCCGGAATTTGCTTGGCCGCGTGCTGCAGCCTGGCCGCCTGCCGCTCAACGATTTCTCCGACCGTGTCCCATAGAAGTTCCTGTGTGCCGCGATTGATCAGACCGAACATGGAGTAGAAGAACGACTCCTGCATGAGGGAACGGACTTCCTGGACGCTTTCCGGCTGGCGGCCGTGTTTTTCGACAAATGCCGGTTTCAACTTTTTCTCAAACAGCACCGTATTGCCGGGATAGAGGTCGGTCAGAATCACGCGCCGCATGGTCGAGAGAAATTCTTCCCGTCCAATTTCATCACCATTGGACTGTGGCAATAGGGGATGCTGTAGCTGCGCCGTCATGTCCGCCTCCCTTGTGCTCGCTGTTAATGGGACCAGGATATCCCTTTTATTATGCCGGCCACGAACGGTGACCGGACCATCCGACATTCGGACGGTCGCAAAATCACCCGGTTTTCTGGCTTCTGTTGCAGCGCAATACGGCCAGGATACTGGCAAAATAGATCAGCATATTGATGCCGCAATAGGTCACCCCGATTCCCAGGATGGCGGAACTGGACTGGGTGACCTCGATGCCGTTGGCGCTTTCAACGAAGCCGAAAGCGCCGATCACCACGCCGACGATCAGGGATCCGCCCATGGCGAAGGCAAGTTTTTCCGACGCCAGCCACAGGCCGCTATAGACGCCTTCCAGATTGATCCCGCTGCGGGCCGTATCGTCCGCCATGCGCTGGGACAGCATGGACAGGGTGACCATCAGGAATCCACCGGCGAAGGCACCGCCCTGCAGTCCGAGCGGGATCAGCCAATAGGACGATTGTCCCTTCATCGCCAGCCACAGCAGCAAATTGACGCACCAGCCCAGCACGCCGACGCTGTAGAGCAGTGGCGCCGACCAGCGCCGGCTGGCGCGCAGCCAAAGCGGCTGCGCCAGCACCTGTCCCACCGTGGCGGCCAGCACCACCATGCCGATTCCGCTCAGCGGTTGCTCCACGACATAAATACAGAAGTAGGCGAAGGATCCATAGCCGACGCCCTCGCCCAATTTCTGCAGAAAGCCGACCAGCAGGAGATTGAGGTAGGAGCGATTGCCGACCACCTGACGGAATTGCTGCAGCAAGGACAGGGGCGTCGCGGACGGTGTGCCATGCGCGACCTTGCCAGTGGTGACCACCGTGGACAGCATGGTGACCAGACAGATGCCGCCATAGACCCAGGACATCACGTTGTAGCCCTCAAGACCACCACCGACCGACTGAATGAAACCCCCGGCGAACGCGCTGATCGACAGCCCAGTCGCCATCAGCACCACCCGCCAGGACATGATCTTGCGCCGCTCATCGTCGTTGTTGGCGATTTCCGAAGCCATGGTCAGATAGGGCACCGAATAGAGGGAATAGCCGGCGAAGCCGACCAGGATGATGGCGCTCATATAGCAGGCCTGAGCCAGCGGAGTCGCGAAATGCGGCACATGGAAAAACAGCACGAAGCTGATGCTGGCCAGCAAGCCACCGACCAACATGAGCGGCCTGCGCCGGCCCCACCTGGTCTGCAGGCTGTCGGACAGGGTGCCGACCGCCGGATCGATGAACATGATCAGCAGCTTCGGGATGAAAATCGCAATCCCGGCCATGGCGGGGGGTATCGCCAGATAATTCGTCATATAGACCATGAGGAGCAGGGCCGGCGCATCGCGGAAGATCCGGTCCCCGATCATGCCGAGACTGAAGCCGAGATAGGTCGGCAGTGTCAGGGAGTCCTGTCGTCTGGGCCAGGAGGAAGCGCCTGCTTCGGCAACATCGACCATGGACATCTCGGCTTCCGGAATATTGATCATCCTATACCTCCCTCTCGACCGCTATTTAACCGGCGCCGGCTTTTGCTCCATGGTGTAATGCTCGAGGCTCGAATAGCTCGGACCATACCAAGTCTCAGGTGCGGTCATGTAGTCGGGGTAGCGTGCCTTGATCCGTTCCACCACGCCGGGGGGATAGTAGTCCGGCGTAGGTGTCGTGTGGAAAATCCCGTCATACATGATATGACCCGGTGCCGGTCCCATCAGCATCCAGGGCAGCCAGGGCTGCACCCTTACCCAGCTGCCATTGTGGGTGACATGGGTCTTGGAGGGGTCCTCCAAGTCCGCGCGATTGATGAAATAGCGGAAAAGTTCGGAACTTTGCACCATGGCGCCAGCTGATTCGCGCGGCCATTTTGAGGGATCGAGCCGATTGGGATAATAGCCGTGGAAATCCTCGGTCAGCACGATCGTATCGGGCCCGAACTCGGTCCAATGCAGCAGATAAGGCTTGCCGCCGGGCTTGGCCTTCCCGTCGGACGGCACGCCTGGGATGGCAGGCGGCTGAACATATTCGCTGATCACCCAATTATAGGGGTCATTATGCACATCGACCACCTTGACCCGCTCGCCCGTGTAGGGATTATCCCATTCA
>Ga0116226_10003694_pt1 | contig 13488 bp, 9 predicted proteins | sample S1TSphfallax_FD_89692 | JGI IMG/M metagenome (GOLD analysis project Ga0116226, IMG submission 89692) | Host-associated microbial communities from peat moss isolated from Minnesota, USA - S1T2_Fa - Sphagnum fallax MG | ecosystem: Host-associated > Plants > Peat moss > Unclassified | place: USA...
AGCTACGTGCCGCCGAATTGCTGCCACGCGGTGGTTTGCGTATCGTCGTGACCGACGACGACGGCACCAGCCTGGCGCCTGCCGCCGCCGCCCGCTTGCAGGCGATCGGATACCGGAACGTCCGGGTTTTGGCCGGCGGTCTCCGATCCTGGAAGGCTGAGGGAAACGAGTTGATCACTGGGCTAAATTCCCTCAGTAAAGCACTGGGTGAATTCGTCGAGCGGCAGTATAGCACCCCGAAGATTGATGCTCAAAAGCTCTGGGATCTTCTCGACGCCGGACAGGACGTGGTCGTGCTCGATACCCGTCCGCTGGAAGAATTCAATCACATCAGCATCCCGGGTGGCATCGCGGCACCGGGCGCGGAACTGCTGCACCGAATATTCGATGCGGTGCCGTCACCAACGACCCAAATCGTGGTCAATTGCGCCGGACGAACCCGCGCCATAATCGGCGCCCAAGCGTTGTTGAATGCCGGAATTCCAAACCCCGTCGTATCGTTGGAGAATGGAACCGCTGCCTGGCTGCTGGCGGGACTGGAACCGGCGCGGGGTGAGACAGCGCAGGCCAACCGCCCGTCGGCGGAGGGCCTGCTAAAGGCTCGGGAAGCCGCCGCGCGCGTCGCCGGTCGGTTTGGCGTGCAGACCATCGATCGTGCCCAGCTCGATACATTTACGTCCGAGCGCACGGATCGCACGCTGTATCTGTTCGATGTCCGTACGACTGAGGAATTCGAGGCGGGCCATCTTCACGGCGCGATATCGGCCCCCGGCGGCCAACTTGTACAGGCAACGGACCGTTACGTCGGCGTGCGCCAGGCTCGGATTGTGTTGCTCGACGATGATGACCTGGTCCGGTCCACCATCACCGCTTCGTGGCTGTTTCAACTCGGTCTCGACGATGTCTATATCTATCCTGCCACCGTGGCCGACCGAACCGAGACAGGACCGGTCGCGAAGCGGATTCTGGGAGACTTGGACAGTGGCGAAACGGTGGACCCCACCGATCTTCCTCCGCTGATCGCGTCCGGTGCAGTGTTACTCGATCTCGAACCGGCAGCGCCTTATTTCCGTGAGCGTCTCTACATCCCCGGCTCAATCGTTGCGCGGCGGTCGACGTTGGCCAGCCATCTGGACGAGCTGCCGGGGACGGGACCAATCGTGCTGACGTCCTCAGACGGTGCGTTGGCTCGCCTCGCGGCGACGGATCTCGTCTGGAGCAGCAAGCGGCGCGTGTTGGCCCTGCATGGCGGGACGGCGGGATGGATCGCGGCGGGATTGGGAGAGCCGGGAAGGGGATTGGATCAGCCGGCGCTGAACCCGTCCGAGGCGCTGCCTCGACTGCCCACACTGGAGCAGCGGCGAATTACCCTGGCGGCCTATGTGCATTGGGGTGACCTCATCGTCGAGCAACTTGACCGCGACGGTCTTGTCCAGTTCCGTCTGCCGCTCGCGGCCCAGCACCGCGCGCGCAGTGGCGGGCAATAGGCGATGATCCGATTAGGTCAGTTCTCTTTGTTGTTGCGCATCGCCCTTTGTCCACGACTGCGGCCGGTCGCGGCGAAGGATGACCCTGGGATTGGGGCGCATCCGGCCAGGATGACGTTTGTATATACGAAGCTGCTGAATTTACTGCAACGAATAGCCGTCCTGGGCAATCTACCTACTCAGACTACTGTGTAGCGACGGCAGAAGAAGCCCAAGCAGCAACGGCTGTCGCATTGCACGCGAAAGCGTCCGTCCGCGGAATTGGGGGGTCCGCAGACTGCGACCTAATCCTAGTGTGGTATCCTTAAAGTTGCTATTATGGGACGTTATATGGCTTCCAACACCGCCGGATTGCGAATATGAATAACGCTATGCCAAGAGAGATTCGCCTCAACGCATTTACCTCGCAGACCCCTGTGCACCTTTCGCCGGGACTTTGGCGCCATCCGCGCGATCAGTCGCGCAACTTCAAGTCGCTCCGCTATTGGACTGAACTGGCGCAGATACTTGAAGAAGGCCTGTTCGACGGCGTGTTTCTGGCCGACGGAATTGGGATCAATGACGTGCACGGGGGCAGTCCGGACAGTGCCTTACGACACGGGGCGCAAGTCCCGAAGCATGATCCGTTGCTTCTGGTATCCGCGATGGCCCATGTCACGCAGCAGCTTGGTTTCGGCATCACCGCCACTTTGTCGTTCGAGCCGCCATCGCTGCTCGCGCGTCGCTTTACTACGCTGGATCATCTGACCAAGGGGCGCGTCGGCTGGAACATTGTGACCGGTTACTACGACAGCGGCGCTAAGGCCCTCGGCCGCGCAACGGTCACCGCGCATGATGAGCGATATGAGGTTGCCGAAGAATACATGGACCTGGTCTACGCGCTTTGGGAACAAAGCTGGGAAGAAGGTGCCGTCCTCGGCGACCGGGCCAGCGGCATCTATGCCCAGCCGGAGAAAGTTCACACGATCCATCACCACGGAAAGTATTTCGATCTCGACTCCATCCATTTCACTCCGCCCTCGCCGCAACGCACGCCGCTGCTGTATCAGGCCGGCGCGTCGCGCCGCGGTCGGGCGTTCGCGGCGAAGCATGCGGAGGCGGTGTTTGTTGCCGGACCCTCGAAGCGTGTCATCGCTCCGATCGTCGCCGATGTCCGCGCCCAGGCCGAGCAGTTCGGTCGAAACGGGCGGGACATGCTGTTTTTCACGCTAATGACGGTGATCGTGGGCGAGACCGAGGCGGCTGCGAGGGCAAAGCACGAGGAGTACCAGCGATATGTCAGTCCTGAAGGTGTACTCACGCTGTTCTCGGGCTGGACGGGGACCGATTTTTCACGCTATCCGCTCGATGCGCCGATTGTTCCGGCCGAGGTGGATTCGGCGGTCGCCTCGATGATAGAATCATTCACCGTCGCAGATCCCGGCCGCGTTTGGACGTTGCGCGAACTGATAGCGCATAATGGGATCGGCGGCCGCGGTCCGGTGATCGTTGGATCGCCCGAACAGGTCGCCGATGAACTGCTGGGCTGGATCGCGGATACCGACGTGGACGGGTTCAACCTGAGCTATGCGATTACGCCGGAGTCATACAGAGACTTCGTCGAATTCGTGGTGCCCGAGCTGCAAAAGCGGGGCGCCTATAAGACTGCCTACGTCCGGGGAACGTTACGGGAGAAATTCACTGGTGGTGGCCGGCTGCTGCCGCCCAGCCACCCCGCGGCGAGGTTCCGCTCATGACGAAAGAAATTCGGGTCAACGCATTCGTCTCAACCAGCCCGGTGCACCAGTCGCCCGGCCTATGGCGACATCCGCGCGATACATCGCTGGCATTCACCGATCTGGATCACTGGACCGACCTGGCGCAGGTCCTGGAGCGGGGATTGATCGACGCGGTGTTCATTGCTGACTCGATCGGATTCAACGACGTGCATGGCGGCAGCGTGGATGCTGCGATCCGGTACGGCGCGCAGGTTCCTAAGCTTGACCCATTTATGGCGATCCCGGCTATGGCGCTGGTGACGGAACATCTCGGCTTCGGTATCACCGGCAACATCTCCTATGAGCCGCCTTATTTGTTCGCGCGTCGGCTTTCGACCCTTGACCATCTGACGAACGGGCGGGCCGGGTGGAACATCGTCACCGGCCATTACGAAAGCGGCGCCAGGGCGATGGGCCAGACTGGGGTTGTGGAGCACGACCGTCGTTACGATATTGCGGACGAGTTCATGTCGCTTATGTACGCTCTGTGGGAGACCAGTTGGGAGGACGGCGCCGTTGTCGCCGACTCTATTTACGTCCAACCCGAAAAAGTACATCGGATCAAGCACGCGGGGGACTATTTCCGGCTCGATGCGATCCATCTGGCGGAGCCGTCCCCGCAACGAACACCGGTGCTTTTCCAGGCTGGAACGTCACCGCGCGGCCGGGCGTTCGCGGCGACCCATGCCGAATGCGTTTTCCTCAGCGGGCCGACGCCGCAGACCATCGCACCTAGAATCGCCGATATCAGGCGTCTGGCATCCCTGCGCGGGCGCGACCCGGCGGATGTCCTGATTTTTGCGATGGCGACCGTCATCGTCGGTGCGACCGAACAGGAGGCGAGGGCGAAGTTGGCGGAGTATCGGCGCTATGTCAGCACCGAGGCGGCCGTCGTCATCTTCTCGGGTTGGACCGGAATCGACTTTTCCAAATACCGACTGGATGATCCCATTCCTTACATCCGAAAGGACAATGCCGTCACCTCAGCGCTGGACGTCTTCACCGTGGCCGATCCCGATCGTGTGTGGACCTTGCGTGAACTCGCTGAACACAACGCGATCGGAGGGCGTGGGCCGCTGTTCGTTGGGTCACCGACACAGGTCGCCGACGCGATCGAGACCTGGATTGAGCAGACGGGCGCGGACGGGCTCAACCTGAGTTATGCAGTTGTGCCGGAAAGCTACGCCGATTTCGCAACGTATGTCGTGCCGGAATTGCAACGGCGCGGCCGCTACAAGCGTAGCTACGCGCCAGGCGTGCTGCGGGAGAAGCTCTATGGGGCCGGACGCAGCTATTTGCCTGCGTCCCATCCAGGCGGCGCCGCCCGAACAGTTGCTTTCGGATGATCACTCCGCCGTGCGCTTTCCCGATGTGCCTGGGATAAGTGGTCAGCCAGTATCTGTCTGGTTGGCCCCCCGGCCGTCACCCGCTGTGGTATGGCCGAGGACTTTCTTGTTGTAGATTGTGATGTTGATCACCGTTGGTAGCCGCCCTCGCCATGGTCGTATAACGACGCTGCGACGTCGACCGGCAGGGGAAATCGGCGTTCAGTCGTCAATCGACGGTGGATCGAAGTTTGGAATGCGGCCAGTGTTCATCATCTGTTTCGCAGCACGCAGGACGTCCTCGGCTGTCGGCCAAAAGGTTTGATCCATCTCGGCGACACGCAGATCAGTGGCGATAAATCGCACACCTCTCTCCTGTCGTACGGCTGCCCCTACGAAGATTCCATCAACCTCAATCGGAATCGAGTGCGACATTTCGTTGCGCCTTTGTTGGCCACAGTGAGCGGTGAGAGCCAGGGACGATAATACGCCTGTGTCCAGGTCATTGAGAGCAAGCCATGAGCCATAATAGTTATAAAGGTCGAATGCGTTTAGTGCGCAGCGCGGTGTTTTGCCTGTCTACGCAGCGGCTTGTTTCAATCGATCGACGCGCGGTCGGACTTCCTGTGCAAAACGGCGCATCTCTGCCTCGAAGGGTTGGAACTGCAGCATGAACGTCTCAATGCCAAGATCCGCAAAATGCCCGATGCGAGCAGCAACTGTATCGTAACTGCCAACGAGGCCCGCCGCCGTTCCGCCGTTACTGCCGAAGGCTGGATTGCGGGCGAAGGTCTTGAACATCACGGCTTTGGGGTCAGTTCGTCCCGCCATTGCTTGCCGCAACGGCGCATCCTGCTGTGCGAGGCTGAACAGGTAGCGCAGTTCTTCTTCGGCCTCGGCGTTCGTTTCACGCGCCACGACAAAAGCCGATAGGGCGAAACGAATCGGCGGGCCGCGTCTGGGTCGGCCCGCCACTGCCGCGATCAGGCGGCGTACGTCATCTGGCGGTTGGCCGTTGATAAACCAGACATCGGCCGTATCTGCGGCGAGGGCCTGTGCCTGTTCTGATTCACCGCCGGCGTAGATGGCCGGACGTTCACGATACCGTCCCACCGGGCGGATCTGATAATCGTCGATCTTGAAGTGCTGGCCCGAAAAATTCACCCGGTGACCGCCGAATAGTCGCCGGAAGATCTCGATCCATTCGCGTCCGTAAGCGTATCGATCGTCATGGTCGGCGAACGCTATGCCGGCGCGCTCGAATTCCGGCTTGAACCACGCATTGACCAGATTAATGGCGAACCGGCCTTGGCTGATTTCCTCGATCTGGCTGGCCATTTTAGCCAGCACCACGGGATGGAAAAGGTAAGGCTTGATGGCGGCGATGATCTCGATCCGGCTGGTTACCACGGCGAGCGCCGTGCTCGCGGTCCAGGTCTCCAACTGGTCACGCTCGTCGTCCCTCGGGTTGAACACGTGCTGTGCCACCAGGGTTGACTCAAAACCAAGCGCTTCGGCCTCGAGGATCAGTCGCTTGTTCCGCTCCCACGATGCATCTGGGGGGTCTTGCGGGTGGAAAAAAGAACCGGACGCACCATAAACCTGTGCCCAAATTCCAAAGCGTGAAGGAGGTTGCGTCATATGATCGACTCCGTTCTGTTGAGCCGCGGGTTTGTCTTCGACGGAGCACGTCAGAAGGGGCTGCGTATCCCGCCCTTGATAAGTCGGCACAAGCCCGTCGAGAACCGTGGAAGGGGCATGTATAATCCAGGTCTTGCTTAAATCACGGGCGAAACGTGGATGTCGACCCCACGGGGTTGCAGAATAGTTGTATCAAACCGTCGCTAGCCGACGCCGGCAAGCGAGCAGGCAGGTTATTTACGCCAACAGGTTGGCGGTTACCCGGTTGACGTAGCGCTGCGGATCCGTGCTGGGCTTCAGGACGCCTGCCCGCTTCAGTTCGTTGGCGTAGAGCAGGACCTGGCGCTGAAAATCGGAACCGATCGGCTGCTCTCCGTAAGGGTAACTTTTGAGCATTTCCGTTAGATCAGCCGGGGTCGCGCTTCGCGGTGCATAATGCCCGGCAACCTCAACAGCATGACTTGGGTTCGCATTCACCATCTGCGACGCTTCGAGAACCGCTCGGGTCACGGCGATTGCTGCTTCGGGGTCTTCACGCAGCAGGCTGCCGCGCACACCGAGCACGCAACAGGTGCGGTCGGCGAATTCATTGGTTGCGTTTGATGCGACTCGGAACAGATTACCGTTGCTGTTTTTGACTTGGTAATAGACGTTCGGGTCACCGGCCACATAGGCCTGGATTTCACCTTTCTCGACGGCCATTGACATTAATTCCTGCGGATATTGCTTCCACTCGACATCCTTGTCGGGGTCCAGGCCATGATTTTGCAGGATTATTTCATAGAGATTTTTGTCGGGCGATGCGAAGTCCGCCACCCCGATGGTCTTGCCGCGCAGACTCAGGATATCGGAGATTCCCGCTTTGCGCGATCCCACAAGGTAGGAGCAACCACCGTGCACGCCGGCGACCAGTTTGACATCGAAACCCTGCTCCAGCGGCTTAAGCCAGCGCAGGATCATGCCGATGCCGACGTCGGCCTTGCCACTGCCGATTGCTTCGAGAAGCTGGTCGGTGGAGCCGCCGAAATTCACCAGTTCCACGTCGAGATTGTGTTTCTCGAAAATTCCCGCCTCCATGGCGACCGGCACAGCCGAGGTGCAGAGCGCCGTCTGATTCCAGGTGAAGCGGATCTTCTTGGCTTTACCGGTAGGGGCCACTGCTTGCGGGGGCACGGGCGCGGCCGCCAGAGTGTAGTCACCGCCGCCATGGCAGAGCGGGACATCCGCCGGAATCGGACGCACCGGGCTGGCAAAGACGCGCGAGCCTGCAAATCCGAGCGGCAGAATGGATGCAATTGCACCTGCCTGTAACAGATGGCGGCGCCCGAACATACGCATGTCCATGTGAAAAACACCTTCTGACGCACACGAGTGTGGAGAACCCCAAGCTCGTGGTATTAGCAACTACGCAGGAACGCTATTATCCATATATCACATCGCTTGTCGAATCAGTGGACGAAAGCCGTGATCGACCCCGCCTCTGGTGAGGATGTGTTGACTCATACCACTCAATATGACAGTATATAGATATAGACTACACTACATAGAGTGTATATTGCTCCGCTGGTATCACAGGGTGGCCAGCGCTCGATCATCGCCTGCGTCGTGGAGCTGGCCATGGAAGCAACGGAGGTTCCGCAGATGTCTGGCTGGACTATAGACGACAACCAAGCAGGCAACGTACGCAGGGTCAGTCGCCGGGCGACTTTATCGTCGGCCGCCGGATTTGCCATCGCTGGAGCAATCCCGCTCGCCCGAGCCAACCAGCCGACGGCGGCGCCGAGGCGCGGTGGCACGGCGACGGCAGTCATCACGCCTGAACCCGTCACCCTCAACGCCGGCTTGAACACCGCCATGCCTACCGCTGTGTTGTGGGCGAATATCTTCGACGGCCTGGTGCGCTATGGTTTCGACCTCAAACCCCATCCGGAATTGGCGGAAAGCTGGGAGGTCGCGGAAGATGGTCTCTCGATCACCTTTCACCTGCGCCAGGGCGTGACGTGGCACGACGGAACGCCGTTCACCGCGGCGGATGTCCAATGGACGCTGGATAACGTCTGGAAAACCGTCCACCCGCGCAACCGCTTGCTGTTCGCGGCGGTGGAAAGGGTCGACACGCCGGATCCCCATACGGCGATCTTTCGCCTCTCAACGCCCTCCATTGCGATCATGGGGGCATTGAATTCGAACGGGGCGCCCATCCTGCCGCGTCACCTCTTCGCCGGAACCGACCTTTTCAGCAACCCGCACAACAATGCCCCAATCGGCACCGGCCCATTTGTGTTCAAGGAATGGAGCCGCGGCAATCACATCCTTCTGGAGCGAAACCCGCACTACTGGGACAACGGCAAGCCCTATCTCGACCAGGTCATCTGGCGCTTCATTCCCGATGGCTCCGCCCGTTCGATCGCGTTCGAAACCGGGGAAGCGCAGTTCGCCCCCTACAGCCCGGTGGCGCTGCAGGATGTCGATCGCCTCGCCAAACTGCCCAGCCTGACGATCGAGAAACGTGGCTACGAATGGACCGGGGCCTGGCTGTATCTGGAACTGAATCTCGACAACAAGTATCTGCGTGACATCCGCGTGCGTCACGCTATCGCCCACGCGATCGACCGCAAGGGGGTCGCCGACGTCGTCTGGTTCGGCTTCGCCAAGCCCGCGATCAGCCCAATACCCTCGACAGCAACCACATTCTTCGATCCCACCGTGCCGTACTATCCATACGACCTGAAGCGGGCGGAGGCGTTGCTCGACGAGGCCGGCCTGCCGCGTGGTCCAAACGGGACGCGCTTCGCCGTCACACACGATCCGGTGCCCTATGGCGATGATTTCCATCGTACCGGCGAGTACGTGAAACAGTCGCTCAAGCGCGTCGGCATCGACGTGACCTTGCGAACCCAGGACACCGCGGTATTCACCAAACGGGTCTATGGCGACCGGGATTTCGATATCTCCAGCAGTTGGACGGCGCTGTTTTCCGATCCACAAATCGGCTACGGCAAGATTTACACCTCCAGCATCATCGGCAAGAACGTTCCCTGGACCAATGCCTCGGGCTATCGCAACCCGGAAGTCGATGCGATCTTCGCCGAGGCACAACGCGAGCCCGACCCGCAGAAACGGGTCGCGCTGTTCAACCGCTTCCAGCACATCGTGCAGACGGACCTGCCGATCCTCCCGCTGATCGAGCTGAACTTCTTCTCGGTGGTGGCGAGTAATCTGCGCGACGCCGTCACCGCCAGCGACCCATCCTTGCGCGACGCCTGGCTTGCGGCCTAAGCGGACTGACGCGGCGGACCCGCGGCAGGAGGACGGATCGATGTCGAGGAACAAGGCGCCGCAGACCATCGCGGCCGGTAATGGTATTGGCCAGGACAGCGCCTTCGGTTCGGTCGTGGCCCCAATCTATCTGTCGAGCACATTCACGTTCGAAGGCTTCGGCCGTGCGAGGCGGTACGACTACACGCGCTCCGCCAATCCGACGCGCGACACCCTGGCCGACACGATCGCTCAGTTGGAGGGCGGCGCCGGCGCGGTGGTCGTCGCAACCGGCACGGCCGCGATCGACCTTACGCTACAGTGCCTCGAGCCCGGCGATCTCATCATCGCCCCGCACGATTGCTACGCGGGCACCTGGCGCCTGCTGACCGCACGCCAGGCCAGGCGGCAGTTCGAAGTCGCCTTCATCGATTTCGGTGACGACACCGCAGTGGCGGCCGCCGTCGCGCGTTCCCCGCGGTTGGTTCTGATCGAGAGCCCAAGCAATCCCCTCATGCGGATCGTGGATATTCGCAAGGTCACCGCACAGGCGCGGGAGGCCGGGGCGAAAACCATCGTCGACAACACCTTCCTGTCCCCGGCGCTTCAGCAGCCGATCGCCCTGGGGGCGGATCTGGTGGTGCATTCAACGACCAAGTTCCTCAATGGCCATTCCGACGTGGTTGGCGGCGTCGTCGTCGCGGCCAGTCAAACCGATGTCGACGCACTCGTGGCCTGGGCGAACGTCACCGGTGTGACCGGTTCGCCGTTCGATGCCTATCTGACACTACGCGGAGTCCGCACCCTGTTCGCGCGCGTCGAACAGCAGCAAAAGACTGCTGCTCGGGCTGCCGCTTTCCTTGACCAGCACCCGGCCGTCTCGGCTGTGCATTATCCAGGGTTGCCCGCCCATCCTGGTCACGCGATCGCCAAGGCCCAGCAGACCGGCTTTGGCGCCATGCTGAGTTTCGAAATCGCGGAAGGCGTCGATGGCGTGCGCCGCTTTGTCGAGGCGGTCGAGATATTCACCCTGGCGGAATCGCTTGGCGGCATTGAAAGCCTGGTGGCCCACCCCGCCACCATGACGCACGCGAGCATGACCCAGGAAGCCAGGCTCGCCGCCGGGATCAGCGACGGATTGCTGCGGCTTTCGGTTGGACTGGAAAGTGAGGCAGACCTGTTGGCTGATCTCGCAACGGGCCTGGACGCGGTGTGACGCGGCAGGCCAGGATGCGGGAGATGGGCTGCCGCCATGTTTGATGCAGATCAATGAGACTGTATCCACACGGCTCATGATTGCCGGGCCCAAGTTACCGGGACCGGAGCCAAATGACTTACATCGATCCAGCCTGCGCCTACTGCCCCTCCTCCGTCCGTGCCTGCCGCGTCGGGCAGGCGGAAACCAACGGACCGGGATTCTGTCCAAGCAAGGTCGACCCAGCCACCCAGACCACCGCCCGAACCTTATACGACGATCCCGAAACCCATAACATCGCCCTGCAAGCCGCTCGGGTTGAATCCGAGGGCTACTGTAAATGGACGCGGGTCGAGGAAGTCATTCAGTTCTCCAAGAAGATGGGCTTCAAGAAGATCGGCATCGCCAATTGCATCAGCTTTGTGGAGCACGCCTACGTTCTGTCCGGCATCCTGGAAAGTCACGGCTTCGAAGTCGTGTCGGTCGCCTGCAAGAACGGAAATATCCCGAAAGAAGACATCGGCCTGCGTGACGATGAAAAGATCAAGCCCGGCGGGTTCGAACCGTTGTGCAACCCGATCGCCCAGGCGGAAATGCTCAATGCCCACGGTTGCGAATTTAACGTGGTCATGGGCCTGTGCATCGGCCATGACAGCCTGTTCTTCAAATACGCCAAGGGCCTCAGCACCGTCCTGATCGCCAAGGACCGTGTGCTGGGGCACAATCCGGTGGCGGCGTTGCATCTGGCCGATAGCTACTACGATCGGCTCTGGGGGCCGGACAAACCTGCCAAACCGCCGAAGCTGCCGGTCGCGGGACGCCGTCAGTAGTGGGCGAGGGGCGGTAGCAGCGTTCAGACCAGGTAGAACAAGTTATCTTCGGCCACCGCATTCGTTTCGGGCAAACCCGCGCGAATGCGGCGTATCGCAGCCAGCGTCGCGGAGTCTTCATCGGCCCCCTGCGGGAAGATGCGATCCGACGGCAGCCATTCCGAAAAGTGCAGCCGTCCAAACGATTCCAGAAGGTCAGATTGCACCCCGGCAAGCCAGACGGTGATCCCGGCCGCTTGCGCTTGCCTGAGGAAATGCTCGAACTGTTCAAGGCTGACCACGTCGGGGTTGCGCACCCGTTTCAGGCGCAACAGGACTTGGTGAATTCGCTGGGCATGGGCTTCGCGCTCGATCCGGGCGAAGGTGCGCTCCAGTTCCGGTGCGGCACCGAAAAACAGTTCTCCTTCCATATCGAAAATCATGAAGCCTGGATCGGGCGGATCGGAGGGCAGCCTCTCGCGCACCACGTCGTCCGCATCGACCACCAGTTCTGTCACCTTCAGCTTCGCCGCGCGTGGAACGAACAGCAGGATCGACAGGGCCACGCCGATCAGGATGGCTAGGTCCAGGCCAAAGGCCACCGCTGAAAGCCCCGTGACGACGACCACGCCGGCGTCCATGCGGGATGCCCGTAGCGTATAGGCAAGGCGCTTGAAATCGATCAGCCGCGACGCGGTCAGCAGCAGCAACGCCGCCAGAGCCGGTTTGGGTACGTAACGCGCCAGCGGGGCCAGAAAGATCACCGCGATGGCGACGATGCCCGCGGTCAGAATACCGGAAAACCGCGTCGTCGCCCCGGCCTGGAAGTTAATGGCAGAACGTGACAGCGATCCTGATCCCGGCAGGCACTGGAAGAAGCCGCCGACGAGGTTGGCGATCCCCTCGGCGAGGCACTGCCGGTTGAAGTCCAGCTTCTGCCGCGTCTGATTGGCGATTGACTTGGCGATGGCCAGAGCCTCCAGCAGGCCCAGGAACGCGATAGCGACGCTGTCAGAGGCGAGGTCCCATGCCCAACTCAGTTTCACCACTGGAATATGCGGGCCGGGCAGGCTACTTGGCACCGTGCCGGCGATACCGATCGCCGTCTTGTCAGCAAGGCTGGGGGTGGTCCAGCCGGCAAACCAGACGCAAGCACTGACAATCACCAGCACCGCCAGCATATCGAACTGCGGCAGGTGGTAACGGCGCACGAGGCGGCGAAACAGCACCGCCAGCAGCAAGGTTGCGACCGTTGCCGTGGCCGCCTTAAGGTTCACGGCATCGCCTGTGGTCAGCGTCAGCCAGAGCCGGTAGAGGATGTGCTGCGCCCCGGTTCCCTTGTCCCGTATGCCGAGCGCGTTGCTGGCCTGGCCGATCGCCAGCAGCAAAGCTGCCGCGCTCATAAATCCAAGTATAACGGCTTCCGAAATATACCGGGTGAGATCTCCTAGGCGGAATACCGCGATGAAAATCTGGATCGAACCGACCATCACCCCCAGCAGGAACATCGCTTCGGCGGCCTCGACGCGCTGATCGGGATCGAAGATCGACAGCGCACTGAGCACAACGAGAGAAACCGCGCTTGTCGGGCCGTTGATCAGATGAGACGACGAGCCGAAGACCGAAGCGACAGCGGTGACAACGATAGCAGAGTAAAGGCCGTAGCGTGGGTCGACGCCGGCAAGCAGGGCATACGCCATGCCTTGCGGCAACGAAATGGCGGCGACAGTCAGCGCCGCGACCAAATCCTGGCGGAAGATCGTCGGACTGTAATCGATCCACCGCTTCATTTTGACCGGCCGCCTATGATCGTGTCGATGACACCGTTTTCGGCAAAGAATTTTTCGTTGGCGTCGTTCCAATCCCGTGCGATCGCGGTGACCGGAACGAGCTTCAGGTCAGGGAAGGTTACGGTTTCAGACTTATAGGGCCGATAGCCGAGATGGGCGATCGCCTCCTGCGCGGCATCGCTGAACAAAAACGTAAGATAGGCCTTGGCTGGTGCCAGATTTCCAT
>Ga0116226_10003696_pt1 | contig 13482 bp, 14 predicted proteins | sample S1TSphfallax_FD_89692 | JGI IMG/M metagenome (GOLD analysis project Ga0116226, IMG submission 89692) | Host-associated microbial communities from peat moss isolated from Minnesota, USA - S1T2_Fa - Sphagnum fallax MG | ecosystem: Host-associated > Plants > Peat moss > Unclassified | place: USA...
ATATGATGAGAGATACGGTATCTCTTGCAGAGATGTGATATCTCCTTACGGAGTTCGAGATAGTAAAAAAAATATCATTACTGTGTAATAATTCAATATTATGTTGTAATGTCATTAGTATATGTAACATCTCCGTGGAGATCTCTAAGATCCCCGATTTCCTGGATCTGTGACACCATTCCGAGTTTCGTTGCAGGATACAATAATCTCATTGATAGAAAATTCTAAAACTCAAAATTGATTTTTATTAGAATAAGATAACAATTCATCGTTCTACTATATCATTATGATACAATTGGAAGAATGATTTAAAAAAGTACAATTCCGATCAAAAAATATTCATTGTCTTCTATTGTATTATACAAGTTGTTGAATTCCTTTCATTATTTAATAATTTATTTGAATCATTAGTTTTATAATAATTATTATGTTTGATTATATTTATCGACTGTTTTCTATTTGAATTCTCTTCTTCTGGATTTGATTCATGAGTTATCGATGACAATTCAGTACTAGGAGTATTTGTTCGATTAGTAAATGTTGATCGTTTCAGACTCATACGATATGGTAATGACACACGATTTTGTTTTGAAGATATTTTTTCATAATATTCATCCCACTAAATAAAAACAAAAAAATTTCGATTTCTAAAAGAATAAAATTTTTGATTTACATATTTTTGTTTATCTGAATCAATTTGTTCGATATCATTTAAATATTTTTGTTCTTCTGTACCGAATAAATAAATTTCAATAGGATTTTCTGTTTTTTTCTAAATAATCTCATTGAATTTTTATTCTTTAAATTCTTTGTACTTACAATAATTTTTGCCGGTTTTAATTTCGTTCCTGAACTAAATGCAATGGCTGATAATAATTTATAGAATTTCGAATAATCATTATTATTTTCCCATTCTCGACATAATTTCTAATTGAAAAAATTTCATTTAAAAAAAATCATCAAATCTTTATTTTACTTGAACAGCTTTTTCTTTTTGTTCAAGTCGAATATATTTCTTATGAAGAAGTGTTAATTCTGCTTTAAGTTTTGAATCGCCAGGAAAATTTGTATTTCCATGATGATTAACAGTTAATAAATTAGTATCATCTTGTTTTTGTTCGATAATTTTTAATTCCTAAAAAAAAAAACCAAAATTTTTTTGTTTCTCGATTTTTGAAAATTTTCATTTTTATACTCGAGTTGTTAATTTAAATAAATCAGCTGATAATTTACTTTCTTCTTGTAATGCGAATATTTGAAATATAATATAACTATTTTCAAAAAAATTTAACCAATTCTATTTGAAATCAATATTTTTATTTACAAAAAAATTTCTTTTGTTTTTTTTTCAAACTTACATAATCTATATTAGGTATTGTTACAATATTTGTTTGATTTATACGAGCACATACTGCATTACGACAAAAAATATTTGTTTTATTAAATTCTAATTCATTAAAAATTTTATAACGTATACGAAGACCTTTATTATAACGTTCATCATTGATTTCAATATGACGCATTGTTATCTATTGAAAAGAAGATTTTATTCATCGAATTAATAAAAAAAAAACAAAAGAATTTACTTTGAAATTATAGGGTCTATTGAGAAGTGCATCAGGTTGATCGATAAAATATTCTTCGGTTAAAATTTGACCATTCGGTAAGCATGGATTTATACTAACACTTAGATGACCTTGTTCTAAACCCTGAAGATTAAATAAAAGAAAATTGATTAGAGTCGTCTCTTCTACATTCGCGGAATAAGAATTCGATTAGTTTTAGTTCTACAGTCATATTGATAAAAAGTCGAAATTTTCGATATCAGTTAGTGGAATTCGAGAAAATACTTTCTTTATAATCAACAATAGAAATTTCATCATCAAAATCCAATAAATGAGCCAAACTTTGAAGAAAAACATTAGCAGTACCAATTAAAATATCTTCTACTGGTTCCCAAAATCTAAGAAAATAATCTTAAAAATAAAGAAAAGAAATATTTTTTCTTACGGATCATCTTCTTTAGCGATATATAAAATTTCTTCTTCTCCATCTAAAAATTTTTGATAATGTTCCTAAACAGACAAAATTTTTTAATCATCTTTTTAATACATCAATATTTACTTTAATAATATAACTTCGATTAAAAAATTTTACATCATCCCAATACCAAGTATTATGATTAATAAGATTTTTCATTCGAATCATTAATCTAAAAAAATATTTATTCTTCGAAAATGATTGTCTCTTTTTTTTTGTTTACTTTGATCCTTTAACTGGTACTCCATCCCATGATGAAATAGGCATAAGAATAATTTCAAATGTTCGATATTTATTAAGTTCTTCACTAATTGCATTGACTTCCGAAAGTAATGGTAATAAATTTAAAATTTTTTGTTGAATTTCTTCTTGTTCAATTGTTAAATTATTTCCTAAAGAATAACCTTTTACTTTTGCTATTTCTTTTTGTGCAAATTCCCATGTTATAGTCATTGGTATATCGAATGAAGATTCTTTTTTTTCATTGATTGGATTTAAAAATACATATAAATGATTTGCACCAAATAAAATACGATCTTTATGTTGAAGATAAATAATTCTAAATTAAAATTTTAAATAATCATTTTTTCTTTTAAATCAATTAAATTTACCCATTTAAATTATAACCATTGATTTTTATTTTTGCAGAAGGTTCGCCTGGAATTAATTCATATGTATTAATATCGATATGTCGAATAATAGCATGACGTTCAAGTATACTTAAACCATTTATATATATTGTACAATTTCGACTACCAATGGTTATTTCATCTTTATTTAAATAATGACATATAACATAGGATAATATTGGATCTTCATTTAAATTAGCAAGATATGGAAATGTTTGATTGAATTCTATTGATGTTATATAATTTTCATCATCTAATTGAGCATTTTTTAGCTAGATAAAAAACGAATATAAAGCAAATAATTTCCCTCTCTCTTTAGTCAACTTTTCGATTGTGTCTATGAAAAAAATTTTGCCCTTCCTCACAAAAAATATCGAGAGGTATGCACAGGAATAAAACCCTAACAGGCTTCTTCAAGTTCAGAACCCCCGAAAATAGCTGGACTGCAATAATCTCTAGTCGGACTCATCCGAAAACGACGATCTTTTTCTATTCATTGCATCGCATAAACACTCGTCAAATTTCAAATTAATAGTAGAACACCAAGAACTAATCATTGGAATCTAATCCTTATTTTTTTTTCACCTTAATATCCCAAGATATGTTTGAATCTTGTAAAATCTTTTGATTATTTTGTATTTGTGAAAGAATTTCTTCTTCTATTTGTTTTCTTTTTAATTCAATATCTTGAGTTGTTATACTAGATTTAACATCGAATTGTAAATTATAATTTCCTGTTTCAATTAATATTTTTAAACGTTGATTTTCTTCCTACAAAAAAAATTCAATTTCAATCCTTTTTTTTGTTTAATTTACTTTTAATTGTCGAATTAATTTTTCAATTGGATTTTCATTAATAAAAACATAATTTTTAATACGTTTAACTCGATCAGCAAAACGAAGTGTACTCAATGTTTCATCATAATTAACATCAGCTGGTGATAAAGCAGCAATCATGATTGTTTTACTATTTCCTCCAAGTGAATTTTGAAGTAATTTTGTTAATATTGATTCACGATAGGGTACAACAATTTTTTGTTTATCTCCTGATGATATATCAACTAATGCAGAGATAACATTACTTAATGTTAATAATGATCGATTAATATTTGTATTTTCTTTTAATCGATCACGAAATATGTCAAGATTTGAAACTCTTTCCGATCCTTAAAAAGTATTTTTTTTTAAAAAAAATGAATTTTTTTGTAATAAAATATTTTCTACCAGCTAAATCAATAAGATTAATCACACTCATTTTTTTTGTTTCACGATAATTATTTTTAATTATTTGATCAAAATGAATTGTAACAATTGTATGGGCTCGACTACTTGTTGTATTCATATTTGTTACAGCTATTGTTCGATTTGTTGTTCCTTCAATTATACGATGTTCAAGATCGTTATAACTACCAATAGGTACAACACGAAGACCTTGTGGATAGAAATAACCGGATGTTGGATGTTGTCGTACAGTAAGACCTTAGAGAATTTAATATTCAATGGAATATTGTATTGTCGAATTTAGAATTTTGATTTACCTCCTTTAGGAAATTCTTTTGTTAATAAATCACGAACTTGTTCATTGTAAATTTCCATCATGGATAAAGTCACTTCAAAACGCTAGAAAAATATGACTTATCTTATTTTTTTATTTATTTTGAATATGACTAATTAACTATAATTCAAGTTTACATACAATAGTTGAATTTTTCTTATTTTCAATTTGTCGAAACAATTCATCACATGTAAGTGGTAGTATTCCACTAATCAAAAAAAAAGGTTCAGGATTATTTATTATATATAAAAAAAAGAATCTTATACCGATTGACTCCGTAACCAATCATGGAATAACTTTTACCAGATCCTGTTTGACCATATGTAAATAATGAACAATTAAAACCTAAGAAAAATAAAGAATGAAGAATTTTTTTTTTGAGATTTCATATACCATCAAATGCATTTTTTAACAGATCACGACCAAGATCATCGAAAACTTTTTGTTGAGAAGCATAAAATGACAAAGAATTACTAGCCTCCAACATTCCTGAAGGAAGTTCGACAAAACCATCATGTGACCTGGAGACATTTATTTTAATTATAATTCTAAAATCTTTCAACTCACCAATAAGAATAATCGAACGAAAACTATGAAATACAAGAAATTATTTTCTATGTTTTAATCAATTCTTTTTTAATACTCACTTGTTTTGGAGCATCTACTATAATATTCAAAAACAGAAATTATTTTAATATGATTCACTAGAATACTTACATGTTAATCGTGGATCTGTAATAAAGGTTGATTTTCCTTCCATTCGAATAACAAGTTTTGCACTTCGATCTTTTTCTCTATTTATCATAATTATATTATTTTAAAACTATCGATTGATTTACTTTACCGTTGATTAAATGGTCGAACACGTACAGCAACTTTAATACTAAAAAATCAATATGTAGATATGAATGTTCTAAATCGAAAATTATACTTACGATTCCTCAGACATTCTATTTTTTCAGTGGAGAATCCAGTCAGAAGTGTGTGAATATGGTGCTTCTGAAGAAAAAAAAAATTTTTTTATGTAAAAAAATGTTATAGTTGAGTGATGATGATGATGATGATGATGATGATGATGAAAGCTGTCAAACATAGATATAAGAAAGAGAAACAATTGATGACGGAAGAAAATGTGAAAGTAATAAAGAAAAGGGATGGCACTTGTCATTTATCTGAAGTATCAAACGATGAAATATATGATAAATTGAAACTTGACATACTCTAACAAAGAAGAAAAATATTTATATTCATTTTTTGATGAATTCAATAAAGAAAAGAACAGAAACGTAGAGATATGTGTCTGTGAAAGGACGATCGCTCCTCCCTTCAAGAAATTTTTCCATCGAAGACTAACAAAAAACGAGTTTATACTACTTCGAATGAACTTCAAAAAGTGGATTTTGCCTTTGATCGTCCTTCTCCCTTCTGGCATCGCTGAAGTATGTGAGCAACACACAACACCGTAATTTTTCTGTCTATATTTATTTTTCAATTAAGATTACTAATCAAAAGAGAAATCTCGAATAAAAACACTAACGGTGAGATAACGCACAACATGGACATCGTATGAACTATGTTTGCAATATAATAGTTAACGTTTGAAGGTAAACTTTCAAAAAAAAAAAAAAAGAGAAAAGAGATTATTTCATGACCTTAATATAAATACTTGGTATCATAAAGCAATCAAAAAGAATCTCAAAATGGTGTGATACATCGTGCATGAAAACGGGCATTGAAAGAAACTATTTTTAGTTAGTTTTGCCAGGGGTAAGAAGCGCAACATATTCTTTTCATATAACTCTACTCTGATCCGTTTCTGTTTATAATAATAAATCATCATTTCATCATATTCACTCATGCATATAATGAATAAAAAAAAATGGTTAATCTTCTCTACATCTAAATTCAAACATAAATTAGTATTGTTATTAATAAAGAAATAATAAAGATTTTTCTATAGTAAATAGTTTTTCTTATCACTAACATTTGTGATTAGAATACTCATGTTCTTAAATCATAGCAGATGCTGCCATAATTATATAAAACTGAAAAGACGTCATTATCATCATAGTTTCTAAAGATCGTCCAAGCAGAAAGCAATCAAGAATCTTGCGAATCTTGATGCATCTAAAACTAGATTTTTTTTGGTATTTGCAACAAAATCTGGTCGAAATCAGAAGCACAAAAATAAACAGTATTAAAGTCAAAAGTTCTCGATCACTGTCAATAGGATTAGAAATAGAAAAAAATATATAACAGAACATTTGGAAATATTTGTTTTCGATAACTTAGATTAAATATTTGTTCTAATAATAGCAAAAAAAAGTCTTATCAAGATTGTGAATTTGGAATCGTCGGTTGTTGTCTTTTTAGAATACCAAAAACCATTGTATTTATAATTGATTGTAAAAAGGCCAAAGCAAAAATGGCACATAAACATCCATCAAGTATTTTATGTAAACGTGTACAAGAATGATTGCTACATGTATCAGTTACTATAATAACAATGCCAATAACAAATACAATACTAACAAGAATCATTTGCCCAGAGAATGAATAGAATAGTTTAAAATAATTTGTACTACGATGATGTTTATATAATGTAATATTACTTATACCAAAAGCAATAATAATTACACCACCCCAAAATCCATAATAATAAACAGTTGAATTTAATGCAAGTATACCTATTTGTATGCCAATAGAAATAATACCAAACAATACTGCAATTATCCCATTTATCATTAAATAAATGCAAATCTTTTTTGAGATTATAGTATCTAGATTAATTGATGTAGTATCTTGAATAGCTTGTACATGACCATCTATTAATGGTGGTCCTGGATAATTATTAATATAAGTAACTGATTGACTATCGACATCTGAATAAGCTGGTGGTGGAATTATATCGAATTCATTTTCATCTAGTTTAAAAACAACGGCTGTATATGGTGGTGGTGGTGGTAATTGAATAATATTATTATTCATACTGTTAATTCTATTTGATATTCTTTCCATATTTATCGTCTGCATTGACTTGTATTATAAGTATAATATTCTTTGTTTTGCTTACTCTTGTTTTGACTGATGAGGACAAGCAGGAAGGGCTTAATATGTATCAAATCAAGCATGACTTTTTAAATACATACATTAAATATGCGACAATATGACGCCTGTATAGAAAGAAGAAATACCGATACATGTCAATATACATTAAAAAAAATGATGCTGGCCACACCCAAGCGTGGGATTTTACAGCAATTATTTGATTAAGTTTGAAGGTATATTTTGAAGAAAAGCAACGTTAAATGTCATCGTTGCGATAAAATGATCATTTTCTGATTGATGCAAATTCTATAAGTGTGACAAAAAAAAATGAATTATATTTTATCGTTATTATCTTCGTCATATTTTATAATTGCATCATTTGTCATCATGCAAGCATCTTATAATACAATATTTTGTTGATCCCTATTCAAAAATAAATGAATGAATAATACATATAGAATACATATTTGCGAAAAGTAACAAATACATTCAGCAGCTATCTGGATTTATTTTTATGAGAATTATTGGGATTTTTCAATGAATCCCTATGCCTTTTCGGATAAATTTCATATTATTTCTCCCATCATACACACCTATCTACAGCGTGGGTGCACTAAAATATTGACTCAGTTAATAAATCTCAAAAAAAAAATGAATCCCGGTAGCCCCTTTTTAACTTAAAAGAATAAATTTCGAATACGTTTTTTTTCCTGATGCATAAAATGTCAGTGTTATTTTCTCATCTGTAATATATCATTCCTCAGGATTAATGTCGTTTTATTTCTGCCTTGTCAATAATAATAGATAGTTGCTCTCAAATAAAAACAGTCATTGAAAAAGCTAAAAAAACGACCATTATGTTATATTGGTCTAGATACATGTCCTTGCTTTTTAGTTTAAGCTTAGGAAAATATCTCAATATACAACGTTAAATTTCTTTTTTATTTTATTTGGCATAAATCTAATCAATTATTCGTTATGTCTGCATCCTTATCTAGCCTTGTTTTTCTTCTTCTAATCTCTCTCTGTCAAATAAATGCAACACCTGCACGTGAACTTGCCAGTCAAGGACGTAATTTAATTCAATTTGCTAATATGATTAGACAAATATTAGACACCTCTCCATTCAACTATATTGGTTATGGTTGTTGGTAATTAGTTTCAAAAAAAAAACAACGATCAAATTTAATGAAATATTTTTTTTTTAAGGTGTGGATTCGGTGGTAAAGGTGAACCAGTTGATGCTACAGATGCTTGTTGCAAAGCTCATGATCAATGTTATAGTGATATTAACCATTCTCGGGCCAATTTTTTTTCATGTTCACCTTATTTCAGTATTTATAATTGGGATTTAGATTCTAAAACTCTTCTTCCAGTTTGTAAAGATGAATCAGGTTCTTGTACATATCAGATTTGTGAATGTGATCGTATTGCAACTGAATGTTATAAGCAAAATCTTCATACATTTAATAAATCTTTAAAATGTTTCAAATAAAAAAAAAAATATTTATTTTCTTAATTTTATTCTTACTAATATAAAAATAAATGACATTTGTCATAATAGATAGCATTCTCAATAGAATAATAACAATGATTTAAAGAAGCAAAGCACACACCGGATATTTTATGCATTAAAAAAAAACCAAAAAGAAGCAGAAAACAAAATCTAATTTGATAGAATCATCCCGAGAATAGTACATAAGAGATTATTATCTGGTAAAACATAACTAAAAACTTTCTATCCTAGATAATAACGATTGAAAAATGATGGAACATATTTTCCTGTTCGTAATGCATTTAATCTTGTTGAAAGAAATGGTTTTTGTATTGATTCAAATGGTTTAATTGATATTGAATTAAAACGAGGTTCATTATGTAAAAATGATGAATTATTAATTAAAGAACTGATTGGACGATGAAGATTATTATTATTTGAAATATTTTTTGAACTTTGACTGGGTAATACAGTTGGGATTTGACGATTCATAATTGAATTTGGTCTCGATAATGTTCTCTTAGTTATTTGAACAGGAATTGTTGTTGTTGTTGGTCGAGGAGAATTTGATTTTCCTCCTATTGATAAATAAATATCAGGTATAGAACCAAATGATGTATCAATAAATGAAATAGTTGTAAAACCAAATAAAGATTTTTCATAAGCAATTAACTGAAATAGAAAAAAATAATATTTAGATTTTGTATCAATTTAATTCTTACTTGTTTAATAAAACCAAAATTTGGTCCAATAATATGCCGACGAGAACGTAAATAATGAAATGCTTCACGTAAGGACATTTGTTTATATTTCATTAAATAAGCTAAAAGAGAATTTCTCAATGATCAATAAATAAAGAATTTCACTGATTAATTTGTTTACCTAAAATAATCGTTGCTGATCTTGATCTTCCAACATAACAATGAACAAGTGTTTTTTTTCCTTGTTCTAAATTTCGATGTATACGATCGGTTAATCGATCAAAATAAGGTTGAATTGTTGTTGTTGGTAAATCTAATATATTTACTTTTTCATATTCAACTGTTGGACCAAGATCTTGTACTGGACATTCCGATGAAATATTAATAACAGATCGTATACCTTTACTTAATATTGATTGACGAGATTCAAGACCGGATATATACAAATTGTCAATAACTTCTGTAATACCCAACATTCTCTATTTGCAAAAAAATTTACAAACATATACACATACACACACGTTCTAAAATAGATAAAAGAAAATATAATTTATTATTATTTTATTTTAAATGGTATTTTCTTTTAATTCACACACCGAGATTGATACAAACAGGAGATTAACAAATAAAGCAAAACAAGCGGAAGAAGACATTCATCTGACGCCCAATAATGTTGCGAAAAACAAAATGAAAAAAAAAATACAAATATATATCACGTTGAAATAGGCGTATATCATTCCCTTTTTTTTTAAAACTCATTCAAAAATTAGCTGAAATAAAAAAAAAATTTTTTTTTCTCTTTTGTCATTCTTAAGGAACTAACGGTTTAATAAAGCTCGATCGATATGTTGTTTCATAATGTGAACGTTGCTGTCCATTATTTGCTGTTGTTGTTGTTGCTGCTAGCGATGATGGATTTGATAAACCAGCAGCAGCAGTTGATTGTTGTTGATGAGGATTAGTACGATGTTTTATATTTGGTGATGTACTTATTGGTAAATTTCGATTACTAATATAAGAAGTTGATGATGAACTTGGTCCGGATGGGTTGGAATTATTTGTTGTTGGTGGATTTAAACGACCTATACCAAATCGTGTTGGAGTTAAAAATGTTTGTTTATTTGTTGTAAATAATGGCGTTTGATAAGCTGGATTACTAACATTTGTTGAAGCAGCTGCAATGGATGATCGATTTGCTTGATTGTTTACTAATGAACGAGATCGTGATGTACCAGTAGAATTGTTTACAGATACATCTCGAGCAGTTGGTCGAGCTTGATTGGATGATAAAAATAATGTTTCATTATTTGAAGGAGTGTTAATACTAGGACTACTAGTAGTAGAAACAAATGTTGGAGCAAAAAATGGTAAGGATACTGGTTGTTGTTGTTGTTGATAACGCATTTGTTTGATTTCTTCAAAGGCAACATCGGGTACATGTCCAAATTGAGTTGGAATCACTGAATGAAATTATTAAAATAATAATCAAATGAATTGATTGATAAATATAGTTCTACATAGTTATAGAAAACAGTTTTTAGTCATTGGATGAGATTTTCTAATAAAAAGTTACTCATTATCAAAACAACAATTTTAAGTCAACGACCTAAACTATTGAAAATTTTTGCCCCTTTTTATTGGTATATACAATAGATGTTTTGAATAGTAATTGATTATATATATTTAAATGGCTTCTATTAGTCATATATAAATACTCAAAAATAAATATTTATTTTCTATGAATAAAAGTTGAAAGAAAAAATAAAATCTAAACTTACTCTTAACACTATTATCTTTTCTAAGTTGATATTCATATGAAATAAGTTGATTCCAAAAACCTAAATTTGGAAAACAAATTGGTCGACCTTTTTTGCATAATAAATATGCATCACGTAAAGTCATATTCATAAAACGCATTAAATAAGCACAAACAATTGTTGTACCTAAATAAAATATCAAGAAATATGATTGAAAATAAAATTTGAATTTTGTTTTTTTTTTATTATTATTTACTTCGACTAATACCAGCCATGCAATGAACAAGTACTTTATTTTGTTTATTAGCATTAAGATGAGCATGAATTTTATCAGTTAATGTATTAAAATAATTACTTATAGGAGCAGTTGGAAAATCAATAATATCGACTTTTTCAAATTTGATATGTTTTGGATAAGCAATAGCTGTGGATTCAATAGCAACATTCTTTTAATAGAAATAAAAACAAAAATTCTATTGAAATTTTTGAAGACAAAAAAAAAATGTTTACCAAAATATAAGTTATACCCAATTTTTGTACTTGTTCATGTGTAGCAGCCATTTGACCTAAGAAATCAATACAAAAATAAATTCATATTGAATAAAAAAATCAACCTGATATGAATAATTGAGGTGTTATTTCCGACATTGACATTAAAAATGTCATTCGATTAAGATTAGTCATTGCCGTTGGATTCATTGAGGCCATAGAAATCAAAGGTTTTTTACTCATTTAAAATTGAAATAAATATCAGAAAGTTGAATGCTGCATGACAACAAAAAAAGTAATAATAAAATTTTGAATTATGCTATATATGAGCCTTGACAAGTCGAGAGGAATATTAAAAAGAATTGATTCTATTTAATATTCCATGTCTCGTGTTCAAGTTATTTAGCAACCCTCAATAAAAGCATGTGTCCTAGTAACGAGTAGTGAACAATAACTAATTCTGCAAAAAAAAATTTAATCACTAAAATCAAATTCTATACGCTTTTATCTTCGAAATTTCATTGAATTGCGTCAAAATTCTTAATCATCAAAAACGAATCAATCGAAATATCTTGATCTGATTAGTCGATAATCATCCAATAAAAATCTTTGAATGAATTATATTGCATTCATTTACCTTACCTTTTTTTCAATTCATAAATCACTAAAATGCTTCGATCTCGTTTATCATCCCGAATTCTATCACAAGTATTTTTTTTTCTTCTTATAATTTATTTCTTTTTTCATTCTTATCATTAGTTACCTCCATCAATTCGTTATTTTTCAACAAAACGACGTGAACTTGATGCGATAATCTTTGATGTTGATGGTACACTTATCGATTCGGTTGATTATCATGCAAAATCTTGGCATGATGCATTAGAATATTATAATATTAAATCAAATCTATCTGATGTTCGTATGCAAATTGGTAAAGCCGGTGATCAATTATTACCTGTATTTGCAACAGAAGAACAAATAAAAAAATATGGTGAAGATATAAAAATAAGAAAAGCTAAATTATTTCAAGATAATTATCTTCATAAAGTAAAACCATTTCCCGGTGTTCGACAATTATTTGAATTAATTAAACAACGAAATATTCCTATTGCACTTGCTTCATCAGCACAAACTGATGAATTAGAACTTTATAAAAATATTGCTAATGTTAGTGATTTAATCGATTGTCAAACAAGTTCAAATTCAAAAGATGTCAAACGATCGAAACCTTATCCGGGTATGATCAAAGAATCCTTCTTTGTATTATTTATTTGTTTGAAATTTTAGATATATTCTTAGCAGCATTAAAATTATTAAAAAATCCATCAACAGATCGTGTTATTGTTGTAGGTGATACACCATGGGATGCTCAAGGTAAGAAAAATTTTTTAAAGATAATCTTAATTCTTGTTGAAATTTTTTAGCTGCTTTAGCGGCAAAATTAAAAATTGTTGGAGTTCTTTGTGGTGGTTTTGATGAAAAATTATTACGTAAATCTGGTTGTACATGGATTTATCGTGATATAATTGACTTAACAAAAAATTATGATCAAGTGACAAAAGATGTTTTGAAATTATAGTTATTTTAATAGAAAATAAAAGAGAATTTTAGGTTTATTTTGTCTTTTTAAAAAAAAATATACCGAGACTTGTTTTTATTTTAGATGAGCACGAAATTTTTTTTTTAATCGTCTGTTGATCTATATACAGATTTACATATGAATGTAATTTGATATGCGGTCAACTGACATGTCGACGGCTTCTTCTTC
>Ga0116226_10003697_pt1 | contig 13481 bp, 15 predicted proteins | sample S1TSphfallax_FD_89692 | JGI IMG/M metagenome (GOLD analysis project Ga0116226, IMG submission 89692) | Host-associated microbial communities from peat moss isolated from Minnesota, USA - S1T2_Fa - Sphagnum fallax MG | ecosystem: Host-associated > Plants > Peat moss > Unclassified | place: USA...
CACCCTCCCCATAAAGGGGAGGGAAAGCCAGCGCGGTATGCTGTCTGCCGCTTTCCCAGGAGAGGCTGATGAGCCCGCCCTTGGCACTGTCGCTGGTCATCCCGGTCTATAACGGCGCGAACAGTATCGGAATGCTCGTCGCTGCGCTGGAACAGCTTGAGATTAGCGGCGGTCACGAAATCGTTTTGGTCGTCGATGGAAGTCCAGACAATAGCCTTGACGTCTGTCGCAGGCTGGTCGCCAACGCGCGGGTGCCGATCACACTGGTCAATCTGGCGCGCAATTTCGGTGAGCATAACGCGGTGCTGGCCGGGCTGCACGAGGCGCGGGGGGCGCATGTCATCACAATGGATGATGATTTGCAGAACCCGCCCTCCGAGGTGCAAAAGCTGCTGGGCCACGCTCAGGCGACTGGCGCGGATGTGGTCTATACCGAATATCGCCACAAAGAGCATGAGACCTGGCGCAATTGGGGTAGCCGGTTCACCAACCGGGTCGCGGATTTCCTGCTCGACAAGCCCAAAGGCCTCTATCTGTCGAGTTTTCGCTGTATGAGCGCGTTCCTGGTCGAACAGATCATTCGCTATGACGGGCCGTTCGCCTATATCGACGGGCTGATTCTACAGGCGACGCAATCGATCGGGCGGATCGAGGTGCAGCATTTGCCGCGCGCCGAGGGACGGAGCAATTACACGTTTCGCCGGCTGGTCCGGCTCTGGATCAATATGTTCGTCAATTTCTCGGTGATGCCGCTGCGCGTCGCGACCCTGTCGGGCATCGCCTTCAGCGTGCTCGGCGGCATCACGGCGCTGCTGGTCGTGATCGAGGCCCTGTTCTTTCGGACGCCCCAAGGCTGGGGCTCGATCATGGCGGCGGTGTTGCTGCTGTCCGGTGTGCAGTTGCTGATTCTCGGGATTGTCGGCGAATATCTCGGGCGGCTGTTCCTGACCGCGAACCGCAAGCCACAATTCATTGTGCGCGACCGTCTGCGCAGCGAAGCGCCATGATCGCCACCCCCTATCTCTGGCTAGGCCTCGCAATTCTGCTCGGCATCGCCGGGCAGATCGTGCTCAAGACCGGCACGATTGGCAGCAGCACGATCTGGACCCAGCTCATCGCGCCCTGGACGATCGGCGGCTTCGGCATCTATTTCGCCTCGGCGCTGGCCTATATCGTGGCGCTGCGCCGGATCCCGATCTCGCTCGCCTATCCCAGCGTCTCGATCAGCTATGGCATCATGGCGGTGGTGGCACATGTGCTGTGGAATGAACCGCTGAATTGGCAGCACGCGATCGGCATTGTCCTGATCATGGGCGGCATCGTGGTGCTTTTTCGGGCTTAAACCACCGCGCGCACCGTCTCGATCACCCGCGCGACCGAGGCATCGTCAAGCTGCGGATACATCGGCAGGCTGAGCACAGATCGCCCGGCCGCCTCCGTGCGCGCCAGACCGGCAGGACTGATCGCAATCCGATCCCGATAGGCCGGCTGGAGATGGACTGGCACCGGATAGTGAATATTGCTGCCGACACCCTCTGCCTTCATACGCGCCTGCAGCCCGTCCCGGTCAGGGTGGCGCACGACATATTGATGGTAGACATGGGTGACACCGGGCCGCACCGACGGCAACACCAATCCTGTGCCGGCAAGCCCCTGATTGTAAGCGGCAGCGATCGCGCGCCGCCGGTCGTTTTCCGCCGAGAGATGCGGCAGCCTCGCGCTCAAAATTGCGGCCTGGAGCTCGTCCAGGCGCGAATTCATCCCGGCTATGTCACTGACATAGCGCGATTTCCAGCCATATTCGCGGAGCGACCGAATCCGCTCAGCCACCGTCGCATCGGCGGTGCAGACAAATCCGCCATCGCCGAGCGCCCCCAGATTCTTCGTGGGATAGAAGCTGAAGGCGGCGGCATCGCCGATGCTGCCCAACGTGCGACCGTCGAGCATCGCGCCATGGCATTGCGCGCAATCCTCGATCAGCCACGCGCCGTGCCGACGCACAATCGGTTCAATCGCCTCAAGATCGACGGCTTGACCATAAAGATGGACCGCGACCACCGCCCTGATCGTTGGATGCAACTCGAACGCCGCAGCGAGAGCAGCCGGGTCAAGCGTGTAGCTGGACTCGTCGATATCGATCAGCACCGGAACACCGCCGGCCAGTTCAATCGCTGCAACGGTCGCCACAGCCGTGTGCGACACGGTCGCGACCTTATCGCCCGGTTGGACGCCGAGCCCGCGTAAGGCCAGGACCAGCGCATCGGTGCCATTCGCCACCCCGATCCCATGAGGCGCACCGATCGCCGCAGCAAAATCACGCTCAAACGCCGCGACTTCCTTGCCCAGAATATACCAGCCGCTCTGAAGAACGCGGGCAACTGCCGCGTCGATATCGGCGCTGTGGGCGCGATAGAAGGCGCCCGGGTCCATCTGGGCAATCAAACTCATGCTGCTTGATCCTCGCTTCGGTTCGGCTGAACTACATACCGCCCTAGATATAGTCCGACATCCGTTCGCGGTAATAGGCAACGGACCGGGCCAGCCCAGCATCGAGGTCGACGCGCGGCGACCAGCCGCTGGCGGTGCGGAATTTGCGGTCATCGGCGAAATAATCGCCGATATCGATGCGTTTGCGCTCGGGCGGAAAAACATGATGTTCCGCGCGGCCACTGCCGGCGGCCGCGATAACCCGCTCTGCCAGCGCATCCAGGGTAATGGACGGTCCGCCGCCGATATTATACACGCCGCCGATGAGACCCGGCACGGATCCTGCCAGCAAAAATGCCTCCGCCGCATCCTCGACATAGAGCAGATCGCGCCGCTGCTCGCCGCCCCATACCTCGATCGGCCCGTTCTCCAGGGCGCGACGCAGCCAAATGCCGAGAAAGGTCTGACGTGCATCCTTGATGCGCATGCGCGGGCCATAGGTATTGGTCAGGCGCAGCGAGACCGTCTTTTGGCCATAGACCTGATGATAGAGCGTGTGAAATGCCTCGCCCGACATTTTATTGACACCGTTCACATCGACCGGACGGATCGGGTGCAATTCGTCGACCGGCAGATAATCGGGGCGGCCATAAATCTGGCGGGTCGAGGCGAACACGATCGTCGCGTCCGGCGCATGGGCCCTGGCAGCCTCCAGCAGAATGACCTGCGCCAGCGAATTCACCTCAAGATCAGTAACCGGATCCTTCATCGAATCGAGGTGCGAGACCGACCCCGCAAGATTGAAAATCACCTCTTGCCCGCGGACCAGTTCATCGATCGCCGCCCGATCGCGCTGATCGGCCTGACTGATCGCGAGTCGTCCCTCAGTTCCGACCAAATTCGCGGGGTTGCCGCCGTAATTCGGCAGCAGCGCATCGACCACCAAAATTTCGGCGCCGCAAGACACCAGCAAATGCGCCAGATTTGAGCCGATAAAGCCCATGCCGCCGGTGATCATGACACGGCGATTTCGATACGACTCGGCAAGACTCTTCACAGAGTCGGGTAGGGCTGGCATTGGCTTCACTATCGCTTGATGCGCTTCGAAGCGTGAAGCCTATTACGACCAATTGGGTTTGCCCAGAGGAGGATGTGGTGCGGTCGCCGGCACAACGTTTCATGATTGCCGGATTGCCCCTTGCCATCGCCTTGGCAGGCTGCAGCTCCACACCGGAATCAACCCGGCCGCCGCCCCCGCCACCGGTTGTGACCGGGAGCGCCTGTTTGGCGGATCTGCGGGCAAAATCGGCGATTTTTGAGGTCGTCTCGATGCCGGCCGAGGGCGCCTGCGTGGTGAACGAGCCGGTCCGCGCGCGCAGTCTGGACATCAAACTTGCCCCATCGACACGGATGAGCTGCGCGCTGGCTGACCGATTACTGGATTTCAACCGCGACATCGTGCAACCGGCAGCACAGCGAATCCTCGGTCTCAAGGTGGTGAGCATCCGGCATTTCGGGGCCTATGCCTGCCGCGATGAGAAGAGCAGCCGACACCAGCTCAGCCAACATGCCTATGCCAAAGCATTCGACCTGGCGGGCTTCGTGATGAGCGATGGCAGCCATATTGATGTCGCGAAGGATTGGCACGATGACGAGGATCGCGGCGCGTTCCTGCATGAGGTTGCCAAGCGGGCCTGCGGCTATTTTTCAGTCGTGCTGACGCCCGATTCCAACAAGCTGCACCACGATCATTTTCATCTGGACATCGGCCCTGACCGGCTCTGCGGTCCGGCGTAAACGATAAATTACGCCATCGATCTGATCGAGCCTATTGCGTCCCCCGACCATTGTGCTACTGTATCTAGTAGGTAATGGCTTTCGGGTACACCTTATCCGGTGGGGAGTTCCAATGGATAGTGTTTGGACGCAAGAGCGGATCGAATCGCTTGGCGTACTATGGGTCGAAGGTCTATCGACGGCCGAGATTGGTCGTCGTTTAGGCGTCAGCAAAAACGCCGTGGTCGGTAAAGCGCATCGCTTGTCGCTAACGCCCCGCCCGTCACCGGTCAAGATCATTCCGGGCCAGGTCCGGCAAAAGAAGCCGGTGGCGCGACTCGTCGAACCGGTCGGTCCGACCTGTTCGTGGCCGCTTGGCCATCCGGGTGAAAAGGGATTTCATTTCTGCGGTGCAAATCCGCTGGCCGGCAAACCTTACTGCTCCGAGCATGCCGCTGTTGCCTATGTGCGGCCCAAGAGCCACGGCTCCAACGCTGCATAGGATCAACGTCTAGGTTTAGACGGTCATCCAGCAATTCACTTTCCCTCCCCCTTGTGGGGAGGGTTGCGCGGCGCGTCGGGTGCGGGAATGTTCGTTATTTTCGGGTTATTTTTCGGGTACACAATACTAATTACAAAAGCGCTTTTGTAATTAGTATTGTGTACCCGAAAAATAACCCGAAAATAACAAGGATCTAATGCTGGAACCGCTGCGCCTCGCGCTGGCGCCGCAACTCGTATTTTTCGGCGTCACTGGTGACCAGCGCGACGAACTCCAGCGGATCGGCCTTGCTCTCTGCATTCAAGACGGCAAAGCGGAAGTCAGGCTTTGTTTTCGCAAAATAGTAGGTGAGCGAATAGAGCGCGGCCTGGTCCAGCAGCCACGTCGATGCCAAGAACTTCAGTTGCAGACCGAACCGGCAGAAATCCCCGACGGCGTGTAGAAACTCCAGACACGCGGCGGTCGGCGTCATGATCATCAGCAACGCCGTGTATACCGAGGATGGATCGCGCCGGCCGGTTTCAAAACAGCCGAAATCGAATTCAGGCTTGATCGTGGCGATATCGCTGAACCGCTCCCTAACCCGCAGATCGATGTCGGTGACGATGAGCGGGCGTTGATAGGCGGCCAAAAGCCGCGGGCTGATGAAAAACCGCGCGCAGGCATAGGCGGTTGGCGTGCCGTAATGGGGATCCCGGCTGGTTGACCAGCCAAATCGGCCGGATCCAAGCAGATCCGCCAATTCCTGAATCAAGAGTCCGGTGTTTTCGGTTGGATCGACGATATGGAGATGCAGCGCGTCCTCGGGAGCCAGCGATTCGGCAAGGCCGCGCGCGAAACGCTCAGCATAGCCCGCATCAGCACAGGCACACAGCAGCGACCGGCTTGGCGTGGCCGCAAGGCCAAACCTGAATTCGTCAACCGGATCAGGCAGAGACCGGGCCTGGGCGCGCCGCGTTTCGATCTCTGCCGGCGCGGCCAACAGGATCGCCTGCCGATAGATCACATTCAGGGTATTATCCGAGGCGAACGGCACCGACGCCATATAGCGTGGGACAATTGATCGAAAATATCCGAACACAGCCAGGGCGGCGCCGGGGTCACCGCGCACCACGCGCACGCAGCCAACATAATAGGCGCCGATCGGATGAAGCGGGTTTTCCGGCGGGATCTGCTGTGCCAATGCTTCGATCAGCGCTAACTGATCGGCACGCAGAACCTCGTCCAGCACGCCGGCCAAAAGCGCAGGCCCTGGGTAGCCGCGCTGCGACGCCAAATCCATCACAACCATCAGATCGGCAAAGCGAGACGACTCAAGAACACATAACGCGGCAAGTTCCAATGCCTGCCGCCCATCCGGCGAATCGATCAATGCCAACGCAATCGATACCGCACGGTCCAGATCACCCGACCGTCTTGCCTCGGAAGCCAACGCCAATGAGTGCGGCTCAGACATGTTTATAGGCTCAAGACCGCGCCGTTTTACCGGCTGGAAACCGTAACTGATACCGGTGGCGAAGCAATACCATTCGCCACAACGACCAAACTGCTTGCACCGGTTTCGATCGACTTTGGCACGGCAAAATGCGTCGTGGACGCAGTTCCAGGAGCAATGGATGCGTTTGAATGCAGGTATGTGCGTGCATAAAACACGTGCTTTGTTGTCTGATTGACGATGCGGATCAAAGGATAGTTTGTCGCCGATTGATAATCGTCACCGTAAGCAGCGCCTTGGGTCAGGCCGTTGAGTTGCTTTCCGGATAGGACATAATCATGGCCGGCGACGACATGCGTGGCTACCTTGGTTATGCTCGGTGCCCAGGCGGCTTTTGGCTTGGCCGTTTCGGTATAGAGTTCGATATCTCCGTAGCGGCTGTTGAACATCACCTGGCCGGTGGGCAAGACAAGCATCATCCCGTAGAAGCTGGATAGGTCAGCAGCGTTCGGCGTGTCCGCAACCTGGGTCAGCTTTGAGCCGCTGAACAGAAAGAAATGGGACGGCGTCTTATACACGCCGGGGCTCGCCATGACCAAGACGTCCCCGCTGGGTAAGGTCGCTCCCGGCCCGTCCGCAACCTGATAGAGCTTCCCATCAATCCTGGGGAAAGCCGGCGCCGGACTCCAAGTCCCCGTCGCGGGTTCATAAATGGCATTATGCCCGTTCGCGCCGATCGCCAACACCGTCCCATCGGGTCTCACAAGCTCAGGACCAATTTCAAAGGCGCTCTTGTCATAGATCACCGCCGGTGTGTTGCCCGCGGATTGCCAAATGCCGGATTTGGGCAGGAAAATCTCAGCCGCGCGCGGCGCCGAACGATTATCGATATCGACGGTCAGCACATCGCCATTTTGCAGTAAGGCCTGACTTTCCTCGTCATTGTTGCTGTCGGCCTTGTTTTGTCCAGCGGCGGTCCAAGTGAGTGTGGTGGCGTCCAGAATCTGTTGAAAACCAGAGCTCGGATAATAGACCGGACTCAGCATAAATTTCCCGTTGGCAAGCACCAGTCCCATCGCATCACCGATCGACGAGGATGCGGTTTTCATGCCGGTGGGTGGCGCCACAGATTTCCATTGATTCTTGACCGGATCATAGATCGCGCCCAAGCCCGACCAGGCTTCTTTGTTGTAAATATATTCGCCGCCTTCTGCGATGACCCGCCCGTCGGGGAGGACGGCCGATGCAAAATAGAGCGGTTCGTACCCTGCCGGCATCGGTGCCAGCAGGGACCAGGTCCCGTTCGCATAATCGCCAAATTTATCGGGGGTCAAACGCCACCAGTTCGAACCGCTGGGTTTTGGCGTCGACTGATCCTGCACCATCACCGTGCCGTCGGTCAGCAGCAGCATGGCGCCGGCATCGAATGTCGGCTGTTTGACCAGCGGCGTCCATGGGCTGTCGCTCGTCGGCCGCGCCCGATCAGCGGCGGCACGCAACTGGAGTTGTGGATGCATGAGCCGCGTCAACGTCGCCGGATCAGAGCGTCTTAAATCTTCGATCATCGCTCGGGACAGGGGCGCAGGCGGCGGCTGGACCCAATGATCATCCGCATGAGCCGGCACCGCGCCTGACAAAAGCACCATGAAGACGGTCGCAGACATAAGACGAATTCGCATAGCCCCCTCCCCCAACGCACAGCCCCCGTATCGATCCCGTTCATTGCAGCTTGCGGCTGCGATCGACTGATTTTTCTTACAGTAAGGCGGTCTCGTTCCTTCGGCACGGTTTTTCTCTGATCGCCGGGATTGAACCGTGCCTGGCGCGTGACGGACCCCTTACTTCACGATAGAGTGCCGCGCATTGAGGGAGGCGGGCCATGGGTATTCGAACGATTCTCGTCCCGCTCGTCGGCGATGATGATGATGCGGCGGCCTTGACCGCTGCGGGCCTCGTGGCCAAGGCGACCGGCGCCCATGTGACGGCGATTTATGCTGAGCCGGATCCCCGCGATTTGCCGATGGCGATGGTCGGCGATGGTATTGGTGCTTATTTGTCGAGCGATCTCGTACGGTCGCTCGAAAATCGGGTCGAAGCGCGTAAGGTCAGCGCAGAGCGCGGCTTTCAGCGCTGGCAGCAACTGGTCGATCTGCCGATCGCCGCGCAGCCCGATCCCGGAACCGGCGCCAGCGTGCGTTTCCATACGGAAATCGGCAGCGATGCGGTATTGGTTCGCACCTACGGGCTGGTCACAGACCTGATCGTCACGCTGCTGCCAAAGCCCGCTGAGGTTGAGCGTGCAGTGTTCGTGGAAAGTGGTCTCTTCGAAGCCGGACGGCCGGTGCTGGCGGTGCCACGACGGGCGGATCCCTTGCCCGCGCTCGATTCGCCCGTCCTGATCGCATGGCGCGATGCGGCTGAAACAGCGCGCGCGCTGACCGCCTCGCTCCCGCTGCTGCGCCTCTCGCGCGATGTCGTGATCATCCCGGTTAAGCTCGATTCCGATCCCGCGGGCGTCGGCGTCGTGCTCGAATATCTGAGTTGGCATGGGGTCAAGGCACGGTCGGTCAATCAGGTTGGTCGGGCGACCGGCGAGGCCCTGCTGGCCGAAGCCGCCAAGATCGATGCCGGTCTGCTGGTGCTGGGGGCCTATATCCATAGCCGGGCGCGCGCGCTCGTCTTCGGCGGTATCACCCGGCACTTGCTGGAAAACTCGAAAATCCCCGTGCTGTTCGCCCATTAGCGCCGCTATGAATAATCAAGAGCGTCACGTCCTACCGTTTGCAATTCCTCCCCTGCGAAGCGGGGGAGGACCACCCATCTCATCCGCCAGCAATTTGCTGTCCCTCCCCCTTGTGGGGAGGCTGGCGCGGAGCGACGGGTGGGGGGATGTGGCCGCTAGGGGAGATGCGCCTAACGGGACCTTCACCAAAGGCGGCTGTGGCACCACCCCACCCGGCGCTCTCGCGCAACCCTCCCCATCTAGGGGAGGGAAAGAGGACGCTCCAACACGCAAAAATAGCTCTGCGAATTTGGACGACGCGGACCCAACACCCAAATTCATACGGCTTCAGCGGCGGGGATGATGGATGTTTATCTGCCGATCGCCGAAGTCACGCAGGATGTCTACGTCCTGCTCGGGCTCGGATTTGCCGTAGGATTGCTGTCCGGCATGTTCGGCGTCGGCGGCGGATTTCTGCTGACGCCGCTGCTGATGTTTGTCGGAATTCCCGAGCCGATCGCGGTTGCATCCGCGACCAATCAGCTCGTCGGGTCATCCGTGACCGGCGTGATCGGCCATACCCGCCGCGGCAATGTCGATTTCAAGATCGGCACCGTCATCGTCGCGGGCGGGGCTGCCGGATCGCTGACCGGCGTGCTGCTATTTGGCTATCTCCGGCGCCAGGGTCAGATCGATCTCATCATCTCAATGGGCTATGTCATCCTGCTCGGCACGCTGGGCACGCTGATGCTGACCGAGAGCGTCGGCGCGATTCTGCGCGCGCGTGACGCAGACGCGCAGCCCCGCCGACTGCACGCTCATAGCTGGTTTCACCGTCTGCCGTTCAAGATGCGGTTCCGGCGGTCCAAGCTCTATATCAGCGCGCTATTGCCGCTCGGCATTGGTTACGGCCTCGGCATTCTCTCTGGCCTGCTCGGGATCAGCGGGGGATTTCTCGCGGTGCCTGCGATGATCTATCTGCTCGGCATGCCGGCCAGCGTGGTGCTGGGGACATCCCTCTTTCAGACGGTTTTTATCGCCGCCCTGTCGACGATCCTGCAGGCGATGACCAATCAAACCGTCGACGCGATGCTGGCGCTGCTGGTTCTGCTGGGTGGGGTGATCGGCGTCCATTATGGCAGCCGCGCGGCCCCGCGCTTCAAGAGCGAGTATCTTCGGGTTGGCCTCGCGCTGCTGATCCTGGGGGTGGGCATCAAACTGCTCTATGATGTAACGGTCGAGCCGACCAATTTGTTCTCGATCGCACCGCGCGTGCAATGATCCGGCTTTATAGCCTCTTGGTCCTGCTGGCCCTGCTGTTCAATGTGCCTGCCCGGGCGCAAGCCCTGGTCGCTGATCTGACCGAGCATGAGGTCGCGATCACGACAGGCTTTACCGGCACGCGCGTTTCATTATTCGGTGCGATCGAGGGCGGCGGGGATATCGTCGCGACCGTTAAGGGCCCTGCGCGCGACACCGTGATTCGTCGCAAGAGCCGTGTCGGCGGCGTCTGGCTCAACACACACAGCGTCGCCTTCAAAGCAGTGCCGGGTTATTACCGTCTCTTCAGCAGCACCGCGCTCGATCAGGCGATGCCGTCAGCGGCGCGGCGCGTTGAGGGCATCGGCGCCGATATGCTGCCGCTCGCGCCGGCCGAGCCTATGGATCCGGGCGAAGCGGACCAATTTCGCACCGCCTTGATCGAGAACCTGGTGAAGACCGGCCTGTTCCATACGAGTCCAGGGGCCATTACCCTGGTCGATGGCCGCCTGTTCGAGGCGACGCTGGATTTCCCGGCAACCATCCCGACCGGGCAATATGATATCGAAGTGCTGTTGCTGCGGCAGGGGCAAGTGGTCGCGAGACAGAGCTTGCCGCTCATTATCGCGCCATCGGGGCTGGATGCCGACATCAAGGATTTTGCCGGCCTGTCGGGCACGCTCTACGGCATTGTTGCCGTGCTGGCCGCGGCAATGGCAGGATGGTTCGCCAGTTTCCTGTTCAGGAATGCCTGATGATGGAATCCGCTCCAACCGATTCGCTACAGGATCGCGTCTTTCTGGTCGTGGTCGACGATACGCCGGAGATGAGTCTGGCGCTGCGCTATGCCGCGCGGCGGGCGCTCCACGTGAAAGGCCGCGTCGTGCTGTTGCATGTGATCGAACCGACGGATCGGCAGCATTGGATGGCCTTGGAAAGCCTGATGCGGGCGGAGCGACGTGAGGAAGCCGAGATTTTCGTCCAGGGTATTGCGGAAAAGGTGAGGTCGCTAACGGGCGTCGCCCCAGCCGTTCATATCCGCGAAGGCCTGCCACGGGATGCGCTGTTCAAATTGCTGGAGGAAGATCGGACGATCTCGATCCTGATCCTCGCGACCGGGCTTGGCGAAAATGGCCCGGGGCCTCTGGTTGCCGCCTTGTCCGGCAAGGATATCGCGCGGCTCAGAGTGCCGGTGACCTTTGTGCCGGGCACGCTCAGCGATGCGGACATAGACCGGCTGAGTTGATGCGCCTTGACATCCCCGCTGGTCAGGACAACCTGCCAAATCAGTAACCCGGAGCAAGTGATGTTTATCCAAACCGAAGAGACGCCGAACCCGGCGACGCTGAAATTCATACCCGGCCGTATCGTCCTTGGTAGCGGCACGGCGAATTTTCCCGATGCCGCCTCGGCGGAGCGCTCGCCCATGGCGCAGCGCCTGTTCAAGCTTGAGGAAGTCAGCGGCGTCTTTCTCGGCATGGATTTCATCACGGTAACCAAGCGGCCCGAAGCAGATTGGTACGCCCTGAAGCCGTCGGTACTGGGCGTCATCATGGACGGGTTCACCAGCGGCGAGCCGATGTTGCTGGATGCCGATAGTGCCACCCCGGATTCGACCGCCTCGGCGGACGATGATTCTCTGGTCGGTCAAATCAAGGAACTGATCGACACGCGCGTACGGCCTGCCGTGGCCCAGGATGGCGGCGACATCATATTCCACGGGTTTGATGACGGCATCGTCTATCTGCATATGCAGGGCTCATGCGCCGGCTGCCCCAGCTCGACCGCCACGCTCCGCTCCGGCATCGAAAATATGCTGAAGCATTATATTCCGGAGGTTCAGGAAGTACGGGCGGTTTAGAGCGATTTCCATCCTCCCCTGCGAAGCGGGGGAGGATTTAGCCTGTTGAGCCCATCATCGGCTGGCTGAGAACCGAATCGCTGAGCAACGGGAACCGCCGCGCATCGAAGAGCTGGTAGTGCCACCACTCATTTCGATAGAAATCCCAGCCGGCTGCGGTCATCAGGCCGAGCAGAATCAACCGATTGCGTTGCGCCGTCTCGCCGATCTCGGTGACGCCATGGTGCGAGAGCGGCGTAAACGCATCGAAACCCGTCCCCATATCGAGTTCCACCCCGTCACCATCGACGAGCGTCAAATCAATCGCCGCACCCCTTGAATGGGGGGAGCCACGCCGCGGGTCCGCGAGAAACTCGGGGTCGGGCCGGAAATTCCAGAGCCGCCACTGCGCTTCGGCGGGCCGAAACCCGTCGAACAGTTTCAATCGCAACCCGAGCGCCTTTGCAAGCGCAATGGCACGGACCAAATGCGCCTCTGCCTCGGGGTTGAGGAAACAGGCCGCTCGGGCGTAAACAGGGTGGCCGGTAAAATTATCATCCGTGGCGTAGCGGATATCGATCAGGACATCGTGGGTGGCTTGGGTAATCTCGACCAGCATGGGACGGTTTCGTCAAATCCTGTTTCGCGCGGGTCGAACCCATATCATGGGCAGGCCGCTGTGAGCGAGGCCCGCTTCGATCGACTTCTGGCGTTCGACTGTTCCGGTGCGTCCTGTTCCGCCGCGGTCTGGCGGGACGGCGCCGTGCAGAGCCAGATCTTTGTCGAGATGGAACGCGGTCAGGCCGAGCATCTTCTGCCGCAGATTGCCCGCGTCATGGAAGAAGCCGAGCTGGGTTTTGACGCGTTGCAAGCAATCGCAACGATCGTCGGACCCGGCTCTTTCACAGGATTGCGGATCGGCCTCGCCGCTGCGCGCGGGCTGGCACTCGCGTCCGGCAAGATGCTCATTGCGCTGGACGCCTTCGAAGCGGTCCTCGCCGCGATCCCCCTCGATCGCGCTGGCGGCATGCCGATCCTTGTCGCGGTAGACAGCCGACGCGGCCCCGTCTTTGCCCAGTTATTCGGACCCGATCGGCAGAAGATCGGGGCGCCGGCGCAGGTCGAGCGCGATGCGTTGCTGGATTTTGTCCCGGATGGTCCAGTCGCCATCGCAGGGGACGGCCAGGGTGCGTTCGAAGCACTGGGCCAGACACGGTTTCTGGTGCTGACAGACCATGTACGGATCCGAGCCGACGCCGTTGCCCGCGCCGCCGCCCTACTTGGCCCCGATGGCGTAGACCGATTACCGCTCAGCCCGCTCTACCTTCGGCCCCCCGATGTTACCGCGCCGAAAGCGCGCATCGTATGAGCGGCGCGACCTGTCGCATGCGCGCCCTGGGGCCGCTTGACGTCGCTGAGGCGGCTCGAATCCATCTCGATTGCTTCGGCTATGAGGCATGGGACGAACAGGCCATGCGAGACGTGCTCGGCATGCCGCGCGCCGCCGGAATCATGGCCG
>Ga0116226_10003698_pt1 | contig 13479 bp, 9 predicted proteins | sample S1TSphfallax_FD_89692 | JGI IMG/M metagenome (GOLD analysis project Ga0116226, IMG submission 89692) | Host-associated microbial communities from peat moss isolated from Minnesota, USA - S1T2_Fa - Sphagnum fallax MG | ecosystem: Host-associated > Plants > Peat moss > Unclassified | place: USA...
ATAACAAACAAGATAGAAAATAGTTTGCAACACAATAGAATTAAACAATTCACAAAAGTAGCCAATTGAGCCTTAAATCCACATTCTAGGAGTTCACGCTACATATGCCAAAAGTATTGCAAGAAATTCAAAGACAACATTAATGTTCACCATTTCATTCAAAGTAGTTAAATATGAATTTCAATAATGGTTTTTATTTATGGTAAGTTACAAAATTTGAAATTTTTGGTATAATAAAAAGTAAATAAAAAGTACTTTTTAAAATGTTTGTCAATATGGTGTTCAAACCTACTTCACATTGAAATTTTGAAATATTATGATTGTGACATGCATAATTTACATAAATGTCTTTTAAGTTTTCATTAACTTGAATTCTTTTTTAAATCAATATTTCATTTACTTGTAATTCATTTTGTAAGATTGAAAATCTCGTGCAAGTAAATGCATTTAAAAAATAATCTATTTACTATTTACAAAATGGGATTTTTCAACATTATAATCATGAATGAAATTATCATCATATTAGTCATTCTATAAAAATAATATTTCTATTTTTAATAGATCAAAGTTTTTTTTATGGTTATTGGTAAAAACAATTTACACAAAACAATGAATCATCTACTTTACTTTGCTTTCACCCACAAAATTCGTTCGAAAGGTGGAGAAGTTGAAACAAGTTGAATTTTAAGGAGGTTTTAAAAAGTTGTTTGTCCATATGTGTGATTTGAGGTTTTTACGAATTGGAACCAATATTTTGCACCACCTTGAAAAACGAGTCTATCAACAAAAATTTCACAAGGTGAAGCAACCAAATGTACATAATGATGGGCAATGATTCATTTTAAAATATGGAACATGGAAACACATTACACCAAATAACTACAATAGTTATATTAATAATGAATGATATGCCCTCATCATAAACTTACCAAGTTTCATAAATTCATACCAAAATTGCACGAATTCCATGATGATGTGGTCAATATGTATGATATTTGTATGTATTCAATATTTTAAATATTCAAACCGATAAGACATTGTTTTTGAATGACATACTTGAATGTTCATGTTTAATACACAAAAATTACATAGTTTTATCCAAAATTACATCACAATAGTTGCATGGATTTAGTTAAAATGTAAATCATATTTATTTCACATCAAAACATCACAAGTAGAAGAGACATGTCATTTATATAAAAGTAATATGTATATTTTTTTGTCATTTTTACACTTTGAAGCTCAAGGATATTACATGAACATATTTTTTAAGATTTTCACATTAATTCTATTGAAATTTTGTGATATTGTAAATTTGTGATGCTAGATCAAAATGAACAAGGGAAATTAACGATTTTGTAATAGGAAATGGTGATTAGATGAAGGATATCGATGGAAGTGGAACCTTCCATTGCCCACCAAACATGAAATCTTTGGCCTTTTCCTTCCCATTGACCATTAAGTTGGAACCTTTTGTTGCCCATCAATCACAAGATCTTTCCCCTTTTCCTTTCCATTACCCATAAGGTTTGGGTATTTTTCCCCTTCCCTTTGTGTCATCATCTTAAAAGTGTGTTTTTGGGGCTTCAAGAGATTTTTAAGAGCATTTTTTTTCCCTTAAAAAGGTAGCTCTTGTGAGATTAGTTGGTGATAGAATATTCATACATGTTAACTATGCCATGGAAATGCATTGTGAACCATCATTTAAGACTTCGATTTCATAAGTTAAAAAAATCTACTTGGAAGTTTTTGTTTTCCAACTACTTTTTTTTTTTCTAATATATCTCGGTCATTATTAAAATGAAGATCTTGAAACTTTTAATGGTGAAGCACTTGGTTGATAACTTTCCAACAAGCCTAAACTTGTTAAATTTGGATGAGAAAATTGCCCGCAATGAGGTTTAAATGACTAGGTGTTTGCTATAATTATGTTTTGATCTAACAAGTTTAAAGGTCAATTGCTAGAGTAAAAAAATTGAGGTTGTGCAACTTGGAAATTTGAACACCTTGCTTCCAACTTTTAAACCTAATCAAGATCAATGCAATTGGATGTCTAAAGTGGAATCTACAACCATTTGAAGGAAAGGGGGTCAAGCAACCTTCCATCTCCAAATGGAATGTACAAGGATGTGCATTCTTCCAAATCTTGATTCAACCCTTCAACTTAAGCATTTAAGTTCAATTCTTAGTAGATTAATTAAATTTCTTTTTACATTCGTATGAAATTTGTTGGATTACAAATGCAATCCACTGTTTTAGGCCTACATGGAATCATTCAATTGTAGTAACTTTGTAAGGAATTTTACCTCTTAAAATTGAAAAATGAAGTGTGCAAAAACTACCTCACCAGTAGTATTCAATGTCCCCCATGGAATTTAGGGGTTCTTTTTTCTCCTCAATTACCCCTTGTTCCTACTTCCATTAATGTTTATTGTTTCTTGGTAGCCTTGCATTTTGAAACCTCAATATTTTTTTGCCTTGTGCCTAATTGTTTATGCACACATTGCACTCCAACTCCATTTCATGTAATGTAGCCTACATTGTCCTTTATTCCCCTTGTAGTGCCTTGAAGGCATGTTTTACAATATTAGCCCTTAGGTTTGCCTTAGAATATGAAAGTGGCTTAAGTGTGTTTGCCCTTTATTTGTGCCCCATTTGGTGAACTTTCATGTCAAATGGATCTTATGATACCATTTCAACCACAACCTCCAAATTCACCTCCATTTGTTCCCAGGCCTTTGGGTCTCCATTTGTGGTTTCATCTATGCTTAAACTTGATAAAAATGTTGGCCCACATGAACAAAGGAGGCTTTGCTTCAATGGGTGTTCAACAATTTGGTCAACAACCATGGGAAAAATTAGCATGTGGTTCCACAACCACCATTGACAAAGGTGCATTAATTGACATTAGTGGTATTGGTTGAGGAGCAATTGCAAGATGTGCATTATGAGAAAATGGGGTGATTTGTAACTCATTGCAACTTAGCGTATTTCTACGGGTGTGAATGTTATTAGACAAGTTGCATGAGTTGCAATGGAAGTAGCTCACTAAATGTGAAATTGTATACATATGCAACTCATGCAATTTAATTACAACTTTCTAGGAACAACTATTGAGCAACTCTAATGAAACTAATTTGCAACTACCAATGTGCTAACATCATACAAGTTTCATTGATCCATCAAAATTTGACACATGGCACTATGGGGATTTTTGAGTGATTTCCACCATCATTTATGATTATTTATTTTATATGGTTTTAACTTGTGACATGTGATGTAATTAAAGATTCCACATGGAATATTAATTGGATTTTGAAAATAAATAAATAGATATATATTTAAGTAGGCAATTAGGTTAAGACATAGGGATAAGTAGGTAGGTCATATTTACATACCTAATGTACATGTGACCTACGTACCTACACCACATACCTACTTGCCTACCTAGGTAGGCAAACAAATTGGAAAGTAGAAAGGTAAATGATTTAAAGTATAAGTAGGTAAATGTTTTTTTAAACTTTATGTTTTGCATTTAAGGTTCAATTTTTTTGAACTCATCCCAAATTGGCACATGTATTTTAATGTGAACGCCCAAAAAAAAACCACCAAGTCTTTATATAATTTTTGAAATGAGATTCAAGGACAAAACGTATGAGTTTTATTTGCACATTAGTTGCAAATTGGATTGCAACTCAAAAATAAATTCTCCCACATTTTGTGTGCTTGTTTTTAATTTTGTAAATTATACAACCAAATATGTAAATATCTAATAATTAATTGTGTGAATTAATTATCAATAATTAATCATCTAAAATAGTCAAATAATTATTTAATTAGTTATTTGATAATTAATCATATGGATTCCCAAAATTGATTATCCAAAATAGTTATTCAGATTAATTTATTTTATTTAGATGATTAACTAGTTAGTGAGTTTAGATCATTAATTTTCAGATAATTAATCATTTGAACTAATTAACTAACTATTTCAAATAACTAATTATCCAAATTCAAATAATTGGTCATTTATTATCTGAATTTAAATTATTTAATTAATTATCTAAATTAGTTAATTACATTATTATATAATTTTAATTATTAACTCATATTAATAGTTTTTTTCTAATTAGTTATATCATAATAATTAAGTAAACTAAATATTTATTAATATGTAATAGTCAATAAGTTATTAAAATTGAATTCATTATTAGATTTTAAGGATTAGTTATGAATTTTTTTTCAGTTATTAACTTATTAACATTTGAAGAACAATCACAAAATAGTGGAAAAGTAATTTTTTACAATGGTAACATAATGGTAACATAATAACATAATTAATTGTATAAATGGGAATTATAATTGAGAAGTAGTTGCAAGTGTCATGTACATAATGGGCTATGGAAATGTGTACATGTGGCATGATTATATGTGTCTTCTTTGTACAATAGTTGCATAGTTGTTGATTGAGTGTTACATTCATACCCAATTATAATATAGTTGCCACACACAAATAAAATGCAACTTGTCAAAAAGTCAAACATGACTAATTATATGTCAAATATATGATGTGTACATTACATCATATAAGTATCCCATTTGAAACTAAGTTACAACTACAATATAACTCCCTAATTTTCTAACATGGCATTTTATTTATCAATTGCCTAAATTTCCATGCTTTAGTTGTAATGTAGTCATATATTAATTGTTTTAGAAATATAGTTGCAAAGCGGTTATGGTGGACAAGATTTCTCATAGTGGTGGTGGAGCCACTTGTGTTTGATATAGATGCACATTGGTCCTTTGACCGCTTAGAATGGTCCTCCAATCAACTTGAACCCCAAACACCACCTTTGCATACACCATTTATGTCAAAATCAAAGGCATTTAGTTTTTTTCCAAAGATTGGTTCCTTGTCATTACCATGTGCACTTGCAACATGTTGCATTAAGTGCTTATGATCATACCATATACGATTAAAGGGCTTGAAAGTGGAGTTTGACAGGGATAGTTGTAAGATGACCAATGTCCATGGACTCGTATACGTGTTTTCATTCATGTGTCTTGGTAACTTGTAAATTGGGTGGCATTATTTTTATAATGAGTTTCATGTCAAATTGTTGGCCATTTCTTGTCAACATGGCACCACCACACATAGGTGGAACACAATGTGTATGTCCATGGTTGGGGGATGTTTTACCATCCATCATATGTTTAAAGGCCTCAAGTTTTACATCATGTTGTTTTTCCATTGACTTGAAATGATTTAAACATGGGCTTGAACTAGTACTAGTTATGATCACCATTGATTACCTAGAAGGGATGGATTCAACCACAATCTTGAATAACTGGCCAACATTACATGATAATCGAAAGCACTTGGTTGCCATTCAATGGCCATGACATGAAAAGCATAGCAAATCATTAGATGGTAATTGAAATAGGTTCAATCACCTTCTGTTGCCTACTCCAATTTTATGGCAATTATACATATTATGATGACCATCCTAAGCCCTAAACATGTTTCAAGGTGACCAAAATCAATTTCAATAACCATCTAAATATAGTTGGAATGTCTTCAACTCATTTTGGCCATTTAATGGTGATCAAATTGATTTCAATTGTCATCTTTTGTATATAACATGTTTGAAAACATTTGAAACCCTTTTTCTTTGATGTGTATGACCTAAATTATCTTTTTACAATTGATGCAATACACTTGGAAAAAAATGTTTGGCCTTTGCAACAATTCAAGTTATTTTTGTGTTTTAGGCATAACCAACCATGTCAAGGAATCAAGATGAAAACATGAGATAAAACCAACTTGAACTGAACATTGCGCTTGATGACAATCACAATCAAAATGACAACACCATCCTTACATGGGACTATGAGGGAGCAAATGTCATGTATTTTCAGGCCAAAATAAAGGGGAGTATCATGTGGATATCTCTCAATTACAAAATGATGTTGTATAAAGAAATCCCATTGACTTTGTATGTCAACAACCAACACGTTGTGGAGGGGGAGTGAGTGTTCATAGCCTAGAATTACAAAGGTGCGAATGTTAAATATCGTCATGTGCATTTGAAGGAGTATATGCTTTAGATGTCATTAATATGCCAAAAGATTTGTTGTACAAGGACATCTTTAGAGAACTTCATGTTTATGATATACATGACTATTTCAACACAATATGACCATAAATAGGAATAATGTCCATGATAAAAGAACATAATTTCATTAAGAATGCAAACAATCTTCATTTTGGTAAATAAACATAGTGGTATTCCCCAAAAGTTGATATAAAAAGTTATTCACCTTAGCCATCATTTTTCTTTCATTTTTTCTTGCTTGAACCTTTAAACATTATTGTAGTTAATTTTCACATACTTATGCCATTGTCCAACATTTGAAATTTTTGAAAAAAAAACTCTACTTAGTGAACAAAACCGAATATCTTGATTTGGTCACCATTAGACATCTATGGTGATATTTCAATCACCATTGAATTGCTATAGTGCCATTTTAGTCACAAACACTTTCCATATTTTAGTTACCATCAAATGGCCATAATAGTTTTGATCACCATCAAACGACCATTTTATTTTTCAATCACCAACTATCCAAACCTGGTGACCAAATGCATGCACAACTTCCCATGGTGGCTAAAATCCCTTATGATCATCCAATGGTGACTGAATTGGGTTAAAACTATATGACATTTAAGAAAAATCTTGGTTTCATTTTTTGCCCCCATTTTTTTCCCTTTGGGTTTTTTGTCTTTGGTTACACATTTACAACAATTGCTTAGAACCTCGAGCGACTTGAAGAGGTTAAAATCTTAAACACATCTAGGAGTTTTGTTGGCCTTTTCAGAAAAGTATGGAAACTATTAAAGCTTGACCTTTCAAAATTCTAGTGGCTCATAATCATTATTGCTTGGAAGGTTTTAAGGTTTTTTGGGCATCCTAGATTAAAATGATGTTGTCCAACCAAGCTTCAAGGAGACAATTTGACCTTAAACCCTAAATTTTATCTTAGGCATTGAATGATCCACATGGAATGCTTTTTAATGTGCCATCACAAACCATTCAAAAGTGAGGGGCATCAAAATTATTCAAGGGTGAGAACATTTCATCAACCCATCTTCAAAAGTGACAAAGGCTTGCAATAGATAACCTTAAATGAATTGCCATGCGATAATTTTAGGAAATTGTTTTCAACTTTTTCAAAAAACAAATGATGGTTTACTTTCCCTTTTATGAGTAAGCAAACATCTAGCCTTCATAAATATAAACATGTCATGGAATCAATTTTTTTAATGGAACTACATAATTCCTTAGAATACATTAAGCTATTGAATTTTGCAAGGTTTTTGGAATGGCTTGAATGCAAGGTTATGGACATGATGTCAAATTTGATGCAATAGTTTGGGGTATTTTTATCTAACAAAAGACAAGGCAAATTAAATTATGGAGGTGGTGGCATTGTGAAATAATGTGACATGGTGGGTCAAAAAAATAATTTAGCAAGGATTTCTCAAAAAAGAAGACATGGTTAGTATCATGGATGGAAAATGGGGTTTAAAATCTTATTTCCCAAATAGGAAGTTAGGGCATCCTACGGATTCTAAGCACAATGAATGTGCTCCCTTTGTTAAGTCAATACAATTAAGGTGGTTATGGTGTGATGCATAAAGTGTGGATTGAAAGGTTCAATTACATCCCAAGCACAATCAAGTTGGTAAAAAAAAACACACAAAATATAAACAAAATACATGCAATTTTTTTTGGTAGAAGTGTTGGCTTGCCCATGCAAACATCCAAGTGTCATCAAATACCTTGCCATCCATTTAGAAACCATGGAGGCTTACACATTGTGGTGGAATGGGGGCATGATTCGAAAAATGTTTGATTACAACACAAAGTACTGACCCATTATGGACAATTGAATGTTATTGTGGGAAGGGGGACCCAATATGGAAGGGCAAACATGACTTGTCACCTTTAGGCAAAGGCATGGGCATCCATGAACATCATGAAATGATGCCAATTTTTATTTGCAAATTTTTGACACATGTTGCATGAATTTGATGAACCCTTCACAAGTTTAATAAGATTTTTTTGGAATGCCTAAAACACCATGGAGCAAGGTTGTCCTTCATAGAGAGCTTAGAAGTCAATGAATTATGGCAAAGACATGTGATGATTACATTGACACATGTGGTGTTGTGTTGAGGTTTGAAGCTCCATTGGAATTTTCATATTTTAATATCAATAGAACATTGGTAGGTGTGATTGAATTGAATTGAGAAACATTTCCCACTACTCAAACCTTGCATGGCAACTTGTTCATGGATGATGCATAATGATGTAGTTTATGTTTGCAACTTGGTGAGTAATGTACTTTTTGAAACTTCCTTTCTAATTCAATGACATTGATCATGTAGTCATTTTATCATTGGTATGTGCTAAAATTTCTCTTATGTTTTGGGAATGAGTAGTTGTGGATATGTTTTTCATGGAATTCCTAAATGTTCATTACAAGAATTAAAAGCTTCAATTTGTTTTTTCAAATCATTTTCCAAAGCAACTAGGTTATTCTGGTCCTCTTACACAACTGCTTTCAAAGCACGCATGTGCAAGTGCAAATTTGTTAACTTTTCAAGCATCTTCTACCTTTCCCTTTCCAAATATTCAATTTTTTTTATTAACTAAACCAAATTTTGCTAAATTGTTTTTACACATCTTGCACTTTTGATAGTTAATGGAACATCACATGAACAAAAAGAAGTGTTCATTCCACCTTGGACTTACAACTCACTCAATGATCTATTGACTTCATCTTTAGCCTCCAAAAGTATAATTGCATCCCCTATGTTCAATTTTGAACCATTTCCTAATCTTTCTTGAATTTTTGCAACTTCTCACGCCTTCACTTATCCCTTGTTGTAGTTGTTATTGCCCATTTAACAAGATACCTTTTGGCCTACATAATGTAACCTCTCATGTTCACCATGTCAAAAACTCATTATAAGTCATGGTAGAAGATTCATAAATCTTAAATTATATAATGTTAATAGTTCTTCTCTTATTTCTAGTAGGAGCATAAGGTTTGTCATTTTATAACTAGACTTATAAAACCCAGACACTTGTATATTTTTGTTGGTAATATGACACAACACCAAAATGTGTCATGATTTGGACATTTACGATTAATATCTTAATCTAATCATGTAGTCATATGTCCTTAGTCATATACTTTTACTCAAATTCATGACTGCATTGCAATCGAATTATGACTACATGACTAGATTAAAACTATTTTGTGAATACATTATGATTACATGACTAACCTACATACATTAATAACCTACCTATGTTAATAGTTTATCTAGGTGCTAGCTACTTACTAGCTATTTACTAACTACCTATTAAGTAGTTAATATCTATGGGCTAGTACTACCTATTATCTACCTACCTATTGTGTAATACATATGTACCAACTTACTTGCCTATTAGATATAAGTAGTACATACCTACCTAATTACCTACTATGTATTGTGTTACTAGGTACCTACCTACCTACTATATAGGTATTACATATGTACCTACAACTAGGCACCTACCTACCTACCTACTACCTACTTACTACTACCTCTAGATACTACTTACCTATTACCTATTAAACTATGTACCTACTAGGTTACTAGGTAGGTTTTTAGTTGTTAGGTAATACTTAGGTAACTAACTTATAAAGTAGGTTAGAAAAAAATTGTTTATAACAATATGGTGACAATATTTGTCATGTAAAAATCATGTGGTGCAATGGTTAAGTGGGGGTTAAGGACTCTTCCCTCAATGTTAAGAGGGGTTCAAATCCTCACACTTACAATTTAGTGAACGAGCCTAACTAGTTTAGCTTGCTAACTAAGTTAACTTACATTCCTAGGTAGGCTAAGGCCTACATTCCAGGCCTATAAGCTTGGTTTTTAGGCTTTACACCATGTGTCGACATGGCATGGGTGGAGAACATATTTATTTCATATTTAATGAATTATATCCAATGGCCATAATTTATGGATCTCATCAAACATTAATGACCTCCACTAGCTAATCATAGTCATATATTGTCTTACGACTAAACCACATTAACGACTAGGTCTACTAAATGACGTGTCCTATTCAATTACATAATTTAGTCATGGATGTCTTCCATGACTAACAACCTAGTCATAAATCAAGTCGCAAAAGACAACTTTCATGTAATGTGATGTGACTTGAGGTTTGTTTTAGGATTGATTCCCTTGTTACTCAAACCCCTTTTATGTGCAATTTTTTTTTATGTTTGTGACTTGTAATCTATGATGAAAGTGGATCCATTATCTTTTTCTCTTTTCTTAAGTTCCTATTCCATGCTTCCAACACATCAGAAGCTAGAATATCCCAACCACACATTACTTTTGAGGACACAAAAGTTTCTAGAAATACTATGATTTAATCAAAGAAGTTCAAGCTCAATGTAGCTATCAAACATTTTTCTATGTTGAAACATCAACAAAATAATTTTCCTTTCCTTTAAAAAAAGACATAAAAAACTTTGGAAAAAAACCTCTTTATGGCATTTTATCACATGATGGGAGTTCTTAAGCTTTCCAAGCTTCAAAAGCATGGTGGGAGTCTTTGGAATGTCTCCTCAAGGTTCGAACCATGATAGATGAAGCCAATGACTTGGTTGTTGAATGAAAATGACAACTTGTTAGATGGGCGTGCACACATGCACAAATGAAAAATTTGAAATTAAGTCCTTCCCTTTTATTATAAAAGAAATTGAGTGCTTTGAGAAAAACAATGCCATGAGGGGGCATGTCTAGCTCATGAATGAATGTTTGTTTATCCACCCATCATCAAAGGACATTCACACCAGCAAGTTTCACATTCACTCCTCTAGCAAATTTGTTTTGGGAAGGAAGTAATTTTCAAACACTATGAGGTTCATTCCTTTTTGGATGGACTTTTTGGTTACCACCAAATCATGATAGCCCGAAAGGATAGATATAAGATAACCTTCATCATTGATTGGGGAATTTTCATTTGATTGGTCAAGCCATTTGGATTGAATAATGATCCACCAATGTACCTAAAGGTAATCAATTTGGCTTTTCGAGAATATTTTGGTGTGTTCATGAAGTTGGTTTTGCATGATTTTAGAATTCTTTGATGACTTGAAAACACATATGGACAAACTACAATTGTGTTTTAACAAATGGCAAAAATTTACTATCAACCTTAACCTTGGAAAATGTGTGTTTCTATAATATTTTTGAGTGATTTTAAAGTACATTGTATCCAAGAGGGAAAATTACTCAATCCCAAGAACGATTCAACAATTGTTAACATGCCACCTCCAAAAAGTCAAAAAAACATCCAAGTTTCCAACAATATGGCCCAATTTTATCATTCTTTCATTGGGGATTTTATTTTCATCATGGCCCCAATTGAATGAAGCTATTAAGGAAGGCTAAGGTATTTGACTAGACTCTAGAATGTCAAATGGCATGGGAGACTATCAAGAAGAAATACATGGATGTTCCAATCTTGATTGTTCCAACATGGGATCTATAATTTCATGCACACACATATGTTTCCAATCTAGCAATGGGAGCTATGCTTGCTCAAAACCCTATTATGTGACCACCCCATTGCTTATGCATTCCATCTTTTCAACAATGCAAGAAAAACTATACTAATGTTGAAAGGGAAACACTAGCTACGATTTATGCCTTGCATAAACTCAGGCATTATTTGTTGGGCAACAAATTTTTCTTTTATGTGAATCACATGGCACTCATTTATTTGATTAAAAAACCATAAGCTCTTAAGAGGATAACCAAATGGTGACTCATTTTTTTGAAGTATGATTTTTCAATAATGTACAAACCAAAATGGTCTCATTTTGTTGTAATGTTCTGTCAAGACTACTAAATGTTATTAAAAAAACACAAGAGTTTTAAATTAAACCATAAATGTTTTTTTTTTATTGCAACCTATTTGGCTATAAGAAATTCAGGATTATTTCAATACCATTGGGAATTTTTTGGTGTAGTTTTCATAAGAGCAAAAAAAGAAATTAACTTTCAAAACCATGCCTTTCACATTACTCTAAGGCCAATATGTAAACATAGGAATGATTAGGTTTTCAAGAGATGCTTGCATCCATATTAAACCCCCATTGTTTTATAGGAAATGCATTAGAATGTGGAAGGACATTTTGTCCAAACATCATGATCGTGAAAATATTGGTGGCCTAAACTACACAAGGATGTGCTACAATGTTATTAAGCTTGTGATGATTGTCAATGTATCAAAAATTTGGTAAATATTAACATTTCCAAATTGGTGATTACATTGTGAGAACAACTTTTCATGAATTGGCACTTGGATTTTATTGTCCCCATTAAATATTTTGGTTAATATATTGAAAATAATACATTTTTGTAATTATTAATTATGCTACCAAATGGGTGGAAGCTAAAACATTTAGGACCAATATGCTTTTAGTCATAGCCAAGTTCATCTATGAATTCATTCTTACCATATTTAGATCCCATTCACATTAGTGAACAATCAAGGGGTGCATTTGATCAATGCAATAATTGAAATTCTCAAAACCCATTTTTTGATGAAACGCACCAATTCCACCACTTACTATCCCTAGGGCAATGGCCAAGTGAAATCCACCAACAAGGTCATTATATTACTATTGATTATAATAATCAATGACAATAATGAATAGATTGAACATGTTCATACATTTCTTTATGTGTATTATACAACATTCAAAGTGGCATCAAGGCATACCCCCATTTGAGTTTGTTTATGGACTCCACCACATGATGCCTAAAGAGTATTTGCTACCCACCATTAATTCTCAAACCTCCAAGGACTTTGCCCTAATCAAAATTTTGACCAACATATTGTCAAAATTGGAGAGGTTGGATGAGTCAAGGCAAGAGATAGCTAAAACTACATGAAAACATCAATGGAACCATGCTATCTAAGCACATCAACATTATAGGAATAAATCCATTTCCATGGGGGAATATTATGTCATGTGGTTCCCAAAAGCTAAGAAAACACATATAGGAAAATTCAAAAACTAGTGGTTTGGCCTAAATACATGATCCAATATTTTTTGCCTAATATGCTTTATTGTAAAAATTGATCATAGTGGACAAACTTGATCCCAACCCCATCTTGGTCAATGTCAACAAATTGAAACCTTACAAGTTTTAAGATTTAGTTCCAAGAGGATTAAAATATCAAATACAAGGGGAAAGGGATGGAATAACTAGGAAATCAACTTGACACTAAAGGAAAATCTTTCCGATTTTCATTTATTGAAAAATTCCAATGATTTGGAATTTGATGCAAAAGCTTTGGAGGGTGTTTGCATGTTACGGTGGACCCAAAT
>Ga0116226_10003699_pt1 | contig 13477 bp, 13 predicted proteins | sample S1TSphfallax_FD_89692 | JGI IMG/M metagenome (GOLD analysis project Ga0116226, IMG submission 89692) | Host-associated microbial communities from peat moss isolated from Minnesota, USA - S1T2_Fa - Sphagnum fallax MG | ecosystem: Host-associated > Plants > Peat moss > Unclassified | place: USA...
CCGGTGTGTTCCTCAAGCCGATCGATCCGGCCATCATCATTCAAACCTTGCGGACGCGGCTGGGGATCGGCACCGATGCATGAACTTTCCCTAATGGAAGGCGTGCTGGCCCTAATCGAGGTTGAGCGCCGCGCGCAGGTATTTTCGCGCGTCCGGACAGTCCGGCTCAGCGTCGGCGCGCTGGGGCACGCGGAACCCGAGGCGCTGCGCTTCTGCTTCGATGCCGTGGTCAGCGGGACCGTTGCCGACGGCGCCACGCTCGAGATCGACATCGTCGCCGGCCAGGGCTGGTGCCAAGGGTGCGAACGGCAGGTGCCGCTGCCCGAGCGATATGCCGGCTGTCCGATCTGCGGCAGCCCCTCGGTGCGCCTGACGCACGGCGACGAACTGCGACTGGCCGAACTGGAGGTGAACTAATGTGCGCGATCTGCGGCTGCGTTGGCGCGGCCGAAAGCTCCCATCAGCATCATCACGCGTATGATCATTCCCATGATACGGCGCGACTGATCCGCGTCGAGCGTGATCTGCTGTCGAAGAACAATGAATATGCCAGTCTGAATCGCGGCCGGCTGCGCGACAATGCGGTGTTCGCGCTCAATCTGATGTCGAGCCCGGGCGCCGGCAAAACCACCTTGCTGGTGCGCACCGTCAGCGACCTGATGGCGCGCTGGCCGATCGCGGTGATCGAGGGGGACCAGCAAACCTCGGTCGATGCCGATCGCATCCGCGCCACCGGCGCACCGGCGGTGCAAATCAACACCGGCAAAGGCTGCCACCTCGACGCCCACATGGTCGGCCACGCCATCGGCGATCTGCTTCCCGAGCCGAGATCACTGCTTTTCATCGAGAATGTCGGCAACCTGGTGTGCCCGGCGGCCTTCGATCTTGGCGAGGCGCACAAGGTGGTGGTGCTGTCGGTGACCGAAGGCGACGACAAGCCGCTGAAATATCCCGACATGTTCGCCGCCGCAGATCTCATGCTGCTGAACAAGGCGGACCTGCTGCCGTATATCGACTTCGACCTCACCGCCTGCTGCGCCGCAGCCCTGCGGGTCAATCCGCGGCTGCAGGTTCTCATCTTGTCGGCGCGCACCGGCGATGGGCTTGAGGCTTGGTATGCCTGGATCGAAGGCCACGCGGGCCAACTGCCGCCGCCGGCGGTGCGCCTCCCGTGACGGAGGCCCGCGAACGGCTGGAAGGACGCCTGCGGGTCCGGGTGCGCGGCGCGGTGCAAGGCGTGGGGTTTCGTCCGTTTGTCTACAACCTGGCCACCCGCCATGGCCTCGCGGGCTTTGTGCTGAACGACGCCGAGGGTGTGCTGGCGGAAATCGAAGGCAGCCGGCATGATCATTTTCTGAGAGAACTGAAGATCAAGGCCCCGCCGCTCGCCCGCATCGATACGATCGACGCGACACCCCTGCCGCCCACCGGGGAAGCCGGCTTCGCGATCCGCGACACGCAATCCGGCGCCGCGCAAACCCCGGCGATCCCGGACGCCACCACCTGCCGCGCCTGCCTCGACGAGTTGTTCGACCCAACCAGCCGGTTTCATCGCTATCCCTTCATCACCTGCCCGGACTGCGGGCCACGCTTTACGCTCACCAGCCGCCTGCCGTTCGATCGGGCTCACACGTCGATGGCCAGGTTCCGGCTCTGCCCCGCCTGTGCCAGCGACTATGCCGATCCCGCCAGCCGGCGCTTCCATGCCGAAACGATGGCCTGCGCAGCCTGCGGACCGCGGCTCAGCCAGCCGATCGAGGTCATCGCGGACGCCATCGCCGCAGGCCGAATCGTCGCGCTGAAAGGCATCGGCGGCTTTCACCTGATCTGCGATGCCACCGATGAGGCTGCGGTGCGCACTCTGCGCGCGCGAAAACGCCGGCCCGACAAGCCGTTCGCGGTGATGATGGCCAATGCGGCGGCGATGGGCGGCTTCGCCGTCGCCACTCCGGATGAGCGCGCGCTGCTGCGTCACGCCGCGGCGCCGATCGTGCTGGTCCGCGCCGGGGCCGGCCTCGCCGCCGCGGTGGCGCCCGGTCTCGACCGGGTCGGCATCATGCTGGCCGCCGCGCCGGTGCATCATTTGCTGTTCGAGGCACTGTCAGAGCGCTGGCGACGTCCCACCGCGCTGGTGATGACCAGCGCAAACGTCGCCGGCGAGCCGCTGGCGATCGACGATGCTGCCGGCGACGCGCTGTCCGCCATCGCCGAACTCATCGTCACGCATGACCGCGCCATCCTGCACCGCGCCGACGACAGCGTGATGCAAATCGCCGACGGCGCCGCCCGCTTCATCCGCCGCTCGCGTGGCTTCGTGCCGGAGGCCATCGAGGTGGAAGACGGCCCAACCGTGCTGGCGCTCGGCGGTCACCAGAAAGCCGCCGTCTGCGTCGCCCGCGGCCGCGAGGCCTTCCTGTCGCAGCACATCGGCGACCTCGACAGCGCTGACACCATCCGCTTCTACACCGACACCATTCGCCGGCTGCTGACCACGCTTGGCGTTACCCCCGACATCGTCGCCTGCGACCGCCACCCGGATTACCGCTCGACGCTGTTCGCCGAGGCGCTTGAACGCCCGGTCGCCCGGGTGCAGCACCACGCCGCCCACGTTGCTGCGGTAGCCGCCGAGCACCGCCGCCTCGACAGCCTGATCGGCGTTGCGCTGGACGGTTATGGCTATGGGGATGATGGGGGCGCCTGGGGCGGCGAACTCCTGCTGCGCGATGGCGTCGCGTGGCACCGCTGCGGCCACCTGCGCCCGCTGCCGCTGCCCGGCGGCAACCGCACGGCGCGGGAGCCCTGGCGGATGGGCGTGGCGGCGCTGGTCGCCATCGGCCGGGGAGGCGAGGCCGGGAACCGCTTCCCCGCCGAGGCGAGCGCCGGGCCGCTGGCCACGCTGGTCGCGGCCCATACCGGGGAGACCACGACCAGCATGGGCCGCCTGTTCGACGCCGCCTCCGCGCTGCTCGGTGTCTGCCCGCGGCAGACCTACGAAGGCCAGGCCGCGATGGAACTGCAGGCGCTGGTGCGCACGCCCGTCGCACTGACGGGCGGCTTCCGCCTCGCCGGCCATGTGCTGGATTTCTCCCCGCTGATCACCGCGCTTTTGACGCCAGGCCTGCGCCCGAACGAGGGCGCCGACCTTTTCCATGGCACCATCATCGCTGGACTCGCCGCGTGGATTGTCGGCTGTGCGGAGGAGACCGGGCACCGGGAGGTCATGCTAGGCGGCGGTTGCCTGGGCAACGTGGTACTCGCCGAGGGGCTGGCCGCCGCGCTGCGTGGGTACGGCCTCACGCCCTGTCTGCCCCGCCTGGCGCCAGCCAATGATGGCGGCCTCTGCCTCGGCCAGGCCGCCATCGCGCGCGCCCGGTTCGCGGCGCGCTGAGGGGCGTGCCATGTGCCTCGCCATTCCCATCCTGGTCGAGGCCGTGCTGCCGCACCAAATGGCATGGGTGACGCTGGGCGGCGTGTCCAAAATCGTTTCTGTCGCGCTGATCGAGGAGGTTCGCGTGGGTGACTATCTGCTCATCCATGTTGGCTATGCGCTGGCCCGGCTCGATCCCGAGGAAGCGGCGGAAACCATCCGGCTGATGCATGAGGCGGCGATCCCGGGTCTGGCGGCGTGAGCGCGCTGAAGCATATCGACGAATACCGCGACGGCGCCCTGGCGCGCGGCCTCGCCGCCACCATCGCGCGCGAAGCCGTGCCCGGCCGCCGCTATCACTTCATGGAATTCTGCGGCGGCCACACCCACGCCATCGCGCGCTACGGCATCGAGGATCTTCTGCCCAGCAACGTGGTGATGGTGCACGGCCCGGGCTGCCCGGTCTGCGTCCTGCCAATCGGGCGCATCGACGATGCCATCCGCCTGGCCACGCGCCCGGAGTTCATCCTGTGCACCTACGCCGACCTGATGCGCGTGCCGGCCAGCCGCGGCACATCGCTGCTCACCGCGCGGGCCGCCGGCGCCGATATCCGCATGATCACCTCGACGCTCGATGCCATCGCCATCGCCGAAGCGGAGCCACGGCGCGAGGTGGTCTTCTTCGCCATCGGCTTTGAAACCACCACGCCACCCACCGCGATCGCCATCCAGCAGGCCCGCGACAAGTGCCTCTCCAACTTCTCGGTATTCTGCAACCATGTTCTGACGCCAGCCGCGATCCGCGCGATCCTCGGCGGCGGCGAACTGGTGCGCGTCGATGGCTTCATCGGCCCGTCGCACGTCAGCACCATCACCGGCACCGCGCCTTACACCGCACTGGTGGAGGATTTCGGCAAACCCATCGTCATCGCCGGCTTCGAACCGCTCGACGTCATCCAGGCCATCCTGATGCTGGTGCGCCAGGTCAACGACGGGGCCGCCCGCGTGGAAAACCAGTATGCCCGCCTGGTCACCCCAGAGGGCAACCGGATTGCGCAGCGCGTCATGGCGGAGGTGCTGACACTTCGCTCCAGCTTCGAATGGCGCGGCCTCGGCGACCTGCCCGACAGTGCGCTGCGGCTGCGCGACGAGTATGCCGATCTCGACGCCGAACGCCGGTTTGAGATCGAAACCATCCCGGCTGCAGACAACCCCGCGTGCGAATGCGGCGTTATCCTGCGCGGCATCAAGCAACCGGCGGACTGCAAATTGTTCGGTACGGTCTGCATGCCGGCAACCCCGATCGGCTCCTGCATGGTCTCCCCCGAAGGCGCCTGCGCCGCGCATTGGAGCTACGGCCGCTTCCGCACCGTCGCCCGGCAGCCGACAGCATGATGCGCCATCGCCGGCTGGACCTGCGGCACGGCCGCGTCGACCTGTCGCACGGCGCCGGCGGGCGCGCCTCCGCCCACCTGGTCGACGACATCTTCCTGCCCGCCTTCGACAACCCGGCGCTGGCCCGCGGCGACGACCAGGGCGCCTTCGACCCGCCGCCGGGCCGGCTGGTGTTGTCGACCGACAGCTACGTCGTGTCGCCGCTGTTCTTTCCCGGCGGCGACATCGGCTCGCTTGCGGTGCACGGCACCATCAACGACATCGCCATGTCCGGCGCCCGCCCGCTGCACCTCGCCGCCGCCTACATCATCGAGGAGGGCTTTCCGTTCGCCGACCTTGCGCGGATCGCCCACAGCATGGGCCAAGCGGCGAAGGACGCCGCGGTCACCATCATCACCGGCGACACCAAGGTGGTCGAACGCGGCAAAGGCGACGGCCTGTTCATCACCACCACGGGCGTCGGCGTGCTGGCGCCTGGCCTCGATCTTTCGGCGAGCCACGCCCGGCCCGGTGACGCCGTGATCCTCTCCGGTAACATCGGCGACCACGGCATCGCCATCATGTCGACCCGGCAGAACCTCGGCTTCGCCACCGACCTCAAATCGGATAGCGCCGCTTTGCACACGCTAGTCGCCACCATGGTGCGAACCGCCGGGCCATCATTGCACGTCATGCGCGACCCGACGCGGGGCGGCCTGGCTTCGAGCCTCAATGAAATTGCGCAAACCTCGAAAGTCGGTTTCAGGCTTGATGAAAAGGCCATCCGGGTGCGCCCGGAGGTCGCCGCCGCGTGCGAACTGCTCGGGCTCGACCCACTCTATGTCGCCAATGAAGGCAAGCTCGTCGCGATCGTCGCACCGGAGGCGGCGGACGCGCTGATCTCTGCCATGAAAGCGCATCCGCTCGGCCGTGAGGCGAACCGGATTGGCTTTGTTACCGAGGACACCGAGCATTTTGTCCAGGTGGCGACATCGTTTGGCGGGAATCGGATGGTCGATTGGCTGGCCGGGGAGCAGCTGCCGAGGATTTGTTAGCAAAAAAGAACCGCTTGCTTGAGTAGTTTCCGACCCTGCCGGTCCCTGACGTTCGCGCTCACATCTGTCGGCACGAATAAGACAGGGGAAGTTATCATGGGCTACCAAAGCGTCAATCCGTTCGACAACAAAGCCGGCCAGTCATTCGCGGACCTCACCGACAAGCAGCTCGAAGACAAGCTCGCGCTGGCCACCTCGTGCTTCGCCGAATGGAAGCACACCGGCTATGCCGAGCGAGCCGCGATCGTCCACAAGGCCGCCAAGCTGCTGCACGAGCAGGCCGACCATTTCGCCCACATCATGACGTCAGAGATGGGCAAGCGGATCAGCGAGGCCAAAGGCGAAGTCGAATTCAGCTCGCAAATCCTGACCTACTACGCCAAGAACGCAGAACGCTTCCTCGCCGACGTGCCGCTGCATCCGAGCCACGGCGAAGGCCACATGGAAAGCAGCCCGATCGGCGTCGTGTTCTGCGTCGAGCCCTGGAACTTCCCGTATTATCAACTGGCGCGGGTGGCCGGGCCGCATCTGATGGCGGGCAACACGGTGGTGGTGAAGCACGCCGGATGCGTGCCGCAATGCGCCATCGCGTTCGAGAAGCTGTGGCTGGATGCCGGCGCACCTCCCGGGCTCTACACCAACCTGCTGATCTCGCATGCGCAATCCGACCGCATCATCGATGACCGGCGGATCAAGGGCGTGGCGCTCACCGGGAGCACCGCGGCGGGCCGTACGATTGCCGCCAGCGCCGGGAAGAATCTCAAGCCGTCGTCGATGGAACTCGGCGGCAGCGACGCCTTCATCGTGCTGGAAGACGCCGACATGGCGCACACCATCAAGTGGGCGGTGTGGGGCCGGATGTACAATTGCGGACAGACCTGTTGCGCCGCCAAGCGCTTCATCGTCGTCGAGGCGGTGGCCGACAAGTTTCTTGCCGAGTTCAAGAAGGCCCTCGGCGCGCTGAAGGCCGGCAACCCGATGGACGAGAGTACCACGCTTGGTCCGTTGTCCACCGAGTCCGCCTTGCTGCAGTTGTTGGAGCAGGTCAAGGTCGCGGTGGCTCACGGCGCCAAGATCGAAATGGGGGGCCATCGGATCGATCGTCCGGGCGCTTACATGGAGCCCACCATCCTCACCCATGTGGAACCCGGCAATCCGGCGTTCCGCGACGAGTTCTTCGGCCCGGTGGCGATGTTCTTCCGGGTGAAGGACGAGGCGGCTGCGATCGCGCTGGCGAACGACAGCGATTTCGGTCTCGGCGGTTCGGTTTTCACCAAGGACCTGGCGCGTGGCAAGCGCGTCGCCAGCCGGGTAGATACAGGGATGATGTTCATCAACAACATCTCCTGGTCCGACGCGGATCTTCCCTTCGGCGGCATCAAGGACACCGGCTACGGCCGCGAGCTCGGCGACATGGGGATCCAGGAGTTCGTCAACAAGAAGCTGGTTCGCTACGTGGTTGCCGAAGCCCCGGTCTGAACAAGGCGGGTAACCGCCTGGATGGGACGCTAGCGCGTCCCATCCAGCCAGCGCGCCGTATTCCCGAAGCTGACCGTCCCAATCGGAGAAACCGATGTATGTCAACGTTGCCGTTCTGAAGGAGACGAAGCAGCACGAGCGGCGTGTCGCCCTCGTGCCTTCGGTGGCCGCCAGGCTGCAAAAGCTGGGTGCAAGGCTGCACATGCAGGCCGGGGCTGGCGAGGCGAGCAAGTTCCCGGATACCGCCTACAAAGATGTCGAGATCATCGGCGACAGCGGGGCGCTGGTCGGCGCCGCGAATGTCGTGCTTGGCGTGCAGCCGCCACCGCTCGAGGTGATCGAGCAAATGCAGGAGGGCGCGGTGCTGATCTGCTTCATCTATGAAAACAACGAGCCCGCATTGGTGCAGCGGCTGCTCGACAGGAAGATCACCTGCTTTGCCATGGAGACCGTGCCGCGGATTTCCCGCGCCCAGGCGATGGACGCGCTGTCGAGCCAGTCCGCGTTGGCGGGCTATTACGCCGTGCAGCTGGGGTCCACCCATCTGGCTCGCATCCTGCCCAAGATCACCAGCGCGGCGGGCGCCATCGGTCCCGCCAAGGTGCTGATCATGGGCCTCGGCGTTGCCGGTCTCGAGGCGACCGCGACCGCGCACCGGCTGGGCGCGGTGGTGGAAGGCTACGACGTACGGCCGGACACCAAGGGGCAGGTTGAGTCGCTCGGGGCGAAGTTCGTCGATACCGGCGTCGATGCCACCGGCGACGGCGGCTATGCGCGCGCCCTCACCGACCACGAAAAGACCCTCGTGGCTGCGGCGCTGACCACGCATATCCAGGACGCCGATCTCGTCATCACGACCGCGGCAATCCCCGGCCGCGCCTCGCCCAAGCTGATCAGCCACACACAGGTGGCCGGCATGAAGCCAGGCGCCGTCATCGTTGACCTCTCGGCGGAAGGCGGCGGGAACTGCGAGGATACCAAGCCGGGGGAGACCACCGAGATCGGCTTGGTGACCATCGTGGCGCCGCTGAATGTACCCTCGCTGCTCGGCCAGGACGCCAGCGAGCTGTATTCGAAGAATATCTATAATCTGCTCAACCTCATGCTCAAGGAAAACGTCATCGCTCTCGACTGGACCGACGAGGTTCTGGCCAAGACGGTGCTCACCCATGACGGGCGCCATCGTCGCGATGCCAGCGAGCAGGACGCCTTCCCGAGCAGCGGGCACCAGGACGCAGCTAAGGTGAAGTCGGCGGCATGAACCGGACCAGGAGCGACTCATGAATTTCACCATCGATATCACCGGCTTCGTCGCGCTGTACATCTACATGCTGGCGGCCTTCGCCGGCTGGGTGATCATCACCGGCGTGCCGGCCATCCTGCACACGCCGCTGATGTCCGGCTCCAACTTCGTCCATGGCATCGTCGTGGTCGGCGGGCTCTACGCATTGCTCAACGCCAGCACGGTTACCGAACAGGCGATCGGCTGCCTCACGGTTCTCCTCGCCGCCGGCAACGTCGCCGGCGGCTATACGGTGACCAGCCGCATGCTCGCGATGTTCAAGACCAGCGCCCCGGTCACAATTGTCAAGAAGAGCTAAGCCACCATCATGTTCATTCAACTCACCCACCTCGTGATCGGGGTCATCTATCTGGTGGCGGCGTTCCTCTTCATGTTCGGTTTGAAGCGGATGTCATCGCCGGTGACCGCGCCGTCGGGGATTTTCGTCGCCGGCATCGGCATGGTCGTCGCGGTGCTCGCCAGCTTCCTCTACGCCTTTGACGTCAATGCGGCGGCCAAGCCGTTCCTGTGGATCAACCTCGGTCTCGGCGCTGCGGCGCTGATTATCGGCGTTGGCGTCTCTCGTTGGAGCGCGAAGAAAGTGTCGATGACGGCGATGCCGCAGATGGTGGCGCTGTATAACGGTATGGGCGGCGGTGCCGCGGGTGGCATCGCCGCGGTCGCGCTGTTCGCCGGCCACGCCGACGGCGCGACCGTGCTGGTGATGACATTGGCAGGCGCGCTGATCGGCTCGGTCTCGCTCTCCGGCTCGATCATCGCCTGGGCCAAGCTCGATGAGCTTCTGAAGCAGCCGCTGCGCTTCAAGGGACAGCGGCTGTTCAACGGGCTGACGTTTCTGGTGACCATCGCCGTTGCTGCCTACATCGTCTATGTCGTGGAAAGCGGTGCCGCGCCGCTCCTGGCGATGCCGAACGTCATCATCATCCTGTTCACCCTCGCGCTGTTCTTCGGCATCGCGGTGACGCTGCCGATCGGCGGGGCGGATATGCCGGTGGTGATTTCCATCTACAATGCGGCGACCGGGCTCGCCGTCAGCCTTGATGGATTTGTGGTGCAGAACCCGGCGCTGATGATCGCCGGCATGGTGGTGGGCGCCGCCGGCACCTTGCTGACCCTGCTAATGGCGAAGGCGATGAACCGGTCGATCAGCAACATCCTGTTCAGCAACTTCGGCGAGGTCGTGGCGCAGAAGCAAGGTGCCATCAAGGGCTCGCTCAAGCCGATCGCGGCCGCCGATGCCGCGATCGCGATGCGCTATGCCGGATCGGTGATCTTCGTGCCGGGCTATGGCCTGGCCGCCGCGCAGGCCCAGCAGAAGCTCTACGAGTTCGTCAAGCTGCTGGTTGCGGCGGGGGTTTCGGTGAAGTTCGCGATCCACCCGGTGGCCGGCCGCATGCCGGGCCAGATGGACGTGTTGCTCGCCGAGGCTGGCGTTCCCTACGATATGATCTTCCAGCTCGACGATATCAACGACGACTTCAAGACCACCGATTTCGCGGTGGTGATCGGGGCCAACGACGTGGTCAACCCTGAGGCGCGTACCGAAAAGACCTCGCCGATCTACGGCATGCCGATCCTCAATGCCGACATGGCGCATCATTGCTATTGCGTTAAGCGCGGTCAGGGCAAGGGCTATTCCGGTATCGTCAATCCGCTGTTCTACGAAGACAACACCAGCATGGTCTATGGCGACGCCGGCGCCGTGCTGGGCGAAATGATCGAAGCGGTGCGTGGATTAGGCGCCAAGGCGGCGGCTTAAGCCAAGGAAGAGGTTTTTTTGCTTGTTTCCCAACAATTGAAAGTTCCCAGTCATGGCCGACACAATGCATGCCGCCGTCGTCGAGCAATTCGGCAAGCCTCTGGTGATTCGGGAGCTCAAGATTCCCAGTCCCGGTGTCGGCCAGATCCTGGTGAAAACCGAAGCCTGTGGCGTCTGTCACACGGATCTGCACGCGCGCGACGGTGACTGGCCGGTCAAGCCGGCACTCCCCTTCATTCCCGGCCATGAAGCGATCGGCCTGGTGGTCGCGCTTGGCGCCGGCGTCACCGCGGTCAAGCTCGATGATCGCGTCGGCGTGCCGTGGCTCTATTCGGCTTGCGGGCATTGCGAGTTTTGCTTGCAGGCGGAGGAGCCGGTGTGCGCCGAGGCGCAGTTCGGCGGCTATACCCGCAATGGCGGCTTCGCCGAGTACCTGATCGCCGACCCGAACTATGTTGCCCATGTTCCCGCCGGCCTCGCCGCGCGCGATGCGGCGCCACTGATCTGTGCCGGCATCACCACCTACAAGGGCATCAAGGAATGCAACGTTCGCGCCGGCGAGTGGATCGCGATCTCCGGCGCCGGCGGCCTTGGCCATCTCGGCATTCAATATGCCAAGGCGATGGGCCTGCACATCTGTGCCATCGACGTCGATGACGACAAGCTCGCCCTAGCGAAATCGCTCGGCGCCGACCTGATCTTCAACGCCAAACGCGGCGACGTCGCGGCCGAGTTGAAGAAGGAAACCGGCGGGGGCGCCCATGGCGTGCTGATCACCGCGCCGTCGCTCGGCGCCTTCACGCAGGGCATTGGCATGACGCGCAAGCACGGCACCTGCGTGCTGGTTGGCCTGCCGCCCGGAGACTTCCCGGTGCCGCTGTTCGACGTCGTCGCCAACTGCCTGACGATCCGCGGCTCGTTCGTCGGCACAAGGCAGGACATGGCAGAGGCGCTCGCCTTCGGCGTCGACGGCCGCGTCAAGGCCGACATCGAACCGCAGCCGCTGTCGGCGATCAATGAGGTGTTCGACCGCCTGGCGCACGGCAAGGTCGCCGGCCGCGTGGTGCTGGAGTTTGCGCCGGGCTGAGCTTCATCACGGCACCAGCACCGCCGCCCCCTCGAACCGCCCTGCCCGCAGGTCCGCCAGCGCCTCATTGGCCTGCCGCAGCTGGTAGGGCGTGGTGCTGGTAACGATCCCGATCTTCGGCGCCAGGGCGAGAAAATCCAGCCCGTCCTGGCGGGTGAGATTGGCGACCGACAGCAGTTCGCGCTCCTCCCAAAGGACGTCGTAGGGGAAGCCGGGAATATCGCTCATGTGGATGCCGGCACAGACCACGCGACCGCCCTTTCGCATGGCGCACAAGGCTTGCGGCACCAGACCACCTGGGGTCGCGAATATGATCGCGGCGTCCAGCGGTTCCGGCGGCATCTCGTCGGACCCGCCAGCCCACACTGCCCCGAGGCCGCGCGCGAACGCCTGCGCCTTGAGATCCCCCGGCCGGGTGAAGCCAAACACCGAACGCCCCTGCCAGGCGGCCACCTGCGCCAGGATATGCGCCGCGGCGCCGAAGCCGTAGAGCCCAAGTTTCTTGCCGGGCCCGGCGATCACCAGCGAGCGCCAGCCGATCAGCCCGGCGCACAGCAGCGGCGCCAATGCGACATCCTCGCCCACCTCGCCGAGCGGAAACGCAAACCGCGCATCGGCGATCACGGAGGTCGCGAACCCGCCATCGCGCGTGAAGCCGGTGAAGACCGGGTGGTCGCAGAGGTTTTCCCGCTGCATCACGCAATATGGGCAAACGCCGCAGGTGTGGCCAAGCCAGGGCACGCCAACCCGCTCGCCGATCTGCAACCCCTCGACGCCGGCGCCGATCGCGGCGACGCGACCGACGATTTCATGGCCGGGAATGATCGGCACTTGCGGGTTGGGCAGCTCGCCGTCGACCACGTGAAGATCGGTGCGGCACACGCCACAGGCGGCCACGGCCACACGGATCTCGCCGGCGGCCGGTGCAGCATCCTCAAGCTCGGTCCATTCCAGCGGAGCACCGATTTTGGTCAGGACCATGGCATACATGTGCGTTAATCTAGGGCCGGTGGAGAAACCTGTCATCTTGATTTTATGACCGCCCCCAAAAAGGTGATCATAGCGGCAAAACTTTGATCAAGTTTTTCGCTGCGCATGGCTATCCGTTTGAACTACTCGAGTTTCGCGAAGTAGTTCTCGATCAAGTAGCGCCATTTATACATGTCTCGGTCGATGTGGAGCGGCGCATTGTGTCGCGGCATCTAGGAGATGACGACCCAGCCACCACGCGCATCTAGTTCGCGGATAGTCCACGCCCCGTCGTACGCCTTGTTTGCGATCAGAGCATCGAATTCAAGACCTGGATCAGCGGGGCGACGCCAATGGTGTCATGCCGCTGTCCCGCCGCCGCCCGAACGCATCGACGAATCCCTTCATATCGCTCGCGGCCCTTGGTCTGGGCAGCGGCCAAGCCGGTGTCGGGCAGCGCGGGTGTGCTTGTCAGCCAGAAGCGTACGAACACCGCCAGCGCCTCGTTGGAGATATCGACGTGGCGCTCGATCCGCTCCAGGTGTCGGGTCATGCGGTCAAGCCGGCGCCGACCGCCTCGAGGCGGTCGGCGCCGTCGGGCGATAGATGCGAGGCGAGCGCGCCTCGACGATCAATGCCTGGGGCACGCGCTTGCGCGCTGCATAGTCTGCGAGTTTTCCGGCAAGATCGGGCGGCAGGCGGAATGTGTGTTTGGTGCGCATGGCGGTCACAGCCCCATGTCGTCGGCGGGATCGAGGGACACCTGCCGGGCTGTGGCGCGCACCTGGCGCTGCAACACACGGAGCCGTTGGGCGTCGTCATCGGCTTCGTCATCCGGGAGGTCGAATTCCTGGGAGGGCTTTCTTGGTGCGGGAATGACGTCCTCGTGCTCAGGCAACTCCGGCTCGCGGCGGATGCCGGCGTTGGCGGGGTCTTCGGTGTCGGTCGATGGCGGCGCGACGACGGCGCCCTGCCAATCATCTTTGGCCGCCAGAATTGGTTTCTCGGCGTTGCCGTCCACCGTCGATCCGGCTGCGGGCTTAGGTGGCGGGAGGATTCGAGCCTGTAGCTGCTGATCCTCGTA
>Ga0116226_10003701_pt1 | contig 13476 bp, 12 predicted proteins | sample S1TSphfallax_FD_89692 | JGI IMG/M metagenome (GOLD analysis project Ga0116226, IMG submission 89692) | Host-associated microbial communities from peat moss isolated from Minnesota, USA - S1T2_Fa - Sphagnum fallax MG | ecosystem: Host-associated > Plants > Peat moss > Unclassified | place: USA...
GTGGAATTCGGGATCAGCCGGCGAGATGGGCAGCTGACCACGTTTTTCCTGCGCGACAATGGCGCGGGATTCGACCAACGCGAGTCGTCCAAACTTTTCAGCCCTTTCCGACGCTTGCACACCCAAGCGCAATTTCCGGGCACCGGCGTGGGACTGGCGACCGTCAGGCGCATCGTCAACCGCCACGGCGGCGAGATTCGGGCCGAGGGCAGCGTCGGCAACGGCGCTACTTTCTATTTCTCGCTGCCCACCGCAGGCGCTTGAGCCTGGGACAGCGTGAGCCACCGCCTGCCGTCCTTCGCAAGCATCGCATCAGCCGCCGCTGGGCCTTCACTGCCGGCAGCGTAGCTCTCAAGTGCTCCTTCGCCTCGACCCCAGGCATCCAGCAGTGGCTGCACCGCCGCCCAACTGGCTTCGATCGCATCGGCGCGCTGGAATAGCGTTGCATCACCCATCATGCAATCATAGAGCAACGTCTCATAGCCGACGTTGACGCGCTCCTTGAAATAATCCTTGTAGCGCATCGACATGTCGACGCGGCCGAGACGCATCTCTGGACCCGGAATCTTTGCCATGAAGTGGGTATCCGTGCCCTGCTCCGGATCGATCAAGAGACGCACGACGTTTGCCGCGAGTTCCTCCACCGGCGTATCGCGAAACAAACGGTAAGGTGCCGGCTTGTAAAAAATGGCAATCTCGGTACGACGTCCCGCCATCCGCTTGCCGGTGCGCAGATAAAATGGCACACCCGTCCAACGCCAATTCTCGACGGAGACCTTGAGCGCCACGAAGGTTTCGGTGGTACTTTCCGGCGACACGTGCGGTTCTTGACGATAGCCGGGCACCGGCTGCCCTGCTTCCTCGCCGGCCGTATATTGCCCGCGCACGGCATCCTCGAGTTTGACGGGACGTATGGCCCGGGCGACGCGCGATTTTTCCGTTCTGACATCCTCTGCGTCGAAAGAATTGGGCGGATCCATCGCCACCATGCTCAACAACGTGAACAGGTGGTTGGGTACCATGTCCCGCAGCGCGCCCGTTGGTTCATAAAAAGCCCCGCGCGCTTCGACTCCCACGGTCTCAGCCGCGGTGATCTGCACATGGTCGATGAATTCGCGCCGCCAGGTCGGTTCGAACATACCGTTGCCAAAACGCATCGCCATGATGCTTTGCACGGTTTCCTTGCCAAGAAAATGGTCGATGCGGTAAATCTGGCTCTCGTCGGCGCGCTTGAGAATGGCGGCATTGAGCGCTTGCGCCGATGGCAAATCCGAGCCGAAAGGCTTCTCGATGACCAAGCGGCGAAATTTACCGTCGCTCTCATGGAACATCTGCGCCGTGCCCAAACCGTCGACGACAGTGGCGAAAAAGCGGGCCGCCACTGCCAGATAGAATATGGCGCTCGAGTCGCCGATTTTTTGCCGCAGACCCTCGAATGTACTCGGATCTTTGAAATCGCCGGCCATGTAGTGCAGCCGATCCGCCACCCACTTCCACGCCTTTGCGTCGATCTCCGGGGTGTAGGCTTCTGCGGTTTTATCCTTCGTAAAGGACTGCATCGCCTCGCTCAATGAATCGCGCCATGCAGCGTCATCCTGCTTGACGATATCAACACCCACGATGGAGAAGTCGTCGGGCAATAAACCCGTACACGCCAGGTTGTAGATCGACGGCATCAACAGTCGCTTCGTCAGATCGCCACCCGCGCCGAAAATGACGATGGTGCAAGCGGGGGCGCGGCTGATACCCGGCGCAGACGGCGCGTCGGTTCCCACGCCCTGCGTGTTCAAAGGATTTGAGGCTGTCATGCGCCCAACTATGTCACGTAATCAGCAGCTATGTCACGGGCTTGATGTGATCACGGACGCCAGGAACCGATCATGATGACGCTCACGCCGATGAGGGCGATCGCGACACCGGTCAAGTCCCACCGAGTCGGTGCGATGCCCTCCACCTTCCATAGCCACACCATGGCAACGGTGATGTACACACCGCCATAAGCTGCATAGACACGACCCGCGGCCGCTGGGTGCAGCGTGAGCAGCCAGGAGAAGAGTCCGAGACTCAGCGCTCCCGGTACCAGCAGCCACATGGAACCTGACTTGCGCAACCAAAGATACGGCAGATAGCAACCGATGATCTCTGCAACCGCGGTGATGGCAAAAAGCACCAAGGCCCTGGTTATCGGCAACATAGGCCCGCGATCTTACCGCGAAGCGATCCCGCCCGACTGCATCTAAAAACGGCTTGCGATCCGCATGGTCAGTGCCGGGGTTTTTGCACCAAGCGATATCCCACAGCAGGCTCGGTCAAAATATGTCTGGGCCGGGCGGGTTCGTTTTCCAATTTCTGCCGCAGGTGCCCCATATAGACCCGCAAATAATGTCCGTCCGCGCAGCGATGCGGTCCCCACACGTCGTGGAGCAGACGGCGATGCGTCAAGACCTTGCCTTCGTTGGCAGCCAATACGCAAAGCAGGCGATATTCCGTCGGCGTCAAATGAATTGCCGCCCCGCCCTTTTGCACGGACCGCGAACCCATATCGATGCTGACGTCGCCGAACTGGAATATGGCGGGCACGCCCTCCTGGTCGCGGCGGCGGCGGCGATCCGCGGCGCGCACCCGGGCAAGCAGTTCGCCGACGCCAAATGGTTTGGTCAGATAGTCATCGGCACCCGCATCCAGTGCATCGATTTTGTCGCTCTCACCGCCGCGCGCCGATAAGACGATCACGGCGACATCCGACCATGCTCGCAGATCGCGCAGGAATTCCATACCGTCGCCATCGGGCAGACCGAGGTCCAGAATGATCAAATCAGGTCTTCGGGTGCTCGCATCCGACAAGCCACGCGCCAGGGTATCGGCTTCGTGAACGCTCCATGCGTGACTCTCGAGCGCCACCCGGACGAAGCGGCGGATATGCTTTTCATCCTCCACCAACAATGCAATGAGACTCCGTTCCATTGCCCCGACACATTACGCGTCAGGATGTTAAAAAGAGGTAAAAAAACTATTTCACGACCAACAGCTCGTCCATGCTGATTCTGCCGCGCTGGCTCGCGACACCAGGATCTCTGGCGGACTTCTGACTGCGGTCATTTGGAGCGGTTCGCTGCCGGCGCGCCCGATGTCTTTACCTGTCCCAGCAACGTGGTCTTGTTGAGGGGAACCCGCTCTCTGTGCGCACGCTTGGGCCGCTCGGGCAAAATCGCCGACAACGCGGAGTTCAACGCAGCAGCGACGGGATCAAGTGACGCACGCTCTGTCGACCTCTTGGACGCAAATTGCGCGATGTCTTCAACGGCGGTACGCACCGATGCGGGCCGCATGGCGAAGCCGGAAGAATATTCCTGCAGAGCGGTGAGGAATCCCGTGGCCCAGGCAGCGCCCGCACAGTAGCGCCCCGACAGGTAGGGAGCATCCTTGCGCAGAGCAAAAGTATAATTGCCGGGCGCATCGACCAGTCGACGCTCCAGTTCCTGGAACATCCCCATCACCAGCGTTATGAAGTGATCGTACTTCTCCAGGGAGGCGATTTTGGCGGCGACCTTCCACCCGCGAATCCCCCAGATCAACGGCAGCCATGCGCCCGCAGACAACTCGGTTGGCCAGGCAATCAATGCAACCATGAAGCCCTCGAGCATGGCGCTGTCCATACGTCCATCGGGCCAACCGTCCTCGGCGAGCCAGGCATCCAGCTCCGCGAATTCGCGGGCCGAAAAGGGCACCACCCCCAGGGAATCGCGGCTGGGCGGAAGCAGTGTCGGCATGATGAGCCCGTAGCGCGTTGACTGCATGGATTTTGGTTTCATGAGCTTTAGGACTCTGGCAAGCGTGGATGGGAGTAAGACGGCCGCAGCGCGAGATTCGCGCCGTGCGCCCGGCTCGGGCTCGGCCAAAGGATCGGTGCAGTATGGCCCTATCCGCCGAAAAGGCGAGTGACTTTAGGCGAATGCGTTAAGCAGGGTTCCAAGCACTTGATTGGAGGTACGCACCACAGCAGCGCCGGCTTGCGCGAGCTGCGTGGATTGAGTCAAATCCAGCAAGGCGTTGGTGGGATTCGGGGCGTCAGGATTGGCGATTTGCTGAGAATCAGTATTCAATTGCTGCGCGCCGCTGGCGATGGTTGATGCACCGCTATCAAGGGCGCTGGTCAGGCTGGCAGGAGAATATGTGCCACTGATGGTGTTCATCGGGGACGTATCGGCAACGAACCCGGATTCTTGAGGCGATCGCCATCCAACTCGCATTCGAATAGGTAAGACTTTGATAATCTGTTATTTATGACGCGATCTTCCACCGTGCCGTGCATCGTGTGCGGCGCCAATGCAGGTATTCGTCCTACACGACGAGTCCTGCCTACCTCCTTCCGAGACTCTGCAAATACGACGATCATATGCACGATGATCCGCTACGGTGTACCGATCGGACTTCTCGCCGGCCTTCATGCCACCGTGGCGTTCGCTCAAACGCCCTCCCCCTTGCAGGACTGGCAATATTCAGGCGGCATTGCGCTCGCCCGGCTGTTTCAACCTGACCAAGCCGAGTGGCGCGAGGTCGCCGGCGTCGCGGCGGATCTGCAGCCCGCGTACGACGGATCGCGCGCATACCGGGTGCTCGGCGGTCCCGTGGTCAATATTCAGTACCGCGATATCGCGTTCGCATCCACCGGCGAGGGCATCGGTGTCAATTTTCTGCGGGGCGCGTATTACCGGGTCGGAGCGGCGGTGTCTTACGATCTGGGTCGGCTCGAGCGTGACGACTACACCAACCTTCGAGGTTTCGGCAACATCTCCGCGGCGCCCGTCGCGAAGATTTTCGCGTCATACATCTTCTCAAAGGACTTTCCGCTGGTGGTGCGCATCAGCGTGCGCGACATTCTCGGCGGCGCCAATGGTGCGGTTGCCGATGTCGGCGGCTACCTGCCCCTGCCGGGCAGTTCAAAACAATTCGTCATGTTCGCAGGCCCGTCGGTAACGTTGGCGACACACCACTTCTTGCAGAATGAATTCGGGGTAACCCCCTCTGAATCACTGGCATCGGGTCATCCTGTGTTCGATCCTCGCGCGGGACTCGAGGCGGCGGGTTTCGGCTTCAGCTCGACCAAATTCTTCGGTGACCATTGGTTGGTCAATCTCGATGGCGCGTTCAGTAAACTGCTTGGCAGCGCCGGGATAAGTCCGCTGACCGAAAGGAGCGCGCGCCACGTCATCACCCTATCCGTCGACTACCGTTGGTAGCAAACAAGTTGACCTAAGCTCGGTCACCACCAACAATGCCGCCATGAAAACATATCGTCGATGGCATTTTGTAATTTTTACTCCGTTGCTCCTGGGTTCATTCTGCTCGCTCCCCGCCGCGGCTCAACAATCTCCCACCGTCCAAACGCCGGAACCACCCGCATTGGCGCCGCCCATCAATCATGAAAGCGGTACTATTGATGAGGTGCTGACGGCCGAAGACAGCGGCTATCGCATGCGAGGCTACGTCGTGACTTGGCGTTCCGCGCGCGTCTTCGTATCCGGCGCACCCACCGAGCCCCGCCAAACCGGCGCTGGGATTGACTTGACGGTATACAGATCTGCCATCAACGGTCAGCGCGCTCTGCGCTTTGCCATCACGCAATTGGGCGATGACGCGTCGGTGGCTCAGGATGAGGCCCGCAACGCCGAGGTTTCGATCACGTCGGGCACCGCGAAGGTGGAGGATGTGCTGACTGCAGACAGTGACGGCTATCGCTTCATTGCCTACCTGGTGAACTGGCACGACCGCCACGTCGCGGTGGTGGACCCGTTGCTGCACCCTCCGCATGCGGTAGGGGACCAGATCGACTTTCGCGTCTATCACACGGGCGCGAACGAAAACCGGCAGCTTTCCTTTGCAATGGGCGATTAGCGTCAACGGGCGATTAGCGCTCTCGCTGTTTATGTAAGCGCGGCACTGACAGGACTGAGGGACATTGCCGGACGAGCTGGCCCGAACGGGCACGATACACTCGTACCAGGTTTACGCGCTGGAGCACGCATGAAGAATTTGGACAAGATTATCAAGGGCAGCATTTTATTGGCCGTCACGGTTTTCGCCTCGGCCTGCATCGTCGCGGAACCGCGCGAAGGCTATTACGATCACGATCACGCACGTTACTATCACGAGCACTCGTGGCATGAATGCGGCGGCGAGCACAACGACTACTGTCGTTGACTTCGCAACCAGACTGCCAGAACATGACGGCAGTGCTACTGTCGTGAACTACTTTGAATGTTTGAAGGTTTTCGCGCCGGTACGGCGAACGTAAACGGCATCGACATTGCCTACCATGTAGGCGGGTCGGGCCCGCCGGTGCTCATGCTGCACGGCTTTCCCCAAAATCGTTCGATGTGGGCCAAAGTGGCGCCGCAACTCGCCGTCGATTACACCGTCGTGTGCGCCGATTTGCGCGGCTACGGGGATTCCTCCAAGCCTCGCTGCCTTCCGGATCGATCGAATTATTCTTTCCGCGCCTTTGCCGAGGATCAAGTGGCGTTGATGCGCCTCCTGGGCTTCGAGCATTTTCATGTGATCGGCCATGACCGCGGCGGCCGCACGGCGCACCGCATGGCGCTCGATCATGCCGAATCCGTTTTGACGCTTGCCGTCCTTGACATCGTTCCGACCCATGCGATGTTCATGGAAACAGATCGCGCCTTGGCGAACGCCTACTGGCATTGGTACTTCCTCGCGCAGCCGGAACCGTTTCCCGAGCGGCTCATTGGAGGCGATCCGGACTACTTTTACGAAACGTGCCTGACCGGCTGGGGCGCCGCCACGCTGTCCGATTTCGATGCGGAGATGCTCGCGAGCTATCGGCGCACCTGGCGCGATCCGGCGGCCATTCACGGCAGTTGTTCGGATTATCGAGCCGCCGTCAGCGTGGATCTGCAGCACGACACAGCCGATCTCGACATTCAGGTGCATGCTCCCACATTGGTGTACTTCGGCTCGAAAGGCGTCATGGCGCGCTTGTTCGACCTGCCGGCCCAGTGGCGCAAGCGCTGCACCCACGTCCTGGAAGCCACCGCACCCGGCGGTCATTTCTTCGTGGATCAATTTCCTGACGAGACCGCGAAAACACTTTCAGGATTTCTGGCCGCGAATCGATCCTGAGCCAAAAAAGTTGCCGGCTGGCGTCAAACTTGGGCTCGGGCGCCCGTCAGCGGCCAATTTCCCGCCGAATCACGGCATGCGCGGCGCGATTGAGTTTGTAGCGGGAAAAAAAGCCTACCGAAACCGCCGTCACCAGCCCAGCCGCCGGGCCCGCGATCAGACCCAGGTGTCCCATCACCTGCGGAGCAATGGTTACCGCGCCGCCGGCGGCGATCGCCTGGCTCGGGAAATGGATCGCGTCGAGCAGGACTCCGGACAGCAAGGATCCGACGCCCGTGGCGGCTTTGCCTGCAAAACTGAGCGCCGCGAAATACAGCCCTTCGCGGCGTGTCCCAAACAAATGCTCATGTTCGTCCACGGCATCCGCCAGCGCCGACTGAAACGAGATCGAAACCACGCATACCATGACACCGTTGATGACACCGGCACCGGCCTGCACGGCGACGCGAAAAAACATGCCGGCCGGCAGCAGCCCGAGCAGCTGCGCCAATACCGGCAGACTCAGCGCCAGACAAATGATGATGATGCCCGCGACGACGACGGTGCGCTTCTCGACGCGGCCGATCAATGCGAACGAGATCGGCAAACCGAGTGCGAGCCCGGCCACGCTTGCGAGCGCGACCGCCTGGATCTGGTTTGCATCGAAGCCCCAGAAATACTTGCTGCCATCCAGCGCCAAGGTCAAGCCCACGCCCTGGCCCACGAAAAAAAACAGCACGCCTCCGAACAGCAGCCTGAAGGAAGGGTTGCGAAACACCTCGCGCACTTCAAGATACAACCGGCCCCAAAACTGATGCTGCGAGCTGATCGTGACGGTCATGCGCGGCAGCTCCCGCAGTGACGCGTGGACCGACAACGCGCCCGTCAAGAACATCACAGCCGCGCAAATCCAACCGAACGGTGAGTACGCGTGGCGCTCGAGCAGGCCGTTGGTTCCGTGCAAGAACACCCCGAAGCCAAGTACGTAGCCCAGCAGTGTGGCGAGCATGCCGACGATGGCGCGCCATGCAACGATGCTCGAACGCTCATCGTAATCATCGGAGAGCTCGGCGCCCAGGCCCAGGAAAGGCACCATGAAGCCCGATATCGATACGCGCAGCGCCAGCAGTAATGCCAGCGTATAGGCGAACAATCCCCATCCAGCCAGATGCGGGATGGAAAACAGCAGACCCAGCGACACGCATACGGGCAGCAAGCTGAACGCCATGACCGGCACTCGGCGCCCCCAGCGTGTCTTTAAATTATCCGACATCGAACCAATGACCGGATCGGCGACCGCATCGACGCTGAGCGCCAGGAACATGCCCAGTCCGGTGAGAGTGCCGGACAGGCCGCAGACATTGGTGATGTAGAAAAAGAAGAACGCGTTGAGAAAAACCTGCGTCAGGCTGTCGACGATCTGGCCGGCACCGTAGGCCGCCTTGAAGCCCATCGAGAGCTTCGCCGCGCGCAGCGACGCGATGCTCGGAGGCGCCGCGTTCTGCAGCGCCGCCGCTTCAATGGACACGGTGTTCATCCGCGCCTCGCGTTCAGAAACGGTAGCTCAGATCGACCCCGATCGTGCGCGGCCGGATCACGCCGGCCGTGTACGGCACCCCCGGTGTTTGCGGAAACAGACCACGATTGTTCAGATAAATGATGCCGTCGCTATTGGTCAGGTTTCTCACGTAGGCCGAGACTCGCCACGATGAATTTTCGATCGACGCATTGAGGTGCACCGTCGTGTACGAGGGGACATCGACGCCCTCGTTGCCGCTATAGTCGCTCTTGCGGTTGCCGACATAGTTGACCGACCCGCCCAGCGCACCGGTCCAAGCGGTGAACAGCGGCCAACGGTACTCGCTGCCCAGCGAACCGCTGATCTTCGGCACGAAGGGCAACCGATCGCCATCCTTGCCGAGCGGCACGCCGGGCGCCACCAGAGCCTTGTTCGTATCCTCCGTGAGCCTGGCATCCGTGTAGCCGACGTCGGCGCGCAGCGTCAGCCCCGTGATCGGCGCGTAAGACATGGCCGCTTCGGCACCCTGGCTGACCGCGGAACCACCGTTGACGAAGAATGCGTCTCCATCGGCGCTGGTTTGAATCTGGATGTCCTTCCAGTCGGTGTGAAATATGGCGGTGTCGAACGACAGCTTGCCGTCATCCATCACGCTCTTCCATCCAAGCTCGACGCTGGTGAGCTTGTCCGGACCGACGATGGGATTCGCGCCGGTAATCGGTGTGGCCGCGCTCGGGCCACCGGGGCGATAGCCATTGGCGACGCGCGCGTAAATGGCGTTGGTCTGGGTGGGCTTGTAGCTGAAGGTGGCCAGGTAATTGGTATTGTTGGTCTTGCCGTCTTGAATCAGCGAAACAGCCGGCGTGAACAGCAGCCCGCTGTAGTACTGATCGTAGGTCTGCCAGTTCTCGCCAAAACGCACCCCGCCCTGCAGATCGAATTGAGGAGAGAAGCTATAGGTGGCGTTGGCAAACGCGGAGGCTTCCTTGTAGGTCGTGTCGATTTTTGCAGAAACGAAGCCGCCGGGAAACGGGATATCGGTTCCGGGAACGACGATAGGCTGCGGCGCACCGGTGGTCAGCGAATAGGTGGGAAAGCTGGGTATGCGGTTCTCATCGTCTTCGTGCGTGAAGTACAAACCGCCCTCGTAGTACAGCCGATCGTCAAAGGCGGTCGAGTCGAGGCGAAACTCCTCCGTTTCACGCTGTGTATGTTCATGCAGCTGGGTTTCGACCGCCAGGCCGGGATTTCCCAACAGCGTTGCCAGAAGGCCGTAGCTATCCGTGCCATCGCCGCTGGCGAACGCGTCGACGATTTGAAACGTCGAGGAGGACACCAGATTGAAATTGCCGACCTTGCCGTGCACGGTCAGATTGCCGATGTTGTATTCGGTGTGATCTCCGGTGTCGAGCGCGGATTCGAATTCATAACGGCCGTAGGTCGGCTGCAAGGTCGCGCCGTTGACGTCGAAGCCGTTGCCGTCGATGCTGTGGTAACGCTGGGTCATGCCTGATAAATCCACGCGCCAGTCCGAATTGATTCTCCACGCGAACACCGCGCGCCCGCCGAAGGTTTCGGTCGTGTCGACGTTTTTCTCACTCTTCAGGATGTTGTCCGTGTAGCCGGCCTCGTGGCGATCGAACGCCGAAACCCGCAGCGCCATCGTCTCATTGTCGAACGGCAGGTTGAGGGTCACGCGCTCCAGGTGGCCGGTGCCGCCGTCCTCCACCGTGTCCACCCCCGCAGTGACGCTGCCGGCCAGGTGTTCGAAGTCAGGGCTCGTCGTGACGTAGCGCAGCATGCCGCCCATCGCGCCGGCGCCGAACAAGGTTCCCTGCGGACCCTTCAGCACTTCGATGCGGCTCAAATCATAGGGATCGAGGTCGGGCGCCAATCCCGCGCCCACCGCATAGGCATTGACCGAGCCGATCGGCGCTTCATCGATATAGATCGAGGTGGTGGGCGCCGACTGCGACAGGCCGGTCGATATGCCGCGCAAGGTAACCTGCATGGAGCCGCCGTTGGCGGTGATTGACATGCCCGGCACCTGCGCCACGTAATCCTCGAGACGCTGCAGGCCTTCCTGCGAGAGCTGCTGACCGCTCAAGGCGGTCACCGAGGCCGGTACGTCTATCGCCTCCTGCTCGCGCTTCTGCGCCGTCACGATGATGGTTTCCAGGGACTGCTCGTCGGAGTCCGCTGCCCACGTTGCCGCCGCCGGTTGCAATGCGGCGGCACAAACGGCCGCGATCGCGATACTCAACGGGCTGCGCTTGATAGCCGTCATTTTTTCAGTGTTCACAATTCCCCCCGATACGTAAAAAATCGTGTTTCACGCGTAGATTCGCGCTTCACTTCATGCGTTGAAAATCTTGCCAGGATTCAGGATGAACTTCGGATCCCATGCCTTCTTGATGCCGTGCATGAGTCCGACGACCTCACCGCCGTATTCGTCGATCAACTTCTCTTTTTTGCCAAGCCCTATGCCGTGTTCGCCGGTACACGTGCCTCCCAGGATGAGCGCGTGCGCGACGATGCCGGAATAGACGCGTTCCACGGCATCGTACTCATCCTCGACACCCGGCATGACCAGAAAAATGATGTGAAAGTTGCCGTCGCCCACATGGCCCAGAATCGGCGCGATCAGACCTGCAGCATCTATCTCCGCGCGTGCGCGTTCCACGCATTCGGCCAGCGCAGAGACCGGCACGCATACGTCCGCGACGATGTTGGCGCAGCCTGGACGCAGCGCCAGTGCCGCGAAATACGCCAAATGCCGCGCTCGCCACAGGCGCGAGCGGTCCTCGGCCTGCGTAGCCCAGTTGAAGGCAATCCCAGCGTGACTCGCACTCACCGCCTGTGCCATGGCCGATTGCTCATTGACCGAGGACTCGCTGCCGTGAAACTCGAGAAACAGGGTCGGCAGCTCGGGCAGCCCCAGTTTGGAGTGCATGTTGCACGCGCGAATCTGGTGCTCATCCAGGAATTCGATGCGCGCAAACGGCATACCGGTCATGCTCAATTCGGTGACCGCGGAAATTGCGTCCCGCAAGGATGGAAAGGCGCAGCTGGCCGCCGCCACGGCCTCAGGCAAGGGATGGAGCCGCAACGTGATTTCGGTGATGACGCCCAGCGTTCCTTCCGCGCCAAGCATCAGGTGCACCAGATCGTAGCCCGCTGATGACTTGCGCGCGCGGGTTCCCAACCTGATGAGGCGTCCGTCGGCGAGTGCCACCTCCAGCGCCATGACGTTGTGGGTCATCGACCCGTAACGCATGGTGGTCGTACCCGAAGCGCGTGTCGAGGTCATGCCGCCGAGCGTGGCATTGGCACCCGGATCGACCGGAAAAAACAGACCCGTGCCCTTCAGATGCGCATTCAAGGCTTCGCGTGTCACGCCCGGCTGAACCACGCAGTCACCGTCCTCGACATGCACGGCCAGAATTTCATCCATGCGCGACAGATCCAGGCAGACCCCGCCGTAGGGGGCCGTCACATGGCCTTCCACGGAGCTGCCGATTCCAAAGGCCACGACGGGTACACCCAGCCGGTTGCAGCAACCAAGAATCTCGCACACTTCCTGCTTGTTGATCGGCCATACGACCAGATCGGGTGGCAGACTCGTGCCCAAGCCCTCGCCGTGAGCATGATGGTCGCGCACGGCGACACTTGAGTTGGCGCGCTCGCCGAAGCGCTTTTTCAAAATATCAATGGCTTCAGCGATGGCGCCGGGAGGGACTTTGAAGGCATTGGCAGGATCAGAAACGAGTTCCATGGCGCTCGCGCTTTTCGATGTTGTCGGCAGCCTAGCCGTTCCAGGTTAACCTGTCAAACATGTTGCATATGATTACGCATAGTCGCTCGCCTAAGGGCCGGAAGGATGGTCGCGTTACCACCATTGTGCTGAGATTGCCCGATTATCGATCGGCACCGGTAAGAACCTATACTATAGCTTATCCACCGAGGTGAACCTGCCGTGTCAAAGTCCTCGTCCTCCTCAGAAATTCCAGTACTCGTGTTGGTACACGGCGCCACCTTGAACGGTGCGATGTGGGACCCGGTGCGTCGCTTTCTCGACCCCACGTTCAGGGTCTTGACCCTGGATTTGCCCGGTCATGGCTCACGCCGCGGCATGCGGTACACCTTGGCGGGCGCCGTCCAGGTCATTGCCGACGTTGTCCGCTCCGTCTCTCCGTCACCGGTGATATTGGTGGGCGATTCGCTGGGGGCATACTCCTCCATGGCCGCGGCTGCGGCGTTGCCCGCCGGACAACTCCGGGGCGCCGTGCTCGGCGGCGCTACTTTCAACATTGCGGGCGCAACGGCGCTGCGGATGCTGGCCAAGGGCGCATTCATGCGCTGCCTCGCGGCGCTGATCGGTGAACAACGCCTCATCGAGAAGCTGATGCCCAAGGCGCTCGGTGGCTTCGGCATGGGCGTCGAGGACGGACGCCGCATCATCGATTCCGGTATGAGCCTCGTTGCGTTCGGACAGGCGGTCAAGGCCTTGCACGGTGTGGATTTTCGCGCCAAATTGGCGCGCATGGAGCAACCCGTGCTGATCGTCAACGGCGACGGCGACAAGCCGAATGTCGATCACGAAGCGAGCTTCGTCGCGGCCGCACGCGACGTCGCCACGCATCGCTTCGATCACTGCGGTCACGGCGTCAGTCTGTTCCGGCCGAAAGAATTTGCGGGCCTCGTCAATGCATTCGCGGTCCGCGTTGCTGATCGACGCGCGCCGGCCGTGCTCGGCGTATGAAAGCCGGGTTTAACTACCTCGCCATCGAACGCCGTAATGCGTCCACACTGTCGCGCTGCGCCTGCTTTGACAC
>Ga0116226_10003702_pt1 | contig 13473 bp, 11 predicted proteins | sample S1TSphfallax_FD_89692 | JGI IMG/M metagenome (GOLD analysis project Ga0116226, IMG submission 89692) | Host-associated microbial communities from peat moss isolated from Minnesota, USA - S1T2_Fa - Sphagnum fallax MG | ecosystem: Host-associated > Plants > Peat moss > Unclassified | place: USA...
ATGGCGTCGAATTACTGCAGGACGGCATTCTGCGGCGTTTTTCGGCACGTCGCGAGGTCATCCTCGCCGCCGGCGCGGTGGATAGCCCGAAATTGCTGCTGCTTTCCGGAATCGGCGACGCTGCCCTGCTGCAGCAAGCCGGCATAAGCGTTACGCGCCATCTGCCGGCAGTCGGCCGCAATCTGCAGGATCATCTCTGCGCCAGCTTCTATTATCGCTCGACGATTCCGACCCTCAATGACGAGTTCTCCAGCCTGTTCGGCAAAGCGCGGCTGGCACTGCGCTATATCCTCACCCGCAAAGGCGCCTTCGCCATGAGCGTCAATCAGGCGGGCGGCTTCTTTCGCGGCAGCCCCAACGAGCCACGTCCGAATATACAACTCTATTTCAATCCGCTGTCCTATCGCATTCCCACCAACCCCAAGGCCGGCTTGACGCCGGAACCCTATCCCGGCTTTCTCATCGCCTTCAATTCCTGCCGACCGACCAGCCGCGGCAGGGTCTCGATCGCCTCAAATGATCCCATGGCAGCGCCGAAGATCCAGCCCAATTACCTCAGCACCGGGCACGACATCCAAGAGGTCCTTCAGGCGAGCCATCTGGTGCGCCGCATCGCGGCATCGCCCTCCCTCGCCGCCGTCACCGAAGAGGAGGTCTCGCCCTCGCCGGAAGCGCGCGATGATAGTGCGCTGTTGGATTATTTCCGCGCCAATAGCGGCTCGATCTATCATCTGTGCGGCAGTTGTGCGATGGGGCCGGATGCTGCCACCAGCGTGGTAGATGCGCGCTTAAGGGTGCATGGCGTAACGGGGCTGCGCGTGGTCGATGCGTCGATCTTTCCCAATGTGACGTCTGGGAACATCAATGCGCCGACCATGATGGTGGCGGAAAAGGGCGCGCGGATGATCCTGGCGGATCCGTAAGCAGACTGTCATCTCGCTGCTACTATTCTTAGACTTCGTCTCCGGTAAACCTCTCTCACCGCGCCATTCGTTTCGATGAATTCTTTATAAAATTTTGTTGCGCCGGCGCGCACGCCAACCTCGTGAATAGCAATTGCACCAATAGTCTCGACATTATGGATCCATTCGGCCATATCACCATTCAGCGCGTCGTAACCATGACATCCGTTGAGAAACAATAATCGAACGCGTTCCAATCCTTCTCGTGGGACGTTTGGTGATGCTCCAGTTCGAATATCCACCCAGTCTGCAAGACCTTTTCGTTTTATAGTTTTATCGAAATTATCGAAGGCTGTGCCATTTTTTATTAAGGTATCGCTGTCGCAGTCTTCGACTTTTTGATCGTCTCGGCTGCCCTGAAATTGGCCGATTGCAATCACTTTTCCGGCGGTAGATTCCCGAGCGCTGGCGGCCAACCAGCATGTCGTGCGACCGAAGTCGCTGCCAATTTCCAAGACCACCCCGATACCGGGCCAGTACCTGCTCCAATTGTAGAGTGCGTAACCTTCTTCCGGATGGAGAAAACCGTCCACGTCCTCGAATTCCGCCGCCAATGCAAAAAATTGGCGGCCGAACCAGATTTCATCACTGTTCTTTCCAATCTGCGCGTCGAAAGGAGCGCCCTCAACGCCTGCCTCGTCATAGGCTCGGCCGAGCCATTGCAGACGCAGCGGGTGCATCAAATCCTTGGGGTCGGCAACATACAAACTTGTCGCCTTCGCTGTACATCGCGACGGCAGAAGGCGCAGCTGCGAAAAGAAGGATCGGTCGGCAGATTGCCCCCTCGGGTCCCCGAAGAGCGGAAAATTCCACAGCCGCAACAGCTCCTCACACGCAAATTTGTCGATCAGAAGACAATTTGCGTCTACATATCCACCAAATTGAGGGGCGAAACACCCTCGATCAGGACCGACCGATTCCCAGCAATCAATCCAAATAGGCTGTAGCGTAATACTGTGAACATACCAGCGTAATGAGTAAGCCCAGTGCTTCCCTTCAATTGCTTCACATAATGAACTAAGGTGATCCGCCGCCCACCAATTATCATCATCCAAGAATGCGACAAATCTACTATTCGCCAGATATGTCAAAACGCACCGCAATACTCCGCCGTCTTCAGCTGAATGAAGTCCGCCATGGCGCACCGACGTTGAATAACCAAAATCGATAAATGATAGGACGCAGTTCTCCGGAAGGGGCCCAGAGTCGATCTTGGCACACCCCAGAGGCTTGTCGATACCAACCAAAATCTGTATGCGGCCCTTGAAATCCTGGCGATAGACTGAGTCAAGCGCTCTGGGCAGGGAGTCGCGGAGAATAGTCGGGATTACGACGGCGACATCGAAGGGGGTCTGCGGATCCTCGGTCACGTTGGAAAAGGTCGTGATATGAGACGTGCGCTTGATCATCTTGCCCTAATTATCAAAGTGAGCCCCTTTCCCTAAAATGCCAAGACCGTCCAGTGGGAGCATAATTCAGCCAATAGATTTAATCGCCGAGCGATTCAATCTATTAGCTTCAAAGTCGAGCTGCAAAATCTGTTGAACCACATAATCGGCGTCCCGGCCCACCGCGGTGAAACGACCGGAACCCCAGGTATGGAGCCAGGGCAGACCAATGAAATAAAGACCTTTGAAAGCGGTCACGCCGCGTGAATGGCCGGGATTGCCGCGGCCGTTGAACACGGGGACATCCAGCCAACGGAAATCCGGCTCAAAGCCGATGCACCAGACGACCGAGGTGATTCCACTGTCGCTCGGTTGCAGCGTGAGACGTTCACCCTTCGGCTGCCAGACCGGCTCATAGACGCCGCCAGCCGGCGCATCGATGCCGGCCTCTTTGATATGCTGGTCGATGGCGGCATTGATGCCGTTATAGATCTTGTCGGCATGATCGAGATTTTGCGCCAGATCTCCGGCGAACTGCAATGTCTCACCGTCCAGGCCATTGAGCCGGCCGAACAGCTCCATGCCTTCAAGCGCGAATTTGCGGAGGTCGATATCGCGACCACCATCGCGACCCGTCACATAATGGTTGGTGTTATCTCGGACACCTTCCCGGAGCGGATGAGCATCGACCGGGAGATCGTAATAGCCCATCCCGGCCAGCCAAGTGACGACATCCTTGCCGCGGTAAAAGCGCGCGCATCGCGGCGCATCGCCCACGGCGAGAAAAACCTTACGCCCTGCCAAATGCAGATCCTCGGCAATCTGCGCACCGGATTGGCCGGAGCCGACCACCAGAACGGCACCATCAGGTAATTGATCGGCATGGCGATATTGCGCGGAGTGAATCTGGTGTATTTGCGCCGGCAGGCGCTCGGCCAGGCGTGGTATGATCGGTTGATGATAAGCGCCGGACGCCACCACCACCTGATCGGCCGTATAATCGCCTTCTGAGGTGCTGACGTGATAGCCGCCAGCCGCGCGCCGGCTGACTCGCTCCACGGTCACATTCTCATGCACCGGTGCGCGCAGTTTTTCGGCGAAGCCCTTGAGATAGGCGATGATTTCCGCCTTCTTCATGAAACCGTCCGGATCATTGCCCGCATAGGGATGGCCGGGCAGGTCGCATTGCCAGTTGGGCGTCACCAGACAGAAATTGTCCCATCGCTCGGTCCGCCAGACATGCATGATTTGATGCTTTTCGAACACCAAATGATCAATTTCACGCGCTTGCAAGTGATAGCTGATCGAAAGGCCCGCTTGGCCGCCGCCGATGATCGCAACAGGAAGATGCGTCATGATGAGAGTCCGCCGTTAAAAAGTGAAAAAGAGAACCGTGACCGAGGCTGCCGAATCTGCCTCGAATTGCTTGGATTTTTCGGTGATACGCGCCAATTCGCCGCGGGCGCGGCTGCAGGGAAAACCATATTTTGCCTCGACGCGGTCGCTCGCGATGATCAGCGCCTCGGTGCAGCGAGCGACGAAATCCGCCAGGCCGTAGCTCTCTCCGGGCGAGAGAAAGCTCTCGATGATCAGCGATGGCGAATAGCATTGCGTCTCCTCGCCATCGGGCCAGCGCAGCTGGAAGAGCATCTCAGGCATGAAGAGGTTCCTTGCCAGTCATGGGCAGATCAGCCGATCGGTCGCGAAATTACGGATTACTTCGCGCTGGCCGTCCTGAACGAGGGTAATCTCGTGGCCCGCCGTGACATCGCCGATCACGGCCACTTTTATGTCGCGCGCTGCGAACAGCGCCTCGACCGAGTCCACATTTTCCGGCGCCACCGCGAGCAGATAGCCAAAGCTCGGGAAAGTGAGCAACCAACGCTCGATCGCCACCCCCTCAGGGCGCGGGACCGCAAAAGGGTCTATGGTGATAGCGACGCCGGAACATTCGGCGAGCATTACCGCAGTGCCGACCAGGCCTCCCTGGCTGATATCCTTGGCGGCCAGGCAAGTGCTGGCTTCGGCGAGCCGCGGCAGCAACTCAAGATCGCCGCGCAACCGCTCAGCTGGCGCGATGGTCGCGGCATCCCAATTATCGAACGGCGCACGATAACGGCCCCGCAGATCAATCGCGGCCAGTATTTTGTCACCTTCTTTGGCGTCAAAACTGGTCAAGACGGATTGTGCACGGCCCAGAATGGCGACCGCAAGCCCGCACCCGGGAGCTTTGAGATTGCTATGTCCGCCGATGATCGGTACGCCATAAATCTCGGCCGCAGCGCGTAACCCCGCCAAGATGGGGGCGGCCTCGCGGGAGCCCTGGGCCCAGAGTGCATCGACTACCGCGATCGGCCGACCACCCATCGCCGCGATGTCGGAAAGATTGACCATCACCCCGCACCAGCCGGAAAACCAGGGATCGGCCGCGACGAATTCCGGCATGAAGCCCTCGATCGCGAACAAAAGGGCGCTCCCCTCTTCGGGAATCACGGCGCAATCATCGCCCAAGGCGCGGGGATCGGCTCGCAGCCCGAGCGCTTGCGCCACGCCGCTTATATCGGCTTTGGCGGCAAATCCCGCACTATTGCGGAGCGTGGCGGCGAGGCGGGCGAGCGCGCTCATGCCGCCTTGCGAAGCGTCTGAAACCCGGTTTCGGGTGTGGCAAAGGGTGGATAGAACGCCAAATCGGCTTCCATCACATGATGGGGGCGGCCATGGAGATTGATCTCGTCGAGCGTCTGCCAATGCAGTCGGTGAAACAACGGCGCGTTTGTGCTTTGCACATATGCTAGAAATTTCTCACAGCCGCGTGCATGGGCAGAGCAAACCGCGAGTCGGATCAGCGACGATCCCAGCATGCCGGTTTTCCGATAGTTGCCGGCCACCGCCAACCGCCCACCCCACCAGAGACTTGGGCCCGACTGCCAGATGCGCACGGTGCCCACCACCTCATCCTCGCCGACGCCCAGCATCGAGATGGCGACAATCGGGATGGCGCTAAGATCGATCAAATCCCGGTCATCCCGCGCAAAAACCCCCTGTTCCTGGCAAAATACCTGCCGACGTAGCCGCGACGCGCCGGCGCGCTCCCAAGCTTCGGTGGCGTATTTGATGCGGAAGGCGCTGGCGACGTAGGCGGGGAACGGATCACAGATCATGGCGCGCTGTCCGCCGAGGCTTGATCAGCGAGGCGCTTTTCGTAACGCGACAGGGCCGAGCAGGCCCCGCATTTGGCGCAACCGGCCTTGACGACTTCAGAGGTCAGCCCGCCATCGCGCAGCATTTGCGCCAAGGGAGCCAGAATTTCATGCATGAAATCCGCCGAAGGCGGCGGGTGGCTCTCGAGTGGCGTGCCGGAAATCGGCACGAAAGGCACGACAAAGGGATAGACGCCAAGTCCGACCAGTCTTTCGCAGGCCTCGAGGATATCCGCCACGCCATCACCCAGCCCGGCGAGGATGTAGGTGGAGACCTGCCCCTGCCCGAAGACCGGGACGGCGGCAGCGAAGGCTTCGTAATAGGTCTCGACCGAGACTTGCGCCTTGCCCGGCATGATGCGCTTTCTCACGGACTCGCTGATCGCCTCGAGATGCATGCCGTAAGACTCGATCCCGGCATCGCGCATCCGGCCGAACCAGCGATAATCGTCCGGCGGCTCGGATTGCGCTTCGATCGGCAGATCCACGGCGGCTTTGATGGCAGCTGCGCTCTCGGCCAGCATCAAAGCCCCGCGATCGGGAGTTGCCGGGGTGCCGGTGGTCATCACCATATGTCGTACACCGTCCAGCGCCACGGCGGCTTTGGCGACTTCGGCGAGTTGGCCCGGGGTTTTGCGCTCGATTGTGCGCCCGGCCGCCAGCGATTGGCCGATCGCACAGAACTGGCAGGTCTTGGTGCGACTTTGATAGCGCACGCAGCTTTGCAGCACGGTGGTGGCGAGCACGTCGCGGCCATGTAACACGGCGATTTTCGAATATGGCACGCCGTCGGCCGTCGAGAGATGGTAAAAACGCGGCCGCTCAGGGAACGACACCTCGGCCACTTCGACCCCATCGCGCAGGATCCGGCTGCGGCCACTCGGCGCGGTCTCGATCAGAAAAGGGCTTTCAAAGGCCGGCGCGGTATGGACCGGGACCATCACGGTGCTGCCCTCGATCGTCAGCGCCTTGTGATCAGACGGCCCCGCGCCGCCGCGGCGGCTGGCATGGCCGATGCGGGGATCGGCCAGTCTTGCGCCCTTGGTTTGCAGTTCATTGATCAGCGTTTCAGTCGAGAGCATTGGTGGCGACTCCTGGGGCGGCTCCTGAGGCGACTCCTGGGGCGACTCCCGGATTGCCGGCGATGATCGGTTCGACGGTCAAAGCCGGGCGTTGGTCATGCACCAGGCGCAGCAATTCCGGGCGGGCGTAATGGCCGACGCTGTCCATCATCCGCTTGCGTTTGGTAATCAAGGCCAGATCGAGATCGGCGATCAATATCCCCTCGCCCTCGGTCAGCGGCGGAACGATATGGTTTCCCTCGGGCGAGATGATCGCCGTCATGCAGCCACCGCGCAGGCCTTTTTTCAGCGATGGATCGGGCGTGATCGCGCTGATCTGGTCTTCGCTGAGCCACCCTGTTGCATTGATGACGAAGCAACCGGCTTCCAGCGCATGGTGGCGAATCGTCACCTCGATCTGATCGGCGAAGACTTGGCCTACCAGCGAGCCGGGGAATTGGGCGGCATGGATTTCCTCATGCTGGGCCATCAGCGCATAGCGCGCGAGCGGGTTGTAATGTTCCCAGCAGGCCAAGGCGCCCATCCGCCCCACTTTGGTTTGAACGACGGTCAGGCCGGCGCCGTCGCCCTGGCCCCAGATCATCCGTTCATGGAAGGTGGGGGTGATCTTGCGCCGTTTCAGGAGCAGGCTGCCATCGGCATCGAAGATCAACTGTGCATTGTAGAGCGAGCCGTGATCACGCTCATTCACCCCCAGCACGACAACCATCTGGTGCCGGCGCGCGGCGTCGGCCACCGCCTCGGTGACCGGCCCCGGCACCATCACGGCCTGTTCATAAAGCCGCAAATGGGCGCTTCCGGTCTGCGAAGGCGGCGTGACGAACGAGAAATAGGGGTACCAGGGGACGAAGGTCTCCGGAAATACCACGCACTGCACAGCCTTGGCGGCGGCCTCGTTGATGACGTTCAGCACCCGCGACAGGGTGCCTCCCGGATTTTCCAGATCCGGGGCGATCTGCACGGCGGCAGCTCGGATCTTGGCCAAGGGCTGCATCACTCTCTCCCGTCTCCCGATCAAACGGTCCAGGTATGGAGGATAACCGCGTTGGCACGCTGGTGAAGCAGGTTGATATCGAGCACGTCGAGCGGGCTGATCGGTCGGATGCCGGGGATCAGCGAGGGTTCGCCATGGCCGTAGAGTGCTTGGAGGGCAAAGCGGCAGGCATACACTTTGCCACCCTCATCCATGAATTTGGCCAGTTGGTTGTTGAAGTTTAGATGACCGGGGAAGGCTTCGTCGCCCAGCTTGGGAAAGCCGCGCTGAATGCCCAAAGTGACACCCGGCCCATAGAGCAGGATCGAGGTCTCATATCCCTTTCGCAGCAGGCGCAGCGCCTGAAGGATATTCACGAGGCCGATCGAGCCTTCGAAAGCGACGGTATGAAAGGTGACGAGGGCTTTCTCGCCGGGAAGGGCTTTGACGTCTTCGAAGACCTTCTCTTCATAATCAACGAAAAAATCACCCTTCTGATGAGCTGGGGCAGTGATCGTGGGCATGGGTCGCTCCTGATGAACTGTGACGCCGCGTGTCGGCGCGCTCTCTATTTCTTAGCAATCACCATGCCAAATGACTGTATCAGTGTTAGGATATTGAATCTATGCAAATGCAGTCAAATATGCGATCAAATTGACCGCAAATGGTCGCCTATTTTGCGTGCAATGCCTGCCTAAAATTTGTGCTTTGGGAGTTCTGCCGATCGCTTCTAACGACGGATAGCCCCTTCCATCGTCAAGAAACATCGCATCTCTCAGGTGACAAAGGCTGCGTACAACAATGTACAGTCAATAATCCCCGTCATGTCCCGGTGAATTTCACTGCGGTGCGGTCGCGGTCAGCATCCTGCTGTAGACGGCGAGATGCGCCGCAGCGACGTTCGACCAGTCGTGGGTGCCCGCCTTGACCAGACCGCGCAGGGCGAAATGGGAACAGGGGTCAGGATCGAGAGTGATGCGCATGGCGTCAGCGATGGAGCCACTATCCTCTGGATCGCACCAAATCACATCGTCGGCAGCGAGATATTCGGTGAAAGGGGCGATGCGGGATACGATTGCCGGCACGCCGCTCGCCATCGCCTCAAGGACGGCCAGCCCGAAGCCTTCGCGGATGGAGGGGAAAACCAGCGCGGTCGCCATACGGTAGAGCGCCGGCATCAGGGAATGTTCGATGGTCCCGGTACGGATCACGGCGTCGCCGGGAAGACCGCTTTTTTCGAGAGCGAGGGAAAAGCGATCCTGATAAATGCCATGATCGAGCAGGGAGGCACCGCCGGCGATCACCAATTTTGCGCCGGGACAATTGCGCTGCACCGCGACGAAGGCAGCGAGCAGCCTTAGGCTGTTTTTACGTTCTTCCACACCGCCGATGGAGAGAAAGACCGGGGCGTCGGCCGGGATTTGCAACTGATCTCTGATCACCGGATCCGACCAATCGGACATCACACTGTAGCGTTCGGTGTCGACGCCATTGCCGACGATGGCCGCCTGTCGCCCGAAGCGGGTCGATAGCCAGTCGCGCCATACTCTGCTGACCACAAGCAGCGCGTCCGCCGCCTCGATCGAGCGCATTTCGAGAGCGGTCAGCCTGGGGTCGGAAAAATGATCGATGTGATGGATCGTGCGCACATATCCGGGAATGACGCCCCGTTCTTTGAGCGTGGCAAGCGCATTGCCGGAAATTCCGTCCTGGGCATGCCAGATATCGAAGCGGCGATGATCGGGGTCGGCGAAATGCCGCAGATAGTCGGCGATACGGGCCTCGACCATGCCAGTGGTATCTTGTCCGGACGGGGATGCGGCGGGCAGACAGATGGTTCGACAGAGCGACTCGCAGAAGAAGCCCCTTCCGCTCGCGTCGGGGGCATGGACCGCGACCTTCTGGCCCAGCCGTTCGAGGGAGTGGCCCAGCGCCAAAGCATGCATTACGCCGCCCCGCGGGTTGGTCGAATGGGTCAAAAGAGCGATGCGAAGAGGACGGTCCGCGGTCATCGGTCCGATGTCCCTTATAGCGAGGGTGTGATAGAACGGGTCAGCAAGATACATGCCACGCGGGTCAGATCTTCAGCAAGCATGATAGCTAGATCAGAATTTCTCCAAACCCCTCGTGTTTCGGGATCTGAAAACCCCCGGATCGCGATCCGATTTGCTGGCGAGCTCGATTGCAGTCAAATATGCAATCAAATTGACCGTATCAAGTCACCTATTTTAAACGCAGACCATGCCTAAAATTCGTGCCGAGGAGGGCTTGCCGATCGGGTCCGATGTCCGGTAGGTCTCTCCATCGTCAAGAAAGGTTATCTCTTTCAGGTGACAAAGCTCGCGCGCAACAATATACAGTCAATAGCCCCTTTTCTTTCCCGGATGGATTTGACCGTGATGACCGATTGGACCCCTACGCTTCCAGACAATGGCAAGCCCCGCTACCTGGCGATCGCCGATGCCCTGGCCGAGTCCATTGCGCAGGGGAATCTGACCCAGGGAGCCCGACTTCCAGCGCAACGTCATTTGGCCGAGCGTCTGGGACTGGATTTCACCACCGTCGCGCGCGGCTATGTTGAAGCCCGCAAACGCGGCCTGATCGACTCCCGCGTCGGACAGGGCAGTTTTGTCTCCGCAGCACCCAAGCGGGAACGTATGACGGCCTATCGCCCCGACTACCAAGCCGATCTGTCAATGAACCTGCCGCCTGAGCCGACCCATCCCGCTCTTCTCGCTCGAATGCGCGCCGGCCTTGCCGAGATGGGGGATGACTTGGTCCATTTGCTGCGCTATCAGCGTTTTGGCGGCGCCAATTCCGATAAGGTGGCTGCCATGAGCTGGCTCTCACGCCGCGGGCTCGTGCCCTCTCAGGAGCGCGTTTTCATCACGCCCGGTGCGCATGCCGCCCTGCTCGGGATCTTTGGTACACTGGCCGAGCGTGGCGATACCATCTTCTGCGAAACCCTTACTTATCCTGGCGCACGCTCAATTGCCGCGCAATTGGGGCTGCAATTGGTGGGGCTCGCCATGGACAAGGACGGGCTGATCCCGGCTGCGTTCGAAGAGGCATGTCATAAAACGACCGCGCGGGCGGTCTATCTTAACCCCACATTGCAAAACCCCACCACCTACACCATGCCGGAGGCGCGACGTAGCGAGATCGCTGATATCGCGCGCCGCCACCATGTGGCGGTGATAGAGGATGATGCGTACGGATTCATTCCGCGACGTCCGCCCTCGCCCTTTGCCTTGATTGCGCCGGACATCACCTGGCATGTGGCGGGGCTGTCGAAATGTATTGGGGCGGGCTTGCGACTGGCCTATGTGGCCGCCCCCAATGCTCCCTCAGCCTGGCCGTTTGCCGCGGCCGTACGGGTTGCCAGCGTGATGGCCTCGCCGATCACCGCGGCTTTGGCCACGCGTTGGATTGAAGACGGCACGGCCGATGCCATGCTCGCCTTCATCCGTGCGGAGGCCGGGGAGCGGCAGCAGCTCGCCAGCGAAATATTGCCGGCGGGTGGCTTCATCGCCGATCCACTGAGTTTCAATCTTTGGTTGACCTTACCGCCAGCCTGGAACCGGTCCGCCTTCATCGGTCACATGCGCTCCACCGGGATCGGCGTTGTGGCAAGTGATGCGTTCGCGGTCGGCATCGCGCCGCCGGAGGCGGTGCGGGTCTGCCTCGGCGGGCCGATCCAGCAAGACAGCCTAAAGAACGCGCTGGAATATATCGCCCACGCGCTGGAATCCCCGCCAGAATCGGCCTCGACTCTGTTCTGACGATTTTCAAAGCGTAAGCGCATCCTTCAACGGCCCCAGCCAGGCCTCGAAATGGCGCCATTGGTCGAGGCCGTCCTTGAATATCGGCTGGCGCACCTGCTCCGAACTCGCGGTGCGCACGCTGCGTTCCGTCTTGTAGAATTCGAGACAGCGCGGCTCGAAGTCCAATCCGCAAAAATCGAGCAGCCGGCGCACCGCGCCTTCGATGTCCTCGACGACATCCTCATGCTGCACACAGAGGATTTTGCCGGGCAGCACCGCCTGCCAATGGTCCATCAGCTCGACATAGCGGCGATAATAATGGGCGATGTCGTCAAGACCATAGGTGAATTCCTGGCCGGTGGCGAAGAGCTGTTTGAAATTGCTGAAGCAGCAGGCCATCGGTTCGCGCCGCGCATCAATGATCCTGGCGTTCGGCAGGATCAGATGGATCAAACCGATATGACGGAAATTATTGGGGTTCTTGTCGATGAAGTATTTTTTTCCGCTGCGATAAACTTGCGTGTCGGCGAGATATTTCTCCCCCAGGCCGCGCACCTGCTCGGGCGTCAGGTCGGCCAGGACGCCCGGATAGCGCGGCGCCTGCTCATTGTGGTCGCGCCCCTGAAACTGCTGTACCATGCGCGAGATGTCGGCCAGTTCCATCGTGCCCTCGACCTCGGAATGCGAGGCGAGGATCTGCTCCAATAGGGTCGATCCGGCACGCGGCAGACCAAGAATAAAAATCGGTTCCGTGCTTGGGCATCCCCAATTCTTCCGCGCCGCCAAGAATTCCGGCGTGAACAAGGCGCGCTGCAGCGTCACGTTGCGATCGATCGGGTCCTGGCGATACTGGACCTCGCTCTTCTTGAGAGAATTACCGCGTTCGTAGAACGCAAAGGACTGGGCATAATCGCCGCGATCTTCCATCGCTTTGCCGAGCGCGAAACAGAGATGATAGCGGTCTTCGAGCGCGATCTGGGGAGTGGCCTCGGACCGCCGCATAGACTCGATCTCGTCATCGGTAAAACGATACGTCTTGAGATTGGCGAGGCTCCAATAGGCATCGCCATAATGCGGCCGGGCTTGGGCGGCGGCGTGATAGGCGGTCACCGCCTCGGCCTGGCGGCCCAAGGTCTTGAGCGCATGGGCGATCGACAAATGCACGTCGGCGGCGTGCGGCGTTTCCTCGACCAAGGCGCGATAGATCGTGATCGCCCCTTCATAGTCGGCCAGCGACAGCAGCGCGGTGGCATGGACCGCGCGATAATCGCGGTCATCGGGATCGGCCTGCAACAGGATCTTTGATTCTTCCAAAGCCTTGGCATGTTGATGGCGCTGCAGCAGAACCCGCACATAGTCGCAGCGTGCCCGGTGATAGTCGGGTGCCAGAATCAGCAGACTCTCTAACAGAAGCTCGGCATCGTCCAAAATTTCGAGCTTGATGCCGATCTGCGCCAATAACCGCATCGCCTCGACGTGATTGCCATGGGTCTTGAGAAAAGCGCGGATCACCCGCTCCGCTTCATGGACCTCGCCATCAGCGAACATGCTCCGCGCCGTGACGATTTCTGGCGGCAGGCTGGCCAGTTTGGCGACATGACCGGCCGCCATCTCGGCCTCTTCCTTGCGTCCGGCCGAACGGAACAAAGCCACCAATGCTCGCCAACTGCCCGGCAGCGCAGCGTTGATATTGACCGCGTGCAAAAAAGCCTCGACGGCATGGGAGGGCTCGCCCAGCGCCACGCAGCAATGGCCGCGCTCCTGAAACAGACGGCTATAGGTTGGATGGATCGCCTGCAGGCGCGCCAGGGTCGCCAGCGCGTCTCGCGGCAGCCCGACATAGCGCTGGCTGACCGCCAACATATAGAGCACGTCGCGGTTTTCCGGCACGCGGTCGAGCAGGGATTTTGCCGCCATCAATGACAGATCCGGTCGCTTGCTTTGCAGCAAGCTGCGAATATGGATGACGTCGGCCTCGACGGAGGAGACTTCGGGCTGGGCTTGCATGATGCGTCAGATCATATCAGAGAGCAGGATCGATGCATCGGGAATGCCGACAGAAGGGACGTCCGGTTACCACCGGAACGCCCCCCTGTGCGATTAG
>Ga0116226_10003703_pt1 | contig 13473 bp, 9 predicted proteins | sample S1TSphfallax_FD_89692 | JGI IMG/M metagenome (GOLD analysis project Ga0116226, IMG submission 89692) | Host-associated microbial communities from peat moss isolated from Minnesota, USA - S1T2_Fa - Sphagnum fallax MG | ecosystem: Host-associated > Plants > Peat moss > Unclassified | place: USA...
AGCGCTGCCGTGCGAAGGAGAATTCGACGCGGTCATCGATGCCCACTGCGAGGCCGCCGCTGCGCAGTGAGAAATCGTCGGTGCTGACGTAGGTCGCGAACGCGCTGCCACCCACTTCGCGGTCGGTTCCGAGACCCGCGATCAGCGCCCAGGGTACGAGACCGCCGCCCGCCGCGCCTTCGACCTCGGTCACGGCGCCCGTCCATTCGAGCCGATTGCCGGCCGCGGCAAGGCCGGCGAGGCCGCAGCACATCCACACGGTGATCCAAGTCCCGATTCGTCGACTCACGCTCTGTACTCATGCTGCCATGCGCGGCGACCAAGATCGCCTCAAGCTTGCTATCGGCCCCGCCGATAAGGGCTTGAGCGGCCGGAAGCGTAGGGTAAGCAGATGCAGCGTCGAATATTGTGTCCTATTGCACAGCCGCGAAACGACATCCGATTTACTGTAAGCCTTTGTCAAATCAAGCCATGACGCGCTTCACGTTCCAAATTTTCCTGCTCGTCTCCGTCTGGGGCGCGAGTGCCGCCGCGAGCCAGGCGGCCGGCACGCTGTATGACCGTCTCGGCGGCGATACCGGCGTCCATGCGATCGCCGATGCGCTGATCGACCGCGTGGCGGGCGATCCGGTGCTTGGGCGCAGCTTTGCGGACACGAACCTCGAACGGATCAAGCGCTTGCTCGCTGAACAGATCTGCGAGCTGGCAGCCGGACCCTGCCACTACTCGGGCGATCCGATGCGCGAGTCGCATGCCGGTCAGCACATCTCCGAAGCGGAGTTCTACGGCATGGTGGCGGCGCTCGAGAACATCCTCAAGGAGCGCCATGTCTCGACCGGCGCGAGCAACGAATTGTTGCGTCTGCTGGCGCCGATGAAACGCGATATCGTCGAGCCGCCGGCCAAAGACAAGAAGCCATGAGGGGCGCTGCTCGCGCGACCCGCGGCGCCGACCATGGCCTGTTCACTACCCTCTGCCTCTGCATGGGCCTCGCCATGGGCCTCGTCGTGGGCCGCGCCGGCGCCGCGACAGTGACCGTCACGCTGAACGTCGCCGCCACGAGCGTAGGTCCCGCGCAGGACGCCGTGGTCGTGCTCGACCCGGTCGGCGTCGTCCCGCCGCCGGCGCGCGAGTCAGTGGTCACGATCGACCAGGTCAACAAACAATTCCTGCCGCAGGTCAGCATCGTGCGCACGGGCACGGGCGTGAGCTTTCCGAACAGCGATCAAATCAAGCACGACGTCTATTCCCATTACGTGCCGAAGATCTTCGAGCTGAAACTGTACGCCGGACGCCCGACGGCGCCGGTCGTGTTCGACCAGCCCGGCTTGGAAGCCCTGGGCTGCAACGTGCACGACAAAATGCGCGCCTTTCTGGGGATCGTCGACTCGCCCTACTTTGCCAAGATCGAACACCTCTCGCGCACCGGCAGCGTGAGCATCACGGTGCCGGCGGGGCGCTATTCGGTGCATGTCTGGCATCCGGAGCTCGCCGCCCGCGTCACGCCCCAGCCGCTCGAGGTCAGGGCCGACGCCGCCGCCCTGAGCTTCGACTTGGATCTATCCGGGATTCCCGACCCGAAAGCCGCGTGGCCCTGGCCCTGAGGCCGCTGGTTCCTGAACATGCAGCTGCGCACCCGCATCGCCGTGACGTTCCTGCTGTTGCTCGCGACCGTGCTTGCGGTTGCCTTGACGGTCGTATCGCATACGAACCGGCAAAACGCGGCGCACGCGCTCACCGAACAACTGCAGAGCGGCGACAAGGAATTTCATGCCGTCCTCGATCTGAACGTACGCTTGCTGCGGCTTGCCGCGCGTGTCATGGCCGACGATGCGGGATTTCGCGAGGCGATCGCCGATCGGGACACCGAGACCCTCGTCTCGGTCCTCGAAAATGCGGGCACGCGCATCGATGCACCGATGGTCGTGCTGACGGCGCTCGACGGCAAGGTGATCGCCGCATCCGGATCGCGAGCCGCGATCGGCCAGACCTTTGCCGATCCCACGCTGTTCACGCGCCGTCTCGATGGCGAGGGCAACATCGAACCGAATGACACGGTCGTCGTCGAGCACGGCCGTATCTATCAGTTGGTGGCGGTCGTCATCAACAATCCGCTGCCGGTCGCCTGGGTCGTCATGGGCTTCGAAATCGACCAGAAGACTGCCCAGGAACTGAAGGACATCACGGGCCTCGGCGTCACCCTCGCAATCAAGTCGGGAACGGGCTGGAGCGATGTCGTGAGCACCGAACCCGGCACGCAGGGACCCCGCTCGCGCGCAGAGACCCGTCGCATCGGGCTGCCCGACGGCCCGGCCGCCACCGTCGTCGTGACGCTTTCCAAATCGTTCGCCGCCGCGATGCTGCCGTTCGACCGGCTCACCGAGTATCTGTACTGGATCGCGGCGATCGCGCTCGCCGTCTCGGCCGCAGCCGCGTTCATCCTCGCGCGCAACATCACCCGTCCACTGCAGAACATCACGGCGGCCGTCGATCAGATCCGCGCGGGCGTCTACGACGCGCCCGTGGTCATGCAGCGTCGCGACGAACTCGGGTCTCTGGCCGAGGGCATCCAAGTCATGCAATCGGCGGTGCGCTCGCGCGATCAGTCGATCCGTCGTCTCGCCTACGAGGATGCGCTGACGGGTCTGATGAATCGCGCCGCCTTCAACACGCGCCTCGAGGAGGCCTTGCGCGCCGGCGGCGACGGCGTGGCGGTCGCGGTCATCAATCTGCATCGCTTCCGGCGCATCAACGAACATCTCGGTTACACGGTCGGCGATGCCGTGCTCAAGACGATCGCCGCCCGGCTCACCGCCGGCCCCTATCCCGTCGGCCAGGTTGCCCGCCTCGCGGCGGATCAGTTTGCCGCCTTCATGCCGCTGCGCGCCACGGACAGCCTGCAGACCTGGGGAGCGACGCTGCTCGTGCGTCTCTCCGATCCGATCGTGGTCGCTTCGCAGCCCATCGACATCACCGCGACGCTCGGCCTCGCCCGATCGCCGGCGGACGCCTCGTCCGCCGACGAGTTGCTGCGCTGTGCCGACCTCGCCCTGGAGCGTGCACGGCGCGAAAAGCGCGGCCAGGCAAGCTATGAACCGGCGATGAAGCCGGCGGAGCGGGATCAGTTGTCGCTGCTCGGCGAGTTGCGCCAGGCGGTCGACAACGACGAGTTGCGCCTGTTCTTTCAGCCCAAGGTGGAGTTGGCGAGCGGCCGCATCGCCGGCGCGGAGGTCTTGCTGCGCTGGCAGCACCCGACCCGCGGCCTGCTCGGCCCGGGCGCCTTCATTCCGTTTGCCGAGCAGACCGGCTTCATCCGGCAGATCACGCGCTGGACGCTCGAGCAGTCCCTGGCGTGCTCGGCCGTCTGGCTGGCCGCGGGTCTTGCCTTGCCGCTGTCGGTCAACGTAACCGTCGACGACATCAACGACGAGAATTTCCATCTCCGTGTCGCGAACGCACTCGCGCGGCATCGCTTGCCGCCGTCCTTGTTGACGCTCGAGGTGACCGAGAGCGGGTTCATCGACGATCCGGCACGTGCGATCGCGATGCTCGACGCGCTGGCGCACCTGGGCTTGCATCTGTCGATCGACGATTTCGGCACCGGCTATTCGTCCTTGAGCCATCTCGCCCGCATGCCCGTGCACGAGGTCAAGATCGACCGCAGTTTCATTCAAGGTCTGGAGTCGGACGCCGAATTCGCCGCGGTCGTGCGGTCCGCGATCGACATGGGACACAGCCTCGGACTTCAGGTCGTGGCCGAGGGCATCGAGACCGAGGCCGCCGCGCGACGTCTGACCGAAATGCAGTGCGACGTGGCCCAGGGCTATCTGTATGCAAAACCCATGGCGCAGGCGGAATTCGAGCGCTGGTTGGAACATAGGCCCCGCGTCCCCGTGCCCCCGGCGGCGCGCACGCTGACGACCGCCGCACCCGGGGAAGGCAAGACGCTCATGGTTCTATAGAGGCGCATCCGCCCCGCCGGACAGTTCGATCGGCGCGAGTACGCAGTCCAAGGTCTGCGTGCCCACCGACAAATATAGATGCTGCGCCGATACGGTCAGGGCGAATTTCATGCGCCGGTCGAGCAGCCGCTCGAGTGCCGCGAGCCAGTCCCGGTCGAGCGCATACAACTCGAGATGCTCCGAGCGGTGGATGCGCTCGCCGCGGAGCCGAGCGAGGAGCTGCTGCGGATCCTTGTGACAATAGACGACGACGCGGGGCGAAGCTTTGGCGGCACGATGCAGGCGCGCGGCTTCGGGCAGGCCGATGTCGATCCAACTGCGCAGGCTGCCGAGCAGGTCACGCACCGCGATCGCCGGCTCGTCGGCGTCCGACAAACCTCTTGAAAATGCGATCCCCTCGGTATACTCCAGACAGTAGGCAATCACCCGCGCCAGCAGATGGTCGGCTGTCTCCGACGGATGGCGGGCCACGCGCAGATCCAAGCAGGCATAGACCGCGCGGTCGGCATTCGCCAACTCGATCGCAAAGACATGGATCGTCGCCCCTTGCGCCATGGCGGCGGCACGATACGCGCTCACGCAGCCTGCGGCAACCGCGCGGGTACCCGCGCCGACGTTGTATATTGACTTCTGCCCGCCACTGGAGGACCCCATGAGCCGTAGCAGCGTGACCGAGAAGATCTTGAGCGTCAAAGTGAGCAAGGGACTGAAGTGGCGCGACGTCGCCGCGAAGCTCGGGCTCAGCAAAGAGTGGGTGACGGCCGCCTGCCTCGGCCAGATGACCCTGAACGAGGCGCAGGCGGCGATCATCGGCGAATTGTTCGAGTTGTCCGCGGAAGAGCGGCGCTGGCTCACCGTCGTCCCCTACAAAGGCTCGCTGCCCAGCAACGTTCCGACCGATCCTCTGATCTACCGGTTCCACGAGCTCATAGCGGTCTATGGGACAACGTTCAAGGAGTTGATCCACGAGGAATTCGGCGACGGCATCATGAGCGCGATCGACTTCAAGATGGAATTGTCGCGTGAGAGCGACCCGAAGGGCGATCGCGTACAGATCAACCTCTCCGGCAAGTTCCTACCGTACAAGACCTATTGAAGTCCACACCCGCTGCCTGCACGGCTTTTCGAACAAATCGGCCCGTGTGTTCGCCACCGCACAGCCGCAAGGGCCGCCGCATGCTCAAATGAGGTCATAAAACTGCGCACGGCGAACGACAGTGCCACAAAACCTGATGCTCATAGAAAGCGACGTCAACGAGGCCAACGCGATCTGCTCGGCTTTGTCCGCCTCACGGGCCCCGGTGTTCGAGGTCACCTGGGTGACGACTTGCGCAGAAGCACTGCGGCGCCTGCCGCTGCTCGGGAAACAGCAGGGTGCGGGCACGCCGGGTATTGCGGCGATCCTGGTCGACTTGTTCCTCTCGGACACGAGTGGCATCGAGACGTTCGAGCGACTTTTCGCGGTCGTCCCGCAGATTCCGATCTTGCTCCTGACGGCGCCGGACGACGAGCCGACGGCGTTGGCCGCCGTGCAGGCCGGCGCCCGGGAGTACCTGTTCAAGGACCGGCTGGACGGCTTGTTGTTGCCCAAAGTGCTCGGCGGGATGATCGACCGGGCGGCGAACATCGAAGCCTTGCTCGAGGAAAAGGAGCGCGTTCAGGCGACGCTCAATTCGATCGGTGACGCGGTCATCAGCACCGACCTCGCAGGTCGCGTGACCTTTTTCAATGCGGTGGCGGAACGTCTGACCGGGTGGCCGCGGGCCGAGGCGATCGGTCGGCCGCTCGAGGAGGTGTTCCGGATCGTCGATTCGTTCAGTCGTGCGACCGTGCCCAACCCGATGGCGCGCGCGACGCTGCAGAACCGCACCGGCGGCCTCACGCCAAATTGCCTGCTGATCCGGCGCGACGGCGCGGAAGCGGCGATCGAGGATTCGGTCGCCCCCATTCATGACCGCCACGGCCAGCTCACCGGCGCGGTCATGGTGTTTCACGACGTCAGCGCGGCGCGCGCGCTGGCGCAGAAAATGGCCCACCTCGCGCAGCATGACAGCCTGACGAATCTGCCCAACCGTGCGTTGCTCGACGATCGCCTTGCACAGGCCATCTCCTTCGCGCAGCGCCACCACGAGAAGCTGGCAGTTCTCTACATGGACCTGGACCGGTTCAAGCACATCAACGATTCCTTGGGCCATACCGTCGGCGATCACCTGCTCCAGTCCGTCGGCCAGCGCATCAGCGAATGTGTACGCGCATCGGACACGGTCAGCCGCCAGGGTGGGGACGAGTTCGTCGTCTTGTTCGGCGAGGTGTCGGACGCCAACGATGCGGCCACGTGCGCCGAGAAGATTCTCGCCGCCGTGAGACGACCGCACTACATCGACGAGCACGACGTGCACGTCACCGCCAGTATCGGCATCGCACTCTATCCGGATGACGGCGGCGATGCGGACACCTTGATCGAGAACGCAGATTTCGCGATGTACCAGGCCAAGGACTGCGGCCGCGACAATTACCAATTTTTCAAAGAGGACCTCAACTCGACGGCGAGCGACCGGCAATTGCTCGAGACCGACCTGCGGCAGGCGATCCGTCGGCAGGAGTTCGAGCTCTATTATCAACCGAAGATCAACCTGCACACCGGCGCCGTCTCGGGTGCCGAGGCGCTGTTGCGCTGGCGGCATCCGGTACGCGGCGTGGTGTCGCCGGCGCATTTCATCTCGATCGCCGAGGAATCCGGGATGATCGTGCCGATCGGGCAATGGGTCCTGCGCGAGGTGTGCCGTCAAGGCAAGGCCTGGCGGGAGGCCGGCTTGGCGCCCATCCGCTTGGCGATCAACGTGTCGGCCGTGGAGTTGCGCGCCAAGGATTTCGTCAGTGATGTCGGTTCACTGCTGCTGGAAACGGGGTTCGATCCGGGCATGCTCGAGCTCGAGCTCACGGAGACCTTTCTGATGCAGGACCCGACCTCGACCGCCGAGGTGCTGGCCGCGATCAAAGCCGTGGGGGTGCGGCTCGCACTCGATGATTTCGGCACCGGTTACTCGAGCCTGAGCCACATGCGCCGCTTCCCGATCGATACCTTGAAAGTCGACAAGTCGTTCGTGCATGAAGTCACGACCGATGCCGGCGACGCCAGCGTGGTGAGCGCAGTCATCAACATGGCCAAGAGTCTGCACATCCAAGTGATCGCCGAAGGCGTGGAGACCCGCGAACAGTTGGAATTCCTCCAGGAGCACGGCTGCCCCGAGGCACAAGGCAATTATTTCAGTTATCCGCTGGTCGCCGGAGCCTTCGCCGAACTGCTGCGCGGAATCGCGTAGAGTCGCGCGGCCGCGCTCTCAACTTGAATGCGGAACGCTAATTCGTGCCGGTTGATTTACTCAACGAACTTCTGTCGCACAGCGAACACATACGCAAACTCATCGAAGAGTCGGCCGCTGCCGTCACTTCGGCAAATGCCGGGATGCAGCAAGCCCTGCTCGACCGCGCGTGCCTGCCCGAGGTCAACCGGGTTCTCGATAATCAGGCTGCAGCGACCCGGCAGCTACACGAAGCCGCCGCGCGGCTCACGGCACTCGAGGAGGTGCTGCACGGCGAAATCCGGGAACGCACCCTCATCGAACATCAACTGGCGGCGGCGGTCGAACAGGAGGAAGGCGCGCGCAATGCCGCCTTGCATGACCAGTTGACGGGTCTCCCGAACCGCGTGCTCTTCAATGATCGGCTCGAACATGGAGTCGCCCAGGCGACGCGGCATGGGTGGATGCTTGCCGTGATGTTCGTCGATCTCGACGCATTCAAGAGTATCAACGATACCCACGGGCATCCGGCGGGCGACGCCGTTCTCAAGTCGATCGCGCAGAGACTCGCGCACACGACGCGCCACGAGGATACGATCAGCCGCTATGGCGGCGACGAGTTCTTGTGCCTGCTGACGCCCCTGCACGCGCCACAGCACATCGCGATGATCGCCGCCAAGGTTCTGGCGGCGATCAAGGCGCCCTGCGAGGTTTCCGGGCGCGCCGGCCTCATCGAGCTCTGCGTCAGTGCCAGCATCGGGATCTCGGTGTTTCCCCAGCACGGTGCAAGTCCGGCCGAATTGATCCGACGTGCCGATGAAGCCATGTACGTCGCCAAGCAGAACAAACTGGGTTTTGCGTTTGCATGAAAATCGTGCATTTTCGTGCGGTGGCAGACAGACCGCCGCCCCCGCCGTTGTTAGCTTTCTTTGCATGCTCCACGAGTTTCTCGCTCAAAACCGTCAGCTTCTGATCGACCGCTGCAAGGAAAAAGTGGCCAGACGTTTTGAGCCCCCGGAGCCCGCGTCGTTGCTCGAGCACGGCGTCCCGATATTTCTGCAACAGCTGATCGAAACCCTGAGAATCGAACAAACCACGACCGTCCGCAACGGCGACTCCGAACCGACGCCGGCGCCGACGGCGATCGGCCGTGCGGCTGCGCTGCATGGCGCGGAATTGTTGCGCCTCGGGTTCACCGTCGATCAAGTCGTGCACGACTATGGCGACCTGTGTCAAGCCGTCACGGCGCTGGCGGTGGAACGGTCAACCAACATCTCCTCCGATGAGTTCCGCACGCTCAACCGCTGTCTCGACAACGCGATCGCCGACGCCGTCACCGCTTTCGGGGCGGCCCGGCAGGTAACGCTCGACCGCAAGGCTCAAACCACGCAACAACGCCTCGTGGACTATATCGCCGACCACCGACGGCTCGTCGCGATCGCCATCCAGGCATTCTCGGCAATCAAGACGGGCAATATCGGCATCGGGGGAGCCACGGGCATGCTGCTCGAGCACACCGTCAAGGAACTCGACGCGCTCACCGAGCGGCTGCAGCCCTTACAGTAGTCGTCTTCGAGTCGGTTCTGGACCTCGCATTGGGGGGATCGAGAATCCGATACGCCAGCAGTTTCACGCGGTCGTTGACGAGGAACCAAGCCAGGGCATAGGCCCACACGAACAGCGCCCAGCCCCAGCCCAAGGGTGTCATCAGAAACCCATAGACCGCAATCAGGGTCGCAAGGATTTGCGTACCGAGCACCGCCATCCAAAGAATGCGCGCCGGCCGGATGGACCAGAATGGCCCCCGCGTGCGCGTCAGGAATATCGTCAGATGTCCTGCAACCGACAATTTCAAGTACATCATGGTCTGGGCGTGCGCGCGGTCGAAGTGAAAAACCCGCTCGGCGAGATAGAACAACCCAAACGCCGAGATCACACCCATGACGCCCAGCACCGTGGAGATGCCGAGCACCAAGCGCATGTTCCAGGCTTCCGGCGCATTCTTGTAGCGCACGTTGTCGTAAGAGATGGACAGGATCGCGCCATCGTTGAGCAGCGCCAGCATCACGATCATCACTGCCGTCAACGGATAGAAATTGAAGACCAGGATTGCCGTCGTCATGAACAAGAGCACGCGCAGCGTTTCGGCGATGCGGTACAGCGCGTAGCTGTTCATGCGCTGGAAGATCTTCCGGCTCTCCTTGATTGCATCGATGATCACCGACAGCCCGGCGGTCGTCAGCACGATGGAAGCTGCCGCGCGCGCGGCGTCCGTCGCGTCCGATACGGCAATACCGCAATCCGCCTTTTTCAGCGCGGGAGCGTCATTCACGCCGTCGCCCGTCATACCGACCATGTGGCCATGCTTCTGCAGCACATCCACGATATGAAACTTGTGTTCGGGAAACACCTGGGCAAAGCCGTCCGCCTTGTCGATCGACTCGGCCACCGCTGCGCTCTCCTGCTTGTTGACGTCCCCGAGGCTCGAGGCATCGAGGATGTTGGTCCCCATGTCGAGCTTCTTGGCGGTCTCCTTGGCGATGGCGAGCGCATCGCCCGTCACCATCTTGACCTTGACGCCCATCGCGAGTGCGGTCGCGATGGTAGCCTTGGCATCTTCACGCGGCGGATCGAACAAGGGCAAAACGCCCACGAACCGCCACGGGCCCTCGCCGTCGGCCCGCGCCACGCCCAGCGAGCGAAAGCCGCGCCTGGCAAAATCCTCGACCGCCTTGTCCACCGTGCCTCTGACCTGCCCGGCGTCGGCCGACAAGTCAAGGATCACCTGCGGTGCGCCCTTGGTCACCCGGAACGTCTTGCCATCGACTCCTTTGACGCTCGCCTCGGTACGCTTGTGCACGGGATCGAACGGCTGAAAGTGCAGTATTTCGTAACTTTTCAAGATCTGATCATTCTTGACGCCGGCCAATACGGCCAGATCGATGGTGTCGTTGTTGTCCGCGCGCGAGGCGAGCGCCCCATTGAGAATGACCTGGTCGGCCGGGACTTTCCCGGCGCAGAATGGATCGCCCAGAGTCAGCTTGTTCTGGGTCAAGGTGCCGGTCTTGTCGGCGCATAGCACGTCCACGCCCGCCAATTCCTCGATCGCCACCAATTTGCTGACGATCGCCTTTTTACCGGCGAGCAGACGCGCGCCCACCGCCATGGTTACCGACAACACGGTCGGCATCGCGACGGGGATCGCCGCCACCGTCAGCACGAGCGCGAATTGCAGCGTCGTCAAGATCGGATCACCACGCAGGAGCGCGACGGCAATGATGGCCGCCACCAGCGCGCCGGCGAGCATGATCAGGTAATTACCGATCTTCAGGACTGCCTGTTGAAAGTGACTGACGGTGTGCGCCTCCTGCACGAGCTGCGCCGTCTTGCCGAAGTAGGTATTCGCGCCCGTGGCATAGACCAGCGCACCGATCTCGCCACGGCGAATGATCGAGCCGGAGAACACGGCCTCGCCGGAGTTGCGGGTTGCGGGCAGCGACTCTCCGGTCAAGGCGGACTGATCGACCTCGATCGAGTCGCCGGTCAACAAGCGCGCGTCCGCCGGCACGATGTCGCCCAGCCGCAGGCGGATGACGTCCCCGGGTACGAGCTCGCGGGCCGGCGGGTTGACCCACTGGCCATCGCGTTGCACGCGCGCTTTGATCGCAAGCTTCGCCTTCAACGCGGCAATCGCGTTGCCCGCCTGGCGCTCCTCCCAGAATCCGACCACGGCGTTGGAGCACAGCAGCACGAGCACGATGCAGAAATCCGGCCAGTGCCGCACGACGGCCGACAGAACCACCGCCGCCTCGATCATCCAGGGAATCGGGCCCCAGAAATAAGAAAGGAATTTCAGCAGCGCATTGGTCTTCTTCTCCTCGATTTCGTTGGGCCCATACTGGATGAGCCGTTTGGCCGCTTCGACCTGAGCGAGGCCGCCGGGCGAGGAACAGAGGCGCTGCTCCAACTCGGGCATCGGCAGGGTCTTGAGCTCGTCCTTCGGATCGGGGGTCGTTGAGGGCGCTCTGGGTTCGCGCTCGCTGCTCACTGAAAACCCATTACCGTTGCCATAAGATCCGGCCGAACTCCAGGGGAACCTCCACCCCGAGGTGCTGCGGTACCATGCGCGCCGTGTAATCGCTCTGCGGACGCGTCGTCGGGATCGTTGCGCGATAGACGCTGCGCGCAGGCTCCTCGAGGAGCGTGCGCTCCCGGCTCATTTCCGCCCGTACCGGCTCCCCGCCGTCGATCGCATCTGCGAACAGCTCGACTCTGATCGAGTTCGCGTCCATGCCATTCAGCAATAGTTCGACTTCGACCACGCGACGATCTGCCTCGGTGTCGACGCGTATGTTGCCGAACCGGGCCGAACCCCACTCGTGATCGACTGCATTCTGCCAGTCGACGGCTTGCCGGCCCAGCGCGCCGTTGTCGGCCACGCGCTGACGAAATGCGCTTGCAGCCGGAAGATAATGCTGTTCGGTGTATTCGCGAACCGTGCGGGTTGCCGAGAAGCGCGGCGTCAATTGCGCCATGCTCGCGCGCATCCGCCTGACCCAGGCTGGCGCAATGCCGCCCGCATCACGGGCAAAGAATTCCGGGATCACCTCGCGCTCGAGCAACTCGTAGAGCGCTTCGGCCTCGACGGCGTCCCATTGGGGATCGTCACCGTGTTCCCGGCCATCCCCCAACGCCCACCCCACTTCGGGCGTGTAAGCTTCTGCCCACCAACCATCCAATTCCGACAGATTGATCCCACCGTTGACGAGCACTTTCATGCCGCTCGTGCCACAGGCTTCCCAAGGGCGCCGCGGTGTGTTGATCCAGACGTCCACGCCCCGGACCAAGTGTTCCGACAACAGCATGTCGTAATCGCCGAGGAAGATCGCATGCGGACGGACCTCCGGCTGTCGGATGAACCGGATCCATTCCTGGATTAGTGCCTGCCCCGCCTCATCCGCGGGGTGCGCCTTGCCGGCGATGATCAATTGTACCGGCCGCTGTGGATCACTGAGCAGGCGCAGCAGCCGCTCGCGGTCGTGCAGCAGGAGGTTCGGCCGCTTGTAGGTGGCGAAACGGCGGGCAAAGCCGAGTGTCAACGCCTCGGGATTGAACAGCTGTTTCAGCGCTTCGAGGTCCTCGTGCGAGGCCCCCGAAACCGCCAGTTGCTTCGCCAGTCGTGCGCGCGCGCATTCAACCAGCGACCTTCTGGAAGCCGCGCGAAATTGCCAGAGCGTCTCGTCGGAAATCTGGCGAATCCCCTGCCCCAGGGCTTCGGCGGATCCTAGCCAGCGATCTTTTCCACAAGCTTGCGTCCACAGATCGTCGGCGAGGACCGAGTCCCAGGTCGGCATGTGAACGCCGTTGGTCACGAAGCCTATGGGAATCTCCTCCTTGGGCCAGGACGGAAAGAGCGGCGCAAAGAGCTGCCGGCTAACCTGTCCATGCAGGCGACTCACGCCATTGACCGCCCCGCTTCCCCGGACCGCGAGGTATGCCATCGTGAATGGCTCCGACGCATCGTCCGGGTTCGCCCGGCCGAGCGCGAGCAGATCGTGCAGCGCAAGCCCGAGTTTCTCATGCGCATACGTAGCCAGGTATTGCTCGATGAGCGCAGGAGGGAACCGATCAAAACCGGCGGCCACGGCCGTGTGCGTGGTGAAGAGATTGCCCGCTCGTGTCGCGCTCAGCGCCACTGCGAAGGGCTGCGAGGTCTCCTCCATGAAGCTGCGGGCGCGCTCCAAGACGGCGAAGGCGGCATGCCCCTCGTTGAGGTGACAGACTTCCGGGTGAATACCGAGTGCACCGAGCAGCCGCCATCCACCGATTCCGAGAATCAACTCCTGCTTGAGGCGCAACTCGGGGCCGCCGCCATAGAGCTCGTTCGTAATGCTTCGATATGCCGGGTAATTTGCGGCGTCATTACTGTCGAGCAGGTAGAGCTTCACGCGGCCGACCTGCACCTGCCAGGCACGCAGCCAGATGGAGTAGCCCGGCAAGGCGATCTCCAACCGCAGCCACTCGCCATCGGCTTGGCGCAAGGGCGTGATCGGCAACTGCCCCGGATCGTTGTACGGAAAGAGCGCCTCCTGTGCCCCGTCCTTATCGATGACTTGGCGAAAATAACCCTGGCTGTACAAGAGTCCCACGCCGATGACCGGTACGCCCAGGTCGCTGGCAGCCTTGAGTTGATCGCCCGCCACGTTGCC
>Ga0116226_10003706_pt1 | contig 13470 bp, 11 predicted proteins | sample S1TSphfallax_FD_89692 | JGI IMG/M metagenome (GOLD analysis project Ga0116226, IMG submission 89692) | Host-associated microbial communities from peat moss isolated from Minnesota, USA - S1T2_Fa - Sphagnum fallax MG | ecosystem: Host-associated > Plants > Peat moss > Unclassified | place: USA...
CAAGTCGAGTCAAGTAATTAAATGGAAAATATGATTGTAAAGGTCGTACCTTTATTCAATATACTTTCCACACTAATATGTCCTTGATGGTGTTCCACAATCGCTTGAGCGATCGCCAAACCCAAACCGGAACCAATATGATTAGTCGAAGTACTCCGGGAATTTTGATGAGTCCGGGCTTGATCTACTCGATAGAATCGGTCAAAGAGCCGTGGTAGAGCTTCTGTGGGAATACCACTTCCCGTATCGCTGATTTTAACTTGTAGCTGATGATGATTATAGCGCAATCCAGAAACAAGATTAATTCCTTGAGACCGGGCTAATTCCACCCGGACAAGACCCTGCGCGGGAGTATACTGTAAAGCATTATCTATAAGATTTGTAAATAACCTGACCAGTTCATCCCAATTTCCCATCAAGGTAAACCAATTATCCAACAACTCTGGAGAAACTTCCATGTTAGTTGGATCGACTAACTTCAAGTTTAGGGTAATTTTCTTTTCATGGGCTAGAAGTTGTTGTTCTTCCACAACTTCCATCAATAAAGCGTCCAGGGGACAAGGTGAAAAACTACTCTTACCCACTCCACTATCCTGACGAGCTAAAAAAAGTAAGTCATTCACCAACTTCCCCAAACGTTGGGTCAGACGTTCTACAATCTTGAGCTGTTGTCGATAATTTATTGTAGTTGCTTCTGGATCAAATGAGTCCAAATCAGCCAAAGCAACTTGGACATTTGTTTGAATCAGAGTAATCGGATTTCTCAACTCATGAGAAGCATCAGCAGTAAATTGTTTGAGACGTTGATAAGATTCATCTACTGGTTTCATCGCTTTACCAGAGAGAAACCAACCACTAGCAGCTACTGACAATACCATGAACCCAATACCCAAAGCTAAATCGAAAATTAATTGACGACTGGGTTTAGTCACTTCAAACCAAGGATGACTCACCCGTAAATACCCTAAAACTTGTCTTCCGCTCTCTACTCGTTGGGTAACTTGTCTGAGCAAGAAGTCGGAATTATCCCAATTGCTCTCTACTGTTGCTTTGATCATCCGCACAGTTTCGCCATTTCTATTGGGATGGATAGGAATATTTAACGGTTCGGAGAAAGTAGACCAAAGCAATTTCCCCGTAGAGCTAAACCACTCTAAATCAATGTGGTCGTCTTCTACATCATTTCTATTGTTGCGAAAACTGTCTTCTACATTGACTCGCAGGATTTTATTGGGAGAGTCAATCGATTCAATTACCAGCGATCGCTCCACTACTTCCACGACATGATTTAAAGTGTCATCAATTCGCTCGATTAAAGTATTATGTACATATAAATATATACCACTAGCGAACAACAGCAGTAATACAGCAGTTACAGATGTATACCAAAGTGCTAGACGACGACGGGTAGCTTGAAACATTTTTTAGTCAAATGATGTCTAAATACCATGATTTTTCTGGATATTCAGCAAGTAATATAATTATTATTGCTGTTCCCTTACCACATATAGTTAAGAATTAATATATATTTAAGTATGATCTTGTTAAATGAGCAGGGTTTGCTCATCTCCCAATTCCCCCAATGGTTATGGCAAAATCCAAAAAAAACAGTCTCACGCTTAATCTCAGTGAACCTCAATATTATATCAACCGTGAGTTAAGTTGGTTAGAATTTAACAACCGCGTTTTACATGAAGCTTGTGATCCTCGCACTCCTCTATTAGAACGTCTGAAATTTTTAGCTATATTTTGCTCTAACTTAGATGAATACTTCATGGTGCGAGTTGCTGGCTTGAAACAACAAGTCGCAGCGAAAGTTAACCTATTAACTCCTGATGGACGGACTCCTCAGCAGCAATTAGATGAAATTCGCTCACATCTTACTCCTCACGCCAAAAAGCATAGTGAACAGTTTGAGCAAGTTATACGACCATTGTTAGCAAAACATGGGTTACATATTCTCAATTACATAGAATTAAGCCAAGAGCAGCAAAGTTATTTAGACAAATATTTTCAAGAACAGATTTTTCCCGTACTCACTCCTTTAGCTGTTGACCCTAGTCACCCCTTTCCCTATATTTCCAACCTGAGTTTGAATTTAGCGGTTGTGGTGAAAAACCCAGAAACAGAGGAAGAGTTATTTGCGCGAGTCAAAGTTCCCAATGTCTTACCTCGATTTTTACCTCTACCACAAGAGTTGGGTATTCAAGACCAGGAACAAAAAGCGATTTGGACTGGGATACCTATAGAGCAGGCGATCGCCCATAATCTAGAATCCCTATTTCCCGGAATGAATATTCAGGAGTATCACCCCTTCCGCATTACGCGAGATTCTGATCTAGAATTAGAAGAAGATGAAGCAGATGATCTATTGCTGGCGATCGAACAAGAACTGCGTAAAAGACGCTTAGGTGGAGACGCAGTCAGGATCGAAATTCAGGCGCAAACTCCCAAAGCAATCCGCGAGCGACTATTATCCGACCTAGACCTGACAGAAGAGGATCTTTACGAAGTAGACGGACTATTGGGACTAAGGGACTTAATGGCTTTTATGGCTTTACCATTACCAGATCTGAAAGACCCACCACGACAATCTATAGTTCCTGGACGTTTACATCGTCTCAAAGAACCACCAAGTAGTGAGTTTCAAGAGTTGGAACCAGAAGACGGTAAAGACTTTTTTGAAGTAATTCGGGAAAAAGACTTACTGGTTCATCACCCCTATCAATCTTTTTCTGCTTCAGTTGTCCGGTTTATTACTACAGCTGCGCGAGATCCTCAAGTCCTCGCTCTCAAAATGACCCTTTACCGGACTTCTGGTGACTCACCTATTGTCAAAGCCTTAATAGAAGCAGCGGAAAATGGAAAACAAGTTTCCGTATTAGTCGAATTAAAAGCCCGCTTTGATGAAGAAAATAATATTTATTGGGCGAAACGCCTAGAAAGATCTGGTATTCACGTTGTCTATGGTTTAGTTGGACTCAAAACCCATAGTAAAATCGTTTTAGTGGTTAGGCGGGAAAAACAACAGATACGTCGCTATGTACATATAGGTACGGGGAACTATAATCCTAAAACAGCCAGATTGTATACAGATTTAGGCTTGTTTAGTTGTCGGGAAGAATTAGGCGCAGATCTGACAGATGTTTTCAATTTCCTGACTGGTTACTCACGACAAAAAACCTATCAAGAAATTTTAGTTGCGCCAGTTAATATGCGCGATCGCTTTCTCGCCATGATTCAACGGGAAATCGACAACATCCAAAATGGCTTTAGTGGTCGCATTGTCGCCAAAGTCAATTCTCTCGTTGACCCAGGAATCATTGCTGCTCTTTATGCTGCTTCTAGAGCTGGAGTACAAATCGATTTAATCGTGCGTGGTATCTGCTGTCTCCGTCCAGGGTTGAAAGATATCAGCGAAAACATTCGTGTAGTCAGCATTGTAGGACGTTTTCTCGAACACTCTCGCATTTTCTATTTCTACAACAATGCTCAAGAAGAGATTTACATTGGTAGTGCTGACTGGATGGGTCGGAATCTAGATAGACGGGTAGAAGTAATTACCCCCATCAAAGATCCAGACATTGCTAAGGATTTACAGGAAATACTAGGAATCATGTTAGCAGATAATCGCCAAGCTTGGGAATTACATAGCGATGGTAATTATATCCAAAGGCGACCAGGAAATGAATGTTCGGAAGCTAGTTCTCAAAAAACTCTCATGTCTATGGCGTTACGGTCTATGAATACGGTTTAAAGGGAACAGGGAACGGGGAACAGGGAACAGATTGCTTGATATTTTCCTTCTTTTCCCCTTTTTCCTGTTTTGCTTTCAAGCCAATTCCCAAACTTTAATAGTTTTATCAGAACTACCGCTAGCTAGTAATTTACCATCTAGACTCAGAGCCAGAGAATTCACAGCACCGGAGTGTCCTTTGAGGGTTTGTAAAACTTCCCCAGTAGCGATATTCCACATTTTAATCGTGGTGTCATCACTACCGCTCCAGAGAAATTGACCATCGGGACTTACAATTATAGAGCTAATTTTCTCTAAATGTCCAGTGAGCGTGTTTAACAATTTCCCTGTCCACAAGTCCCAAATTTTAATCGTGGTGTCAGCGCTTCCACTAAACAAGGTTTTTCCATCTGGATGGATAGCTATTGATGTTACTTCCTTTGTATGACTTGTAATAGTGCGTATTGGATCGCCATTACGGGGATTCCATAATCTAATCTTGGTGTCCGCGCTACCACTAGCTAGAATATTACCATCAACGCTAATAGCGATTGCATTGACCGTATGAGAATGCCAAAGTGTACAAATACGTTCTGCTTTTGGTAAGTTCCAAATTTTGACCTTATTACTTCCGCTAGCGAGGATTTGTCCACCGGGAGTAATGACCACAACATTTCCTGGTTTTTGATGTCCAGAAAGGGTATGTAATAATTTCCCAGTTTTGAGATCCCAGACTTTCACATTACTTTGTGGTTCGCAACTACCGACAGCGATCAAATTCCCATCGGGACTGACTGCGATCGCCGCGATTTCGCCTAAGTTCCCCTGAATACTCCGAATTAATCTACCATTTTGCAGATCCCAGAAATTAACGGTTTGATCAAAGCCACCACTAATTAATGTTTTACCATCCGGACTAATCGCAACAGAGGAAACTTTCGCAAAATGTCTATTTAAATTATAGCGGACAGGGACAGTTGTCAAGTGGCGTTTGTTTTTCAGTAACTCGATTTCGGTGAGAACTTGCTCCGTATCAGCAATACTCTGGCGATCGCCAATTCCGGTAAAATATTCTCTGAGTTTGACTGCAAAAGCCTCATCTTCTATTGTAGCAGCTAACAGCATTGCTGCTAATGAAGCTAAATCTAATCCCTCCTTCAGTAATCCAGGTAGTAATGTTGGTAATAGAGGCTGCACATTATGCTGAACCAAGTGATAAGCATCTGCGATCCAAGCCAGAACCAAACAATGACAATTAATCAAAATTTGACAAAGTTGAGCAAAATCTTGCTGATTAACTTGATATTTCAGAGATAACTGACTTGTATCAATTCCCTGAACTTGCCATTTTTCCAGTTTCTCCCAGATTTCCAAATTAGTAACATTGTCACCGCCCAATTTATTGACTTCAGATAAATCCTCTCCCAAAGCTAATAATTGATCTCTCACCTTTTTCCAAGCTAAAGCTCGGTTTTTAGCTGATTCCTGTAAAATTTCCCGATAAGACAATCGGGAAATCGTCTGATAATAGTAACTGGTTTGTCCCCATCCCCAGTAACCAATATGTATATTGAAGTAATCCCCATCATTTTCCGATTCTAAAACCAGAGTAGGTTGTGATTTGAGAGAATTAAACAAAGCCTTAATACTAGATTCCCCATGAAAACTTCCGTCCTTCCAAGCTCCAGCCAAAAATTCACAAGGTCTTTCTGGATGATGTAGGGAGTAATGAGTATTAATAAATTCTCGTAAACCTTCAGCTAGTTTGACTTCTATCTCCTCATGTCCGATGTGAGAATTTTGCTCAAATTGGTCAAAGTTAATTTTAGGAGGTACAAAAAATATCTTTAGAGGTGTATATCCACAACTTTCAGCAGAATCCAAGATTTGCGTAGGATATAACTTCAAAGGCCAATTATCCAGAATTTTCTGTACTTCTGGGAGCTTAATGGCTGTTTCTTGTTGTTCTCGACAGATTTTTAACTGTATTACATTATTGTATATACCTATTTCTTTCCGTGAGTATTTCGGCTGTATTAATTCATTCATCACACTTTCATTTTGAGTGAAAGTGTTGATTGTTTGCAGAAATTCCTCAGTTACTGTCGAAAATCTCGAAATATTGGAGTTTAATTGAGTTGATGACTGTTTTTGCCAGAAATTTGTCATCAAGGGCGCAAACTCTAATACCAGTTGGGTTAAGAGTCTTAATCCTGGTTCCATAAGCATATTCAAAGTTAAGTAAATAAGATTAGCAGTAGTATCTTTGAGGGTAAATAATGTTGAGTAAAAGCTTTTACCCAGCGTTAGTCTTAATTGAACAACACCAATAGCTGATAACTATACTACTACCTTAAGATAGAAATCAAAATAATTCCTCAAAAAAAGTTCTTGACCACAAATAAGAATTAGCATGATTACTTTTGTATCCTTGCTAAAGATATAGTAGACATATCCTGGTATAATGCTTTATTATGTACAGATTGGGTACTTAAAGTAATTTTCCAGATGTCACCATTAAAAAAAAGACAGCCGGGAGAACATGTTCGCAAACTATTTGAGCAGAGACAAAAATCTGCTGTGTTACGTTATGCTCTTGCAATAGGAGCTTTCATTGGCGGAATCTTTCTATTTGTTGCTTTTAGGTATTCTTTTGTAGGTATAATCTCTTTACTTGGTGGTGTAGTAACCTGTTACCACTTCTATCAGAATGCGCAGTATTTAATGAAACGTGCTGGTGATGCTGAACGTGGCGCTCAAGCTGAAACCAAAGTAGCTTCATTATTGCTAATATTGCAGTCTCAAGGATGGAAAATAGAATACAACCTGCGAATTAAAAAATGGGGCGATGCTGATGTGGTGTTATGTTCTCCTAAAGAAAATTTGTTCGTGGTTGATGTCAAGTCACATGGTGGAACTAAAGTTTATAAAGATGGCAGTCTACGGAAGCAATATGGCAAAAAGATACATGATTTTCGAGAAGGGGATTTGATTAGTAAAGTGAAAGGTCAAGCTTTGGAAGTTGGGTTGTTAAAAAATGCTCGATGGGTAAATCCAATGTTGTGCTTCACACGCGGTTATGTAAATATTCCTGGGAATATGATTGATGGTGTTCATATTCTCGCTGCTAATGATTTAGTTAAGACTTTATTAAGTTTGGATCGCTCACTATGAGCAAGCTTGTATGATGTATGTTTATCAATAAGGTTATTCTAGGGCGATAAATATAGCAGCAATGGTTGCACCTACTCCCCTGGGACATCACTTTACCCATCTTCGGTATTGCTTATGTTAATATTGATTGGAGCAATTATATTTACTGGTTTAGTCAAGTAGTCTTAAGATTTGAAATTAGGTGAACTAAGTTATGAGTGTTTCTCTAAGTTATAGTGCAATTCCCCCTTCTAGTACACTATACATACGGCTTCAACGTCAAAAGTCGCTCGCTATTCTTGTAGTTTCTCTTTTCTCTTATGGTAATGGTCTTTTCAACAAGATGTGGAGAGATTTATATATCTTAGCTGATGAAAAAAATGAGGAAATACTAGTTGAGGTTACTTGAAGCAACAGTTTTCCGCTAAAATAACTTTCTATGTTTAAAAGTCCATTACGTTATCCCGGTGGTAAGCAGAAAGCAATTCCTCAAATTGCTAATTATATCCCCTCTAAATTCAAAGAATTCCGCGAACCTTTTATTGGTGGAGGTTCTGTCTTCTTTCATATTTCACAGAAATATCCCAACAAGACATCTTGGGTTAACGATCGCAACCAAGAACTGTACCACTTTTGGCTACAAGTTAAAACCAACTTACCAAAACTAGTTGAGGAAGTAAAGCAAATCAAATATCAGACCAAAGATGGGCGCATTTTATTTGAATCTCTGAAATCTGTAGATGTAAATAGCTTGAATCCCTTAGAGCGTGCTGTGCGGTTCTTTGTCCTTAACCGGATTACATTTTCAGGTACAATCGAAAGCGGGGGTTACTCTAATGCTTCATTTAAAAGCCGATTTACAGATTCTTCAATTGAGCGATTAGCAGCTTTAGATGGATGTTTTATTAATACTCGTGTAACTAACTTTGATTATAGCGATCTACTTACAGAACCTGGAGAAGATGTATTTATCTTTCTAGATCCCCCTTATCTGAGTAAGACAGAATCTAAGCTTTATGGTAAAAAGGGCGACTTACATACTTGTTTCGATCACACTCGTTTTGCCAAATTAATGTCCGAATGTTCTCACCAATGGTTAATTACCTATGATAATTGTGAAGAAGTAAAACGCAATTTTTCTTTCGCCCATATTTATGAATGGGAATTACAGTATGGTATGAATAATTACAAGCAGGGCAAGGCTGAAATAGGTAAAGAGTTATTCATCACCAATTATCCTGTTGATTTATATTTTTCCCCTTCAATATCGATTTTTACGACTTGACAAATACTAGTTCTAAAGAGATAATAAATTAGAGGACGATCTGTTATTCGGGTTTACAAACACCCTCTAGGATAAACGGGAAATGTAGAAAGGGTGGTTTAAGCAAAAGCGAAACCCGATGCTCATTATCTTAGGTTTATTTGCTACTTGTAAGCAAATTTGTTTAGTCTATGACCTTATTTGAATTGTTTCGATTATTCAAGCCTATACAACAATTATACCCCTAGTTATCGCTTATATAAAAATTCAGTTCACATTGGATATTCACTGGTATTAGGATTAGACACTTATATATCCGTCATCGGTTTCACTATTATTGTCTTCATCGGTTTCCCCCTCAATCAGTTTTTCGTCATGTTCAATAGTTAGATTTTCAATATCCACAACGGAAATCTCTAAATCTTCTAAGATTTTTTTAACTCTCTCATATTGAAGCGGTTTAAATAAGAATTTCAACATTCTTCCTGTTTTTTCTCCTCTATTTTCGCTTATCTCAATTTGTTTCTTAATGAATTGATTAATAAACTTGAAAGTTTGGATAATGATTTTTTGATCACCTTGTTCATAAATTTTAATGATATATTTGCTGATATTTCTCTTATCATTAAATTTTGCTTTTACATACTTTGCGAAAGTTACTTTAAATAAAGCCAATGAATAATATACGCTGGTAGTGAAACTATCTTTATATTCAATAGATGTGCGATCGCATATTACCTTAAAAAGATAAAATGCGCATACCATATTTTCAAACTTCGTTTCATCATTGAAGATTTTTTCATAAAGACCATCTTTATGTTCCTTATAGGAAACAAAATTTAAGTCTTCATTTATTTTTCGTTGGTGGTAATTTTTGACAACACCAACAGGGTCTTGTAAATGATAAGCTAAATAGACATTTGCAAAAACATAATTTGGAACTTTTTCTACATTCTTGGGAGTTTCCCTAAATTCAGAATGTCTTTTTTCATACCAAGTATTAGTTTCATAGGATGTGTTTTGAAGCATTATCTGTATATCGTCATTCGCATAAAAGTCTCTATCATTGATGGGATTTTGGGAATTGGTATACCTCGTAACATTCAAATCAAAATCCTTTCCACCTGATTTTAATAAACGTAAAGTCACTAAAGATTCACTATCCATTTGCTCGCGCTTTATTGGTGTAGCATCTTTATAAGCTCGGTAAATAGAATAAACAGTTTGTACACCATTAATAATTTGTAATCCCCTTAATTTTATTTGTACAGCCATTTCTCCAATAACAGGCGACAAATAAGTAATTGCTGTAATCCCATTATTGTAATACCAAAAAAAAGCCAAATTCTCTCCCCCCAGACCCACACGGGCCCGAAGGGAGAGAATATACATCCTAACACCTTACCCTCCGAGTAGTATCTCAATCTGAGGGCGAAAAGATGATGGAATATATTTCTAATAGTAATTACAGCCATAGCTACTTTTCCTCCTTCTAAAGATAGAGATTATGGCGAGAGAATTCGCACAAAAGAAATAGAAGCGAAACCGAATAATACTTATTTCTTACTCGCTTCCCTGTTCCCTATTCCCTATTCCCTCTCTACCATATTTACATTCTCTCTAATACCCTAATTCCTAGCAAATCTAACCCTAACTTGAGAGTTCTAGCTGTGAGATTACATAATACCAAACGAGACGTTCTTACAGGTAGCTCCGACTTGAGAACAGGACAATTTTCATAAAATTTATTGAATTTATCACTCAATTGGTACAAATAATCGCACAAACGATTAGGGAGTAAATCTCGCTCAACCTCACTAATGATTTCGTCTAATTGTAATAAGTGTTTAGCTAAAGTCAATTCTGTTTCTTCTTGTAATATGATTTTAGTATCCCCTGCTAATTCCGCCAAATCAATATTACCTTCACGACTAATCCCTTGTGTTCGCACATAAGCATAAAGCATATAAGGTGCTGTATTACCCTTCAACGATAGCATCTTGTCATAGCTAAAGCTATATTTACTTGTGCGATTTTGGCTCAAATCAGCATACTTCACAGCGCTGATTCCCACCACCTCAGCTACTTTTTGCTTAAACTCTGTACTTTCTTCGCGTCCATCTTCTTTTAACCTGATTTCTAAATCTAATTCTACCCGGTCAACTGCTTCATCCAACAAATCGCGCAATCTGACAGTATCACCAGAACGGGTTTTGAATTTTTTCCCATCTTCCCCTAATACTAAACCAAAGGGAACATGAACTAACTCGACATTTTCAGGTATCCATCCTGCTTTACCTGCTACCTGAAGAACTTGCGCAAAGTGATTCGACTGTCCAGTATCCGTTACATAGATAATTCTTTGCGCATTATCTTGCTTAATCCGGTAACGGAGAGCAGCTAAATCTGTAGTCGCATAGTTATAACCACCATCAGATTTTTGCACAATTAAAGGTTGAGCAGTACCATCTCTATTTGTAAACCCATCTAAGAAGACACATTTTGCTCCTTGATCTTCTACTAGTAATCCAAGTTCAGCTAAATCTTCTACAACTTCAGCTAGAAAGGAATTATAGAATGATTCTCCTCTTTCAGTTAATTTAACATCTAGCAAATCATAAATTATTTGAAATTCTTTTCTTGACTGTTCGCATAACAGCTTCCAAGCATAAAGTGTATCTTCAGCACCCGCTTGTAATTTAACTACTTCTTGGCGAGCAATTTCTTGAAACTTTGGATCAGCATCAAATCTTTGTTTGGCTTGGCGATAAAAGTTGACTAAATCCCCAATATCTAAAGCATTAGCTGTAGTCAGTGCTTCTGGATGGACTTCCCGTAGGTAGGAAATCAACATCCCAAATTGTGTACCCCAGTCACCGACGTGATTTAATCGCAGTACTTCATGACCGCGAAACTCTAGAATCCGAGCGATACAGTCACCAATAATCGTAGAACGCAAATGTCCGACGTGCATTTCTTTCGCAATATTGGGACTGGAAAAGTCTACAATTTCCCGTTGAGGATTTTTGGTGGTGGGTATTCCTAATCTGGGATCTGTTTGAATTGCTTGTAGTTGGGATTCCAAGTATGAAGTCCGCAATCTCAGGTTGATAAACCCGGGTCCAGCTATTTCAGGTGGTTCGCAAATGTCGGAGATCTCTAATTTATCTACGATCGCCCCGGCGATCGCTTTGGCGGGCTGTCCCATTTTCTTGCTCAACGATAAAGCCACATTCGCCTGATAATCACCAAACTTGGGATTACTCGTTGTTGCTAAAACTGGATCTACATCTTGATATTCATCACCAAAAGCATCTGCGATCGCTTGCTGTAATTTGAGTTTAAGTTCTTCTTGTGTAGCGTTCATTTATAGCTAATTTATGATTGGGAGATGAGAATCCTTATTTTGCTAGCGAGCAAATTTTCTCACCCTTGATCATTTTAGCCTGATCTAGCCTGAAATACAGATAATTGCATCCACTGATATTGCGATCGCTGGAAAAGCCATAGTATAGATTACTCCAGATGTCAGCGTCAACTCAGTTGTATATCTACCATTGTGGGGATGACGCAAGATTATCAGCTGTTTGTCTTGTAAATTAACTACCCAATATTCGGGAATATTCATTTCAGCATCAGAGGTTGTTTGAGATAATGTTCCAATTACTCACGTCCTAAGAGTTGAACAATAGCTATATCAGGTTGTGATTCAGAATTGTCAGGTAAAGTAATTGGTTTATCTAAGCGAACTTTACCCATATAAAAACTCCTACATGAGATCGGGCGCAGCTAAGGGTTAGAGGACATTTAGTAAGATTAACATATCTGTTTAAGCAAGATTTAATACTTAAGTCATTGCCAAAAAAAACGCATCAACAATTCTGTGAATGTAGTAATTATTCGGTATTGCGAATTTATGAAGACTCAGAATTTTGCATTAGTATTAGGATTGACTGGATTAGCTGTTTTACTACAGACAAATAAAGCAAGCGCTCTAGATTTCAGCTTTTCCTATACAGCTAATGGTGTTACGACCCAAGGGATACTAAATACAACTACCACATCTACATTTGGACAATATTTGATTACAGGAATCACAAACGGTACTCGTGGAGGTACTCAAACTATATCTTACGTAAGTGCAAATGGTTACGGTGGTAACGATAATCTTTTGATCCCCAATGCCTCAAATCCCAATAAATTAGACATTGATGGGTTTGATTATTCAGCTAATGGAGTTACTTACAACATCGGTAATTACGATAGCAACAGTTAAGTAGAGAAAGTAAAATAATTATAACTATGTAAAGTTATGTAAAATCTACAGAATTCGTTTGTATTAAGGATTTGATTGCGCTAAAGCGCAACTAGAAACTATGAGTTTTATTTTGCTCACCTACTTATTATGAAGAGAATAGTGTTACCGCTCCATCCGGAAATGGTAATGGTCAGTTCTTCTTTGCTACTTTTAATGTTTCTCAAGTGCCCTTCGACTTTAATCCCACAGAAGGATTGGTACTAGGATTGGGATTATCTACAGGATTAGGTATTTGCAAAAAGAAACTAGCACGTAAATCGACGGTAATTTAAGTAATTCAAACCATTTGTTAATTTAAGTACTCCGCTATTATGTGTAGGTAGCAGCAGAGGGGAGTTAAGGAAGTTGGGAACAGTAGAAAAGACTGAAGCGATAAGCATTAGGTATAAATTTTTCTTCCTCCTACGTCTTTTGCTCGTCCTTCTGTTATGTAATCGTCATGAGATCAGCCAAATTTTCGTACCATATTTAGGCTTAAATAAAGACTTAACGACAGATAATTATATCAACCGATATTGCTATTTCTGGGAAAGATATAGGGTAAACTATCCCAGATGTTAGGGTAAACTTATTTGTATATTTACCATTTTGGGGTTGACGAAAAACCACAAGATGTTTTTCTGGTAAATTCACCACCCAATATTCGGGAATATTGGCTTCAGCATAAATTTGACTTTTAAAATTCAAATCCTTGTCTAAGCTAGAATCAGCATATTCAATCAGCCAAAAAACATTTTCTGCATAAGGATGATGTTCCAAGTACTCACGTCCTAAGCGTTGAACAATAGCTATGTCAGGCTCTGGTTCAGAATTATCAGGTAAAGTAATTGGTTTATCTAAGCGAACTTTAGCCATTTCCCCTAACAGTTCTATGAGATATTCCGCCGCTTCACTACTAGTGTATGCATGAAATTCACCTTCTGGAGACATTTCTACAATTTCCCCTCGTAATAATTCCACATGTCGATCATCTAAAACTCCTGATTCGATCATTTGGCG